>Ga0137307_102740_pt1 | contig 11599 bp, 11 predicted proteins | sample NAcewD2O_March_2_FD_97180 | JGI IMG/M metagenome (GOLD analysis project Ga0137307, IMG submission 97180) | Mouse cecal microbial communities from Vienna, Austria - N-Acetylglucosamine amended D2O_March | ecosystem: Host-associated > Mammals > Digestive system > Large intestine > Cecum | place...
GAATCCGCCCTTTTGCCGCAGGCAAACTTTAAATGGGGGGATTCTGTTACAGTGAAACCGAAGGCTGAACTGTAACAACCAGAAAGGACGAGGATAGATGGAAACGAAGGACCAGATTATTCAGACAGAATATTCTGAAATTATGCAGAAATCCTATATCGACTATGCAATGAGCGTTATCATTGCAAGGGCGCTGCCGGATGTACGCGACGGCTTAAAGCCGGTACAGCGCAGAACGCTGTACGACATGCATGAGCTGGGAATCCGGTATGATAAGCCTTACCGGAAGTGCGCCCGTATCGTGGGAGATACGATGGGTAAATACCATCCGCATGGAGACAGCTCCATTTATGAGGCGTTGGTCGTGATGGCACAGGAGTTTAAGAAGGGACTTCCGCTGGTGGACGGACACGGAAACTTTGGCTCTATTGAAGGAGACGGAGCGGCGGCAATGCGATATACAGAGGCAAGGCTGCAGAAGATTACGCAGGAGGCATATCTGTCCGATTTGGATAAGGACGTGGTGGATTTTGTTCCGAACTTTGACGAGACGGAGAAGGAACCTGAGGTACTCCCGGTGAAAGTGCCGAATCTTCTGATAAATGGAGCAGAGGGAATCGCAGTTGGTATGGCGACCAGTATCCCCCCGCACAATTTTGCAGAAGTCATAGACGGAGTGAAGGCTTATATGAAGAATCCGGACATTACCACACTGGAAATGATGAAATATATCAAAGGACCGGATTTCCCTACCGGAGGGATTGTGACGAATCAGGACGATCTGCTTTCCATTTACGAGACGGGAATGGGGAAAATCAAAATCCGCGGCAAGGTGGAAATCGAGCAGATGAAGGGAGGAAAAGAACGGATTGTCATTACTGAGATCCCTTATACTATGATCGGGGCAAATATCGGAAAATTCCTAAACGATGTTTACAGTCTGGTGGAATCCAAAAAGACAAATGATATTGTGGATATTTCCAACCAGTCCTCAAAAGAGGGAATCCGTATCGTAATTGAACTGCGCAAGGGTGCGGACGCTCAGAATCTGTGCAACCTGCTTTATAAGAAGACGAAACTAGAGGATACCTTTGGCGTTAATATGCTTGCGGTGGCGCATGGCAGACCGGAAACACTTGGAATTGTGCCGGTTATCAGGCATCATGTGAATTTCCAGTATGAGCTTGCCACAAGAAAATACACGACGTTGCTGGCAAAGGAGCTGGATAAGAAGGAAATCCAAGAGGGTTTAATTCGTGCCTGTGATGTGATTGACTTAATTATTGAGATTTTAAGAGGCAGTAAGAATGTTAAGGACGCTAAGTCATGTCTGACGAAGGGAAGAACGGAGAATATCAAGTTTAAATCTGAGAAATCCAAAAAGCAGGCGGAGAGACTTCGTTTTACGGAGCGTCAGGCGTCTGCAATCTTAGAGATGCGTCTGTATAAGCTGATTGGTCTGGAAATTGATGCGCTGATGAAGGAGCATGAGACAACGCTTGCCAATATTGCACGCTATGAAGATATATTGACGAACCGTACTACAATGGCAAAAGTGATTATGAAGGAACTGGATGCGTTTAAGAAGGAATATCGGCGGGAAGAGAGGACAGAAAAATCATAATGAGAAAAAAAGGGTATTATAGAGACAAAAATCGAAGAGATGGACGTGGTGTTTTTAATGGACCGCTTTGGGTATGCCAAAACGGTAGATGTGCAGACCTACGAGCGGAACAAGGAAGCGGCGGATGCGGAGAACCGTTATGTGCTTTCCTGTAAGAATACCGGAAAAATCTGCATTTTTACCAACATGGGGCAGATGCATCTCTTAAAGGTAATGGATGTGCCGTTCGGAAAGTTCAGGGACAAGGGTATGCCGATTGACAATATGAGTAATTATGACAGCTCGAAGGAGAATCTGGTCTATCTTGCAGGACTGGAAGAGCTTTGCACACATAAGCTGATTTTTGGCACAAAGACAGCTATGCTAAAACAGGTGGATGGAAAGGAATTTGATGTAGCCAAGCGGACAACGGCAGCTACCAAGCTGGCAGAAGGAGACGAGGTGCTGCTGGTGCAGCCGCTTCTTGGAGGCGAGACGCTTATCATGCAGTCAGAAAAGGATATGTTTCTTCGGGTTGAGGCGGGAAGCATTCCGGAGAAGAAGAAGGGCGCTATCGGCGTTCGGGGCATGAAGCTGGCAACAGATGACAGATTGAGTGCGATTTACCTGCTGGAAGAGGGCGGTTCATACAATGTAACCGTAAAAGATAAGGAAATTGCGCTGAACCGCCTGCATATCGGGAACCGTGATACAAAAGGAGTAAAGAGATAATTGACATACGATGAAGCGAAAGCATTTTTAGATACGACAAAACAATATGGCAGCGTACTGGGTCTGACAAGTATCCGTGATTTGATGGCGGATTTGGGCGACGTTCAGGAGACGCTTTCTATTATCCATGTGGCGGGGACGAACGGAAAGGGTTCTGTCTGCGCGATGATTGCGGAGATTTTAAAGGAAGCAGGTTATCTTGTGGGACGTTACAGCTCTCCGGCAGTATTTTCCTATGAAGAAATCTATCAGGTCAATGGAGCGTCGATTTCACATGCGGATTATGCGAAGTGTATGGAATCGGTGATGGCGTCTTGTGGACATCTTACGGCAGCCGGAAAGCCGCATCCTACTGCATTTGAGATTGAGACGGCGCTTGCTTTTTTGTATTTTGCGAATCAGCAGTGTGATTTTGTTATTTTGGAAACCGGGATGGGCGGCGCTACGGATGCAACAAATCTGATTTCATCCCCTGTCTGCTCTGTGCTGACGGATATCAGCAGGGATCACATGGGGTTTTTTGGGGATTCGCTGGCAGAGATTGCCGGCGTAAAGGCGGGAATTATCAAGCAGGGGCGTCCGGTAGTGACGCTTTGTCAGAAGCCGGAGGCAATGGCGGTGATTGAAGAGCGGGCAAAGCAGCTAAATGCAGAGCTGATTTTGGCGAAGGAAGATCGGATCTGCAGTATTCGTTACAATGCGGACGGCATGGAAATTGTCTGCGACGGCAGAGAGAATGAGAAGCCGTTTCATGAGGAGGGGGGACAAGCGGTCAGAGCAATATCGGAGAAACTGCGGCTGCATCTGTTATTGACCGGTGCGCATCAAGTGCGAAATGCCCTTCTCGCGCTTACGGTGTCAGAGGCGCTTTGTGATATGGGATATCATATTTTTCGTGAGCATATGTTGGCAGGATTTGAAAAAGCCCGCTGGGCCGGGCGTTTTGAGACGATACACAAAGAACCGAGAATTATTATTGACGGTGCGCATAATGAGGGTGCGGCAGAGAAATTAAAAGATACCATAGAAAACTGTTTTACAAATCAGCCAATAACTTATATAATAGGGGTGCTTGCAGATAAAGAGCACGAGAAGATGTTACGGTTGCTTCTGCCATATGCCAAAAAGGTATATGCGGTTACACCAGACAATCCCCGCGCACTGTCTGGAGAAGCCTTATACATGGAAGCACAGAAGTACCATTCGGATGTGACTTGTGCAGAAAGTGTAGGGCAGGCGGTTGCGTGTGCTGTGGCAAATGCCGGCAAGGAGGAAGTGATACTTGCATTTGGTTCACTTTCTTATCTGGGACAGGTGAAAGAAGCGGTAAAACAGTTGTAGACTACCTGTTTGTGCTGAAAAAAGCACAGGATGGAGGAAATCATGGTAGAAAGAGACAAAGTAGAAGCCGGTGTCAGACTGATTTTAGAGGGCATCGGAGAAGACGTGACAAGAGAAGGCCTATTGGAGACTCCGGAGCGTATTGCCCGGATGTGTGAAGAGATATATGGCGGTATGGATTTGGACGCTTCCGAACCGTTGTCCAAACGGTTTCATGTAAATAGCAGCGAGATGGTATTGGAGAAGGATATTACCTTCTATTCGACGTGCGAGCACCATCTGCTTCCGTTTTACGGAAAGGCGCATGTCGCCTATGTACCGGACGGAGAAGTAGTCGGATTAAGCAAGCTGGCGAGAACCGTAGATATATTTGCAAAACGCCCCCAGCTTCAGGAGCAGTTGACTGCACAGATTGCGGATGCACTGATGGAGCATTTAAAACCTAAGGGAGCGATGGTGATGATCGAGGCGGAGCACATGTGTATGACGATGCGGGGAATCAAAAAACCGGGCAGTAAGACGGTGACTTATGTGACAAGAGGGATTTTTGCAGAAGAGGAAACGCTGCAGAACAAATTTTTTGCAATGGTAAGGTGATGTATGGAATATGTAGCTCGTTTATTGAAGGATAAGAAATTTTTGGATAGCTTAAAGGAGCTCGAAGAAAGAGAAGCAGACCGGGAATATTGCAGGCATGATTTTGCACATTTTATGGATGTGGCGCGTCTGGGCTGGCTGTACGCCTTGGAGGAAGGAATAGCGCTTGATAAGGAACAGCTTTATCTAATGGCGCTTTTGCATGATATTGGACGGATTGAAGAATATGAACATGGAATCTCCCATGCCGAAGCGGGCAAGAAACTGGCAGGGGAGATTTTGCTGCATATAGAGTATCCGAAGGAAAAAATTTCAGAGATTTTGTCTGCGATTGGAGAGCATCGGGATTCTTCGGGAAACGGAGAAGCATTACCCGAGATTTTGAAGAGAGCGGATAAGGAATCACGTCCATGCTTTTACTGCAAGGCAAACGCCGCCTGCAAATGGAGCATAGAGAAGAGAAACACACCGGAAGGCTGGCAGTAATCGCCTGATATGATAAAAGGTAAATAAATTTGCCGTTAGAGGAGACAGAAAATGCGGATTGGTAATCAGGAATTTGATGTGGAGAATAAGACATATGTAATGGGGATTTTAAATGTAACGCCGGATTCTTTTTCGGATGGGGGGAAGTATAACCGGCTGGATGACGCATTGTTCCATGCCGAACAGATGATAAAAGAGGGCGCCAGTATCATTGATGTGGGCGGAGAATCCACAAGGCCGGGCTATACGCAGATTTCAGAAGACGAGGAAATCGAAAGAACAGTTCCGGTTATTGAACATTTGAAGAGAAATTTTGATGTTCCGGTTTCGATTGACACCTACAAAAGCAAGGTTGCATTGGCAAATGCAAAAGCGGGCGCTGATTTAATCAATGATATCTGGGGGCTGAAATATGACAGGAAAATGGCGGAGGTGATTCGGGAGACAGAGACAGCCTGCTGCCTGATGCACAATCGGGACAATACAGATTACAGAGACTTTATAGAAGACATGAAAGCAGATCTGAGGGAGACGATTCGTCTGGCAAAGGAAGCGCAGATTGCAGAGAACCGGATTATTTTAGATCCGGGAGTGGGATTTGGAAAGACCTACGAGAACAATCTGGAAGCGATTTGCCGGGTGGGGGAATTGAAGGAATTGGGTTATCCAATTTTGCTTGGAACCTCGAAGAAGTCGGTGATTGGCCTGACGTTGGATGTACCGGCAGATGAGCGTATTGTGGGTACAGCAGTAACGACGGTCTTTGGCGTACAGCAGGGATGTGCTTTCGTACGCGTGCACAATGTGAAAGAAAATGCGGAGGCTATCCGCATGACGGAGGCGATTTTAGGACGCAGATAGGAGCGGCAGATGGATAAAATTAGAATTGAAAATCTGGAGGTATTTGCGAATCATGGCGTATTTCCAGAGGAGACAAAGCTGGGACAGAAGTTCCTTGTGAGCATTACGCTGCATGTGGACACGAGAAATGCGGGGAAAACGGATGACTTATCAAAGTCGGTCAATTACGGCGAGGTCAGCCACTTTGCGACAGACTTTTTAAGGACGCATACTTATCATCTGATTGAAACGGCGGCGGAACAACTTGCGGAAGCAATCTTGTATACTTATCTGCCAGTCAGGGAGGTGAACATTGCAATCAAGAAGCCTTGGGCTCCCATTGGACTTCCGTTAGAAAGCGTGGCAGTAGAGATTACCAGAAAATGGCATAAGGTATATCTTGCTGTCGGTTCCAATATGGGGGATATGGAAACTTATATCAGGCGGGGAATTGATGCGATGTCCTCCTTGAAAGACTGTCGTGTAAAAAGAGTCTCGGAATTGATTGTGACAAAGCCCTATGGAGTGACGGAACAGGAGAATTTCTTAAACGGCTGTCTGGAAATCGAGACGCTGCTTTTACCGTTGGAGCTTTTAGAGCTGCTCCATGAGATAGAAGCCGCTGCGGACAGGAAGAGAGAGCTTCGCTGGGGACCGAGAACGCTGGATTTGGACATTATCTTCTATGATGATGAGGTAATTGGACTGCCAGAGCTTATGGTTCCGCATGTGGATATGGCGAACCGCAGCTTTGTATTAAAGCCCCTTGCAGAGATTGCGCCCTATATGATTCATCCCATTTATCGTAAGACAGTTGCCCAGATGCTTTCGGAGCTTAAGGAAAGAGAGAAAGGAAATGAAAAAGACCATATTGTTTGATTTGGACGGAACACTGATAAATTCAAAGCCCGGCATAACGAAATGTGCCCAATATGCGCTTGAAGCTTTTGGAATAATAGAGCCGGATGCAGATAAGCTGGAATGCTTTATCGGACCGCCGCTTGTGGATTCTTTTCAGGAATATTATGGATTTTCACCGGAGAAAGCAAGAGAAGCGGTTGATAAGTACAGAGAGCGCTATCATAAGGCGGGAATTTTTGAATGTGAGCTTTATCCCGATGTGGAAACGGTGTTAAAGCGGATAAAAGAAATGGGATACCGGATGGGGCTGGCATCTTCTAAGCCGGAGGTCTCATGTAAACGGATTTTGGAGCATTTCGGACTGGACGGATATTTTGATGAAGTGGTCGGAGCTACCTTAGACGGAAGAATTGACAGTAAGATATCGGTGCTCTGGGAGGCAATCCGCCGACTGGAAATTACGGATTTATCACAGCTATGTCTGGTCGGCGATACCAGCTTTGATGTGCTCGGAGCGAAGAAAGCGGGAATCGCCTGCATTGGCGTGACTTATGGATTCGGCAGATATGAAGAATTACTGAAAAACGGCGCCGCAGCAATCTGCGGCAGTATGAGGGAAGTAGGGGATTATATTGCAGAAAAATTCTAAATGGGTGTATCTGTGGGATGTTATCTATCCCGTAGGTATGTATCTTGTCATATCGAATATTGTAATGTTTCTTCTGGGGCTGGTTGCCCCAGCAAACAACGAAAATTATATTGTAAGGCACATCATTGTATCGGTTGTATCGCTGCCTTTCATTCTGTCTTATTACCGCAGACCGCCGGTTTATTGTATTGAGGTTGCGGAGAAGAAACGCATCAGACCGGAAGTCATTTTGCTTGCACTCGCGGCGGGGGCGGCTTTCGGCGTAGCATTAAATAATCTAATCGGTTTGACGCCGCTGGTTTCGTGGTCTGCTTCTTATCAGGAAATTAGTGAAGCGTTTTATGGAAGTACGCTGATTTTGGAAATCCTTGCAACCTGTGTTATCACACCGATACTGGAAGAACTGCTATATCGCGGCGTAGCATATCAGAGGTTGCGGGGATGGCTTGGAATTTTGCCTGCGATTCTCTGTTCGTCGCTGTTGTTTGGCGTGATGCATCTGAATCTGGTGCAGTTTCTCTATGCAGGTCTGATCGGGGCGCTTTTGGCATGGCTCATGGAGTATTTCGGGCTTACGGCTGCAACCTCGGCGCATGTAGGTGCGAATCTTATTTCGGTGCTGCGGAGTGAATGCGGAATTCTTTCCCTTAGCGGAATGGGGATGGGAGGAATTGTAGTGGAGACGGGGATTGCGGCGGTTCTTTGTGTGCTTAGTGTCTGGCTGCTGTGGCGGAAAGTTGACAGGGATTATGGCGGAAAGTATAATGGATAATGTAGTATGGCGGACCGAAATGAGTGAGGGGAGGAGGGAGGGAAGTTGGTACTTTGGTCATCATATGAAGTATCATGTTAATGGGAAACTTACGTTAAAGTAAGCGCAAGGAGGAATGAGAGGATGAAAAAAGCAGGAAGTAAATTATTAGCAGCGAGTATTGCAGTAGTAACTGCTGTCTTGCAGGTGTTTGGCACACCGCAGCCGATTCATGCATTTGAAAATGAAAAGGTGGTTAATTCATGTACAAGTGTAGGAAGTTTTCAGGCCAAGATGTTGTATGGCAAGATAAGCAAGAGCATTGTTAACAAGTATGAAGGAATTTATGATTTTGATAATCTGCAGATTACAATTAGCAATCAAAGGACAGAGAAAGGGTCAGTTGTCGTGGATGTGGATGCAACGGCGGACATGACCTTGATAAAAAGTCCAAAAGACAGCCAGTATGTAAAAGGGATGGAAGAAGCGATAGAGGATCTGACGGATCAGGCTGAGATTTTGCTGGCGCAAAACAGATATGAGGCCTATCTTGATCAGGTAATGCCCTGTTACAATGAGACGGTACAGATTGGATTTGAATATCAGGTCAATATCCCGAACAATACTGCAACCAGAAGCGTGACAGAAGATGAAATTGAGCTATATCACAGGATAGATACGGAAGACGGAGCCATTTTAACCAAGGTTGAAATGGATGATAAATATACGGAAGATGAGAATTATCTGGCGGGAAAAGAAGATATTGCCAGATATGTAGAAAATACAAAAGAAAATGAGTATGCTGCAAGAGCCGTTTCGTTCAGTCGGGCAAATGCGGTGGCGTATGCGGTTGCACATGCTATGGATTATCCAGAGTATAATAAAGACAATGGCGGAAGTGACTGTGCGAACTTTGTACCATATTGCATAGATGCCGGTGGAATTCCCCGAGGTGGAAATTGGAAGCCGGGGGGAGTTGACTGGATACGAACCGGGTGTAATAATGAAAACGGCGTGGTTCTGTATATGAGGAATCATGGATATTATGCAGCTGTTTCCTATGCGTGGCAGTCGACGCTTGCGAGTATTATGTTTTGGAACACGAAGAGCCATGTGGCATTTGTGACAAGGATTGACGGATATAATATTCTCTATTCTCACCATTCGAATGAGCCAAAAGGCAGTACCTACTATTTATACAATTCAGCAACGGACAATGTGACATTTTATGTCCCTCAAGTTTAGGAAGATGACGAGGAGGATAGAAATGGACATAAGGCGCAGAATCATATCAAGTCTGCCGGTGTTGCTCCTGTTGGTTCTGATGGGATGCAAGGCATCGCCGGCGGATGCAATTTTGGACGATCGGATTACCATTCTGGACAAAAGCCCGCAGCTTGGCAACCAAATGGCAAATTCGGTATTTGAGGATTTGCAGAAGTACTATCTGGAACCGTTGTCGGATCGGTATAAGTTTGAAAATCCCAGAATGAAGGTCTATTACGAGAAAGAAAAGGATGGACTGGTGAAGGTGGACGTGCGGATTATGGCGGATATATCATGGCGTCGAGACGGTGAGGACAGTCCGTTTATTCAGGGTATGAGAGAGCTTCAGGAAGAGCTGCGTCATTGGCATGAACATCCTGACGATGCAGAATATGCCGAACAGGTAATTGACGGCTGGCTCTTGGAATTGAATGCTCCGTTGGATAAGGAGCCGGATGAGCCTGACTACGGAACGGTTGTGGAGCTCGTTTTCAAACCCGGAGAGGAAGAGTATACGATTAATGGTTTCTATACCCATACGGTTTTTTATAGTGTTGATGAGTTTGAATCAATTACTGAAACAATTCCACTGGAACAGTACAGCCGCGAAATTTTAACAGAGGATGTTGAGCAGGAGAAGCTGGAAGGACGGCAGCGTGTCTGGGAAGCGTTATATATGAGATATACATACGGAGATTTGTATAAGGACAGTATTTATGGAGACTTGTACAATGATTAAAGGCGGCCATGTTTCTGCGGTTTGACGCAGCCAGCTTGAATATTGACGCTATTTAAAAGGGACTTTCCGAGAAATCGGGAAGTCTTTTTTCTGTCAAAAAAAACTGGAAATTGAATACACAATTTGAAAATAAATAAAATAGAACGAAAAACCGATAGGAAAATTTTAAAAATATTTTTAATAATCGGATGAAAATTGTCTTGTATAAGCACTTGCAACAAGAAAACAAATATTTATTAACAGAAAATATGGTGTAAAATATATAATAATCTAATTATCAGACGATTCATAAGAAAAACGCTATTTACAAACTGCGAATATAGGAGTATCATTAGTTTCAGAATTAACGAACAGAGAGGAAGAGACGATGAGAGAACAGTGGAATGAGAGCAATGCAGTTTCAGTCGGAATGTATGACCCGCAGTTCGAGCATGATAACTGCGGTATCGGAGCAGTTGTAAATATCAAGGGAATTAAGACCCATGATACAGTGGCGAATGCGCTTAAGATTGTTGAGAACCTAAAGCACAGAGCCGGAAAGGACGCAGAAGGCAAGACCGGAGACGGTGTGGGGATTCTTTTACAGATTTCCCACAAGTTTTTCCAGAAGGCAGTGAGACCGCTTGGGATTGCGCTTGGAGAGGAGCGGGATTACGGAATCGGCATGTTCTTCTTTCCACAGGATGAGTTAAAGCGAAATCAGGCGAAGAAGATGTTTGAAGTTATCGTAAGGAAAGAGGGCATGGAATTTCTGGGATGGAGAGAGGTTCCGACAGACCCTACGAAGCTGGGGCAGAAAGCGGTGGACTGTATGCCGTGTATCATGCAGGGCTTTGTAAAGCGTCCTGCGAATGTGGAGAAGGGACTTGCCTTTGATCGTAAATTATACGTGGCGCGGCGTGTGTTTGAGCAGTCGAATGACGATACCTATGTGGTATCGTTATCCAGCAGAACTATCGTATATAAGGGTATGTTCTTAGTGGAGCAGCTTCGTCTGTTTTTTGCAGATTTGCAGGATAAAGATTATGAGTCTGCGATTGCGACAGTTCATTCCCGTTTCTCGACGAATACGAACCCGAGCTGGGAGAGAGCGCATCCGAACCGTTTTATCGTGCATAATGGAGAGATTAACACGATTAAGGGAAATGCGGATAAGATGCTGGCAAGAGAGGAGACAATGGAATCCGAACATTTGAAGGGAGAGCTCCAGAAGGTGCTTCCGGTAATCAACAGTGAGGGTTCGGATTCCGCCATGCTTGATAATACGCTGGAATTCCTTGTGATGAGCGGCATGGAGCTCCCGCTTGCGGTCATGATTATGATACCGGAGCCGTGGGCGAATAACCATGTGATGTCCCAGAAGAAGAAGGATTTCTATCAGTATTATGCGACGATGATGGAGCCGTGGGACGGACCGGCGTCCATCCTGTTCTCCGATGGCGATATGATGGGCGCGGTGCTTGACCGGAACGGTCTGCGTCCTTCCCGTTACTATATTACAGAGGACGATTATCTGATTCTTTCCTCCGAGGTCGGCGTGCTGGATATTAATCCAACGAAGATTGTGGCAAAAGAACGTCTGAGACCCGGAAAGATGCTTTTGGTGGATACGAAGCAGGGACGAGTCATTGATGATGACGAATTAAAGGAGAAATATGCGAATAAACAGCCTTACGGTGAATGGCTGGACCGCAACTTAATCAAGCTGGAAGAATTAAAGATTCCAAATGAGAG
>Ga0137307_102742_pt1 | contig 11592 bp, 8 predicted proteins | sample NAcewD2O_March_2_FD_97180 | JGI IMG/M metagenome (GOLD analysis project Ga0137307, IMG submission 97180) | Mouse cecal microbial communities from Vienna, Austria - N-Acetylglucosamine amended D2O_March | ecosystem: Host-associated > Mammals > Digestive system > Large intestine > Cecum | place...
GCAGCATCTGCGTATCAAGAAATCCTGGGGAACGTCGGAGAATGCTGTTCGCATCTAAATCTGCTGTGCCATAATCACTTATTGTCTTATGGCAATCGTAGAGCACGATATGAAACTGGAGCGAAGCATCTATGAAATCCTTCAGATTCTTGGAATCTCGCTGACTTACAAGACTCATCTAAGAGATCTCTTCGACAAATCGAATTTCAAAAATGTCAATGTTCTCTATGGTTCAAGTGAACTGAATTTATTTAATTTTTAACCTCGTCCATTTTTAGTGGACAGTAGTGCCCGTCAATAATAAATTCAAGTCGTTTCACTTAAACTATCATCAATTAAGGACACAAATAAAACATTAAATTAATTATAATCAATCAACAAAATCCGTTAATTTTATTCAACCACTGCCTCAAAATTATAAAAAAATCACAAATACGCCAAAGCAAATCCCCCAAATACGCAAACACATCCATTTTCTATCAAAAACATACGCTATTCAATAAAAAACCGAGTACGTTATACAACTGTCAACATACCCGGTTTCATAAAGACATAACTATTTTGCCTAAAAAGCTGATGATTATTTTAATAGTGCTGGGAACCACTCTGTATTAAATTCTATACAGCTGTTTATGCTTAATCTGCAATAATCAATCTAAGGGATATCCTTTGGATTTATTTAAATCCCGCAACTGCACATATAAATCAAACATGCTACCTCTGTTGGAAATCCAATGAACCACTGCTGTTATTAGCTCACTTATGTCGGGATTGTAGGCCATTCTTCCATCTGCGCCTCGCCGACCATCAGGAGATTTCCTATACCCCCTTGTGAGGAAAGTGTTTTTCTCTTCATAAATCAATTCCCGATGTTTCTGATACTCTGTTCCTTTTGGCAAATGTTTTTTTAAAAGCTTATTCAAAACATCATAATAGAGGTGGTATTTTTCTTGAGAATTTTCTATTTGAGCCACCACCATATCGGCAAGTTCATTTTTGAACTCAATCTCTCCGTCAGAGCCAAACGATAATGTTTCCTCCTTGATTTCATTGGCCTGCATCAACAAGGCTTCCTGCTCCATTTCCTGCTCCAGTAATTTCCGGTCAAGTTTCTTTTGATTACGAGTTTTATCATTCTCCATGTCCATATGTTTTAGATATTAAATATCAATTCTTTCAATTCTTTAACCGATTCAATCAGCTCTTCTTTCTCAAATGGATGTGTATTAAGATACTTTAGAGCCTTATCGGAATTAGGGATGCGAGGTTTGTATAACCCCCATTCATTGGTGACGTAGCAATGAATCGCATATATCAGGGATGGATGAACACCCCATTCTTTAGCATATTGTTCAACATGATACGGAGAAGACATATATGGTCTTAAGAAATGCATACGGGATTCATCGATGAAGTATTTTCGAGCAAAGTCATTCGCACGATCTTCGTTCATAAGGAACAAGTCTTCTCCGTCATTGCTTATATGATAAGATTGCTCTTCTATTTCTTTCAAATCATATAAGACATGATACACTTCATGCATCAAGGCAAACCACAGGTTTGGATAGGATTTATTCCAATCAGACAAAACGATACACGGTTTTCCGTACACCACCATAGTGGCTCCTCTTACTTGTAATTGAGCCATGGACGGTTGGTAGATTAGAGTTACACCAATTCGATACAAGGCTTTAATCACAGTTTTTAGTCCATGCTCTTCATTTCTCGAATACGGCTTGATTCGAGGGATTATTCCCAATAAAGCCTGCCGTGAATAAGGATGTGGATTTTCAATCTCTTTGAATTGATAAAATGCAGATTTAAGCCAGAAATCGCGGATTTTCGTGTCTTTCCCGATGGCGGTTTTACTCAATGCAAACCCAAAAAGCGATGCATTGTATTCAAATATAGATGATAACCCGAAAAACCGGCATATACGCGTTGCCAGTTCATGACCAGATATATTTTTTTCTATGAACTTTTCTTTTTGCAAAGTGGCGATATCGAAATTCTCCATTATATAGCCCGCCTCCCGAGCCCTTTGTATTTCTCCAATTTGCTCCGGACTGAATTCAGGAACATAGACCTTAATCATATCATTGACGGTTAGGCCAAGGAAATGCCCGAGTTTTACCATGCTGATAAGGTTGATTTGCTTTGCGGTGCCATTCAATATCGGTTTTAATGAATTTGCATCCATACCAAGAATCTTAAGCACTTGCCTGTCAGTAAGATGCAAACTGTCTCGCCGATTCTCATATAGTTCTTTCAAAGAACTGATTTTCGATATGTCAACCATTGAGGTTGTTGAAGCATTTATTATCTCGGCAATCTGTATGTCTAAATCAGTCATATAAAGAAATTTTTCCACGAAAATATAACATACACCACAAATAGGCAAATATTTTAATGAAAAGTTTCTTCACATGCTTCATCATAGCCTTACTGAAACTATAGAAAGCAACTGAAATGAAACTATTATCACCATAATTATTCATACTTCCCTATATAACCAAGCAATCGGGTAGACAGAGTAAAATCCATCTACCCGATTATCAATTGATATTCTTCAGGCGTCTAGCCTGACTATATAAACTATTTTTGATTACAGTTTTGGCTTGTTGAAGAAACCCTCTTAAGATGGTTCATACTCGTTCGACCAAAAGAAGAATCTAAAACCGAAAAGAATAAACAACGTTGATATAGGCATTCAATTAAATCGTCATAATTAAAGCGCGATCTTACGGACGATATTACCTATACGCACTATATACACTCCCTTTGCCAATGCTATTGAATCCGGGGCGCCATGATAAATCATTGCTCCTGAAGCAGTATAAATTTCCACTATCATAGATGAAGAAGCATTGGGAAAACTTATAACACCACTATCAATTGCGACATTTATTGCATTTTCATCTTTTTTTACTATATCACTGCCCGTTACAGGATTAAACGTTTGCAAATTCGCAAACTTTCCCCAAATACTATGCAACATATATTCAGTCTCGCATCCTTCGGGGACATAAAGAGTTGCATGATAATTTGAAAAAGGATCTTCATTAACTTGTGGAGGTACTATATTTGCAATATAAATTCTATTTAATGCTTCACACCCCCAAAAAGCCCATCCTCTTATAGCATTTACATTACTATCAATCTTAAGGCATGAAAGATTGTAACAATTCATAAATGCCGTAGCATCAATTAAATCCACCGAACGAATATTTACTGATTGCAAGCTCTGACAACCTAAAAAAGCGCCATACGCTATTGTGCTCAACATACTTGTAAAATCCACCGATTCTAAATTAATACAGTTTTCAAAGGCTAATTCTCCAATATTCATAACTGGTTCATTAATCCTAACCGATTTTAACCATTTATAATTGCAAAATGCATGAGGTTTAATTTGCATTATTGAAGATGGTATAGACAAATCCGTAAGTAATAGGCCATTAACCATCAACTTTGCTCCATATGACAACGGATTGGCACGACCATTTTCACAAAATTCCAAATTCAACCATGAGTCTATATTATCAATATCAACAAATTTAAGCCTATTGCATTCATTAAATGCATAAGAGCCAATCGATTTAAGAGACGCAGGGATTGTTATTGACTGTATATTAGAACCACCAAAACCATAATATTCCACTGCATTCAATGAATGAGGAAGTTTAATCATTTTAAGTGCTGATAATGATTTTATCCCATCAGAAGGCCATGTATTATGCACAGTTACCATATTTCCACTACCCCCTTCTACTATATTTGCTTCTGACAAATCCAACTCAAATAAATTAACCATTTTATTATTCAAGAAAGCTAAGTCAGTACCATTAATATCACCTTGTATTCTTATTGCTGTAATGTTTAACCATTGCTCTTTAGGGACCAATTCATATAATGATCCTGCCTCTAGTACATTGCAATTCAATTCAGAGTCACTATCAATACCAATTATATGCTCATCTCTCCATGCAGCGCGGTATTTCTCAACAGAAACCATAGGCACATAAAATACCGTAAAACGATTCCCACTAATTCGTAAACAGTCTAATGGGGTTTCTGACCAAAGCGTTACGGTTTCTAAACTTGAACAATTATAAAACGCAAGTTCTCCTATGTCCGTAACGGATTCCGAAATAGAAACTGAAGTCAGGCTAGAACAATCACGAAAAGCTTGCGTCCCAATAACTTTAACTGTATTAGGAATTGAGACTCTATTCAAATTTGTACAATTGCAAAATGAACAATCACCGATTTCAACTAACGTAAACTCTGTCATGTTTTCATCATATACTTTCATAGGCAATGTTATATCCCCACCAACATTATTGTCAGCAACATAGCGAGTGCCCATTTTAGTCTTAGCAGTCTGGTGATCCTCATTCACAACAGAATACACAATCCCATCGTATGTAAAATCACGTGCCATTGCAAATATAGTAATTGAAAATAACAACCAGAGTAATATTATCTTTTTCATTATTAGCCAAGTATTACATACTTTATACTATTCACCAAGTTTTTCAAAACAAACTATCACCAGCGTAAATATCTTTATATTCGACACGTCTTGTATCATGCAACATTTACACCATGTGGCGGCCGTTAAGCCATACCGACTTGATCAGCGGTGTGGCGTAGGCATATAGGAAATAGGCCAGCGAAGGGAGCGGGGCAGTTACGTAAAAGTTGGCGAGCTTGCCACGGGCTATGCTGCCGACACGCTGGCTCAGCTCCATGGCGCACGCACCGTTGATGGTGGCGGCGTTGAGCGCCGCCGACGGGGTGAGCTTCATCTTTATGCAGCCGAGCGAGCACACAAAACGCATGTCGCCAGAGGGGGACGACCCGGGATTATAATCCGAGGCCAATGCCACCGGCAATCCGGCTTCCATCAGCCCTTTCCCGTTGCCGTAAGGCATCCCTAGGAAAAACGATGCCCCGGGAAGAACCGTCGGTATGGTGGAAGAACCTCGCAACACCTCGATTTCAACCTCGGTGGTACGTTCCAGATGGTCGACAGAAACGGCTCCATGGGCAACACCCACCTGCACACCACCCGACACATCGAGTTCGTTGGCATGGATTTTAGGCTTCATGCCCCACTTGGCGGCCTCTTCAAGCATGCGGGCAGTTTCTGCAGGGGTAAAGAACCCTTTGTCACAGAACACATCCACATAGTCGGCCAAGCCCTGACGTCCCACTTCAGGAATCATTTCACGGCACACGAGGTCAACATATTCACCCTGACGTCCCTGATAGGCACGCCCCACGGCATGCGCGCCAAGAAACGTGGCCTTGACCTCAACCGGGGCGGTTTCCTTGATGCGGCGAATGACCCTGAGCATCTTAAGTTCATCATCGGTGGTAAGGCCGTAGCCGCTCTTGATTTCCATAGCGCCCGTACCTTTGGCGATAACCTCGTTGACACGACCCATAGCCTGACGGTAAAGCTCATCTTCGGATGTGGCATGCAGCAGGTCGGCGGAATTCAGGATACCTCCGCCACGGGCGGCAATCTCCTCATAGCTCAACCCATTGATTTTATCGAGGAACTCCCCGGCACGGTTTCCGGCATATACTATATGTGTATGCGAGTCACAGAACGACGGGAACACCCATCCGCCATGCATATCAATCACTTCGGCATCATTGCGGCCAGGCATCTCCCCCACTTCGCCCATCGGGCCGAAGTCCTTGATAACCTCGCCGTCGAGCAGCAGCCATGCATCATGCAACAGGGGGAAATCCTCCATCTGCGCCCCCTTGCGGCAGGGGGCGCCGGAGGTGTCGACACCGGCTAAAGCACCGATATTGACAAGCAGCTTCATATCTCTTCTGTCTTTATGAATTCAACAGACTCGTTGATAAGCGTGTACATAACCGTGTCGTTCTCGATAAACGGAACACGTTTGCGATAAGCCTCCACCATAGCCTCAAGCGCGGGCGAAGTGCGAAGCGGCCGACGGAATTCCAATGCCTGGGCGGCATTGAACAACTCTATTGCAAGCACACGGCGCGTATTGTCGACTACACGGAAAAGTTTCGTGGCAGCGTTCGAACCCATCGACACATGATCTTCCTGCCCCTGCGACGAAGGGATGGAATCGCACGATGCCGGCCAGCACAGTCCCTTGCTTTGGCTTACAATCGATGCTGCGGCATATTGCGGAATCATGAAACCGCTGTTCACTCCCGGCTTAGCCACCAGGAACGACGGCAGCTCCCTCACCCCGGCGATAAGCTTGTAAGTGCGGCGCTCGGAAATGTTCGAAAGCTCCGATAATGCAACAGCAAGGAAATCCATCGGCAAAGCGATAGGCTCGCCATGGAAATTACCGGCCGACACGATGAGGTCATCCTCAGGGAAGATAGTGGGGTTATCGGTGACGCTGTTGATTTCGGTTTCCAGGACTTCACCTACATAAGTCAGGGTATCTTTTGCAGCGCCATGAACCTGCGGGATACAACGGAACGAATATGGATCCTGCACATGGGCCTTATGGCGTTTGATAATCTCGCTCCCTTCAAGCCAGGCCATAACAGCCTCGCCGGTAGCCTTCTGCCCCGGATGCGGGCGCACTTCCTGAATCTGCGGATAGAACGGCTCGATACGTCCGTCGAACGCATCAATCGACAGTGAAGCGATTTTGTCGGCCCAGCGGCTCAACTTGCGTGCTTCTAGAACACAATAAACCCCGTAGGACGACATGAACTGCGTGCCGTTAAGCAATGCCAGACCCTCTTTCGACTGTAATGTTATCGGTTCCCATTCCATCATCTCGAGCATCTTTGAGGCAGGCATTACCTCGCCGTCAAATTCAACCTCGCCAAGGCCGATAAGCGGCAACGAGAGGTTGGCCAAGGGAGCCAGGTCGCCGGATGCCCCGAGCGACCCTTGCTGGTAGACCAGCGGCAATATGTCGTGGTTATAAAAATCCACAAGACGCTCAACCGTAGCAAGCTGTACACCCGAATTGCCATAGCTCAACGACTGGATTTTGGTAAGCAGCATAAGCTTCACGATGTCACGTGGCACCCGCTCACCGATGCTACATGAATGCGACATCACAAGGTTCTTCTGCAACTCGGCCAGCTGGGTCGGCTCGATCGAAATGTTGCACAGGGAGCCGAAGCCGGTTGTAATGCCGTAAATCGGTTCTTTCTGGTCGCGCATCTTCCTGTCAAGGAATTCGCGGCATTCGGTGATGCGGCGCCTGGCCTCATCGCCGAGTTCAAGTTTCATACCCTTGTCAAGGATTTCCCCTACCCTGCTTATGCTGAGCCATTCAGGCCCTATATGGTGAACTTCCATGGTTTTCTTATTATTCTTATTGTTAATCATTATAATATTAGGGAGAAGCCGATATGACTTCATTATTTCAAAGCTTCGGCCACAAGTGCGTCGTCAGCGAAATTAGGCAGTGTTACTTTCAGCAACGGTGTGCGCTCCATCTCGCGCTTTATTGCGTTGACAGCACCTTGGTTGCGCGCCCACGAACGGCGTGCGATACCGTTGTTGACATCCCACAGGAGCATATCGCCGATAGCACGCGAAGCATCTTCCGAGCCGTCGATTACCATGCCGAAGCCTCCGTTTATAACCTCGCCCCAGCCTACGCCGCCACCGTTGTGAATCGAAACCCATGTGGCACCACGGAAAGAGTCGCCTATCACGTTGTGCACAGCCATGTCGGCAGTGAAGCTCGAGCCGTCATATATATTCGACGTCTCGCGATAAGGTGAATCCGTGCCTGACACATCATGATGGTCACGGCCAAGCACCACAGGGGCGGAAAGCTCGCCACGTGCGATTGCATCGTTGAAAGCCTTGGCAATCCTGATACGCCCCTCGCTGTCGGCATAGAGGATACGCGCCTGCGACCCCACTACCAGGTGGTTATCCTCAGCCTTGCGAATCCAATGAAGGTTATCCTCAAGCTGCCCCTTGATTTCATCGGGGGCATCCTTCAGCATCTCCTCAAGCACCTCGGCGGCAAGGCGGTCGGTAACAGCCAGGTCCTTCGGGTCGCCCGAAGTGCACACCCAGCGGAATGGCCCGAAACCGTAGTCGAAGAAAAGCGGGCCCATTATATCCTGCACATACGACGGGTAGCGGAACCGCCCGTCGGGCAGCGTCACATCCGCACCGGCTCGTGAAGCCTCAAGCAGGAAGGCATTGCCGTAGTCAAAGAAATACATGCCTCGCGAAGTAAGCGTGTTGATGGCGGCTACCTGACGGCGGAGTGATTCCTGCACACGGCGGCGGAACTCCTCAGGCTCGTCGGCCATCATCCTCTGCGACTCCTCATATGACAAACCGGCGGGGTAATAACCTCCAGCCCAAGGGTTGTGAAGCGACGTCTGGTCGCTGCCAAGGTCTACGGGTATATTCTCTTCGGCAAGGCGCTCCCATAGGTCGACAACGTTCCCCTGGTAGGCTATCGACACGGTTTCTTTGCTATCCATGGCCTTGCGCACACGCGGCATCAACTCGTCGAGCGACGAATAAACCTCGTCGACCCAGCCCTGTGCCTTACGTTTTCCAACGGCATGCGGGTTGATTTCGGCAGTAATGCTGACCACACCGGCAATGTTGCCGGCCTTGGGCTGTGCGCCCGACATACCGCCAAGACCAGCCGTCACAAACAGCATACCAGCGATTTCCGGCCGCTCCTCTGTCAGGCGTTTGCGGGCGGCATTCAGCACGGTTATGGTGGTGCCATGCACAATCCCCTGAGGGCCGATATACATATACGAGCCCGCTGTCATCTGCCCGTACTGGCTAACACCCATGGCATTCATACGTTCCCAATCGTCGGCTTTCGAATAATTCGGAATCACCATGCCGTTAGTAACGATTACACGGGGGGCATTCTTATGCGAGGGAAACAGTCCGAGCGGATGCCCCGAATACATTACGAGGGTCTGCTCATCGGTCATCTGCGAAAGATACTGCATAGCCAGGCGGTATTGCGCCCAGTTTTGGAACACTGCCCCGTTGCCGCCATATGTGATAAGTTCATGCGGGTGCTGCGCCACTGCGGGATCGAGGTTGTTCTGAATCATCATCATAATCGCGGCGGCCTTGCGGCTTTTTGCCGGATATGAGTCGATTGAACGAGCCTTCATCTCATAGTCAGGACGGAAGCGGTACATATATATACGTCCGTAACGATGCAACTCGTCGGCAAACTCCTTGGCCAGCACGGCATGATGGCGTGGTTCGAAATAACGGAGTGCGTTTTTCAGCGCCAGCTGCTTCTGTTCCGGCGTCAATATATCCTTGCGACGCGGGGCATGGTTCACAGCCGGGTCATATTCGCGGGGGGCAGGAAGTTCGGCAGGGATGCCGTTCACAATATCCTGTCGGAATTCTTCAAGTGTCATATGCTATTATAGTCTGTTTCAAATTTTGCTCTCAACAATTGCCAAAGTCTCTTTTTCGGTTGCTTCGGCCTTGGCTGCGATGTCGGCCGCCTCGGCCAGGATTGCATCGGCTTTCTGGCGGTCTTTAAGCCCTGCGGCATTGATTTTCACATTCAGGTATGCCCCGAGCACCGCGCTACGGGCTGCCAAAGCACCCACACCGGCATCGCTCACCGAATTGGGGTTGCCTGTTTCAGCCATAGCCTTCACCAACGGGAACACCTCGAATGCAGCCTTCATCGTGCGCAACGGCACCTCGGTGGCATAAAGCGTGGCATCCTGTATGGCAGCGCTTCGGGCAGCCTTCTCCTCATCGGTACCCTTAGGCAGTTTGAATGCATCCATGATGCGGTTGAACGCGGCGGTATCCTCATCAACCAGTGCAAGCAGCGTTTTCAGATAACCCTGCCCCTCTTCGGCGCGGTTGCTGAATTCCTCCCAACGCTCGTCCCATCCGGGCTTGTGCGACGAAAGGTTGGCAACCATAGTGCCTAGGGCGGCTGCCAACGCACCCATATACGCCGAAATGGAACCGCCGCCCGGAGCGGGCGACTCACTTGCCGTTTCCAGTGCGAAACCTTTGCATGTCATGTCGATCAAACGGTTGCCACCCTGTGGTGCAACCATATCCTCTATCACCTTTTCGGCAGTCACAAAGGGCTTAAGTTCGTCCAGCCCCATCGATTTGACTGCGATGCGGATAATCTCGTCATCGGAAATGCCCACGGAACGTTCCTGTTTGCGCAGGAAATATTTCCCGGCATCGATAAGCGTGCGGCGTGGCACAAGCCCCACGATTTCAGTGCCTGTCACCCTGACGCCACGTGCGGCGGCGGCACGGCAAACCTCGTCAAACGCCACATGCAGGGGCGTTGTGGCTATATCCGTGATATTCATCGACACCTGTGCGATGCCGTATTCATCAATAAACCACCCTATAGCCTTGGTTCCCTTGAGCGTTCCAGGCACCATCACCTGTTTCCCGTTCTCGTCAAGAACAGGCTTGTCGGTAACCGACGGGCCCTGGCGCATAGGGCGACCCTTTTCACGCACATCGAACGCGATAGCGTTGGCCCTGCGGGTGGAGGTGGTGTTGAGGTTGAAGTTTACGGCAATAAGGAAGTCGCGCGCACCCACCACGGTTGCACCGCTGCGTGCCATATCCTCGTCGAACGGGCGGCGTCCGAAATCGGGAGCCTCCCCGTCCTTATCGGCACGTTCGGCAAATGCCTCATACTCCCCTTTTCGGCAAACCGCGAGATTCTTACGCTCGGGACGGAAAGCCGCAGCCTCATAGCAATAGGTGGGCACACGCAGTTCCGTTGCAATTCGCTCGGCAAGCCTGCGTGCCATTTCGGCACACTCCTCAAGGGTGACACCCGACACCGGGATAAGCGGAAGCACGTCGGTGGCACCTATGCGGGGATGCGCCCCGCTGTGATGGCGCATGTCGATAAGCTCGGAGGCACGCTTCACACCCCGGAAAGCTGCTTCTACAACTGCCTCAGGGGTCCCCACAAAGGTGACTACCGTGCGGTTGGTGGCCTCGCCGGGGTCGACATCGAGGAGCTTTACCCCCCCTGCTTCGGTTATGGCTTCGACGATGCGGTTGATTTTCTCCTTATCGCGCCCTTCGCTGAAATTGGGCACACATTCAATCAGTCTTTCCATCATGGCATTATGTGTTGGTTTATTTTTGTTTTCAAAGAGTTTTCTTTCCTGCAAAAATAATGCTTATAATTATAATTTCCATATATCCCATCCCGTTTTTTAACCTCTCTTGGCAACAATTTTTCAGTCATATAACAAATATCGCCCACACGGAACCCGTTTCCGATTTTTTCACTAAATTTGCACGTTAAATAAGTCACAGGCCAAAACAGCCACACACAACGACAGAAACAATAAAACGACATACGTTCCATGTATAGAACCAACACATGCGGGGAACTCCGCATAACCGATGCCGGACGCGAGGTGACACTCGCCGGATGGGTGCAGCGCGTGCGCAAAATGGGAGGGATGACATTCCTCGATATCCGCGACCGCTACGGAATCACACAAGTAGTGTTCAACAACGAATCAGATTCAGCGCTATGCGATGAGGCCAACCGCCTGGGGCGCGAATTCGTAGTACAGGTCAAGGGC
>Ga0137307_102744_pt1 | contig 11584 bp, 11 predicted proteins | sample NAcewD2O_March_2_FD_97180 | JGI IMG/M metagenome (GOLD analysis project Ga0137307, IMG submission 97180) | Mouse cecal microbial communities from Vienna, Austria - N-Acetylglucosamine amended D2O_March | ecosystem: Host-associated > Mammals > Digestive system > Large intestine > Cecum | place...
AGCCTTCGTCAAGCTGGTTTGATACCGGCTCATAAATCTTGGTGGAATCTGTGAAATCCTGATAGTTGTCAGCAGTAACTGCTACGTTCAGTGCGTAGTAGGAACGTTCTTCTTCTCTGTATACATATACGTCGTCTGTCAGAACATTTCCTGCTTCGTCAGCAGTTCCGATTCCTGTATCAATGTCAACGCCGTCCAGAGCATTACGCAGAACTCTCAGAGTCAGATAAGCCTGTACGTCTGCGTGCTGGCTGATGGTTCCGCCATATCCTTCTGCAATGGCTGCAACTGCGTCGCTGTTTGCATCATAACCAAAAGTAGGAACTTTGTTGTCCTTGGACCATGCGTTGAACATGGACATTCCCATACCGTCATTATTGGAAACTACAACGTCAATCTGCTCACCGAAAGAAGAAGACCATGTGCCGATTGCGTTTCCTGCTGTAGCTGCATCCCATGTAGCTCCTGCAGAGTTCTTCATTTCCTGAGAAGCAAGCTCGCGAACCACATATTTCTTGCCGCCGACTTCAATCTCGCCATCCTGTACCATGGTTGCTGTTCCGTCTGTGTTGGTACCAGCAGGATCACTGTTGATATTGCCGTCTTTTTCCACTGCTGTTCCAAGAGCCTTACGAACGCCTCTGGTACGTGCGATGGAATCGTTGTGTCCGATATCGCCGATTGCCAGAACGTAGCCGATGGTTCCGTCGCCGTTGCGGTCAATTTCATCAATGTGCGCTTCAATATATTCTTTTACCATGGTTCCCTGAAGTTCCGCACCCTGGTTTGCATCAAAACCAACATAATATGTATTGGCATTGAAATTCAGAGCTGCTGTATCCAGTTCTCCGGTGGAGCTGTTGGAAGGCTGGCGGTTGAACCATACCAGAGGTTTGTCTTTATTTGCAGTATCCCCTGTGGAACCGGCATCTTCGGAACCTGCGTCGTCACCTGCGTCTGCTGCGGGCTCCTGGGTATCCTCTTTCTTATCTGTCTCTGCCGGAGCATTGCCGCCGCTGTTATTGCCGCACGCTGCAAGGGAGAGTCCCAGTGCCAGTGCCAGAGTTACCGAAACAAATTTCTTTTTCATAATGAATATCTCCTTTCCTCCTGCGCTGTCCGCGCCTTGTTGATAGTGACAGTATAGACCATGTGTCCGGAAGAAAACATAGAATATTTTTCACTTAACATTGAAATTTATATGATATTATTTCCGTCATATATAACAATATTTGCCAGATTATGCATAATTTTTACAGCAATAACAATAAAAAAAGCGGGCAGGCCCGCTTTTTTATTGCATCTGCAGCAATGCTTTACGTTTATATAATGGTCAGAATTCCAATGGATTTCAGCAGCAGAATCAGCAGAAGAACCGGCGCCACATAGCGTATCATAATAATGTACAACTGTTTTCTGCCGAATCTGCATCCTGTCTTTTCTGCCTCATCAATAATGGTTCCGGGCTTCACAACCCATCCAATCAGGATACAGGTTCCGATTGCCACCAGAGGCATCAGACAGTTATTGCTGATATAATCCATAATATCCAGAATCTGGGCATGGGCCCCGTTGGGCAGTTCAATGTCAAAATACAGCTTATTGTAGCCAAGACATACCAGAATCCCTCCTGCCAGCGCAATCACCGTCTCCAGAACGGTAGCTTTTACCCTGGACATATGGAACTGGTCCATAAAGCTGGAAACCACTGCTTCCATAATGGATACGGCGCTGGTCAGGGCCGCAAAAAGCACCATGGCAAAAAACAGCGCTCCTATAAGATTTCCGATTTTTCCCATGGAGGAAAATACTTTCGGCAGGGATACAAACATAAGGCTGGGCCCGGAAGCCTCCATCCCCTCCCTTCCCATAAAGGTAAAGACTGCGGGAATAATCATGACTCCTGCCAGAAATGCCACCGCCGTATCAAAAATTTCTATCTGATTAATGGAACGCACCAGATTTTCATCATCTTTCACATAAGAGCCATATGTAATCATAATTCCCATAGCCACGCTGAGACTGAAAAACAACTGACCCATGGCGTCCAGCAGCACGGTAAAAAATCCTTTCAGCGTCAGACCTTCAAAACTTGGAATGACATAAATGAAAAATCCCTCCAGACCGGTTCTGGTTACTCCCGCCTCGTCTGTGGCGCTGATGGTCAGAGAAAATACCGCAATGCCGACTACCATAAGAAGCAAAAGAGGCATCAGTATTTTTGAAAAGGATTCTATTCCATGGTTGACGCCCCGGAATATAATCACCGCCACAATCAGCAGAAACACTATCATAAATACCAGCGGCTCCACCGTCCCGGTAATATATCCGGTAAAATACCCGTCAGCGGCTGCACTGCCTCCGTCTCCGGCAAGATAAGCCAGAAAATATTTCACTACCCATCCGCCAATCACACAGTAATAAGGCATGATAATCACCGGCACCAGACAGGCCAGCACGCCGAGAAATTTCCATTTTTCCTTTAATTTCCCATAAGCTGTCAGAGGGCTCTGTTTCGTCTTCCTTCCGATGGCAATTTCCGTGGTAAGCAGCGCAAAGCCAAAAGTGAGGGCCAGAATCAGGTAAATGACCAGAAAAAGCCCTCCTCCGTCTTTGGCCGCCAGATACGGAAACCGCCAGATGTTTCCCAGTCCTACGGCGCTTCCGGCCGCTGCCAGTACAAATCCAATTGATCCTGAAAATGAATGTCTGTTTTTTTCTTTTTCCATGTTTTCTGTGGGGAAATCCCCGCTCCCTTCCTGTAAAATTTTAAATCCATTATACTATAAACAGGCCCTGTGTCAAAGTTTTATTTCATATCCGTATTCCCGCAATGTCAGTTCTTCATCAATGGCCATGTCATAAACACCCTTTGCCTTTGTAAATCCATGTTTCTCATAGAAGCCGATAGCAGGTCTGTTGATATCCACAACAAACAGCCTCAGATACTCTGCTCCCAGAGCTTTTGCTTCTGTTTTGGCTTTTACCAGCATCCTGCCGCCAATTCCTCTTCCTCCATATTCCGGACTTACGCCGAAACGGTCCATATACAGGGCCTTCACTGAGCGTTTCTCCCATTCCACACGATTTTCCCCGACATCCCGGTCACATAATGCAAATGCAGAGACAGGTTCAGCACGTTCCAGCATAAGCCAGAGACGATGGTTCCTGATGTCATCCTCCAGAAATTCACAGGGATAAATATCATCCCAGATAGAAATCTGATTTTCATCCATGTTTCGTATCACTTTTCGGTACATGAGTTTAAGCTGCTTCAGATCCTGCAACACTGCCTGTCTGAATTCCATATATGTTTCCTCCTCATTCCGGCCCTGTTCCTGCAGCAGCAAAGCAATCTGTGTTCACCCGCAAACCATCAGCCGATTTTACTGCTGCCGGATTGTCCCGTCCTCTCCAACCTGAATTCCATAAGAAATCTCTTCCAGATACCCATACAGCTCCGCCGCCTGCTCTCCGCTCATTTCCTGGGTTTTCGCGCCTGCCGCATACGCCGGAAAAATCTGCAGGAGCGTTTCATTTTCCGGCGTCACATTAACTTTCAGCAGCATGGTAGACGGAATTTCCTGATTGAAAATAAAATTTCCAAGACTGTAGACAATGGGCTTTCCATTATAGTATTCCACCCCCTGCAGCACATGGGGATGGGCTCCGATTACCAGATCCGCTCCGGTGTCTATATATTCTTCTGCAAGCTGTCTCTGATATTCCTGAGGAGTATTTTCCCGCTCAATCCCCCAGTGAACATACACTGTAAGAAAATCACACTGCTGTTTCGCCTGGCGGATGGCTTCGCAGAGGAGAGCGCTGTCGTAGGTGCACAGCATCCCCGGCTGCTGATTTTCGATATTCCATTCCGGCACCGGAATCACTCTGGAAGCCCCCAGAAATCCAAAGGTTTTCCGGCCCGTCTGAACAAAAAAGGGCTTCGAGGCCCGCTCTCTGTCCATGCCCGCGCCCACATATGTAATCCCGGCCCCGTCCAGCGTCTCAAACGTTTCCTCAAGAGCTTCCGGCCCATAGTCCAGTGCATGGTTGTTGGCAAGGGTCACCCCATGGACTCCCATATCTTTCAGTATATTTATATAAGAAGGATTTACCCGGAAGGTGAACTGCTTGTCCGGCGCCTGTTCCCCGCCGGTGGAAAAGGGAAATTCTTCGTTTGCCATCACCACATCCCCCTGAGCCATTTCTGACAGCAGCTTTTCTGACAGTACGCCGCTGATTCCCTCCCTGTCGTACTGTTCCAGCACATAGGGACTCAGGTAAATATCCCCCGCAAAAATCAGCGTGGTTTCCTCCGGAGCCTGTACTTCTTCCTCCGGCAGTTGCGACGTTCCGCTTCCATCCTCCTGCACTTCTTCCCCGGTACGGTTTTTATTTTCCTCTCCCGGCAGTTCTGCAGTCTGGCTTCTGTCTGCTTCATCTGACCTGCCGGCCTCCTGCTCCGATATCCGAATCTCATTTTTTTTACGGGCAGATTCGGCCTTTTCTCCGTAATTTCCCGATTTGTATACCCAGAAACACAGGCCTGCTCCGGTAAGGGTCAGAATGAGCATGGAAATCATGGCTCGTCGAATACTTTTTTTCATATACGCGCCTCCTTCCGCATTTTGCCGCGCGTGAGCGAATTGCGCAGCAGTAAATTTCCTCTCATTGTACCATTGATTTTTGTACCAATCAATGGTACAATGAATTGCAAATTGTATAAAAAGGGAGGTTTTCTTGTGGCAACATGGCAAATTGTACTGATTGTAATTACCGTTCTTTTGCTTGCGGCAACCATTACGCTTTACATATTAGGCAAAAAATCACAGAAGAAAAAAGAAGAGCAGGATGCTCAGCTTGCCGCAACGGCACAGACCATATCCATGCTGGTCATTGATAAAAAACGGATGAAGCTGAAAGACGCCGGTCTTCCCGCCGCGGTACTGGCACAGACTCCAAAGCTGCTGCGGGGTTCCAAACTGCCCGTGGTAAAAGCAAAAGTAGGACCAAAAATCATGACTTTTATCTGTGAAGGGGAAATTTTTGACAGTATCCCCACCAAAAAAGAAGTAAAAGCTGTGGTAAGCGGCCTCTATATTACTTCTGTCAAAGGCCTCCGGAGTTCCGGTGAACCGGTAGTAAAGAAAAAGAAATTTCTGGACAGGCTGAAGGAAAAAGCAGCAAAATAATTACATGCGGAAAAGGGCTCTTTTGCAACAGCCCTTTTCCTTTTTTTCCCGCAATGGCTATTCCTCTTTTGCCAGTTCTTCCGCGCATACTGCGTCTGTGATTAAATTATTAATGTAGCGTCCGCGGATGGCGCCCCGAATAGCTGCAATTTTCTCAGTTCCTCCCGCTATACCAATGGAATGAGGTACTTTTTGCAGCCTGCTGATTTCAATTCCCACTACATTATTATCATTCCGATAGCTGGCCATATCGCCGGATTCATCAAAAAACTGCATACAGATATCGCCCGCTACATTTCTTTCTTTCAAAGATTCAATCTCATTTTCCTCGAAATACCCTGTGGCTTTTATGGCCGAATTTTCATTGGGATAGCCAATCCCCACAATGGCCACGTCCATACGCTCCGCCATACGAATCGTAGTGCTCAGACTGGCTTCCCGTAACAGTTCCGTCCGGATTTTGGGATTGGACACTCTGGCCGGCGCATGGAAGGGAATAAATTTCCCATCGTAAATCCGGGCCAGTTTCTCCGCAAGGCTGTTGGAATGAAGTTCGGTCCGAAGCCGCCCCATCCCTCCAATCAGAGGAACAAACGTTACATTCCTGGCAGCAGGCCTTGTAACCTGCGATACCACCCGGTAAAGGGTGGAACCCATGGAAACTCCCACAATATTCTCGTCCTTAATCACCTGTTCCAGATACCGCCCCGCCACGGTTCCAAGAGCACTTTTCCTCTCTTCTTCCCCGGAAGGAGCATCCGCAACAAGAACCCGGTTCAGATGATACTTCTCCTCCAGTTTCCGCTCCAGTTCCCAGTACTTAATTGCGTCCAGACCGGAAATATCAATCTGAACCACCCCCTGTTCTCTGGCTGAGGAAAGAATCCTGGAAACCGTAGGCCGGGAAAAATTCAGTATTTTTGCAATTTGCTGCTGACTGACATTCTGATTATAATACATATCACAAATCTTAATCATCAGACGCACATCATCTATTACTTTCTTCACATCTGCCACCTTAATCTTTATCACAATACACTTTTCGTTTCTCACCGATTAAAGGTAACACAACTTCCCGGCTCTGTCCAGAACAAAATGAGCAGGCCCTGCGCATCTTACTTTTATCTTACAGAAAGATACTTTCACTCTTTAGCGTGACAAGGTTTTTCCTGTAAGAGAACAAAGCGGACAGGTCCGCAGGGGCTCCCTGAATCCCTCAATCATGAGGGACCTGGACGGTTTGCTGCGCCGAGCACAATTGCGAAGCAATATTTTCCTCCTGTGCGAGTGCGCATATTATTTTTTATCTTACAGGAAGACACTTTCACTCTTTAGCGTGACAAGGTCTTTCCTGTAAGGTAAAAAACTGCCCCGGAACCATCATGGCTCCGGGGCAGCGGCGTGTTGGGGAACACTTATTTATACGGGAAAGCATGCGTTCACTACAAATGTAAGAATGAAAATAGCACATGCCGGACCGTCAATATGGGAATCTTCTCCGCTGTTAATCAGCTTGCCTTCCATATCACAGATAAGAGCGGAAACGGTACCGAATACAACGCTCATGAACAGAGCAAAATAAAGATTTCCTGTGCTGGCATAAGACTGCACTGCCGCCTCAGCCGCAATAATCACAATATGATGGCATCCATAATATGCGTGTCCCATGGTGGCAAACACAAGACCGATGGCCGCAATACCAAAAATCATCTGGGGATAACATCCGCCAAAGGCCTCTACCGGAAATCCGGCTGAAACAGCGGCAACGAAAAGTCCTCCTACCATAATGCTGTAACCTATTCCGATTACAATCGTTGCAGATAATGCTTTGCCTTTGCTTATTGTTTCCGTTCCTGTCCTCAGTTTGCCTCCGAACACAAGGCGGACCAGGATTGCGGACAGGAAAACGGTAATTCCAGGCGCGTCCGTAATCAGACGGTTGGAGATGGTTCCTGCAAAAAGATTTGCAACTACCAGTTCTTTAAAGAGACATCCGATTACGCCGAATACTCCGCCCACCAGCAGTACACTGGCGTCATTTAATCCGGCCAGCGGAGTTGTAATATCCGCTCCGTTTTCCAGAATCCCTTTTTTCCTGGCGAATGCGGAGCCTGCTACCGCCCCGGCAAATGCGATATGGGGGCCGAAAAACGGTCCGAATGCGAAATAATTCAACAAAAGGTCAGATGCTTCCCCTGCACCGCACATCCCGGCTGCAGAACCCAAAATGGAAAATACACCTGTCAGAATAAACGCCGGCACACCTCCGATGGCCGCTGCAAATACACCTCCGCCAAAAGCGGCAATTACATATAAAATACTAATCATACTTTTACCTCCTCTTTTGCATACACTTTTCCCACTACATTGCGTTTCTGAGTTTTCTTACATTTTCTGAAATATTTCCTTCGAATATGGAGGAGCCGGCCACAAAAGTATCTGCTCCGCATTCTGCAATACTTCCGATGTTTAAGGGATTTACACCCCCGTCCACTTCCACTCTGACCGGCAGCCCTTCTTCTTCAATAATGTTCCGCAGCATACGGATTTTCCGGTCGCAACAGGTTATATATTTCTGTCCCCCGTATCCGGGATTCACTGTCATCTGCAGCACCATGTCCAGATCAGAAAGCAGATACCTGACGGTTTCCGGGGATGTTGCAGGATTCAGCGCCACCGCAGCCTTTTTTCCGCAGGCGCGAATCTGCTGAACAACCCGATGCAGATGCACACAGGCCTCCGCGTGAACACAGATGATATCCGCTCCCGCCGCTGCAAATTTTTCGATATGCCGCCCTGGTTCTTCTACCATCAGATGTACGTCGAATACCGCGTCTGTCAGAGACCGCAGAGACGTCACCACAGGAAGCCCAAAAGAAATCTCCGGTACGAACCTGCCGTCCATAACATCAATATGTATATAGTCCACCCCCGCTTTTACTGCTTCCAGAACGTCTTTTCCAAGTTCCGCAAAATCTGCGGACAGCACAGACGCCGCCAACACCTTTTTCACAATTGTTTCCTCCCTGTGGTTTTCCTGATTTCACCGTTACATTTCAGCCTTCTATATCATGAATCATACCGACTCTTTTTTCATGGCGTCCATTTCCTTCATATTCTGCTTCCAGCCATGCGGTTACAATGGCCTTTGCTGTTTCCGCCCCCACAATCCGGGCTCCAAACGCAATGATATTCGTATTGTTATGTTCTTTGGTAAGCCTTGCTGTCACCGGCTCGCTGCAGACGACAGCCCTTACCCCTTTTACCTTGTTTGCGGCAATGGAAATCCCTGCTCCGGTTCCGCAGATAAGTACGCCGGCGTCCACCTCTCCTTCTGCCACTGCCCTGCCGACACGTGCTCCGTAGACAGGATAGTCGCAGCTTTCTGTGGTATCTGTTCCGTAATTGATAACCCTGCAGCCCTTTTCCTCCAGAAATTTCTGAATTTCCTGCTTCAGCTCCACTGCTGCATGATCATTCCCGATACCGATTACCTTTGCCATGTTCCTGCTCCTTTCACCCTGCCTGCGCAAGACTGTTATGTTCCACGGTCTTATGAACTACAGTTTTCATCTGAGGCCAGGTCTCCATGTAACGTTCCATATAGAACTGGTATTCTTTATGGGCTTCCTCATTGGGAATATATTTCCGGTCAATACGCACCATCTTTTCTGCAGCTTCCTCAAAATCTTTGAAGATTCCTGCTCCTACCCCTGCAATCATACAGTCTCCCAGACAGCCTGCACTCTGATTTTCCACGGTAGTATACATGGGAACTCCGATAATATCCGCATGCATCTGCATCCAGAAAGGAGATGTTGCCAGACCGCCGCAGGCATAAATTTCATTCACCTCGTATCCCGCGTTTTTCATGCTGACAATACAGTGGTTTGCACCATAGGCAACTCCCTCAAACACGGCTCTCGCCATATGAGCTGTCGTTGTTCCAATGGACAGTCCCCAGAACATGCCTCTCGCTTTGGAATCGGAATAAGGGGCGCGGTTCCCCTGAAAATAATCCATCATCACCAGTCCTTCGCTTCCGATTGGAACTTCCGATGCTTTTTCAGAAATCAGGTCATAAATATTCATCTCTCTGTTTATTGCTTCTTCCATCCAGGAACCTGGAAGCAGGTTATTCCGGAACCAGGTCAGAATGGAGCCTGCCGCTGTCTGACCGCCTTCCAGAAGGCTGGTTCCCTCATACATACAGTTGGGATACGTCCCGTTCACACCTGCTTCATGAAAATCTTCCGGAGAAAGCCCCAGCAGACAGGTGGACGTTCCGCCAATCAGCGTCATGCCATTCGGTTTTACACCGCCCACGCCAAACATACATGCGTTGCAGTCTGCCGTTCCCTGTACCACAATTGTTTTTTCGCTCAGGCCAAACTCTCTGGCAGCCTCCGGGCTGACCGGCCCGATGACCTCGCCCACACGAAGGATTTCTTCCGGGAATTTTTCCACCATGTCATCCAGGCCGCAGGCATGATAGAAGTCCAGCGGATATCCTCCGTTGGCGTCATCATAATGCCAGCGGAATGCGGCAATAGACATGCAGACCGTTTTTTTGCCTGTCAGCTTCCAGTTCATCCAGTCTTCAAACTCAAACAGCGTTTTGGTTTTCGCCCAGTTTTCCGGTTCATGCTTTTTCATCCACATACATTTGGGAACCATGATATCCGCCCGGCTGTTAGGCTTGTAAAATCTTGTGGCCGCATATTTATCTCCCAGCCTGTCAATTTCCGCCGCTTCTTCCGTAGCGCGGACATCCATCCACAGAATCGGAGTGCGCACCGTTTCGTCGTTCTCATCCAGAAAAACAATGGTATTGGTTGTGGCGTCACAGGTCAGTGCGACAATATCCTCCACATCCACGCCGGCTTTTTTGATACATTCCGGTATGGCCTTTTTGAGGGCCTCCCACCAGCCCCTGTCGTCCTGCTCTGCCCATCCGTTTCTCGGATAGGTGGTAGCATACTCCTGAATATCATAGGCCCGGTTCTGGCCTCTCAGATCAAACAGCGCCACCCGCACGCTTCCTGTTCCTGCATCAATCCCCATTAAATATTTTGCCATTTCCTTTCTCCTTTCGCTTTTGCACCTCTATATAAAGGCCTGCTGTCCGGCAGGCCCTGTGGCCTTCTCTGCCGTGAAAGTCAGCAGCTTTCACAGTATGGTTTTTATTTCTCTGTAAATCCCCTTACCATCCAGTCCGTATTTTTCAATCAGCTTCGCCGCCGGGCCGGATTCCCCATATACATCGTTGATACCAATCCGCTTTATTTTTGCCGGATGTTTTTCGCTCAGCACTTCGCACACTGCCCCTCCAAGGCCTCCAATGACTGAGTGCTCTTCCACAGTGACAATTTTTCCGGTTTCTTCTGCCGCCCGAATCAGAATTTCTTCATCCAGAGGCTTGATGGTATGTATATTAATAACTCTTACAGAAATGCCTTCTGCTGCAAGAAGGTCTGCCGCATCCAGTGCGGAACTTACACAGAGTCCGGTCGCTACAATCGTCAAATCCGTACCCTCCCGCAGAACCACTCCTTTTCCAATTTCAAATCTGTAATCGGGGTTATCATTAATCACCGGAACAGCAAGCCGTCCGAATCTCAGATACACCGGGCCTTCCAGTTCATAAGCCGCTTTCACTGCCGCTTTTGCTTCCACATCGTCCGCCGGACTGATAATGGTCATTCCGGGAATGGTCCGCATCAGGGCAATGTCTTCGTTGCACTGATGGGTAGCCCCGTCTTCTCCCACGGAAATTCCTGCATGGGTAGCTCCGATTTTTACATTCAGATGGGGATAACCAATGGAATTACGTATCTGTTCAAAGGCCCGTCCTGCGGCAAACATGGCAAAACTGCTGGCAAAGGGTACCATTCCTGCCGCGGCGATTCCTGCCGCCACACCCATCAGATTGGATTCTGCAATTCCGCAGTCGAAAAAACGTTCCGGAAAGGCTTTTTTAAATGTCCCTGTTTTCGTAGCGGCTGCAAGGTCCGCATCCAGAACCACCACATCCTCATGCTCTCTGCCCAGTTCCACAAGGGCTTCCCCATAACTGACCCTGGTGGCAATCTTCTTTACTTCTGACATAATGCTTCCCCCGCTTTCTTCAGTTCTTCCATGGCTGTCTCATACTGCCCGTCATCTGGCGCAGTTCCGTGCCAGGACACCTGGTTTTCCATAAAAGAAACGCCTTTGCCCTTTACGGTTTTTGCTATGATAGCAGTGGGAACGCCTCTGGTCTCCCTGGCTTCCCGAAAAGCTGCCTCAAGCTGCGCAAAATCATTTCCATCTGCCACATTAATCACATGGAACTGAAAAGATTCAAATTTTTTATCTATGGGATATGGTGAATTTACTTCTTCCACAGG
>Ga0137307_102748_pt1 | contig 11578 bp, 8 predicted proteins | sample NAcewD2O_March_2_FD_97180 | JGI IMG/M metagenome (GOLD analysis project Ga0137307, IMG submission 97180) | Mouse cecal microbial communities from Vienna, Austria - N-Acetylglucosamine amended D2O_March | ecosystem: Host-associated > Mammals > Digestive system > Large intestine > Cecum | place...
TTTAAAATACAGATAGAAAGTGCCTTTTGCGACCCCGGCCTTCTCTACGATATCAGAGATGGCGGTAGAATTGATTCCCTTTGTAATAAATAGTTCGTAGGCGCTGTTAAATAGTGTCTCTTTTTTCTTTTTCTTATTTTCATCGACTTTCCCCATAATAATCCTCTCATTCTCTTTGGAATATAGCGAGTCCCTGACCTCGGTATCATACATATTATACCCATAAAATGTCTGCATTTTCAAGTGATTTTGACAAAAATGACCAAAAGTCAAAATTATTAGAAAAAGTATTGACTGATAGTCATTTTTGTAGTATAGTGCATATTGTAAGAAATGACCAACAGTCATAAAAGTAGTAAAAGAGAAAAGGAGCAGGTGATTATGGTTCAGTTTGGGAAGAAAGTGGTAAAGTACAGGATACCGATATTGATCATCAGTATATTGCTGCTGATACCTTCTGTACTGGGATATGTGAATACCAGAGTGAATTATGATGTTCTGACATATCTTCCGAAGGATATCGAGACCATGAAGGGGCAGGATATTATGGTGGAGGATTTCGGAACGGGAGCCTTCTCCATGTTCATCGTGGATGGCATGGAGAGCAAGGATGTTGTGAAGCTTAAGGAAGACATTGAGAAGATCGAGCATGTGGAGAATGTCTTGTGGTATGATTCCGTGATGGATATCTCGGTTCCGGAGAGTATGCTCCCGGATGAACTCTATGAGGTATTCAATTCCGATACGGGTACGATGATGGCGATCTTCTTCGATGAAGGAACTTCGGCGGACGGTACGATGGATGCCATCGAAGAGATCAGGAAGACGGCAGGGAAGCAGTGCTTCTTAAGCGGTATGTCTGCGATCGTGACAGATACGAAGAATCTCGCCGAGAAGGAGACACCGCTCTATGTACTGATCGCGGTAGCGCTGGCGGTGCTGGTGCTTGGCATCACGATGGAATCCTTCTTCGTGCCGGTCCTGTTCCTCTTAAGTATCGGGATGGCGATACTATATAACCTGGGAAGCAATTATTTCCTGGGAGAGATCTCCTATATTACGAAGGCTCTGGCGGCGGTGCTGCAGCTTGGAGTGACGCTGGATTATTCCATATTCCTGATGCACAGCTATGAAGAGCAGCAGATACGGTATCACGGAGATAAGAAGCGGGCGATGGCACATGCGATCTCCCACACATTTTCATCGGTAGTAGGAAGCTCAGTCACGACGATCGCAGGATTTATCGCACTGTGCTTCATGAGCTTCACCCTGGGGCTCGACATCGGAGTGGTCATGGCGAAGGGTGTGGTGTTCGGCGTGATCGCCTGTGTGACGGTTCTGCCGTCCATGATTCTGTGCTGTGACAAAGTGATCGAGAAGACGAAGCACAAACCGCTGCTCCCGGATATCGGGAAGCTGTCTCAGAAGGTGACGAAGCGTTATCTCTGGTATGTGGCGGCATTTCTGATACTGTTATTTCCTGCGGTTTATGGAAATAACCACACAGGGGTCTACTACAATCTGGATGAGACGCTTCCTAAGGAGCTTCCCAGCATTATTGCAAATGAGAAGCTGAAGGAAGATTATGAGATGAATACGACGCATATCCTTCTTCTCGACAGTTCTGTGCCGTCTTCGGATGTGGGAAAGATGCTGAAGAAGATTGAGAAGGTGGATGGTGTCAAATGGGCGCTTGGATTGGATAAATTGGTCGGCCCGGGAATCCCTTCGGATATGCTTCCGGAGTCGGTCACCAGTATGCTGAAGACGGATAAATACCAGATGGTAATGGTGAACTCTCTATATAAGGTAGCGTCGGATGAGGTGAATCAGCAGATCGCCGAGATCAATGAGATCATGGATCAGTACGACGAGAAAGCCATGCTGGTAGGAGAAGGCCCGCTTACGGCAGATCTTATCACCATCACGGATAAGGATTTCAGGACGGTAAGCGTGGTATCCATCGGAATTATATTTATCATTATATTGATATTGTTCCAGTCCATATCGCTGCCGTTTATCCTGGTGGGCGTGATAGAATTCGCGATCTTCGTCAATATGGGAATTCCGTTCTATACGGGGACGACGCTGCCATTCGTGGCATCTATCGTGATCGGGACGATTCAGTTAGGTTCGACGGTGGATTACGCGATCCTTATGACGACCAGATATAAGCGGGAGCGGAGCCAGGGCAGGAGCAAATACGACGCGGTCACGATTGCGCACCAGGCGTCTGCACAGTCTATTATGGTGAGCGCGCTGAGCTTCTTCGCGGCGACCGTCGGCGTGGGGCTGTATTCGAACATTGATATGATCAGTTCCTTATGTATCTTAATGGCGCGAGGAGCGATCATCAGTATGGTGGTTGTCGTGCTGATCCTTCCGTCCATGTTCATGGTATTTGACCGGGTGATCGTGAAGACCAGCAGAGGCTTCCTGCCAAAGCGTTCGCAGGATAAGAAGAAAGAGAAGCATACGGGTTCTGATTCTATGACAGAGTGTATGCAGTAGGATCATGCGGATGGCCGGTATATGGTTCTGGCGGATACAGGTAGATATTATATGAAGTGTATGAGATAGACAGTTAAGGTATTGTGTGAGATCAGGAGGTATATATATGAACAGAAATAGAAAAGTGGTAGCAAGGGCAATGGCAGTTGCAGTGGCGACAAGTGTGGTTGGAGCATACAGTTATCAGACTTCCGGTACGGTGGTGATGGCAGAGGAAGAGACCACGGAGATGCTGACGCAGGCAGCGAGTGCGGTATTGGAAGGGAATCAGGCATCTGAAAGTGAAGAAGGAACCGTGACGGCAGCAGGTCAGGAGAGTGCGGACGGTCAGGCTACGGATCAGGAGAATGCAGGCGGTCAGGTTGCCGGGGATGCAGATACAGAAGACGGCAAAGACGAGGGCGGCATCTTCAAGGAAGAATCTGTCTATGTGAAGGCGGATGCCGCAGGCAATGTAAACAGCACGACGGTTACGGAGTGGCTTAAGAATCCGGAAAACGGAGAATTAGAGGATACTTCAGACTTAAAGGATATTAAGAATATCAAGGGCGAAGAAGCATTCACCAAAGGGAGCGGCAAGGACCTGAAATGGCAGTCCGAGGGCAATGACATTTACTACCAGGGGACGTCGAATGGGAAGCTGCCGGTGGATGTGAATATTTCCTACAAATTGAATGGAAAGGCAATTAATGCAGAAGACCTTGAGGGGAAAGACGGCAAGGTTGAGATCCACATTGATTATACGAATCATGCGAAGGAGACAGTGGAAGTTAACGGGGAAAAGGTCGAGATGTACACACCGTTTACCACGGTCACTGCTATGATGCTCCCGACAGACGAGTACAGGAATGTGACGATTGATCACGGCAAGATCATGTCGGATGCGGATAAGAATATTGTGATAGGGCTTGGATTCCCGGGGCTTACCGAGAACTTGAAGCTTGAGGAACTGGATATGGATATCCCGGAGAGCGTGACGATCACCGCGGATGTAAAGGATGCCTCTGTAGGGCCGACGGTTACCATGGTATCCGCGGAATTAATGAATGATTTCAACCTGAATGACGTCAATGATTTCGAGAGTCTTGAGGATTCCTTAAGCGAGCTTGAGGATGCGTCCGCACAGCTTGAGGATGGTTCCAAAGACGCGTCAGACGGGGCGAAGAAACTTGCAGACGGTTCGAAGGATGCGGCAAGCGGAGCAAGGGAACTGGCTGATGGCTCCAGAGAAGCGGTCAGCGGCGTGAAGAAGCTGGTGGACGGTGCGAGCCAGGCGGCAGGCGGAGCAAGAGAACTGGCGGCAGGGTCTAAGGACGCTGCGAATGGAGCGAAGGAACTGGCGGACGGGACGAATGACGCGGCGGCAGGAGCGAAAGAACTGGCGAGCGGAGCGAACGACGCAGCGAGCGGAGCGAAAGAGCTGGCAAGCGGGGCGAAAGATGCGGTTGATGGAGCAAAGAAGCTGACTGACGGAGCGAAAGATGCGGCAGCAGGAGCGAAGACATTGGCAGCAGGATCAAAGGCATTGTCGGACGGCGTAAATGAATTGAACAGCAAAAGTGCACAGCTTGGATCAGGTGTTAATACATTAGCAGAAGGGGTAAAGGCATATACAGGCGGAGTGAAGGGACTTGCAGAAGGAAGCCAAAAAGTAAGTGCCGGGATAAATAATTTGGCAGGCAGAGCGGAAGAACTTAAGAATTCTACTGCGGAGGCGTCTGCCGGAGCACAGAAACTAGCGTCAGTGTGTGAGCAATTAAATGCCCTGATGAATCCGAATACAAACGGCGCGTCAGCAGAGGCGCTTGGTACAGCGCAGAATGCACTGGCGGCAGCAGCAGATGCACTTGCAACTGCGAATCCGGCATCTGGGCAGTCAGCGGTTCCCACAGGTACTTCGGATGCGGCAGCAGCGATCGCAAGTATGGCGCCGGATTTAGATGCAGCAACAGTGCAGGCGGTATTAGATACTTATGTAAGCGCCGTTATGGTAGGAGGTACAGACCCTTCTGCAGAAATTAATTATGCGATGACAGAAATTAGTGCAGCACAGAGTTCTATTTCGACAGCACAGAGTGCATCGACAAGAGATGTAGATCCTGCTGGATTGATTGGACAGATAAATTATAATGCACCTCAGTTAGCAGATGGGCTTAGTGGGATAGACGCCGGTGTTGGGCAGCTGTCTGACGGAATAGCGAATTTATCAGGCGGGATTGGAGAGATAAATGCCGGAGTGCAGGGATTAGCGGCTAAAAGTGACGATTTAACAGGAGGAGCAAAATTACTCCAGGACAGTGTGCCTCAGTTATCTGCAGGTGTAAATCAGTTGGCAGATGGAGCAAACCAGATATCGACAGGTGCAGCTTCACTTGCATCCGGCAATCAGCAATTAGCAAGCGGAGCAAGTGCATTGTATGCAGGCAACCAGAAGTTGGCCGACGGAACAGGTACTCTTGCATCCGGCAATCAGAAATTAGCCGACGGGGCAGGCGTCCTTGCGGATGGCAATCAGCAGTTAGCGAACGGGGCCGGCGCATTACTGGCAGGCAATCAGAAGTTGGCCGACGGAGCCGGTGCTCTTGCATCCGGCAATCAGCAGTTAGCGGACGGAACCGTGACCTTAGAGGCAGGGAGCCTGAAACTTGCGGACGGAGCCGGAGCTCTTGCGGATGGCAATCAACAGTTGGCAGACGGGGCAAGTGCATTGGCCGACGGCAATCAGCAGCTTGCTGACGGTATGTCAGAATTCAAGACTTCCGGTATCGATAAACTGACAGATGTATTCCATAACGATATCCAGTCTGTGAAATCCAGGATCGATACTATGTCAGAGCTTGGCAAGAAATACAAATCCTTCGCCGGGATCAAGGAAGGAATGAACGGAAGCACCAAATTTATCATAGAAACAGAAGGTGTCAAATAGATATAAATGAAAAGCCGCTTGTCGTTATGAAGGCGGCTTTTATTATGATCGAAAAAGTCTTTACATCACAATCAATGATTGATATTATGAAAATATCAAGGGAAACGGTACAGTGTAGAAAGTAGGTGAGAAATGTGACGGGAAAAGAAATTGTAAATCTTATACGGCAATTGAGACAAGTCGGCATGAGTGATACAAAAATACTTGGCTTGATAGAATATATTGTAACTCATGATCCCAAAGAAAAAGAAGCAGCAACGGAATAGCTTTTCGTTCCCTCAAACCCCTTCTTTCGTTCCATTTTTCATGGGAATAACGGATTTTTGCCGATATAATAGATGTCAGACGAAAATGAAAGGAGAGATGAGAATGGATCTTGGAGTAACAGATCAATTGAGCTGGCGTGAATTGGCAGGATTGTATCGGAGCAAAGGAATATCCGATGTGATCAGGGGCATGAGCTTCGCAGAGCTTGCGGCTGCAAGAGCATCTGAGGGCAAGGGAAAGCAGCCGGATGGAACAGAAGGGAAAACCGGAAGCTACATGGGCGAGTCATATCAGGAGCGCCTAAGCAAGATTACGGATCAGAATGCTGCGAACGCGTTCCGGCAGGCCTATGCGATGAAGATGGCAGGAGGTACAGATTATATATCGGCGGTCAGCAAGGCATATGCTTCCGGAATCACAGGCGCGGCGAATTTTGCAGATGCCTTTTCGCAGTATCAGGTCATTACCCATGTGGGAAATGCCAATATATCCTCTGCCAACTGGCAGAGAAATGATTTCCCCTTCTGGAAATATTTCCGGGCGGACACCAGCGCGGATGCGTTGAATGACTGGCGTCCCACTGGCCCGAACCCGCCTCAGACCAGAGGAGATCTGCAGAGGAATTACGGCAGTATCGGCCCCGGACGGATTGCGGTTCTTGTGCCGGAGAGCCTGCAGAAGAAGATGGACGAAGATCCTGCCTACGCCCGGCAGATCATGGCAAAGCTGCAGGAATGGAAGGCGGATTACGACCGCTGGGACAACACGGTGGCAGCTTCTTATGGAATGGATGTGGCAGAACATCAGGCCAGTAAAAGCTATGTATTTGACCTAGATGAGAACGGAGACGTAAGAAACTGTACGGTTACCAGCAGCGGCGGCGAAGTTACAGGTCCTACAAAGGAGGAGCGGGAATTAATCGAGGCTGAGCAGGAAAGGAAGTATCGATTGCGCGTGAAATATATCCGTATTATGGAAGAGAGCGCAGAGAGGCATAGAATGCAGGAGCATGAGAATCAGCGCTATTTACAGAATCAGCTTGTGATACAGGGCTGAAAGAGACAGGAGGGAGGGGAATGTCTGTGGGTATTTTAGGGATTCAGGATATGCTGGCAGGGATGTATCTGCATGCTGGAAGAACGCAGAAATCAGAGGTTAGTCCGACTGACTTTATGGAATTGCTACAACAAGCCGGAGATGTCAGGAATATTTCAAAAAAGGAGATATATCAGGAATATCTAAAGAGAAGATATGGCAATGTGATGATTCAGGATGTTGGGAAAGACCAGAGAAGTATAGACAGCATCGGGGCGGGAACATCCGGAACAGGGAATGTTGTGATCGCGCCCAATATCCTAGAGCAGATGGTGAATGATCCGCAGAAGGCAGCTTACTACGAAGGGAAAATACAGCATTATTATGATACGCTGCCGGCGTGTCAGGCGCAATTATCACTCATGGGACACGAGATCCATTCGTCCGGGATTGTGATCCATTCGGACGGTACGGTCACGCATTATGTAAGCGGTGATCTGAAGCCGGAGGTGAGGGCAAGGATCGAGGCACAGATGAGAGCCGAGGCGGAAGCGAAGGCAGAGAGGAAGAGAGCATATCTCAGACAAAGTGAAGAGGCGGCGTATCTTCGGAGACTGGAGATGGAGACGGCGTATCATCGGTTGGATATAGGAGCGCCCGGACTTATCAGCGGATTGTCTGGAATGAATTTTTAGACAGTCTGTCAAGAGGGCGAAAGCGGCTTGGAATGACAGATGAGCCGCGTATATACCTGCAATGCAACAAATAATCTGTCCTTTTGCAGAAGGACAGATTATTTGGCATGTAATGAAATGTTCAACAGCACATTCAAAGAAAATCGCTGTCCCACTTTTTCTGCCAGTGTCGCGCCATGATATTTTTCTGCCACCGATTTGATGTTGGAAAGCCCTGTTCCCGCTGGGGGCAGCGGTTCATCTGAACAGGTGTTTTCAAACGCCAGCATATAAAAATCACCCTGCCGTTCCCCACTGATACGGATGAACTTCGTCCCCGTAGCGGATTGACACGCGTTGATTGCGTTATCCAACGCATTTGCAAAAATTACACACAAATCGAAATCATCCATCCCGCAGGGCCTTGGCAGGAGCAGTGAAACCTCTGCTGTAATTTCTTTTGCCAGTCCCAGCTTTTCACTTAGCAAAATATCTACCACTGGATTACCTGTTTGATATGGAAAGGACAGGGAAGTCGAAACTGTTTTCAGCTTGTTCAAGTATGCTTTGCTTTCATCCAGTTCTCCATTATTTAACAGCCCATTCAGTACAGACAAGTGATTAGCAATATCATGGCGAAATGCTTTCGTTTGCTCGTAGCGTCTTTGGGCCTCGGCAATATAGTTTTTTTGTGTTCGGGTTGCTTGCTCCAGAGATTGTAACGCCGCCTGTGTTTGAAAGCTGTGACAGATGTGTTGGTAGGCATACAGTGTGCAAAGTAACGCGGCCAGCCCCAGGATTTGCAAGACTAATAACGCACTGTGTTTTCCGGTCTCCCTTAACGAAATGTACGAAGGTAAGACGCTGTATGAAGTTTGCAGAATATACAGTTCAGCAGCAAAGAAAAACAGTCCGGGAAATAGTAACAAACCGACATACGGCATTTGACGATCTTCTGTCAGAGATAGAAATTTCAATACCGCACCACAACAACAGGCGCAGACTGCAAAAACGGTCAGCGTTGCTAAAAGAATTAACAGATACAGCAGTGTTTTCCCGATCATACGGGGGAATAGTATTACCTCTACTGAGTTGATGATACCGAAAGAAAGCTGAGAAATATAAACTGCCAAAATTGCAGCGGTCCAAGATACAGATTGCCGGTTCCGCAAAGCCAGACGGCTCACACTGTATAATAGAAGCAGCTCCGCACCGATGGGCAACACATCGGAAAAGTCGAATGTAGTGAAAAACCATTGTATGGTACAGAGCAGAAAAAAGTAGATAGCGAAGTGCCGTATTTTCTGTTTCTTCCCGGTCAGACGGCTGACAAAAGCAATGTGCATTACACTTTGCCCAAGCAGGCAAAGAACGTCAAGGCATAGGCTGAAATAGTCCATATCAAAAATCCCTCTCTTTCATATAACGCAAAAGAGCCTGCGTTAAATCTCGCTCACGCAGTCTGGAAACAGGGATTTTATCGCCCTGTGACAGCATGATCTGTCCGGCATTACATCCACGAACATATTCAATATTGACAAGATAACTTCTGTGGCATCTGAAAAAACATCCATCAATACGCTGCTCTAAATCATCCAGCTTATCATAATAGTCGGTGATTTTTCCGTCGCTTTGGTGGATATAGATTTTTCTGCCCTGCACCTCGCAATACACGATTTCGGCTAACAGAATAACATCACAGGAAGTTCCTCTCTGGACAACAATACTTTTTATCTCTCTCTGCTGTATAGATTTGATTATCCTGTTCATTGTTCTTTTGAAATGACCACTATCTAATGGTTTGACCAAATAATCAAATGCCTCCACTTCAAAAGCGTCAAATACACACTCTTTCAGAACGGTCACAAAAATCAATAGGCTGTGATTTTTCCTTTGGCGGAGTATTTTAGCGGTTTCCATCCCGTTTAGATGTTCCATTTGAATATCAAGGAAAATCACATCGAAGTCACGACCGCTTTCTAAAAGGGAACGTCCGTCTGAAAAGCTATTGATACAGTACGATGTAATATGCTCCCCATTCATGTATTGTGAAAGCTGGTTTGAAATTTCCTGTACCATCATCGGCTCGTCATCGCAAATTGCAAATTTAATCATTTGCTCACCTACTTTCTTCTGCGTGTTTTATAATATCAGTTTCGCAGTAAAAGGACAACCTCTCTGGCACAGAATGTTTAAATTATGTAATGAAATGATTACTAGTCTTGAGCGGCATCCTCTGTTTCCGTCCGCGAATAGTAACTGCTTGTTTTCAGATGGTTTGTATAGTATAATCAAGAAAGCATATTGGATTTGGCAGGAAAGGGGTGTGTAACAGATGGGGATTTATCTCAATCCGCCGTCAGATGGATTCCGGGCAATCCTGAAAAGGGGGATGTACGTGGATAAGTCAGAATTGATCGCTTACACGAATAGTGTACTGGAAAGTGATCGGATGCTGACTTGTTTCAGTCGTCCAAGACGTTTTGGCAAATCATTTTCCGCCAGGATGCTCTCGGCCTATTATTCCAGCGAGGCGGAATCCGAAACGTTATTTGAAGATCTTAAGATTGCACACGGCAAAAATGGAAGATTTCGAGAATATCTGAATCAATGTGATGTGTTGTTTCTGGATATTACGTCTTTTATATCAACGGCAGAGGATATTGAAGAAACAGTAAATGATATACAGAGAGAAGTGATCGAAGAACTTAGGGAAGCATTTCCAGGTTGTATCAGAGAAGGAGTGAAGGCGTTGTCCAAGGCGCTTTTACAGATTCATTCGAAAACGGGGAAGAAATTTTTTGTCATTATTGATGAGTGGGATGCGCTTTTTCGGGAAGCGAAAGATAATGAGAAAGTACAGCATGCGTATATACAACTTCTGCGAAGTCTGTTTAAAAGTAGTCAGACCTCACAGATGATTATTGGGGCATATATGACAGGGATTTTACCTGTTAAAAAGTACGGAACGCAGTCTGCATTGACAGATTTCTGTGAATTTACCATGCTGGAGCCAGGGCCGTTAGCAGAATTTGCAGGTTTCACGGAAGATGAGGTCAGAGATTTGTGTAAAGAGTATGGACTTGATTTTGATGAGGCCCGCAGATGGTATGACGGGTATTATTTTGATAAGACCAGACATATCTATAATCCAAAGTCTATCATAGAAGCTGTGATTAATCAGAAGTTCAATAATTATTGGACGCAGACAGAGACCTATGAGTCACTTAGAACATATATTGATTTGAATTTTGACGGATTAAAAGACGCCCTTGTGGATATGCTCGGCGGCAGACATTTTAGAATTGATACGGGAACATTCCAAAATGATATGACTTCGCTGAACAGTAAGGATGATGTGTTTACATTGCTGGTTCATCTGGGTTATCTTGCATATGACAGTGACAAGGAAGAAGTTTTTATTCCCAATGAGGAGGTGCGTGAGGAGTTTATCCGGGCATTGAAGAACGGAAGGAGACAGGAGCTTGTGAGAGTCATTCAGCGTTCGGACCGACTGCTTCAAGCAACGCTTAAGATGGAAGCGGATACAGTTGCGGATATATTAGAAGAAGTACATGGGGAAAATACGGCTCCTCAGAACTATAATAATGAACAGGCGCTTCGTTCGGTGGTTATCATGGCGTATCTAAGCTGCCTGGATCATTATATGAGGTTTGAAGAATTGGCAAGCGGGAAAGGATATTCGGATCTTTTATTCGTGCCGGAGAAAACCTCGGCAAAACCGGCATTACTCATCGAATTGAAGTGGAATAAGAGTGCGAAAGGCGCTGTTATGCAGATTAAGGATCGGAATTATATAGAATTTGCCAGACGATTTGATTATGAGGGGGAAATATTGCTGATCGGCATCAATTATGACGCCAAAACAAAGAAACACACCTGCAAGATCGAGAGATATTGAAAAACATATCATCCCATGCTATAATAAGAAAGTGTATCCTTGGTGACAGGGATGCACTTTTATGAAGTAAACCGCCGGTGGAGGATCTGTTGCCGGCAGTAATCGGATAGATTGATAATGATATTTGAGAACAAAGGAGAGCAAAATGCAGGCGTATACGAGTTTTGCGGAGGTATATGATATTTTTATGGATAATATACCTTATGAAGAATGGGCGGATTATCTTGATGAGATGCTTAAGGA
>Ga0137307_102750_pt1 | contig 11565 bp, 11 predicted proteins | sample NAcewD2O_March_2_FD_97180 | JGI IMG/M metagenome (GOLD analysis project Ga0137307, IMG submission 97180) | Mouse cecal microbial communities from Vienna, Austria - N-Acetylglucosamine amended D2O_March | ecosystem: Host-associated > Mammals > Digestive system > Large intestine > Cecum | place...
AAACCCGAAATGGACTTGTCGAAAGTTATACTTATTGCAAATTTTGCCATTATGATAGCCGGCAGTATAGTTGTAATGATTATTAAGGGCGAAAGACTGGGCGTAGTAATATACTCGCTGATATACATTTTATCGGGTTCGTTTGTAATGGGAATGTTTAAGCGCGGCTTTAACCATCCGCAAAAGTTTTTGATTGTTACTACCAAATACGAAGAAATGAGCGAGGCAATTACAACCAGTTTTAAACGCGGGTTATCGTACATTCAGGTAGAAAATACCCGTGCCGACAGTCAGGACCGCAAATTAGTTATGGTGATAGTGCAATACCGTCAAGCGCCGCGGCTTAAAGCAATAATCAAAAAGTACGACCCCGAATCTTTTACTATAGTCAAGGACGTTCACGATGTATTTTCCAGACCGCTGTTCAATAGGAGTTACAAAACAAAATGAAAAACAAATTCTGGCATAATTTTAAACAGATTTTAATAATTCTTGTTGCTAGTTTGGCGACGGCGGTGTCTGTCGAATTGCTATTGTTGCCAAGTAACGTTGTTGTAGGCGGTGCTATAGGAATTGCCTCCATTTTGGATATACTTCTTACCGATTTGTCGCCTGCTATGTGGTACTTTTCGGTCGGAGTTTGGGTTATTGCAATAAACGTACCTATAATGATTTACACGTTTGTACGGTTCCGTAGGCGCTTCGCAGTAAAAACGCTATTATATATTTTATTTTTGACTGCAGAACTTATTGTCTTCCGCGTGTGCAATCTTTCGGACGTATTTAAGAAAGTTATGGTTGCCGAAGGCGAAGATATGGACAAGGTTTTGTATGTAATTTTGGGCGGTGCGTTGCAAGGCGTATCGTTGCCTATGTTATTATACGTTAATGCTTCTACTGGCGGCAGCGATATTGTAGGACTGTTTGTTCAACGTCATTCTAAAAAAAGCGGCAACGATGCAATGCGCGTTATTTTAGCGACGAATGTGGCAATACTGTTCGTTTCTTCTCTTGCGTATTATTTTGTTAAGAAAAACGGCGTAGAGGCGATAGATATGTTTGTTTATTCCGTAGCGGCTATGTTTATCGGCGAAATAGTGCAGGAACTTATTTTTAACGGATTCTCTGCCGCCGTGGAACTGGAAGTTACAACGGAAAAACCGCAGGAAATGGCAGACGCTTTGCAAGGCGAATTAAAGCGCGGCACTACAAATATCAAGGTAGTAGGCGGATATTCCCATCAGGAAAAGAGTATGGTCGTCTGTATATTGAACAAACGCCAATTAACGCACGCAAGGAGAATTATCAATAAAGTCGATCCTACCGCATTCGCCTATGTCGAAAACGTCAAAGAAGTTATAGGCCGCGGGTTTGTAAATAAAGAAATAGAGTTGGAAGACAATAACGAGTAATAATTAAATTATATGTATTATTTTATACGGGCTGCCGCGCTAAGGCGACAGCCCCTATTTTATCTTTTGCTATGTACAAGAAAAGAGAAACAACCTAACTATTTGCAGTCTGTTCCGATTTTAAGTCCGCCACAGCAAACAAGCAGCGCGATGATGAGAATCAGGCAGCAGGGGTTAACGTTGAGATTGAAATTTCTCATTTTTCCGCCGCAGCAGCACAAGAACAATATGATGAGTAAAATCCAAGTGCAATTGCAACCTCCAAAGCATCCGCCGCCGTGTTCGCCGCATCCGCCTTCGTTAAACATTCCGTTGAACATAGTGTACCTCCATTCGCCGAAGTTATCGGCTCTCGTATTTGACTTATAAGTCTGTTTCACAATATGGTTTTTTCAAAAAAAATGTTACCGTTAATGTTCGGTATTTAATATTAGCAAAAAAAACAATCATTATTTTGACGGTCAAGATATTCGATACGGTTAGTTGACAATAATTTTTTTATCGGTTAAGATAAAGCAATGCAAGTACAATTGTCTGATCATTTTACATATAAAAAATTATTGCGGTTTGTTTTAAGCCCTGTTTTAATGATGATTTTTACGTCCGTCTATTCGGTTGTCGACGGACTTTTCGTGTCTAATTTTGCAGGCGAAGATCCTTTTGCCGCGCTTAATTTTATTTATCCCGTAATAATGGTTTTGGGCGCAGTCGGCTTTATGTTCGGTGCGGGCGGTACGGCAATTGTATCTAAAACGCTCGGAGAAGGTCATAAAACGCACGCTAACAGGTATTTTACCTTGGTAGTACTAGTTACTGCGGGGTGCGGCGTTGTGCTGGGCGTAGTGGGAATATTGACTATTGAAAGCATTGCTTCCCTTATGGGCGCAAGCGGTAAGATGTTGGAATACTGTGTTTTGTATGCGACTATAATACTGTGCGCATTGCCTTGCTTTATGCTGCAAAATCTGTTTCAGAGCTTTTTTATCACTGCCGAAAAACCGCTTTTAGGATTCTTGTTTACCATAGCCAGCGGTGTTGCAAATATCGTTTTGGACGCATTGTTTGTTGCAGGACTTGATATGGGACTTAAAGGCGCGGCTATCGCAACGGCAATAAGCCAAACTGTCGGCGGCATTTCGCCTATTGTTTATTTTGCTTGTAAAAACAAGAGTTTACTGCGTTTTACAAAACCAAAATGGTACGGCCGCATTGTAGTGCGTTCTTGCGTCAACGGTTCGTCGGAATTGCTCGGCAATATCGCAATGTCGCTTGTATCTATGATTTACAACGTAAAACTGCTTAGCATTGCAGGGCAAAACGGCGTATCCGCTTTCGGCGTAATAATGTATGTTCAGTTTATTTTCGTTGCTATATTTATAGGATATTGTATCGGAACCGCGCCTATTATCGGATACAATTTCGGTTCAAACAACCGTGAAGAATTGCGCAATATTTTTAAGAAATCGTTAATTATACTGGCTGTTGTGGCTGTCGTAATGGTAGCGTTGGCAGAAGGTCTTGCCGATATTATAGCCCGAATGTTTTTTAACGAGGCGCTTTTAGATAAAGAATTGGCAAAGCGTGAAATGACTCCGGAAGAAATTGAGGCCTTTTTACAAAATATACAAAGGCTAAAACAAATGACGGCAAACGGACTGCGGCTTTACTCTATATGCTTTACTTTTGCGGGATTCAATATGTTCTGCTCGTCAATGTTTACCGCGCTTAATAACGGGCTTATGTCTGCGGTTTCGTCTTTTGCTAGGACGCTTGTATTTCAAATAGCGTGTATATTTGTTTTGCCGATATTTTGGGGGCTTAACGGCATTTGGCTTGCGACAGTGGTTGCCGAAGCGTTGACGTTTGTGTTGACAATAATATTGTTTGCCGCAAATAACCGAAAATACGGCTATGTCAAACTGCGCGAAAAACAAGCGTAAGTAAGCAGCAGTAAATTAAAATACCCGCTAAGCGTAATCAATGTTTAGCGGGTTTAATCTTGTTTTAAAAATATAACTATATAAATCTCAAATTTCAGTACATACGGCAAACTTTAAAACAATTTTTAATTATCTGATGATACTAAAAAATCCACCGTAAAAGGTGGATTTTTTTGTAATTTAATAATCTTTTCTTCCGATAAGTACGTCAATGTCTTCGTTAAAATAATCGGCAATTTTAATAAGGTTTTCTAGTGAGATTTCTCTTTGACACAATAAGTATCTGGAAATGGTAGGTTGCGGAATGTCAACCTTTTGGGCAAATTCGCTAATTGTCATTTTGCCCATCAGTGTTTTTAGGTTATTTGCAAAAGTTTTAATGTAATCGTTCATAACTTTATTTTATACCAAACGGAATAATTTGCTTGACATCATACCAAACGGTATGATAATATTAATTATACCGATTGGTTTACTGCTATTGCGGTAATTCTTACCGTTGCTTTTAGCGGAATAAAATTAACTTGCATTTGTTGTAATGCTAATTGCGCTTTTAAAGGTTGAAAGTCATTTCTGAATATATAACCGTAATCGGATTGCTAATCGGTAGTGGGAATATTTATTATCGTTGTAAGCGTTATATCGTTATTTATTAAATAGGGAACAATCGTATGCTTCAATTTGGTAAACAGTTGCCGCGGAGCATAAAAATTCCGTATGTAAACAGAAGAAAAGGGAGAGTGCTTGAATGACAGGAGTTTTTGATAGAAAAACATATGTTTTGGGAAAAGTTAAATTTATACTATCGCTTTTGATGCCTATCTTTATATTGTTGATACCTTTGCCTTTTAACGACAACGTTATCGGTAACGTGATTTATTCTTATAATCTTCTTAAAAGCGATATCGATAGACCTTGGTATGTGATTATTATGATAATATGTCTTGTATTTACAGTTCTTTCGTGGGTACAAAACATAAGGCTATTCAGTTCTGCGCTGTCGGTGCATATGGGCGAAATTAGATTTGAAGAAGTTAAATGGCGTAATAGAATTTTATTTGTAGATTTCTCACTGCCTTTTTTGTTTTATCTTGTTTCACTGATAGTATGTTATTTGCCGTCCGTTTTTGCCGTATGGAATTTTTATGTAGCGTTGCTTTTGTTTGCGTCGGATATCACGCTTACAGTTATGTTAATCAAACGCTTGCGCAAAGTGTAACTATTGAGATTTGGAGGAAAACAAATGAACACACAACTTAATTCTAAAACGTTGATTTTAACAATTATAAAATTTGTTTTCGGAATGCTGACGCCGATTGCTTTTTTCTTTCTGCCGTTCGCCGAAGGAACGCCGTTTGTTTACTATACAATAGTTTACTTAATTGAGGTTTTAAAGGGCAATTTAGAACAGTATCTGCTAGAGTGCGTACCTATGGTAATTATGACAATCTTTACGGTTGTTGCCTTAGTTAAAAACATATTGATATTTGTCGCAGTAATCAAAGTAAGTAAGGGCAAATTCAACAAAGGTAAGATTGTTTGGAAGAAAAAATTCGAGTTAGCCGATTATATATTGACCTTTATATTTTATGTTGTTACCTTAGCATTGTGGATGAAATTTACTCTGTTTACGCTTTATCATTTTTATGTAGTGCTGACGCTTTTCATAGGCGATTTAATTGTTAAAAGTATGCTCAAAAAACAACTTAAAATAACCAAAAAAGATAAACAAACAGCAACTGTTTCTGCAACCGATACTGTACAAACGACAGAAACGCAAAGCGAAGCGGAATCAAACGAAACAAGCCAAAGATAAAAGCGTTAAACCTTATAATTAAAACTTAAGCGGCAGTCTGATAAATTTTACGCAGTTTCAATATAAGTATTATTACTCAAAAAGTACTTTTAAGATTACAAAAATCTTAGGAGTACTTTTTATATAGTGTGTTAACGCTGTAAATGACGCGATTTTATCAGAATAAAAAATATATTGGCATAGTTTAAATTGTGTTTTATTCATAGTCTGATTGTGTTTTTATTGTAGAATTTAGTTGCATAAAGTTATTTTGATTTAATATTTTCGTGTTGCTAAAATTTATATTTTGTTGTATACTTCATTTATGCAGCAAGGCAATCGGGTTTTTTGCGGTTTTGAACCGGTATTCGATGAAAACAGTAAAATTTTGATATTGGGAAGTTTTCCCAGCGTTAAGTCTCGTGAAGAAAACTTTTACTATGCCAACAAACAAAACCGTTTTTGGAAAATACTTGCCGAGTTTTATAACTCCGAAGTTACGGATATTGACAGTAAAAAGCGGTTGTGCTACGGTAACAATATTGCTTTGTGGGATATTGTCGAAAGTTGTCAAATCAAAGGGTCTATGGATACGGACATTAAGAACTATGTTTTGGTAGATTTATCCGTGATACTTAAAAAGGCTCGAATAACAAAAATTTTATGTAACGGAACTAAGTCCTACGAATTGACAAAGTCTTGCTACAACGGAACGGTACCCGTGTTGAAAATGCCGTCGACAAGTCCTGCCAACGTGTCTTTTAACAAAGAAATATGGTTTGACAATTTGCGCTTGGATTAGCCGAATACTCTCGTTTTTACTGCGCTTTATCAAATTGCAATACTTGCAATATGTATACAAAGAAAATCCTTTGTTTGTATGTGATTGCGCTGTACACTTAGTGTATTGCCTAAATAAATGCGATTTGAATACTCTTGATTTTCTTTGATTTTTTTGACAAAACTCACAAAAAGTAAAGTCAGTATCGCTAAGGCAATACAAGCGTATATATCAAAAATAGTGCAGAAAAATAAGTTTTAAGCGGTAAAATTTGCATAAAGATTTAATGTCGTTAAGAAACGGTTTATTGCTTGCAGCAGCGCGCAATATACATATCAAGCACATAATATACGGTTTAGTAACCGCGTTAACGGTGCGTTTTGCAAGCAGAGCAATAAACCCCGCAGCCAAACGAAAACAACATAAACGCAAGGAGTAACATTATGGACATAAGCATTGTCAAAAACGAATTTACAGATATTTTCAATTCAAAAATAACGCGTCAAGGCGCGGACAAACTGTTGGAATATCTTTCTAACAGCGATTTTTTTACCGCACCTGCCTCCGCGCGTTTTCATTTGGCGGAAGAAGGCGGACTGTGCAAACACTCGTTAAACGTATATAAGCGATTGCTCAAACTTGTAAAAGACGAGTACGGCGACGATTACGCAAATACGATTTCGGATGAAACTATTGCCGTTTGCGGACTTCTTCACGACATTTGCAAAGTCAATTTTTATACGGTAGATTACCGTAATTCTAAGGAAAACGGCGCTTGGGTAAAAGTGCCTTACTATAAGGTGGACGAAAAGTTTCCCTACGGACACGGCGAAAAATCGGTGTTTATAATATCGCAGTATATGCGTTTGACTCCCGAAGAAGCAATGTCGATTAACTGGCATATGGGCGGTTTTGACGAACGCGTTAAGGGCGGCAGTTATTCGCTGTCCGAAGCAATGGCAAAGTATAAACTTGTTTTGCTTATGCATATTGCCGATTTAGAAGCGTCATATTTAGACGAAAGCAGAGGTTAAAATGAAAGATAAAATTTTAGAACGTTTTTTACGGTATGTTAAAATAGATACGCAATCGGTAGATGACGTTGCCGAATTTCCCAGTTCCCAAAAACAAAAAGACTTGCTGTCTCTTCTCTTGCGGGAATTGAACGGACTCGGTATTTCTGCCCGAATGGACAACGAGTACGGTTATGTTTACGCCTCTATACCTGCAAATACCAAGGGGAAATGCAAACTCGGGTTTATTGCCCACGTCGATACGTCTCCTGCCGTTTCGGGAAAAGACGTAAATCCGATTGTTACTGCCGATTACGACGGTGGCGACATTCAACTTGCCGACGGCAGAAAACTCTCTCCTGCCGAATTTGCCGAACTCAAAACCCACGTCGGAAAAACAATCGTGTCTTCCGACGGAACAACGCTTTTGGGCGCTGACGACAAAGCGGGCGTTGCGGTTATAATGCAAATGGCAGAAACGCTTGTCAAAAATCCCGATATAAAACACGGAGAAATAAAAATTGCTTTTACTCCCGACGAAGAAGTGGGCAGAGGCACAGACTTTTTTGACGTTAAAGGTTTCGGAGCAGACTACGCCTATACCGTTGACGGCGGCGGACTCGGCGAATTGGAATACGAAAATTTCAACGCGGCAGACGTAAGAGTTTCTGTTTCGGGTAAGTCCGTTCATCCGGGTTCGGCAAAGGGCATTATGGTCAACGCAAGTTTAGTACTTATGGAATTGCAATCAATGTTGCCCGCGTTTGAAAATCCCGCTTATACGGAGGGTTACGAAGGTTTTTACTTTTTAGAAAGTATCAAGGGCGAATGCGACAGCGCAACTTCGCACTATATAATCCGCGATCATGACAAAACAAAATTTGAAAACAAAAAGGCGTTATTTGCCGATATTGTGGACTTTTTGAACAAAAAGTACGGTCAAGGTACCGTAACCGTCAGTATTACGGACAGTTACTATAATATGAAAGAAAAGATTCTGCCGCATATCCATTTGATAGACAATGCGTGCTTGGCAATGCAACGTGCACGCGTAACGCCGAGAGTTGTGCCTATTCGCGGCGGTACAGACGGCGCAAGACTCAGTTACGAGGGGCTTCCGTGTCCTAACTTGTTTACGGGCGGGTATAATTTTCACGGCAGATACGAGTATATTCCGCTAGAAGATATGCAAAAGTCGCTCGAAACGGTTTTAAATATTATTGATATATACAAGGAAAGATAATATGAACCCTCCTGTTATTTTCAGGCGTTTGCCTTTGACCGATACTCCCAACGCCCGCGACCTTGGCGGATACGCAACAAGAGACGGCGGCATAACCCGTTGGAACGTCTTTTTGCGTAGCGCGTGTCCGAACAAACTTACCGAGAGCGATGTTGAATTGCTCAAACGCATAGGCGTTACGGCGGTAGTGGATTTGCGCGGCGGCGGAAACGAAGACGAACTCTTGACGGGATATACGCAAGCCCGCGCATTCAGATGCTATAACTTCCCTGTCGGCGGCGGCAATCCGCCTGCTAAAATTACGGAGTGCGGCAGGAGTTATTTGGAGATTGCAGACAACCCCAATATGTACCGCGTATTTGCTGCTTTGGCTGATAATCAAGGCGCGACGGTTTTTCACTGTTTTGCAGGCAAGGACAGAACGGGTATTGTTGCAAGTATATTGCTTATGCTTGCAGGCGTTGCCGATGTTGATATAATCGCCGATTATACTCAATCTTACGCGTATTTTTTAGAGCGTATCCGAGCCGATTTTGACCGTACCGACGCCGAGCGCGACGTATTTATTCCGCATCCAGAGCATATTGAGAGTTTTATGCGCTTGTTCCGCGCAAAATACGGCGATGCGCAAAATTACTTGTTGCGTATGGGGCTTACTCAAACGCAAATCAACTGTATTATCGGTAAATTCGTGGAGTTTAATCAATAAATGAAGAAAATACTGTTAAGGGCAAAAATCAGAAACCTTATGGTTTTTTATCTTGTCTTATTCGTTATTCTCGAATGTATACTTGCATATTTACTGTTCGGATTTGAAAATGAAGACAATACGGCATTTGCGTTGAAACTTGCAATGATATTTTTGTCGACGGTTGTTCCTGCAGCGATGTTTTTGATGTTTTACGAGTTTTTAGTTGTGTCGGACAGCGGTGTGGCAAGATACCGTTTGTTCGTACAAAAAGGGCAAATAAACTGGCGCGATATTATATCGGTAACGGCAGAAGACAGAGCAGTAAAGCAAGGTAAGACATATACGACATTTAAATATACGGTTATTCGGGACGTTAATGAAAACGAAATCATATTTGTTTACGACCCGAAATCGTTTCAGGAAATATATGATAGGGCAGAGAAATTTAAAAATTTAACAGACAATAATTATCTTAGCTAAACAGCGGCTCGGCAATTTTTTACAATAAATGATAATAATAAAGGCGACTTCATCTAGAAGCCGCCGTTGTTTTATGGTTTAAATTATAATTTATTACGCTTTGTTTGCGCTGCCGAGTACGTTGACAATCTTGTGTTTTACCATTTCTTTCATCATCGTCCTGGCGTCGCCCAAATACTGGCGCGGGTCAAAGTGAGAAGGATTTTCTACAAAATGCTTGCGGATAGCGGCAGTAAAAGCTACGCGCAAATCCGAGTCGATATTGATTTTGCAAACAGCCATTTTTGCGGCTTTTTGAAGTTCGCTTTCGGGAATACCGATTGCGTCGGGCATACTTCCGCCGTATTGGTTGACGATTGCAACTTTGTCTTGCGGAACGCTCGAAGCGCCGTGAAGTACAATGGGGAAGTTGGGAATACGTCTTTCGATTTCTGCCAAAATATCCAAGCGGAGTTTGGGGTCTTGTCCGGGTTTGAATTTGTACGCGCCGTGCGAAGTGCCGATAGCGATAGCAAGACTGTCAATTCCCGTTTTGGCGGTAAATTCTTCCACTTCGTCGGGGCTTGTAAACAATGCGTCTTTTGCGTCTACTTTAACGTCGTCCTCTACGCCTGCAAGTTTCCCGAGTTCTGCTTCGACAACTACGCCGTGAGCGTGAGCGTATTCTACGACTTTCTTTGTAATTGCGATATTTTCTTCCCAAGGTTTACTTGACGCGTCAATCATTACCGACGTAAAACCGCCGTCGATGGACGACTTGCAAATTTCAAAGTCTGCGCCGTGGTCAAGGTGCAAAGCAATGGGGATATCCGTTGTTTCTGCGGCGGCTTGTACAAGGTGTTTAAGATATACGGGGTTAGCGTATTTTCTTGCGCCTGCAGATACCTGCAAAATAACGGGCGAGCGGCATTCGTTGGCGGCTTCGACGATTGCTTGTATCATTTCCATATTGTTTACGTTAAAAGCGCCTATTGCGTAGCCCTCTTTGTAGGCTTTTTGAAACATTTCCTTTGTTGTTACAAGTGGCATAATAGTTACCTCCAAATATAGATATATTTTATATTGCGCATAATGTTTTTATAATGTTATTACTCAATCAATTTGTTGTCAAACTTTATGCACTGTGTTATAATAGCATAGGTATTGTAGCACAGTATTTTGTTTTAGTAAAGCAAAGTACTTGCCAACAAATCAGAAAAAATTTTTCGGAGGTAAACTCACAATGGCAAAGAAAAACGTAAGAGTAGCAATTAACGGATTCGGTCGTATCGGCCGTCTTGCATTCCGTCAAATGTTTGGCGCGGCAGGTTACGAAATCGTAGCGATTAACGACCTTACAAGCCCCAAAATGCTCGCTCATTTATTAAAGTATGATACGGCTCAAGGCAACTACGTTGCAATGGGACATACCATTTCCAGCAAAGAACCCGTTCTTGCAGAAGACGGCAAAACGGTTGTTACACCCGGTTCTATCACGGTAGACGGTAAGGAAATTACTATCTATGCAGAACCTAAAGCAATCAATCTTCCCTGGAAAGCATTGGATGTAGACGTAGTGCTCGAATGTACAGGTTTCTACTGCTCAAAGGAAAAGAGCCAAGCTCACATCGACGCAGGCGCAAAGAAAGTTATTATATCCGCTCCCGCAGGAAAAGACCTTCCTACAGTTGTTTACGGCGTAAACGAAGGTATTTTGAAAGCGTCCGACACGATTATCTCTGCTGCAAGCTGCACGACAAACTGCCTTGCTCCTATGGCTAAGGCATTAAACGATTACGCTCCTATCGAGTCCGGTATTATGATTACCGTTCACGCATATACGGGAGACCAAATGGTACTTGACGGACCTCACCGCAAGGGCGATTTACGTCGCGCTCGCGCTGCCGCTCAGAATATCGTTCCCAACACAACCGGCGCTGCTAAGGCAATCGGACTTGTTATCCCCGAACTTAACGGCAAACTTATCGGTTCCGCTCAACGCGTTCCCGTTTGCACAGGTTCTACAACTATCTTGGTTGCGGTTGTTAAAGGACACGACGTTACTCCCGAATCTATCAACGCGTATATGAAGAGCGTAGCAAGCGAGTCTTACGGATATAACGAAGATATGATTGTTTCTTCCGACGTTATCGGTATGCGTTACGGTAGTTTGTTTGACGCTACGCAAACTATGGTTAAACAAATCGCAGACGATACTTACGAAGTACAGG
>Ga0137307_102751_pt1 | contig 11564 bp, 8 predicted proteins | sample NAcewD2O_March_2_FD_97180 | JGI IMG/M metagenome (GOLD analysis project Ga0137307, IMG submission 97180) | Mouse cecal microbial communities from Vienna, Austria - N-Acetylglucosamine amended D2O_March | ecosystem: Host-associated > Mammals > Digestive system > Large intestine > Cecum | place...
TTTCCGTGGAGAAGCCAATGAAGTACTGACCGTTGAGCATGCATTTAAGGTAGGAAGATATCTGGGATGGTATTACGGACAGGAACATAAGGCGAGGATCGTCATCGGAAAGGACACAAGAAGAAGCAGCTACATGTTCGAGTATGCCTTAGCCGCAGGCCTTACTGCATCTGGAGCAAACGCATACCTTCTTCACGTAACCACAACCCCGAGTGTATCCTATGTAACAAGAACAGAGGGCTTTGATTGTGGAATTATGATTTCCGCAAGCCATAATCCCTTCTATGATAACGGAATCAAGATTATTAATGGAAAAGGGCACAAGATGGAGGCTGAGGTAGAAGAGAAAATTGAGCGCTATATCGACGGCGAGACCTCCGAGCTTCCTCTTGCAAAGAAGGAAAATATCGGACGTACCATTGACTACGCAGCAGGAAGAAACCGTTATATCGGTTATCTTATTTCCCTTGCAACCCGTTCCTTTGAAGATATGAGAGTGGGACTGGACTGTTCAAACGGAAGTGCATTTGCTATCGCAAAGAGCGTATACGATGCCCTTGGTGCAAAGACCTATGTAATTAACTGTGAGCCGGACGGACTCAATATCAACACAAACTGCGGATCCACGCATATCGAGGTGCTTCAGAGTTTTGTGAAAGAGAAAAAGCTGGACGTAGGCTTCGCATTTGACGGGGACGCAGACCGCTGTATCGCTGTGGACGAGAACGGCGAAGTAGTTGACGGTGACCTGATTCTCTACATCTGCGGAAGATACCTGAAAGAAAACGCCCGCTTAAGCGGCAATACCATCGTAACAACAATCATGTCGAACCTCGGTCTTTATAAGGCATGTGACAAAGCAGGCATCAAATACGAGAAGACCGCTGTGGGAGATAAATATGTATACGAGAACATGGTGAAAAATGATTTCTGCCTCGGCGGAGAACAGTCCGGGCATATCATATTCAGTAAGCATGCCACAACCGGTGACGGAATCCTCACATCTCTTATGGTTATGGAAGTCATACTTGAGAAAAAGATGAGTCTTTCAAAGCTTGCAGAACCAGTGAAGATCTACCCGCAGCTTCTTCGGAACGTAAAAGTATTAGACAAGAAAACCGCGCGGGAGAATCCCGAGGTCATAAAAGCAGTGAACGCTGTAGCAGAAGCACTCGGCGATGACGGCCGCATCCTCGTAAGAGAAAGCGGAACAGAGCCTGTCATCCGCGTCATGGTAGAAGCATCCACCAACGAGCTCTGCGAAAAATACGTAACACAAGTCACAGATGTCATCAAGGCAGAAGGACTAATGATAGAGTAACCAATTGGGGACGGAGCTTTTGAGGTGAAAAATGCCCCGTCCCCAACTTGTTAGCGTTCATATGCCAGTTCTATTAATTTTCCAATCAGCTCTTTTTTGTTGATTCCGGCTGCCTCCCACAGCATGGGATACATACTGATTGCCGTGAATCCAGGCATGGTGTTGATCTCATTGAAGATGACTTCGCCTTCATTTGTCACGAAGAAATCCACCCGGGCAAGGCCATAGCCGTCTACTGCGTTGAAGATTGCCTCTGCTGCTTTTTTCACGTTCTTTGCGGACTCACCGGGAAGCTCCGGGTTAATTACGGTGCGGGATTCTTCGTTAAAGTATTTTGCTTCGAAGTCGTAGAAGTCGGCTGCTGCCAGGATCTCGCCTACTCCGGAGGACTGGACTGGCTTCTGTCCGCCTCCCAGTACCGCGCATTCGATTTCGTGGCCGCAGATCATCTCTTCTACAAGGACTTTCCGGTCATGCTTTGCGGCTTCTTCGAGTCCGGCAATGAGCTGTTCCCGGTTTTCTGCCTTGCTTACTCCTCTGGAGGAGCCTGCATTGGAGGGCTTGATGAATACTGGGTAAGAAAATTTGTCCTCGATCTGTTTTATGATGCTTTCTATATCCTTTTTCATCCGCCAGCTCATGACAGGCACATAGTCGGCCTGACGGATCCCTAGGTCATCTACAATAATCTTTGTGTATAGCTTATCCATGGATACCGCTGAGGACAGAACCCCGCAGCCTACATAAGGAAGGCACGCCATCTCCAAAAGTCCCTGGATCGTGCCGTCTTCACCCAAAGGTCCGTGAAGTACCGGAAATACGACGTCAATCCTTTCTTCTGTTATCTTTCCGTTTTCATTGAGGATTACGCACTGCTTTGTGGCGTCTGGAGAGATGACAGCCTCTGTGGTGCTGTTTCTCCATTCATCCGAGCGGATCGCTTTGATGGAATCAGTCTTCAGCCAATGGCCGTCTTCTGTTATTCCGATCAGGAGCAGATCATAAAGATTGGTGTCAATCTGTTCAGCTACATTGGCAACTGACATACAGGATACAATATGTTCGGAGGACTGTCCGCCGAATAATACAGCTATTTTTTTCTTTGTCATAGAGTTCTCCTTCCTGGCAGCAGTGCAGACTTTTGCACGGCTGCATCTATGTTCTTATATTAATATATGGTTTTATTCATTACTATTTACTGATTGCTGTACATGACCGTATAATAGTGAATCACACGGCTTTATTAGATAGAATGGAACCCCTTTCCGATAATCTCACTTGTATTGGAAATGAGTAAAAAGGCATCCGGATGGTTTTCCTTAATAAAATTACGTAGCTTTACGGCCTCTACGCGGTTCAGTACAGTAAAGATAATATACTTATCCTCCCCGGAGAATGCACCCTTTGCCTGGACAATGGATGCGCTTCTGTGGAGCTTTTCTTTGATAAAGTCACAGATCGGCTGCGGATCGATGCATACAACGTTAAAATATTTGGACAGATTCAGACTTTCGATAAAGCCGTCAATCATGAAAGAACGTGCGGCAAGCCCGAGGAAGGAATAAAGTCCTGTCTCAATGTCGAATACAAAGCATCCGCTTAGGGTAATAATAAAATCAGTAAGCATCAGGGCATTTCCAATATCAAGGCTTGAATATTTCTTCATAATCATGGCAACCACATCTGTACCGCCGCTGGATGCTCCGATATTGAAGAGAACAGCAGAGCCAAGCGCCGGAAGTGCAATGGCAAATGCAAGCTCCAGAACCGGCTGGTCGGTAAGCGGGTGGCTCATCGGAAAGATTCTCTCAAGCAGTGACAGGGAAACTGACAGGAGGATACTGCAATAGCCGGTCTTTGCCGCAAATTTCTTCCCCAGGATAAAAAAACCAATGACTAGGAGGATCATATTCGTGACAAAGGTAAAATCACTGGCAGAGATGATACCGGACTTTGCAACCAGTACAGCCAGACCCGTGATTCCTCCAAAGGTAAAGTTGTTGGCAAACTTGAAAAAGTAAATACCTACAGCCATGATCAACGTGCTTCCAGTCAAAAGACAAAAGTTTTTCAATTGTGATTTCATAATACATTCCCCAACGTAAAAATTTTCCCGCCGGCACGGCGGAAAGTAACTTGTTTGATTACGTCACCAATTGTAACGCGGAGGTGTAGAAAAGTCAATGGAATTTTGAATAGTAACCGGGAAATGACACATAATAGTTACTGTTTAAGATGTGTCCAGTAACACATAATAATTATAATTCACGGATCAGGAATGTGCTTAAGATGCACATAAAGGAGGAATGAAAAAAGATGGATAAGTATTTACCGATTACGGACATATACGCAAGAGAAATCTTAGATTCCCGCGGGAATCCTACTATAGAAGTTGAAGTACTGGCAGGTGAGAAATATCTTGGGCGTGCCAGCGTGCCATCTGGGGCATCTACGGGCCGCTTTGAGGCACTGGAGCTAAGGGATGGGGGAGAGCGTTACAATGGACTTGGTGTGGAGCGTGCCATAGACCATGTGAATGCACAGATTGCGCCCCAGCTTACCGGAATGAATGTCTTTGACCAGACAGCCCTTGATTTGTGCCTGAAGAGGATTGACGGTACAGAAAACAAATCGAACCTGGGAGCCAATGCCATGCTGGGCGTCTCTATGGCAGCGGCAAGGGCAGCGGCAGAGGCTCTGGGACTGCCTCTTTATTCCTACCTTGGCGGTGTCAGCGCAAAGAGGCTCCCGGTTCCCATGATGAATATTATGAATGGCGGAAGACACGCAGACAATACCATAGACATTCAGGAATTTATGATTATGCCCACAGGAGCAGGAAGCTTCCGCGAGGGACTGCGCATGTGTGCGGAGATCTACCATGCACTGAAAGACCTTCTAAAAGAAGAAGGACTTAGTACAGCCGTAGGAGATGAAGGCGGTTTTGCCCCGGATCTCCCGGATGCCAGGTCAGCACTGACATTTATTATAAATGCAGTACGCAGAGCCGGATACAGGCCGGGAAAGGACATTCAGATTGCCCTTGATGTGGCGGCGTCAGAGCTGTATGATAAAAAATTTAAAAAGTATGTTTTTGAGGGTGAAGGGAAAATGAATGGCGGAAATGTGATCCGTTCCGTGGAGGAGCTGATTGATTACTATGAGGAGCTGATCGAAGAATTTCCGGTGGTATCCATCGAAGATCCGCTGGATGAGGAGGACTGGGACGGATGGGAGCTTCTTACTACAAGGCTTGGACTTCATACACAGCTGGTAGGAGACGATCTGTTTGTAACGAATACAAAGAGACTGGAGACGGGTATAAAAAAAGAAGTGGCAAATGCAATTCTGGTCAAAGTAAATCAGATCGGGACACTGACGGAAGCCTTCGAAGCCATAGAGATGGCGAAAAACGCAGGATATCATACTATCATTTCCCATCGCTCGGGAGAGACCGCAGATACCATGATCGCAGATATTGCGGTGGCATTTAACGCCGGGCAGATCAAAACAGGAGCGCCGTGCCGCTCCGAAAGAGTTGAGAAATATAACCGGCTGCTCCGTATAGAAGAAAAACTAGGCGAGGCGGGAGAGTACGGTTTACTGTAGAATCAATACAAAAGTTGTCCCCCCTCCTGGCGTATCTGTTATTTTCAGGGAGATTCCCTGCAGTTCTGCCAGGGCGGCGGCAATGGACAGGCCCAGGCCGAAGTGCTCTTTACTATTCCTGGATTTGTCGCTTTTGTAGAAACGGTCAAAGATAAGGGACTTCTCCTTATCAGGAATACCGGGGCCATGGTCTATAACGGAGACGTAAACTCTGGAGTGTACAGCTTCACCCCGGAGTATAATCTTCCCGCAGGAACCACTTTCAGAGTCAGATAGTCTGTGCTGACAGTTTTCCGAAAGACCATATGTGATTGCATTATCCAGAAGTATAGTAAGAATCTGTCTGCACAGATCCGGGTCAGCGTATGCCGCAGGGAGGTCTTCCCCGGGAAGTTCTAGAAGAAGCGTTCCATTTTTTGCAAAACAGAGGGGCTCATACAACTCTAGAAGATTTAAAAGAAGCGTGTCAATCTCAAAGGCACGCTTTTTGACTGCCCACTGATTCTGCTCTGCGGATACGAGCAGCAGAAGATTTTTAATGAGGGAGCTTCCCCTGCGGCACTCGGACTTTATGGTGTCAAGGAGCTTCAGGACATCTGCAGTGGAAGTATCCAGAGGAGACTCGGACTGCCTGCTTAACATGCCCCAGGCGGCATCTGCAGAGGTCTGGATCACGGACAGAGGAGAACGCAGTTCATGGGAGGCAGAGGCAGCAAAATCCTGCTGTTTTTTATACACTTCCTCCATGGGCCTTAAGGAACGGCGCACAAACCACCGTCCGGTAAAAAAGAGAAGCAGGATTCCGAACAGGTCTATAAGCAGATAAGAACAGGCAGTTCTGGCAAGCTTAAGACGATTCCTGGTGATGTCCTGGAGGAGAACCATCTTTTTACAGCTGTTCTCAGTCTGAAGAAGGAGTACATTTCCTAAATAAGCATCCTCCTCATCTCCGGCGATCTCAAAAATGGAGGACTGCAACAGATTCGAGGAAACCGGATGGGAGGACGGGTAGATGCCTTCCTTTTGTGCCTCTAAACCTGCACGCGAAAATAGAACCTCCCGGTCAGTGGCAGGCTGATAGGAGCCGGAAAAGAAAAAAGGGATATCATTTTCTTCTATATAAATAAGAAGCTGGTGCTTTTGCTCCGCCTGTGCAAGAAAGGAATCAGCAAACTGGTTTCCGCTCTGAAGCGTGGAGGTCAGCGAAAAAAGCTGATCCTGAAAAGCCGTTTTCTGCTGATTCTTCTGGGAAGAAAGGTAAAACAAAAAAGCGGCGGACAGGACCAGTGTGGTGATCAGCCCCGTAGTTACTGTATAGAGCAGGACAAATTTTCTCTGTAATTTAGGAAACATGATTTACCTCCAGCCGGTATCCGACTCCGTGCACGGTTGTAATGGAAGCCGGACTCTTAAGTGTACGCAGGTGTTTTCTGAGAAAATAAATATAGGTGTCCAGGTTTCCTTCTTCCACTGCACCGTCAGGTCCCCAGGCGCGGGAGAAAAGTTGTTCCCTTTTCAGCGTCTTTTCGGGATTGCGCAGGAAAAATTCCATCAGAAGCGCCTCCCTTTTGGTCAGCTTTTCTTCCCTTTCCTGTGCCGATAGTATCCGGGCGTCTGGATCAAAACGAATATCCTGGTAAAAGAGGCACTGATGTCCGATGAAGACCTTTGGCCGCCTGGAGAGGGCCCGGATTCGTGCCAGCAGCTCATTGATGTCATAGGGCTTGACGAGATAGTCATCCGCCCCGCAGTCCAGGCCGTCAATCCGGTCATCCACAGTGCCAAGCGCAGTGGTCAGTATGACCGGAGTGTCAATCCGGCTCTGGCGGATGGATCTCAGGATAGAGAGCCCGTCGATCTCCGGCAGCATCCGGTCCAGAAGAATCAGGTCATAGGAGCCTGTCATGGCGAAGTACAGCGCCTCACTTCCTGTATAGCAGCAGTCCGCTGTATGGTTTTCAGAAAGCAGCTGCATCTTTAAAGTATTGCAAAGATCTCTGTCATCTTCAATAATAAGAACATGCATTACATTTCCCCCTCTTGAAATAGGATGATCTTAGTCTGTTTCTTATAGTATAGCAGATAAATCTCAAAGAAATCTTTAAAAATTTGTGTTGATTTTGGAAGTTTTTTTGAGAAAAACTCTGTATAGTGATAATCAAGCAACAGGAAGGAGACATGTATTATGAAAATAAGAGAAATGATTCAGGCATGTCCGGCTGTCCACTATGCCGGACGTAAGAAAAGAATACAGAGGTGCAGGCATATTGCAGCAGTCTGTATGTCGCTGATCCTGGCGGCAGGATTTCTTGGCGGATGTACAGGAAAGGAAAAAGAGGGCGGTGATGCAGGCGGTTCTGTAAAGGGACGCTATGTGGAGGAGACTGTTGAACTGCCCATATCTGAGGATGAGGAGGTCCTGAACCTAACTAGATCAAAGGACGGGAACCCGGTTCTCTTTTCACATATTGCCGGTACGGATATTTCCCGGTATGAGTATCAGGACGGGAAATGGGATAAGACTTCCGTGGACTGGCTGAATAACCTATATAAAGGCACAGAGATCTATCCAGAGGAGATTCAGGAGGCGTCTGACGGTTCCCAGATATTCAAAGGCTCAGAACTTAATGGAACAGAAATGAAGCCCCATCTTGCCGCAGGCAGTGACGGGAAAGCCGGGGAAGAGCTGAAGGCGCCTTTCCTGGAGGAGAAGGATGACCTGGGATACCCGATGATTACGAATATCCAGAAGGACGAAAAGGGCAATTACTGGCTCCTTGATTTTTACAAGTCAAAGGTTCTGGTGCTTTCCCCGGATAACCTGGAGGTTCAGGAGGAAATCAACAGTGTACAGTGCTTTAGCAACACTCAGAAGGTCATCGTCACTGATGGGAAGGGGAATATGGCAGTCAATACAGAGGAGGGAGTATTTACGGTCTATGACCCGGACATGAAAGAGAAGGGAAAGGTTAAGACAGATGCAGAGGGTCTGGTGAATCTGTGCGGAGACGGAGATAACTGGTATCTCTTCTCAGAGGCAGGCATTACCCGCTATACGCTGAACAATGATCTGAGCGAGGTTCTGATGGACGGCGGCATGGGGACAATGGGATCCGCAATTGACGTCCTGTCAGGGGCTGTGAAAGGACAGGGGGATGACTTCTACGTGCTTTACAGGCAGGAGAAGACAGGCAGCGTAAGCCTGATGCATTATATCTATGATAAAAATATTTCTGCAGCTCCTGAACATACTTTACGAATATTCGGACTCATGGACAACCAGACGGTACAGAATGCAGTTGTAGGATTTCAGAAAGCCCACACGGATGTGAAAGTGGAATTTCAGACGCCGGGAAATGAGGGGAATGTCTCCGCAGATGACATCCGGACGCTGAACACAGAGCTTCTCGGCGGAAATGGTGCGGATCTTCTTCTGCTTGACGGTCTTCCGGCAGATTCCTATATCGAAAAAGGTATTCTGACCAATTTGACCGACCTGGCAGGAGAGATTATGAAGCAGAACGACTGCATTGAGACAGTCCTTAAGAATACAGTGGAAAAGGATGGAAAGCTCTACGGAATACCGGTAAAATTCAGTGTTCCCATCATTTTTGGTGATGCAGAGAGAATAGGGGCGCTGGAGTCGCTTGACAGTCTCTCAGATTATCTCAAAAAGAATCCTGAGGAGCCTGTTTTTGGAATGGCAGACCAGAGCTACATCAGGGATTTCCTCTTTCAGATCTTCCAGAAGGAGCTACTTACAGAGGACGGAAAGGTAAACCAGGAGAGGCTGGCCGCTCTCCTGGAGATTGAGAAAAAGCTTATGGTTAATGCAAGAGCAGAGGCTTTTGAAGAGATGAATGAGAAGGAAACCAGGATGGGCACAGCTGTCTCCATCCTTCAGAAAGGGGTATTCTACAATGGGGGAAATGCAGCAATTGTGAATCATCCGAAGAGCGCTGTCACGGATCAGATCAGAAGTCTTCCGGGCATGATGATTCCCTATGCATTAATGCGGCAGCTTTCGCTTAAGCCAGAGACTATCCGGGACTATTATGTTCCCCATGGCATTGTGGGGATAAATCAGAGTACAAAGGAAAAGGAGCTTGCAGAAGAATTTGTAAAATATCTGTTCTCCCAGGAGGCGCAGGGGGCACGGCTTGACGACGGACTGTCCGTCTTCACATCTGTACTGGATGGTCTTAAAGAGGAAGCAGACAGTGAATATGCAAAAAACTATACGGGCATGACTGGCTGGAAGATTGACGGGGAAGAAGACATTGAGTTTGAGATGACTTATCCTGACAGACAAGAGGTAGAGGACCTCATTGAAAAAACCAGTACGCTGAAAAATCCGGTTATCCAGGATTATGTGATCTGGAATATATATCAGACGGAGGCGGACAGCTGCCTGAAAGGAGATCTGGATCCAGAGACAGCAGCAAAAAATGTTGCGCAGAAGATTGACACGTACCGTGCAGAATAAAGAGGGCAGGGATGATTTTGGTAAGCAGAACAAGGATGTCAGCAAGGAGAAGAAGGGAGATCAGGAACGGGTATCTGTTCCTGATCCCGAGCCTTGCCGGGACAGGCGGGTTTGTCCTGATTCCATTTCTGGATGTGATCCGCAGATCCTTTCTCCGGGCAGTGGGAAATGGATTTGTAGGATTAGAGAACTACCGGCAGGTACTGGAAAATGAGGCATTTTGCCTTGCAGCAGGCAACACGGCAGGTTTTATGGCAGTGTGTATTCCCCTTCTTTTGGGAATGTCCCTTCTTCTTGCAGTGCTTGTGGGGAGGATCAAAGTCCTCAGATATCAGATGAAGGCGGGATTTCTCCTTCCTATGGCAATTCCTGCGGCATCTGTGGTGGTGTTTTTTAAACTAATGTTTGCCGGGAACGGATGGCTTACCGGTGTGGTGACACACTTTGGAGGAACGGGTAAGGACTGGCTCGGGGAGGGTTCGGCATTCTGGATACTGACGGCATGCTACATCTGGAAGAATCTGGGGTATGATATGATTCTGTGGCTTTCGGGGCTTCTGTCGATTCCGGAGGAGCAGTATGAGGCGGCGAGGGTTCAGGGTGCAGGAGAGTGGAAATGCTTTTTGTATATAACACTTCCCCAGCTTAGGGAGACGGCATTTGTGACAGCTCTTTTGTCCTTTGTCAATGCATTCCGGGTGTTCCGGGAGGCATATCTCCTTGCCGGGGATTATCCCCATGAAAGTATTTACATGCTGCAGCATCTCTTCAACAACTGGTTTGTAAGCCTGGATATACAGAAAATGACAGCCGCAGCAGTTATGCTGGTGCTGTTGACAGGAGGGATACTGGGTGCAGGAGAATGGTATGAGATCCGCAGAAGGAAAGCGGAGGAGAGAAGAATATGAGAGGAGAGTTTCAGAAAGCAGAATTTCCTCAGGAGGCAGAATGTCTTTGGGAGGCAGAGCGTCTTTAGGAAGCAGAATATCTTTGGGAAGCAGAACGCCTTTAGGAAGCAGAATGTCTTTAGGGGACAGAATTTCTCTGAGGGGTAGAATGTCCTTTGGAAGCAGGATGGCAAGAGGGGTGTTGGGGATTAGCACAGTTTTATTCTTTATTGCCATGATTTTTCCTTTCGTGATACTGATTTCCGGCTCGCTTATGGGAAAACAGGAGTTGTCAGAGCTGTTCGGCGCAGTATTTTCCGGTCAGTCCGGACAGGCGGGCTTCCGGCTCTTTCCAATGTATCCGACTCTCCGTGCATATGTAAGGCTGCTTCTGGACTCTCCAGAATATTTTACGGCATTCTGGAATTCCTTTATCCAGACGGCTGGCGTGTTGGCCGGACAGCTGCTCACAGCCGTTCCGGCAGCATGGGCATTTGCGCAGTTCCGGTTTCCGGGGAAGAGAGTCCTCTGGATGCTCTATCTGCTTCTGATGCTTCTTCCCTTTCAGGTGACTATGGTATCGGGATATCTTGTGCTTAACACCCTGCACCTTCTGGATACCCGGTGGGCAGTGATCCTGCCGGGAGCCTTTTCCACCTTGCCGGTTTTTATCCTTCAGAAGACCTTCGCAGGTATTCCGAAGGAGGTGACAGAGGCAGCACAGATCGACGGCGCGGGTCCCCTTCGAATCTTTTTTACGATTGGGCTTCCGCTGGGGAAACCGGGGATCTTTTCCATATTAATTCTTGGATTTCTGGAATACTGGAATGCAATTGAACAGCCCATGACCTATTTAAGGGCAGAAGAGCTGCGGCCGTTATCACTCTACCTTCCGCAGATGGTAAATACAGAGACAGCGGCAGCATTTGCTGCATCCATTGTGACCCTGCTTCCAGCGCTTTTGCTGTTTTTCTGCGGACAGGACAGCCTGGAGAGGGGGATTGCAATGTCTGGAGGATACAGTGGAGGAGGAGAGAATGGATAGAAAAAAGAAATGGGCAGTGCGGTTATGCACAGGCTTTTTTGCAATTATGGTTCTTGCGACAGTACTTTCAAGAACGGCAGCCTCCATACTGGTAGCGGAAGTGGAGACGGGAAGAGTGCAGAGCGGACGGCTTTCTTACTCCTGTGACGGGGAGGGCTGTGTAGCTCCGGTAAGGACAGAGCAGACTTTTTTGTGGGAGGGGCAGCAGGTAGAGCG
>Ga0137307_102752_pt1 | contig 11561 bp, 6 predicted proteins | sample NAcewD2O_March_2_FD_97180 | JGI IMG/M metagenome (GOLD analysis project Ga0137307, IMG submission 97180) | Mouse cecal microbial communities from Vienna, Austria - N-Acetylglucosamine amended D2O_March | ecosystem: Host-associated > Mammals > Digestive system > Large intestine > Cecum | place...
CAGCCGGAGCTGATCGACCAGGTGCTGGGCGCAAGGAGCCCTATGTCGGCAGATACCCAGAAGGAGGCGTTCCAGCTTCTCATCGAGGATACGCTGGGGGAGGACGGGGATTATGAGATCATCCGTAATATTCATGATACCCTCAACGATATGATCGCGGAGCACAAGGAAGAGCCGGAGCCCTTGGAGCTGGATAAGACGGATATGAAGAAAGTGTTCGAGAACAGCGGGGTGCCTTCGGAGAATATGGAGCTGTTTGAACAGAATTACGACGCGGCGGCGGGGGAAAAAACGTCCCTTCTGGCGGAGAATATCGCGGAGACGCGGAAATTTAATATAGAGACGCCCGACGTGGTAATCAAGGTGAACCCGGATCGGGCGGATCTGGTGGAAACCCGGGTGATCGACGGCAGGCAGTGCCTGGTGATCGCGGTGGACGACCATATCGAAGTGAATGGGATCAATGTGCGCACGATCAAACGGCCCGCAAATGGGGAGTATAACGGAAGTGCGGGAAGCGCAGAGGAAGGCGGGTATGCCGGAAGTGTAGGAAACCTGGAGCATGACGGAAGTGCGGAGGCAGAAGCATGAGGCTGATGGAATTTACGATTGAGGACAAGGATGCCTTTCAGATCGGGCAGGAGATGAGCATTACGGAAGGGGTGCTGCCGTCCTCCTACTATTATATACTGGAGCATATGCTGGGGATGAGTGCGAATTACCGGAGCTATGAGCGGTTAAAGGCACGTAAGGGAATCGTGCGGGAGATCAAATCAACGGATAAATTTGACATTGTGGTGCTGGAATTTGAGGAATGAAAAGGGAGATACGCCGCAGGAGTACGAAAGGGCTGCCTGTTTCCTGACAGCCCTTTTGCAGGCGGAGTATAATCAGAGCGTTTCTCCGGTCAGCATTTCGTATCCCTGCAGATATTTTGCAATAGTCTTTTCTACGATATCTCCGGGCAGGGTCCAGTCATTTCCCGGGTTGGCCTTGAGCCAGTCGCGGGCGAACTGCTTGTCGAAGGAGGGCTGTCCGTGTCCCGGCTCGTACTCGTCGGCGGGCCAGAAACGGGAGCTGTCCGGAGGGAGCATCTCATCTCCGAGGACAATATTGCCGTCCTCATCCAGGCCAAATTCAAACTTCGTATCCGCGATGATGATACCCCGGGTCTTTGCGTAATCGGCGCATTTTTTGTAGAGCGCGATGGTGTAATCACGGAGCTTGGAGGCATATTCTTCCCCTTTGCCCGGGAAATAGGTTTCTAAGTGGGTGATGCTCTGTTCGTAGGAAATGTTTTCGTCATGGTCTCCGATCTCGGCCTTGGTGGAAGGCGTGTAGATAGGTTCGGGAAGCTGGTCGGATTCCTGAAGCCCTTCCGGCAGGCGGATGCCGCAGACCGTGCCGTCCTTCTGGTAGCTTGCCCAGCCGCTGCCGGTGATATAGCCCCGGACGATGCATTCGATGGGGAGCATGTTCAGCTTCCGGCACATCATGCTGTTGCCGTCAAACTGAGGCTGGCGGAAATATTCCGGCATGTCCGCCACATCGGTGGAGATCATGTGGTTGGGCAGGATATCTTTTGTCATATTGAACCAGAAACGGGACATTTGGGTCAGTACGGTTCCTTTCTTGGTCACATCGTTTTTCAGGATCACGTCAAAGCAGCTGATCCGGTCTGTGGCAACCATGATCAGGCTGTCGCCGTTGTCGTAGATCTCACGTACCTTTCCTTCTTTGATTGGTTTCATATTGTACACCTCACTCTTTTAAATTTTCAGTTCTCTGTGGGAATTATGCCAAAGCCGCGGGGAAACTTGCGCTCCGGGCAGGACAACCCTATATATAGATAAACATTTTTTCCCGCAAAAATCAACAGGTTTTTTCCTGCCTGCAGGAAAGAAAATAAAAATCCTTGCTGTACACTCCTGGACCGTGCACCATGCTGCGGACACCCTGAGCCTGAAGGGCAACTAAAAATTGAAAAAGGAGGATCGATATGGTATAATACAAACACTGCATTAACCTTCTTTGGAGGTAAAACATACTAATAATAAGAAATAACATAGCTATAAGCTGTAAAAAAGTTTTATGTGTATTTTGAAAGGAGCTTTTTTATATGAGTTCAAAAGTGCTGCGCCGTTTATCGCTGTCCGCTGCAGCGGTTTTGCTGCTGTCCGGCTGCGCGGTTTCTGAGAAAGCGCCCGACCGGGAAGAGGAAAGCGACGCTCTGACATTCTGTGCATGGAACGGTTATGAAAATTTTCTGGAGCTGGCGGCCCAAAACTGCCCGGATATTGAATTGGAGTTTTCGAATTATGCAGGGGCTAACCGCACCGGTTACAGTTGGGTCCAGATGCGGGCGGACGACATTCCGGATATTTTTATTACCTCCCAGATCCTGGATGAGGATCTGGCAGAGGAGCGCCTGGTGGATCTGTCCAGTTACGATTTTCTGAACGGGTTTTCTACCTCGATTCTGGATCAGGTGGCCATTGACGGCGGAGTCTACCTCCTGCCTGTCACCAACGTTTTGTACGGCATTTACTATAATCAGACGCTGATGGAGGAGAACAACTGGGAGGTGCCTGCTGATTTTGCGGAGTTGGAGACGCTCTGCGCTCAGATCAGGCAGTCCGGCATGACGCCCGGACTGATCGGCACCCATCTGACGGGCAATACATTTTCCGCAGTATTCAATCTGGCCAAGACCGGCTGGCTGACGACGCCGGCAGGGGTGAACTGGGAGCAGGATTTCCTGAATGGGGATGCGTCTGCCGCGGGACACTGGGAGGAGACCATGGACTATGTTCAAAAGTATCTGGATATCGGCATGTTCTGTACCGACCCGGAGGACCGGATCAATCCGGAACTGATCCTGGATGAGATGGGAAACCGCAGGGCCATGTTCTGTACGATGGTGCAAAGTGTAAATATTACGGAACTGCCTAACGGCGACAAGCTGGGAATGATGCCTTACATCGGCGAGGACGGCAGCAAGAATATTTATATGTACAGCCCATCCAGTTATATTGGTATCAGCAGCCGCCTGACGGAGCCCGGCAATGAGAAAAAGCTGGAGAACGCGGTACGGCTTCTGGCCCTTCTGTATTCTCCTGAGGGGCAGGAAGCATTCCTCAACGAGGAGACCCCCTGTGTGCTGAGCGTGCTGGAGAGTGTGGACATCGGGGAGGACTCTATGATCTATGATGCCCATGAGGCTCTGCGTGAGGGCCGGGCGTTTCCTATGACGTATGTCCATTGGGAAAATGTCCTCAGCGATATGGGGCAGGCATATAAGGACTGGTTTCGGGGAGAAGGCGGCATGGACGGGGCCGGGTGTATTGCCCGGATGGATGAGCTGCAGCAGGGAGTCCTGCATAATACCGAAGTCATAGATTTTTCTGAGAGCACCGGAGACTTTACGCTGGAGGAGACGGCCGCCCTGGTAGGGAAGGCGCTGGGCAGCGCAGTGGACGCGGATGCCGTGCTGCTTCCTGTGGGCGGGGAGTATAAAAAAGGTGTGGATCTGCGCTACGGCATCACCGGAAAGCTGTACGTGGGCAAGATCAACGCCGAGGTGCTCAGCACCCTGCTTCCCGCATTTGACGGGGAGTACGCGGCTGCCGAGATGACCGGCGGACAGATCAGCGAACTGGCCCGGGCGGGGTTTGAACAGGCAGGGGATCATGATCCGTCCCCGTATCTATTGGTCACCCGTGGGGACAAGGAACTGGAGGAGGACCAGACCTACCGGGTCGCCTTCCTCATGCAGGGCTATACCGAGGAGGCGGCAGAAGCCTACGGCATCCGGCCGGAGAAAGGATCTCTGCGGACATTTCTGCGGAAATGGCTGGAAGAACAGAAGACAGTCTCACCGGGTGGAAATCCGTGGGAGTAAGCGGGAAAGAGGTGTAAAAAATGAGGAAAGGGATCAGTCTGTTCCTGGCGGGAATTGTGATGCTGGCAGGAGCTGTGACGCTGGCAGGATGCGGCGGGCAGTCTCCTGAGGGGCAGGAGAGGCAGGCAAAGGATGCCGGACGGGAGCAGGTTTCCATTGCGTTGTGGAGCGACCAGCTTACAGAGCGCTACGGCCCTTACCTGCAGGAGACATTTCCGGAGGTGGACTTTGAGTTTTATGTGGCGACCAACTCCACCGATTTCTATGCGTATAAAGAGGAGCATGGGGATTTGCCGGATATCCTGACGGTCAGGCGGTTTGCGCTGAGCGATGTGGCCGCGTGGAAGGATTCCCTGATGGACTTAAGCGGCAGCGAACTGGCCGGCGCGTTTCACCCATCTTATCTGCGCAGCTATACCTACAGTGACGGCACGGTCAACTGGCTGCCCACCTGGGCGGAGGTAGACAGCATTTTGGTAAATGAGAAGCTGCTGGAGGCGAAGGGGCTTGGCATCCCGACCAATTACCGGGAGTTTTTAGATCTCTGCGAGACGTTGAAAAATATGGGCATCCGGCCCTTTCTTTCCAACTTCGGCGCGGATTATACGTGCATGGAGATCCTCCAGGGGTTCTCCATAGCAAGGCTCAATTCCCAGGAGGGACGGGAGTGGCGGCAGCGCTATGAGAGCGGCCAGACGGATCAGCTCAGCGAGGAGGTCTGGATGCCGGTATTTGAGCGGATGCGGGAACTGATCGACTGCGCCGGGATCGGGGAAGCCGATCTGAAAGGAGATACCGCCTCGGTATTTGCGGCATACGGTTCCCATAAGGCGGCAATGATCCGCGGTACCTGCGGGGAGGCCGGACGGTACGAAGTGGAAGGGGAGTCTGTCATGATTCCTTATCCGGGGGATACAAAGGAGGACAACTGGTATCTGACCTACCCGGCATTCCAGGTGGCCGCAAGCGCCAGGGCGGATGAAAATCCGAAACGGAAGGAGCTGATCCTGGATGTTCTGGAAGCCATGCTTGATCAGGACGGACAGCAGCATATTGCCGGCGGGCAGGATATGATTACCTACAGCAAGGGTTCGGAGCAGAAGCTATCGCCTATGTTCAGCGAAATGAAATCCTATGTGGATGACAACAGGCTTTATATCCGTCTGGCTTCATCGGACATGTTTTCCATATCGGAAATGGTGATCCAGGGGATGATTACGGGAAAATATCCAGACGCAGGTTCTGCGTTTGACGCATTCAATGAGGCGATGCGTTCAGAGGAGGAGGAAGTGCCTGCAGCCGTCTGCATTGAGACGGAATATCCGTATGCATTCCAGGATGACGGCGGGAGTCCGGCGGCATCCGCGGTGATCAATTCCCTGCGGGAAGAGCTGGACGCCCAGCTTTTGGTGGGCCAGTCCTCCAATGTGGCGGGGAATATTTACGCCGGTGAGTATACACAGGAGGAGCTGGGGTTTTTGACCATTGGGGAGACTGTCGAGATCCTGCGGTGCGAGATGACGGGTGGGCAGCTGTATGAATACCTGGACAATGTCCTGGCCGCTGAAGGCAAACGGGGATCGGTCGTCAATGACTCTACGCTCTATGTTTCCAGCGGTTTTGAGATGGAACTTCGCAGGACGGATCAGGGCTATGACTTGGAAAGGCTGACCCTGGAAGGCCGGGAGCTGGACCGGGATCGTACCTATGACCTGGCGGTGCTTGGAAATGAACAGCTTATGCATGGGGATATCCTTGCAGAGGCCGGGGCATCGGAGTATGAGAAGGTGGAGCTGTCTTTCAAGCAGCTGATTGCGGATCGTCTGACGGAGGGCAGGCAGCTGGCAGAGCCCACCGATTATATAATTTTGCATTGAGAAAGAAGGAGGGCTGTATGAAGTCCAATCAACATAGACGGAAACTTGCCCTGCCGGCAGTATTGATCATTGGCCTGCTTGTATTTCTGCTGGCCGGCGGTTCTTACATTACAAACTATCTGCAGCAGCAGATTTTCGTGGAGCGTACTGCGCAGCTCAACGAGATTACTTCCCAGGTGCGTGTAAACTTGTGCAACGCGCTGGATTTTCACTGGAACTACCTTACCGCCGCGGTCAACCTGCTAAAGCGGCAGCAATTTGATACGGCGGAGGATGTGACCGCGTATATCCGGGAACTGGAGCAGGTGATGGAAACCGAGGACAGCAGCTCGCGGCTGGTCCTGCTGGACAGCCAGGGGAACTGCTGCGACGGGGAAGGAAAGCACGGCGTCTGGTCTGACATCGGCCTGATCTCCGGCGGGGAGGAGCGGTATACGTTTATCTCGGACAGTTATATTTATGACCAGGGAAGCTACTGGGCCTTTGTGCAGAAGCTGGAGACCCCGATTCAGACGGAAGGGGGCGCGGAGGTGTATACCCACGCCGTTTTGCTCAAGGACGTCTATACCCTGACAGAATACTATGACAGTGCGGCTTACGGCAGCCAAAATGAGACATACATACTGAAAAGCAACGGGACCCGGATGCACGACGACGTTTCCAGGGAGAATGCCATCCAGTCATATAATGTGCTCAAGGTGCTGGAGGAGATGGAAGGCCAGAAATGCAGGGATCTGCGGTCTGTGTTAAAGAGTACGGATACGGTCAGCAGCAGTTTTCTGCACAATGGGACGGAATATTATTACTGCCTGACCTCACTGGCGGAGTACGATACGCTGCTGCTGTTTTTGATCCCGGCGGAATTTGTGGCTTCCGGGACGGTGAGCCTGGTGAACGCGGTGGTACGGATGCTGCTTATTTTTGCGGTGATGCTGCTGGTGCTTCTGAGCCTGGCGCTGGTCTTTTTTATCAGGCAGCAGAGCAGTGTACGGCTGTTTTTGCAGGAGCAGGAAAATCTGCGCAGGCAGGAGGAGATGAACCAGCGTCTGGAGGAGTCCAATGCCATGCTGGCCCGGTCCAAGGAGACGGCGGAGCAGGCGTTTCGGATTGCCGAGGAGGCGAACCGGGCCAAGAGTTCGTTTTTGTCGAATATGAGCCATGACATCCGTACACCTATGAACGCCATCGTAGGTTTCGCGGCGCTTCTGGCCAGGGATGTGAACAATCCGGATAAGGTGCGGGAGTACACCCGAAAGATCGCTTCGTCCAGTCAGCATCTGCTGGGGCTGATCAATGACATTCTGGATATCAGCAAGATCGAAGCGGGCAAGACGACATTGAATCTGTCTGATGAGAATATGGTGGATCTGATCGAGAATATTGATTCCATCATCCGCCCCCAGATGAAAGCGAAGGGGCATACTTTTGAGGTGTACAGCAGGGAGTTGAAGCATGAGCATGTGGTGATGGATAAGCTGCGGCTGAACCAGATCCTTTTAAACCTGCTGTCCAACGCGGTGAAGTATACGCCGGACGGCGGCTGTGTTTCGCTGACGGTGCAGGAGCTGCCCCAGTTCGCCAAACAGCTTGCTCATTTTCGTTTTATTGTGGCAGACAACGGCTACGGCATGAGCGAGGAATACCAGAAGAAGCTGTTCCAGGCGTTTACCCGGGAGGAGGACAGCGTGACGAACCGAATCCAGGGCACGGGCCTCGGCATGGCCATCACCAAGAGCCTTCTGGATTTGATGGGCGGCAATATCCAGGTGGAGAGCGAAAAGGGAAAGGGAACCACTTTTACGGTGGATTTGGAGCTGCACATCAGCGAACATGCATTTGATCAGAGCTATTGGCAGAAACACGGTATTACACGGCTGCTGGCAGTGGACGATGAGGAGGTCATCTGCCAGAACATTGAGCTGACCATGGAAGGAACCGGGGTTGCGGTGGAGTATACTCTGGATGGGCAGACGGCAGTCAGCAGGATCAAGGAGTCCGAGCAGAAGGGCTGTCCTTACGATATCGTGCTTCTGGACTGGAAAATGCCGGGAATGGACGGTGTGGAGACCGCGCGGCGCATTCGCCGGGAGGTGCCCCACCATATCCCGATCCTGGTGCTCACCAGCTACGACTGGCCGGAAATCGAAGACGAAGCCAGGGAGGCGGGGGTGGATGCCTTTTTGCCGAAACCCTTCTTCCTTACCAGTTTTCGTCAGAAGGTGGATGATGTGCTGAGCAGGAATATCCGGAATCCGAAGCCCAACGAAGTGTCTGCGGAACCGGAAGAACTGAGCCCTCTCCACGGTATGCATATCCTGGTGGCGGAGGATAACGAGATCAACGCGGAGATCTTAAGCGAGCTGCTGGATATGGCGGGAGCTTCCTGCGAGATCTGTGAGAACGGGCAGGTGGTGGTGGACACCTTTGCAAATTCTGTCCCGGGACAGTACCAGATGATTCTGATGGACGTACAGATGCCGGTGATGAATGGGTATGAGGCTACCCGGAAGATCCGGAGCTCTGACCACCCGCTGGCCGGGAAGATCCCCATCATTGCCATGACGGCCAATGCCTTTGCGGAGGATATCCGGGACGCATTGGAGGCCGGAATGAACGCCCATGCGGCGAAGCCTATCGACATGGCGGTTCTGGAGCAGACCGTAAAGACGGTGATCGGAACCGGGGAAGTGTAAAATTTTATAGCGCGGACGTTTGGAGACCGTATTCCTGTAACAAGGGGATGCGGTCTTTTTTTTGGGCGGCGGTGCGGCACGGGGGGATACCAGGGGGAGGGGACGTTTGAAAAAGCCCGGAGCAGGTAATCACGAATTTGTGATAATTTGAAATTGAGAACAGTTTGTGATTATTTGTGGATATACTTTATAAAAAGGCCGAATGGCCATAACGGGGTGCCCTTAGGGGAGTTTTGTGAATGCAGAAGGTATCCTGCCGGGGGATTTTGGGAAGCCTTTTATATAGAAGGAAAAGGGTTCGGCTGTCGTGTATGTTTGGCAGGGAGTTAAGAAAAACTATGATGGTTTTTTAAGAAAACTTAAGATATTATTGGAAGGGTTTTTAAAATATGTGGTTTAAAGTGATGGATATGGTAATTACTGGCTTCGGGTCACACCTGGTCAGGGTGCGGCCTGCAGCATGAAAAGAAGCCAACCGGGCTGCAAAAAGAGCGGACTTCGGCTGAAATAGGAAAGAGGAGATGACAAGATATGAAGAAGATCAGTATTATAATTCCCTGCCTGAACGAGGAGGAGGCTTTGCCGGTATACTACGAGAAAATGTCTGCCGTGATGGTTGGGATGGCGGACGTGGAGTTTGAACTGCTGTTTGTGGATGACGGTTCGACGGATGGTACGCTCCGTATCATGCGGAAGATGAGTGAACAGGATGAACGCTGCCGCTTTCTTTCCTTTTCCAGAAATTTTGGGAAAGAGGCGGCGATCTATGCGGGGCTGAAATATGCGTCCGGGGATTTTGCGGCGGTGATGGATGTGGATCTGCAGGATCCGCCCGAGCTTCTGCCGGAAATGTACCGGATCGTCACCGAGGATGGCTATGAGTGCGTGGCGGCAAAACGCTCGACCAGGGCCGGGGAGCCGCGGATTCGGTCGTTTCTGTCGGAAAAGTTTTATGATTTTATCAACCGCATTTCCAGGATCAGGCTGGTCAGCGGGGCAAGGGATTACCGGCTGATGAGCCGGAAGATGGTGAATGCGGTTCTGGAAATGAGCGAATACAACCGTTTTTCAAAGGGGATCTTTGAATGGGTGGGCTTTGAGACGAAATGGCTGGAATATGAAAATGTGGAGCGGTCCGCCGGAGAGACGAAATGGTCTGTGCGCAAGCTTTTCTGGTATTCCATGGAAGGGATCACGGGATTTTCTGTGGCGCCGCTGTCCCTGGCGTCAGTTATGGGGATGGTGTTCTGCGGGCTTTCCTTTTTTATGATCCTGTTCATCATCGTGCGCACGCTGGTGTGGGGCGACCCGGTGTCCGGCTGGCCGTCGCTGGTGTGCATCATTTTTCTGGTCAGCGGGATTCAGTTGTTTTGTACGGGGATCGTGGGTCAGTATCTGTCCAAGACCTATCTGGAGACGAAGCACAGGCCGGTGTTTATCTTGAAGGAGAGCAGCCGGGAGGAAAAGAATGTAATTTTACTGCAGGACAGCCGGGAGAAACAGGGGGTATCCGGCAGATTTTTGGGAACCTGCGGACAGTGAAGAGGTGAAGGAAGATGAAGAGTAAACGTATGGGGGCTGGAGCGAAATGCAAACGGGCACTGCCGTTTCTTTTTCTGGGGGCGCTGGGCCTGTTCTTCTGCTGGTTTTTTGTGGGGCGGTACGGGATCTTCGGTTCCAATGTGGACTGGATCAGCCAGCACAGCGTGATTCCGGATTATTTCCGGCAGCAGTTCTATGAGACGGGGAATTTGTTTCCGGAGTTTGCGGCAAATATCGGGGGCGGGCAGAATATCTACAACTTCTCTTACTATGGGCTGTTTCACCCGGTGATTCTGATCTCCTATCTGCTGCCTTTTGTAAAAATGGGGGATTATCTGATGGGGGCTTCCATCGTGAGCCTGGTGCTCTCCGCGGAGCTGTTCTATGGATGGCTTCTGAAACGGGGCTTTTCCGGCAGCATCTGTTTTATGACTGCTCTGATGTATCTTCTGTCCGGGCCCATGATCTTCCATTCCTACTGCCAGATCATGTTTGTCAATTATATGCCGTTTTTGTGCATGGCTTTTTTGGGAGTGGACCGTTATTTTGAGACGGGAGGAAAACTGCTGTATACGGTCAGTGTATTCCTGATGATTTTGGCCAGTTTTTATTTCAGCATTGGAGGGATGCTGACGCTGGTGCTGTATGGGATTTACAGGTACGTGGAGTGCGCGGATGATGCATGCATTCCGGCGGGGGGAGAAAAGGATGATGCAGGTATTCCGGCGGGTGGAGAAAAGGAGAATGCAGGCATTCCGGCGGAGGGAAAAAAGGATGATGCAGGTATTCCGGCGGAGGGAGGAAAGGCGGATCTGCTGCGCGGAAAAGAAACGGGAGAGTTGTCCGGAGGAAAGAATATCGGCGGAGGTTCTTTGCATACTGTTACCTGTGTTTGTTCTGGGATAAAAAAAGTAGTATGCTATGTAGTTTCTGGAAGAAACAAAAAAGATTCTGCTGATAAAAACATAGTATGCGATCTAAAAATGAAGACGGATATAAAAGAAAATAAAAAATATCCTGCTGCGAAAAATATAGCATGGAATCTAAAATTCGGCGGGATAAAAAGGTTTTTTGTGAGGAACAGAAGGGGCCTTGGGATTGCGCCGGGGGTTACGGAGAGGAGAACGGGGGTTGTGGTTGCGCCGGAAGGCATGGAGGGGAAAGCAGGGTTTGTGGTTGTGCCGGAAGGCATGGAGGGGAGAACAGGGCGCAGGATCACGGTGATTGGCTTTCTGTGTGACGGGATTCGGTTTCTGCAGCCTATGCTGACGGCTGTGCTGATGAGCGGAATCCTCCTGATTCCTACGGCTGCGGCGCTGGCAGGGAGGGAAGGCTCCAGGGCTTCGGTCAGCCTGGCTTCTCTGTGGATTCCGAATATACAGATGGGTCGGCTGCTCTATACGCCTTATGGGATCGGGCTTCCAACCCTGATGATTACGGTTCTGGCTGCGGGATTCGGGTACAAGGAACGAAAAGACCGGGTGCTGTCCTGGGGATGCGCGGTGCTTCTGACGGTTCCGTTTTTTTCCTGGGCGCTGAACGGGGGGC
>Ga0137307_102753_pt1 | contig 11558 bp, 9 predicted proteins | sample NAcewD2O_March_2_FD_97180 | JGI IMG/M metagenome (GOLD analysis project Ga0137307, IMG submission 97180) | Mouse cecal microbial communities from Vienna, Austria - N-Acetylglucosamine amended D2O_March | ecosystem: Host-associated > Mammals > Digestive system > Large intestine > Cecum | place...
ATCTCGGTAAGTTTGCCATTAGCCGCGCCGTCCAAAACTTCATCGATCGCCACGCGCCGCTCTTGAACGTCATAACCCTTGCTTTTAAGCAATTTAATTACGGAATCGCGCGTGATCCCCGGCAATATAGAGCCGTTAAGTTCGGGCGTGACAACTTTGCCGTCAAGCACGAAAAAGATATTCATCGATCCCACTTCTTCCACAAACTTGCGCTCGATAGCGTCCAACCATAACACCTGATCGTAACCGAGCTTGTTAGCCGCGTCGCCGGCTTTTATGCTCGCCGCATAATTTCCGACCACCTTGTACGCGCCCGTGCCGCCCTTGCTTGCGCGCACATACTCACGCTCTACTTTGAGCGACACAGGCGCAAAGCCGTGCGAATAGTACGCACCCGACGGTGAAAGAATGATTATAAACTTATAATTCTTTGCCGCATGAACACCGAGCGATTCGTCGCACGCGAACACAAACGGACGGACATACAAGCTCGTGCCGCGCTCCGTCGGTATCCAATCGCGCTCGATATTTATCAGTTCGTACAGCGCATTGTACGCCTCATCCAAGTCTATCGGAGGAATACAAAGTCTGTCGCACGAAGTAGCCATACGTTTAAAATTATCGCGCGCTCGAAACAGCCTTACCTCGCCGTTGTTGTTTTTATACGCCTTAAGCCCCTCGAACACCGCCTGACCGTAGTGCAAAACCGACGAACACGGAAGAAGCTCCAACGCATCAAACGGCACGATCTTTCCGTCATGCCATGACCCGTCGGCATACTCCCTGACATACATATAGTCGGTAAAAATTTTACCGAAACCCGATACCGTTTCGGGTTTTTGTTTCAGATCATTTGTTTTGATAAATTCGATTTGCATTTTTACCCTCACATGTACTTTTCGCTTATTTTTTGCGGTTTTACGCCTATTGCGGACAAAGCGTGTTCGAGATCGAACGAAACGGGTGCAGTGACGGTAAATCGCGCGTCGGCATTAAACACGATATTTTCCACCGAACAATCCGACGCACGTAACACGCTCATAGCCTTTTTGTACACATCGCCGCCGCATGTTACGCCGTACACCGCATACCGTTCTACCGTCCGGATCCCCGCGTTTTCTATTAACTGCGCCGCGCTCTCTCTGTATGCGCGAGTAAGTCCGCCGGCGCCGAGCTTGACTCCGCCGAAATATCTGACGACTGCAATTGCCGTCTTTCGCGCCCCCGACGCCGCCAACGCCGAATATATAGGCTTTCCGGCTGTCCCCGACGGTTCGCCGTCATCGTCATAACCGAAATCATCGCCTTTTTCGTCGGCTATAAAGCCGTAACAAACATGCCGCGCGTCAGGATGTTGACGTCGCAGCTCGTCGACAACGGCTTTCACGTCGTTTCGGGTACCTATATGCCGCGACACGGCAATAAACCTCGAACGCTTGATCTCAAGCTCATATTCGCCGTCGTTTACGCACGTTATCATTTGAGAATAACTTTAAGCCGCGTCTTTTTACCCTTATTTAACACGAACTCGGTTTTATCGGTATAGTCTTTCAGTTTACCTGTAACGTTATCCACTTTTTTATCGTCGATCTTTACGCCGCCGCCCTCTATAAGCCGCCGCGCCTCACCGTTAGACGCGCAGACCTTACACGCTACCATAACGGATAAAACACCGCTTTCCAAAGTTTCGTTTATTTCGACGGTAGGCATTTCCGCCGCACCGCCTTCGAAAGCCGCTTGCGCTTGAGATTGCGCAGCTTCCGCGTCCGATTCACCGTGTATCAGCTTGACCACTTCATACGCAAGCCGTTTCTTGGCGTTGTTTATACGCTCGTCGCTGTGTGCGCAAAGTTCCTTTATTTCGTCAAGTTCGATATATGTCAACAGTCGCAAACAGTTTTCCACTTCCTTGTCGCCTACGTTGCGAAAGTATTGATACATTTCGTACGGAGTCGTTTTATTGCGATCGAGCCAAAGCGCGCCCTTTTGCGTTTTGCCCATCTTCTTGCCGTCTTTTGTTTCAAGAAGACTGCAAGTCATAGCGTACACGTCCTTCCTGAGCGTGCGACGAATGAAATCCGCACCGGCAAGGATATTGCTCCACTGGTCGTTACCGCCCACTTCGAGCTCGCAACCGTAGTCTTCGTAAAGCCGTAAAAAGTCGTACGCCTGCATGGGCATATAGTTGAATTCCAAAAAGCTCAAACCTTTTTCGAGTCGGGTTTTAAAGCAGTCCGCCGTAAGCATTTTATTTACGGACAGGAATGCGCCGTAATCACGAAGAAAATCTATATAATTGAGCTTACAAAGCCAATCCGCGTTATTGACGATGACCGCGGCATTTTCGCCCTCGAAACTGACGAAACGCTCGAGCTGCGGACGGATCTTCGCCACGTATTCCGCTATTGTTTCTTTAGTCATCATCTTGCGCATATCGTTACGGTTGGACGGATCGCCTATCATTGCCGTACCGCCGCCGACGAGTATTATCGGTTTATGACCCGATTTCTGCATAATAGACGCCATCATGAGCGGAATAAAGTGTCCGATATGAAGGCTGTCCGCCGTCGGATCGAAACCGCAATAAAACGTAACGGAGCGTGAACCCAACATAGCGTACAAATCGTCCTTGTACACCGTCTGTTTAATAAAACCGCGTCGGTCTAATATATCGTAAACGTTTTCTTTCATGGTCTGATCTCCTTATTTCCTATCTTCTGCTCGATCCGAAAACCGAGTAAGGCAATTTTTTAACAATATGATATGTAAGTAATCCCGTAACGGCGCCGGCGATCGCTCCGGCGACGACGAGCAACGGCAACAGCGTCATAAGTCCCACGCCCGTGATCAAGCTTGCAACAAGCAATTGCACGAGATTGAACACTACTGCGCCTATTATGCTTATCATCGTGACAGATAATTTATCGAACACGACCGCAAACAGCAAAACTTCTATCGTCAGCGCAATAAAGCCGCTCGGAACGGAGTACATCAGTCCCGATACTCCGCCCGTTATAAAAGCTCCGAGCAAGCACTTGACAGCCGTAACTATATATGCGTCGCCCACACCGAGTACAATGAGCGCTATGAGCGGAGCAATATTGCCAAGTCCCATTTTTGCTCCGGGTGCGACCGAAATAAGCGGCGGTATCCTGCTTTCTATAAACGTCGCAACAAGCGCAACAGCTACGGTAAGCGACAAAACGGTCAGTCTGCGAGTATCGATAATCCCGTTACTTTTCATGCCGTCACCGCCCTATCTCCCACTGTAAAGAATCGTCATCACCTGTGACGGAAATCACGACGCCGTTAGGCAAACAAACTATCCGCTGCCAAGCCCCCGAGATCTTACCGATATTTTCGCAAGTCTTATCGGCACAGTCAGCATCGGTAACCCACACTTGTCCGCCGTGGATATGCACCGTAAGATGTTTGAGTTCTATATCGGTTTCGCTGTCGAGCGACAGTCGTATATCTTTTTCGCCGCGCACGGATATGATCACGTCAGCCGACGGCAAGCGGTAGACGAATAACGCACACGCTATTACGGCAATAACCATAATGACCGAAACGATCGCATCGGGCACGGTAAACGCTTTGGAGCTTTTAACTCTTTTTATTCTTTCAAAGTTCATAGTAATCGTACCGACGGTAACCGTCGTATATGTCCGGTCTATACAGCGATACTTCACCTATAATTGTATACTTTTTTTCGGTAAATATCAACCCTTTATAACCGACTTTTTTTAAAAGCTCGCCGCCCTTATCGATACCGAGCGCGCACATCGCGGTAGACAAAGCGTCGCTTAGCGCACTGCTATTGCCTATGACCGTTGCGGATATAACCCAATCGTCTGAATTTTTCCAATTGTTCCCGTCATACTCGACGCCGAGCGGAACGCCGTTCGCTCGCATAATATGCGGAACGTATATTTTGCCTTCGGAAGTTTCTACGGTCCTGTACCGCATATAGTCGCCGCTCGTAACAGCCGAAACATCACCGCCGAGCGACAACGCGGCAACATAACCGCGCGACAACGACTGTCCGTTTCGCGGACGCGGCGATAAAACTCCTACGCCCCAGTCGGAAGATACTCCCGAGTCAATATAACTGCCGTAAAAATACGCGTTGCCCGAAATATCTATGAGCGCGGACGAAACGTCGTATTCGTTCAATATATCCACGCATTTATCCACGGCATAACCTTTGGCTATGCCGCCGAAATCGAGTTCGGTATTCCCATTTGTTTTGGTAAGATAATACCTGCCGTCGACGCACTCGGCTGTTACCGTATTCGGATCGCAATATGCCGTCGTTTCGTTCACTCGCTCAGGCGACGGAAGATCAGCCGCGTCGGATTCGCCGTTTAAGCATGCAAGCGACGCGCTGTCGACGCGCCACAATCGCGACAGCGGCAGTGCCGCGCAATTAAACGCTCCGTCCGTCAATTCATAATACTCGCACGAAAGCTTGAATAAATTAAAAGCATGCTCGCCCACTTCGATACGCTCGTTTTGCGCGGCGTTGTTAAACCTCGACAGCGCACTGTCCGCTTTTGACAAAGAAATTTCGTTATCTATTTCCGATATAGCGTCTTTCATTCTTTTATAAACATAATCGGCTCGTCCGCCGGAAATTTTTGCCGAAAACAGAATATCGTCCGAAAAAACGGCTATCGGCTCGAACACGGTATATCCTGCCGCCGCGCAACCGCAAACGCATACGCACAACATATATAATGCGATTACTATAGATAATATCGCGTCCGACTTTTTCACACGCTTATTTTAACATATTCGAAAACCGTTTGCAATTAAATGATAGTATCATAAAGTTGCTTTTGATTATCTTTTATGATATAATAACGTTACACGACTAACAAAAGCAGAGCTTTTGTATTGCTATTTCAATAATTATCCGCTAAATGCGGATAATAGACGTTTGTTGAAATACGGCACAAATTGCCATTGCAAGCAAATATTACTTATTCTGTAAAATAATATGATACTCAATGAGAAATTCATAAAACTTCATACGGGGCTGAACGTCAAGATCGTAAACGAATGCGTATCCACGTTTGACGAAATCGGAAAATACGACGCTATAATCGCGCTCGGACAGCGCTCGGGCGTCGGACGCGGCGATCATGTTTTCCATTCGCCGCGCGGCGGTATATATATCGTAATGCGCGTACAAGGACTGCATATCGACGCGCATACGCTTACCCCCACCGTAGGACTTGCCGTCCACGACGCGATACGCGTAATACTCGGTTTACAAACGTCGTTAAAATGGGTAAACGACATAATGTACAACGGCAAAAAAGCGGTAGGTATTCTTTGCAAATGTCCGCGCAAAGCCGAATACCTGATAGGAATAGGCGTTAATTACGCGACGCCGCGATTCGAATTCGAAAAAGCGGGGCTTGCAGATGTTGCTATTTCGCTCGACGCGCCCGAGGGAAGAGCCTCGGCATTCGTTACCGGTCTTATAAACTGCGTGCGCCGCGCCACGATCGCAGGCTTTGACTGTAACCGTTACAGCTCGCTCTGCGCGACGGTAAACAAGACCGTAAGCTTTATTCACAACGGCGTTAAAGTACAGGGCTTTGCGGAAAAGGTCGACGCGGACGGATCGCTTATCGTGCGTATCGGAAACGCCACGGTAGCGGTGGACGCCGGAGAGGTATCGATAATCCGCGAGGTACAACAATAATAGTATTTTAACACCGAAAGTTCGGGTATCGCCGTTGCTACTGCGCGGCGCGTTTTGATTACTATCGTACGTCAATATTCTTTACGAAAATAAAGCGCGTACGCCTTTATCGACGTACGCGCTTTATGCTGATTATTTTTTATTCTTATTATCGGCGTCCCTTCTTACCGTACCGGGACGCGTCGCGCCCGTGCTTTGCGGACGCTGCGTCGTATTAGTCGCAGTAGGACGCGCTGCGCCCGTGCTTTGCGGACGTTGCGCCGTATTAGTCGCAGTAGGACGCGCCGCGCCCGTGCTTTGCGGACGCTGCGTCGTATTAGTCGCAGTAGGACGCGCCGCTCCAGTGCCTTGCGGACGTTGCGCCGTATTAGTCGCAGTAGGACGCGCTGCGCCCGTGCTTTGCGGACGTTGCGTCGTTCCGTTACGCGGCGGCACATTGCTTGCGCTCGAACGCGTTGCGCTTGTGCTTTGCGTCATATTGTTTCGCGACGGAGTTTTATTTGTTGCCGCTGCATGTTTGCTGTCTGTAGTTGCCGCTGTCGCTTTGTTTGTTTTAGCACCGTCATTCTTACGCGCGGATCTCGACGATTCCGAAACGACGCCGCCGTCAGTAGCCTTGGCTTTCTTTTGATTGCGCAAAATAAGGAAGATAGCCAAGCCGCCGCCTATAAGGACCACGGCGACCGCCACTACTATACCCACTATAAGCCCCACATTCGCCCCACCGTTAGATCCGGGCGCAACAATGTCTTCGCCGTGAGCAACCGCAACAAAAATATCGCTCTCTGTTACGATAAAATCTTTTTGAACGACTGTAACGCCCTTATCGTCATAGTATTCTTGCACACGCGAAGAAACAAACGATACTTCAAGAACATTACTGTTTTCAAGCTCGGAATATTCAAGCGTTATTTTATTGCCGTCAAGCTTATTCGATACGTCGTTTCCGTTCAACAGCAATCTGTCGATCTTATAACCGCTATCGGGAGTAACAACGTAAGAAACGCTCTCGCCCGTATTTACGGTAGATATTACCGTTTTATCTATCGTGCCGCCGACACCGTTTACATTCGAATAAATGTTCTTTCCGCTCGGCGCTTTAGCCGCGTCTATGGCACAAATCATGAACGGACTGAAGCTCCTTACCGTTGCAATTATGCCGTACTGCGTAACGACGCACGGTATAGCTTCTACCTTGTCGATAGTGCCGTCCGCATTGCGCGTATAGTGATAAACCGTAAACGTAGTGTCTTTATCTTCCGGACCGATTCCGTCGGGGAATCCGAAACCTACCTGCATATAACTGCCTTTCGGAACGGTTTGGATCAATCCGCACATAGTCAAATTTATCTGATATGTCTCACTCGCTTTTATATCGCTCTCCTTCAAATTGAGCTCGGTATCGGCAAGCAAGCTGTCTTTCATCTCCTTGCTTTCGTCTGCGTCGGGATGATTTACGACCAACATCAATTGCGAACGCTGATTGCCTACTATTGGCTGACCGTCTTTATCCTTGAATTCCGTAAGCGACATATCTTCGGCGCCGACAAACTGCGGAGTACCGAAAGTCTGTATATAAAGTCTGCCGTCGTTGAAAACCTTAGGACAAACAACCTCTTTCATCTTATACGACATTATCGCAGCTTCCGCAACCTTACCGCTCCTTTTACCTACGAGATTTTTGGGAACAAAGTAATAAGTTTCGAGATCATGCGAATACTGCTTACTCGGCGTAAACACAAACGAAAGCGTATTGGTCTGTTCGTTCCAATTTAAATTTTCGATCTTTAAATATTTATTGACGTCGTCATGCTGCCCCGTAACGGTTACACCGACATCCTCCTTGCTCTTGCCCTCGACATACACCAATTCCTCGCTGTACTCGAGCGATATCTCTACGGGATCGAATTTGTTTACCGTACCGAGTTGATAAGGCGTGATATGTATGGGATACGGCGGCGGCAAATACATACCGTTCGTGTCTACTTTGTATACGATGCTTTTCGTAATGATATGGCTGTTATCCATGTCCTGCGGATACACATAAAAGTCATCGCGGCTGGCCGCATAGTCCATAATGGCAAATTGGATCTTACTTACCGTACCGTTTACAAAGTAAATCATATATTTATCGACACATCCGCCTTCGTAATTATCCTTTAAGAATAACGGATAGCACATCCAGCCCGTCCATTTGTTGTCTCCATTGGCATTTCTTACAGCAAGATATTTACCTTCTTCAATAAGCTCAAAGCAGTTTTTATCCTCGTAGCTTACGCCGATGGTAAGCGTCTTGTTTTCTTCGTTACCGGAAGAAGAATAGCCGAAATCTACACCGTCGATACTTCCGCTGTCCTTAATGGTAAATCCGCTCGCATCTTTATTCATGCCGTAATTAAACGGACGCAGCACAGGATATTTCAGCTCGAATCCCGACGAAGAAACTACGCCTTCGGGATTATGCGTTGCGGCAAGAAAATCGTCGCCCACAAGCAAATACTTCTCATTGTTTACGCTCGACGCATTCCACGTGGTATCTACTCCGTACCATAATCCGTCTACCTGTACGGCGTTCCACATATGCGCGTAAAACCCGGGCTGCAAACCGGCGGCGGAATCTCCCGAATAAGCGTTGCCTTGAATAAGCACGCACGGAATACCGAGTCTGTCCATGACCGATTTAAACGCCTGAGAGTATCCGCCGCAAAGCGCTTTCTTTTCCACAAGTGCGCCGTACGCCGTGTTTACATAACCGTTGTATTCGATATTATTGTGTTTATCTTCATAAGCGCCATAATCGTATACAACGTTTTCGGCGATCTCGTTATTTACATATCTTATCTGTTCTACGACATCGGCACTTTCACTACGCGCCGCGGCAGCCATATCGTCGGCAGCTTTCTTGAACGCCGCTTCCGCCGTGACGGCTTGAGCTGCGCTCGTAACGGTATAATCGGTGTAGTAATTATCGACTCTGCCGGTGCCGAGCGACGCATAATAATTACCGTCCCGGAAACCGTAAGTCAGGCTAAGCTTATAAACGTCTATGTAAAAAAGATCGGGGTGATCCATGAAGAACGCGTCGCGCGCGGCTGCGAGCGCAACGGGGATCCTCGACGAACTGTTACCGATACAGTCTTTAAGCTCGGCTTGTGTAAACATATCGCTAAGATCGTGTTCGTAAATACCGTCGTTAAATTTACCGTCTTCGGCGATCTCGCCCATAAGGTTATAAAACTTTTGCGCGATATCGCTGTTTTTAAGCTCGTCGTAATAATACGTGCGCCCGATATTGCGCTGCTCTTCATCGGCGAATGCGGCGTTATGCTCGGCAAAAACAAAGCAAGCAAAAACAGCGGATACCGCCAATGCTATCGCCAAAACAAATACCGTTAAGCGCGATGTAAGTTTTGAAGTGGTTTTCATACAACCTCCTGAAATCTATCGATATTACGATTATATTCCAATCATCGGCAATTGTCAAATGATTTTATCACAACACCGTTTCGGCCCTACCCTCGCCCGTTGAACAAAGATTTTATTCGCTTGGCAAAAAACCGCTATAATTCGCTTGACATTCCAAAATTATATATGATAGAATAATATGGTTGCGAATGAATGGTCCATTAGCTCAGTCGGTAGAGCACTTGACTTTTAATCAAGTTGTCCCGCGTTCGAATCGCGGATGGATCACCAAGTACGGACGGGTTCCCGAGTGGCCAAAGGGAACAGACTGTAAATCTGTCAGCTTCGCTTTCGGTGGTTCGAATCCACCCCCGTCCACCAAGCAACCGAAAACGCCGCAAGGCGTTTTTTTGTTGCTTGGCAGACGGGTAAAAATTCGTATGCGCGGAATGGATTGAATTTTTATCAGATGATACGGGAAAGAAACGTAGGCTATTTTCGCAAACAAAGAAATTTTCCGCGCAAGTTCGCTAACCGCTTGCGCGATGCGCAAAGGTCGCCGCGATTCCGCGGCAATCCACCCCCGTCCACCAAACAACCGAAAACGCCGCAAGGCGTTTTTTTGTTGCTTGGCAGACGGGTAATACCAAAATCGTCGATGTAAAAATCATCGACGATTTTTACTATAATATTCAATAAAAATTTAATTATAAACATTAACCGATCGATCGCGATCGTTAAATGCTAAATAGCGCACCGAAAGCAAAAAAGCCTTTCGGTGCGCTTTTGTTATTACGCAAAATTTTAATATTCTTTCCGTCCGCAAAGCATATCTATGCTAACATCAAAATAGTCCGCAAGTCGCCAACATTCGATAATGCTCGGCTCGTTTATCCCCTGCTCCCATCGCGATAAATTAGCTTGACTCGTACCCAATGCTTTTGCAAGTTGCCGTTGCGACAAATTTTGCGCTCTCCTCAATTCCTCTATTTTGTTTTTCTTAAAATTCGGCTCCATGAAAACATGTTATACAAAAATGTATCAAATTGCTTGACAGATACATATTTGTATCATATAATTACATTATATATACATTAGGAGGACATTATGGACAATAATAAACTTGCTCGCTTTTTACTCACTTTTTTCCTGGGTTGGATAGGAAGTATAATAATTAACCATACTTCTCTTAAGCCTCAAGGATTTACATCGAGAACGCTCGCCTACTTCTTTCTGACGATAATAACGTTCGGCATCTACGGATTGGTGGCGTCCATCTGCAATTTGGTTTTCGATCCCGAAAAAGCAAAAAACATCGGATACAAAAAAGACTGACATAATAAAACGGCGCTTTATAAAACGCCGTTTTATTTTACTCTACTCTAAGTATCTAAATAAACACAAAAAGCGCCCTATGGGCGCTTTTATTTTTGGCAGGGGTAGTAAGATTCGAACTTACGTAATGACGGAGTCAGAGTCCGTTGCCTTACCGCTTGGCGATACCCCTATGTGGGAATACTGTTACATAGCTTGCCTCATGCGACATCGTTTAACAACATCGCACGAATGTAAAGTATTCCGATGGCAGGGGTAGCAAGATTCGAACTTGCGAATGCGAAAGTCAAAGTCTCGTGCCTTACCGCTTGGCGATACCCCTACTCCCGTCGACCGCAGTCGACGGTTTAGTTAATGGGGTGAGTAAAGGGATTCGAACCCTTGGCCTCCAGGGCCACAACCTGGCGCTCTAACCGGCTGAGCTATACCCACCATATAGAAATTCGTTTGCTGCCGCAGGACAGTCCTACGAACTTCCTACTGGCACGCCCGGGGGGATTCGAACCCTCGACAAACGCCTTAGAAGGGCGCTACTCTATCCAGCTGAGCTACGGGCGCCCAATGGAGCAGGTGATGGGAATCGAACCCACGTGGTCGGCTTGGAAGGCCGAAACTCTACCATTGAGCTACACCTGCACGTGCTTAAAAAGAATACCATATTTATTGCTGTTTGTCAACAATTTAATCGGCTTATTCAAGATAATTTTACAAAGAACAGTGCTTGCACTCGAAATCCACGCCGTCCCCTGCCACGAGCGCGTACGAGCCGTTAAACAATGCGCCCGGATTTATAAAATGCACTTCTTGCACTGTCTTATCGAGAAATTCATGAGTATGGCCGTAAAAAACAAGCCTGCACTTTTTCGTCTGCGCCGTCATGAACAGCGGTTTTAAGCCGTTTCGGACATCGAATCTGTGTCCGTGCGTAACAAGCACGTGCGTGGAACCGAGCGTTGCCGTATTTGTTTCGGCAATCGTTGCGTTAAAATCGTTATTGCCGCGCACGCACAAAACAGGCACGGTTATCCGACCGCGCATGAGCATTACGTCGTCGACGCCGTCACCGCAGAATACAAAATAGTTTGCGGCATTGATTATCGGC
>Ga0137307_102754_pt1 | contig 11551 bp, 14 predicted proteins | sample NAcewD2O_March_2_FD_97180 | JGI IMG/M metagenome (GOLD analysis project Ga0137307, IMG submission 97180) | Mouse cecal microbial communities from Vienna, Austria - N-Acetylglucosamine amended D2O_March | ecosystem: Host-associated > Mammals > Digestive system > Large intestine > Cecum | place...
AGAAAAAGCCCTGTGAAAGCTTGCCATCGACCAGTTCGGCGCATTGGGCTATGATCTGCTTCACGCGCTTCTTTTTTGCTCTGCCGTCCGCACGTGCCTTGCACCATATTACAAGTGCGAGGTTTCCGCGGAACAGACCGAGCGGGCGCGTGAGCGACCGAGCGCTGCCATTCCATTCTATGTCGATGAACTCGTCTGCAACTCCTTTGTTCGGGCGCTCCTCGTCGGCATAAGCTCTGATCGCGTAGCTCTCTGTCGCCGAGGTCTGCACCGACACTTTCCTGTCGAGCAAAGCCGCAAGGACCACATCTGGGTTGATATTAGCGGGCGAGGTCATGCCGTTATCGGTTTGAGGTTCGACAATACATCATTGACTATCGTGTCCCAATAGCCTTGACCGCGACCCATAGGTGATCCCTCTGTGTTGATTTTGTAGGCATAGGGGACAGCCGAGAATATTACGAACCACACACCTTGAGAGAAAGTAGTGGATGCCTCTCGCAGACTTTCAGCAAGAAATGCTGAGCCAAAGATATAGGGGCTGCTTTCGCCTGCAACAGAGGCTCCCGCGGCCTGCTTTTTTATAGCGACCTTGGTTGGCATAAATGTCGCCATCATACCATCGACGTACACTCCCACACCTGTAGCATCATGGAGGTTGCCGGTGTAGATAGGGATGGGGTATACACCTCCGTCTATTGCGGCCACTACATGCTTGGCAACGCCTTTCAGATAGTTCACTAAGTCGGGCTGTATCTCCTTTTTTACATGGAGCTTTATACCCTCTTCGAGAACCGACTTATTATGCGCTATCCAGCTCTTATATCCGCGAGTCCGTACCATCACTCTATTTCTCTACGCTTTGCTTGATTTCAATCTCCGTCACATAGTCGCCCGTGAGGTCAAGACCGAGGTCGTTAGCGAGTTTCACTACACCTTCGCGCTTGCGCCCGAGTGCCGTTGTTACCGCGATAATGTCGTTTTCCAACACCATCACAGCTTTGGGTAGATATACCACGTCGTTGTGCGTGATTATCGACAGAGAGGTCTGACCTCCCGGCTGAAAGTCGCATGCGCCGCTATATATCTCCTCAGTTACGAGGTTGTCCCATTCGTCTGTCTCGCCCGTGCTTCGGGTAATGACGCAGCGGTCGGGGTAGCTCAAATCGCTCATCGCCAACCTCCTTTCGTGCAAGTGTTAGGACGGTTTCGCATATAGGTATAGTCGCTCATCCCTTCGCGGTCGGTTTCCATATCTTTAGGAGCAAGACCTAAATTTTTGCGAATTTCGTTTGCTCTGTTCAGATAGCGGTCGCGGTCGCTTTTAGTATATGAGATCCCGCCAGTAGTTATTTGTCGGTTACCTCGTTTCTCGCTCTTTTGCCCTGTGTTAGTCGCGGTTGACATGGCGGAGAGAAGTTCAGAGAGGGCATACCACAAGCTATCGAGGAAGATTTTATTTCCGCGATAATCGTCTTTCTCGTCTGTCAGGCTTATCGCCATAAAACGTTCATCGTCTATATCGCCAGTCGCATCTACCGCTACTTGCAGCTCATTTAGCGTGAGTTGGTTGCCTATGCCTTGTAGCTTCCCTCTAAGCCACTCCTCTACCGTCATATCTCACTGTGTGTTATGCGCTCTTGGCGCGTGAACGGGATGATGCGCCTGCGGTCGCTTTCTTGCCGATAATGAAGCGGTGGAGCTTCTTCGGACGGTTAGGTACTGCAAGCGCAGTAAGTTCCGATTCCCAATGCTGTGTTCGGGTTTTGGGGTCATACCAATAGTCCATCATGCCACGTTTCTCGAACATCCAGCTGTAGAGATACGAGCCGTCAGGACGCATCGGAACTACGTTTTTGATTGTGCCGATATTCCCGGTCGGACGGAACAGCATCACATTCTCGTTGAATGCTTTGAGCAACGGGTAGTCGAATTTCTTGGTAGTCTCGTTGTATTGTGCCACGGCAACCATCTCGTTGTGAAGTTTCACGTTTGAAATCTTCTTGAAGATGCGCCTGAAGTAGCCAATCATCACGTCAGTATCGTTGCCATTGACAGAGAGGATGTTTGCTCCAGCCTCCGAAGCTCGCTGGTCTGCGTCTGCCTTGCTTGTAGAGGAAATGAAAAGACCCTTGACTGCGAGATAGCCGATTGCTCTTACGAATTTGGGGTGTCCCATGAGAGTAAGGAACGACCATTCATCCGCTTCCACTTCCACTTGTCCGTATGTGCCGTCGTAGAGAAGTTTGTTGAGGAACTTGTTGTAGTCAGCGATAGGGTCTTTGGTCTCATCGTAGGTAACGTTGCCATCAGCATCTACGGTATAATACTCGCCGAGGGTTGTGTTCTCAGCCGGAGTCTTGGCTTTGAACGACACACCGACAATACCGTTGGGGTTGTTTGCATCTGTCAGTTCAAGCTGGAAGTTTGACTTCATCTGCCCGACTTGGTATGTCATAGACTGAGCGTGCGAGGCAGGGAAGTCTCCGGCATATTCAAGGAGATTCTTTGAGAAATACTGCTGAATGTCTGCGTATGGCGATTCGCCTCTGAGTGTCGCAGCACCGGAAAGTTCCTGTGCCTGAATCGCGGCTGTGCGGAAGTCGTTCTCGTCGCGGGTATCGTAGCGTTTCTGACGGGGGATGTAACCCTCGATTGTGCGCATCGGAATCTCGCGGCCTCTTGCCACTGCCTGAGAATACAGGTCGAGATAAGTTGCCATTGCTGTCACGGTGTCCGTTACCTCGGCAAACTTGTAGTCGAAGCCAATCTGCGCATCGTCCCATGTGAAACCGTCGATGTTGAAGTTCATGTTCTCTCGGCCTTTCAGGTATTTCTCATACCAAGCCTCAAACCGCTTCTGAGAGCCGATGCCGAGTGCCTTCATCACATCGATGTATGAATTGATAGATATATCCATAGTTGTCTTGTGTTTTAGGCGTTAATAACTTTGACACCGACATTCAGAAGGTGAGCCTTCTGCTCGTCGGAGATTGTGGCACGGGTGCGTTTGCCGTACATGATGCCACGGGTCACGACAGTAAGAGTACAGCCGTCACTGCCTACTGTGCGGTCGTCTTTGCTTAGTCCCGTGGGGGTCGCATCATTCAGAGTAGCCGCGCCACCGGGAACACCGTCTTTTATGGTCACGGGAGTACCACCGGGAATTACCGTGCCTACAGGATAGGTTTCCGAGGGCGCGAGGTATGCGCCACCGGGATAGGTTTCCTCCACATCGTGCCAAAGCGTTATGCGACCGAAGCCGACATTCTCGCTTTCGGCATTGTGGAATGTTCCTCCGTAATTTTCAATGTCGCTCATGTCAAATTTTGGATTTTGGGGTTAATGATTCGGTTATTTCGGCTCAACCCATCCTAACTTTTCCGCAGCTTTGTCAAATGCTGAGAAGTCAGCATCATCGCCTCCTGCTCCTCCGTCGCTCTGGAATGGCTTGGAAATGTCAAGCCCTTTCGCTTTGGCGAGAGGTTTGAAAATCTCCATTGCTTCTGTGTGGAGTTCGTCGGCGGTCATGGACTTGCCTGTGCGCTCGTAGATGCGAATAGCCTGCGCCCATGCGCTGTCGCGCAGTTCGGGATAACCGTTGACCCAAGCGTCAGCACCGAATTTATCCTGTGCGGTTTTTACAGCGAGTTCAGCAGACTTGGCAGTCTCGAAAGCGTTCAGCTTTTCCTGCAAGGGCTGGAGTTTCTGCTCCCATGCGGCGTTAAGCCGTTCTACGAGTGCATCCACGTCAAGACCCTGTGGATTTGGTTCGGGCGGGTTGTTGCCGTTGTGAGTGCCCTGCTGTCCCTGATCGCCATCGCCTTTACGCTTTGCACGGTCTTTGTCCAGCACACTCTGATAGGATTTCAGCATCGCAAGAGTCGCATCGTTTTTCACGAACTCCTCAATATTGCTTTCCTCCGTTACATTTGCGAAAGTCATGGCGAAAGCAGCCATTCCATCCAGTTGTTCATCGTTCAGCTCCAGTCGAGACTTGTACTCCTGTCGCAGTGCTTCCTTGATTTTTTGCTTCATATAGATACTTTACAGTTAAATGTTGTTGCGCGGGGCGGACTCGAACCGCCGACCTCGGCCTCATGGGGGCTGCGAGCTACCTCTGCTCCACCGCGCTATGTATAAAACACAAAGAGCCGATAGTGTATTCTATATACTCTATCGGCTCAGGGCTCTGTTGATGAAAATTTACTTGTATAGGCTAATCATATTTGCGTCTATACATATTTCTCTACCACATTTCTTACACCATACATATATATACCCATTTCCTGTAAACTCCTCAAATCTCATGAGAATTTGCGGTTTGCGATGTAATGCAATACATCTTGGGCAACGTATTATGCAATTCATATATGCAAAATTATGTATTAGCGGTGAATAATGCAAATATTCTACAATAAAACTATAAAAAATAATTATCTTTGCCTTGAATTATAGGTCGAGAGCTATTGGCAATTTCGGGAATAGATAGTTTTCGTGGTTTTTAAACATCTATGGCGTTCAGGTTAATCGACAAATCGCTCAAATTCGACATCGCTCTGTACCCTCGTGTGGAGCGCAAACTGCCTACTGCCAAAGACAAGGGTTGGACTAAAGTTGGAGGTTTTCTGTTACGCGACAAAGTGGACTTCATTCCGCAGCCTGGATTGCAGGAGGATGTATGTGCCTGTGAAGCCAATGTGATCCACATGTGCGGTGCGGCGACTATGGGAAAGTCGTTCACAGGCATTCTGTTGTGGGGCTATCGCGCAGATAAGAAAGGTGCATCGGGAGCAATGATTTCAACCCGCTTGCAGGATTCAAAGAAAGGATCGTCAATATTTCGCGATAATGAATTAGTCTGGGGGCAGTATGCTGGGTGTCAGTACAACACTTCCGATTATCCTACATTTGCTTGGCCGATATGGTTCTCTGCATGGCGACTTATCCACTCCAACTTCAACACTGACAATCCCGCCGAGTGGTCTGCTTTTGTCGAATACGCCAAGAAAAACCAGAACGGTTATCAGTATTTCGACGAGGCAAACGACCTTCAGGAAAAACAATACCACTATTGGAACTCACGTAACCGAGATGATTCGGGAGTGTCGCCGCAATCTGTCTATTCCTATAATCCACCAGGCAAAGATCACTATTTCACCCGCAACCTCATCAACGGCGGCTATGTCGGCGCGGATTTATGGTTCAAACCCGAAATGAACGGAGTTGTCCGCTACTACTATGCGCCGAGCGACAATGTAGACGATTTCATTTGGGGCGACACGCCCGAAGAGGTTGCCAAGGCCGCGGGTATTGTGCTTACAGAAAAAGACCGTGCAGCCGGGCTGACCGAAACCGATATGATACGCTCATTCGCGGCGTTCACGGGTGAGGCCTCCGATAACCGTATGCTTGTCGCTTCAACAGGCGGCAAGTCTGTCGCCAATCTTCTTTATTCTGGGCAGGGCGCAGTACTAAAAGGCGGTTATTTCGGAGATATAAAGGAGGATGAGAATAATGTCAGCAAGAATATGATTACCCGTCTATGGGAGAACCCCAAGGACGAAGACGACAACATGTACGCCACATTCGATGTCGGCGGCGGCAAAGGCGACTCCGCGCCGCTAATCATTTGGCGCGGCTTGCAGATGATAGCCATTGAATATTTCACGGGCGAGCCGCAGGAACTTGCTGGATGGATTCAGACACGGCTCTCGCGCTACGGTGTACCCGTCGAACACTTTGCATACGACGGTACAGGCTTCGGTTACTGGCTACAAGGTCTGACAAATGGAATCTCCGTAACCGCCAACAAACGCCCGCTACAGGAGTATGACGAACACGGCAACCCCGTGACGAAAGACGAGTTTTTCAACTGCCGCTCGCAGCTTCTCGGCAAGCTTGAGGTGGCTCTCAAGCGCGGCGACATTTCCTGTGTGATAGACCGCAACAAACAGGTCAAGTTCGGCACCAAGAACGAGACCCGCCGATTCATAGATGTACTATACGACGGCGTGAACCTCTTTATCATTACCCGGAAGAACGGCAAGACCTACTACAACTCAAAAGAAGAGTTTAAGGCGAGGTTCAAATACTCTCCCGGTGAGCTTGATGCAATATCCCTCCGCATGGTCTTTGAACTCGACACACGCGAGAGAAAGCAACCCTCAAAGAGAGTACCCGACAACGCATACTTCAACTTGGTAAACCGTCCGCGCATAGTCAATCCGTGGCGAAGATTGAGATAACAACAGACATAAGATATGAGAATTTCAGACAGATTACAAAAACAATATTGGCGGCGCAGGATAAATCCTGATTCTGTGGACAAACACACGCCTGTCAATGCCGGGTATTACCAACAGTCTGCGATGTCGCTTGATGACGGGTGCTATATGCTTCTGACACAGGAGGACTTTTGCAGGGAGAATGACCCGATGGCTCACGACATTAATAGTAAATATATGAGCCTGCGCCCTATTTATGAGGTGCGCAAAAAGTTAGATGCAGATGGCAAAGATGTCCTTGATGAGGAAGGCAAGCCGATAAACGAGTGGCATATCGTTGACTTTGAACCCGTGGAGACCGTCCGCTTCGGACTCCAGAGGCGCATAAACACCTCAAAGGCGGCTTTCATGGCAGGGAACGGCTTTTGGGTGTGCCACGAAGATAAAGACCATGACCTTGGCGAGAAACTCAACTCATGGAAAGACAGTGCCGGACTCGACACTGCATGGCAAGAATTGGTGAAGTCATGCTATCTAACGGGCGACGGTGCGGTTTATCAATACGTCCACAACGGGCAACTTCGCTATGAGGTTTTCAGCTATCTCAAAGGCGACGTGCTTTTCCCTGACTATGACGAAAACCGCAACCCCGTTCTGACCCGACTCTACACTCTTCGTGGCAGACGCGCCGTGGATATATTCACTACGGAACGTGTGCAGACGTGGATTGAGGGAGACAAGGAAAGCGAAAAAGACGCGTCGTGGTTCATGCGCTTTTCGGGTTGGTTTGCCAAAGGTCTCAAATGGGATTCGGTAAAGACAAGTGAGGACGGTTGGCGTTGTCTTGCCGACAACACTACTCAAACACCCGCCGGTATAAATCCTTGCACATATTTCAGAGTGTCAGATTTGCCCTCTGGGATAGCCAATCAGGAAATCGGCACACTTGAAAAGGCTTGCTCATTTGTCGCCGACGGAGTGCGGGCTAACTCGCAAGCTCCGTTGTTCGTCAAGGCTACCAATATAGACAACCTGCCACGTACAGATTCAACGGGCAAGATTATCGGAGTGAAAGGAGCGGTGGAGGAGCTTAAAGCTGCAGATGCAAAATTCCTTACGCCGCCGAACCTCTCGGACATAGCAACAATAGACATAGCCAACAAGCAGAAGTCTATCCGCGAATCCACCATGAGTGTTGATATTACTCCCGAAATATTTCGTGCCGCTGACCCCTCATCCTCGGCAATCAAACTGCTTTTCACCGATACTATTATTTGGTGCAAGAACGAGTTTGTTCATCTTTACCCATCGCTTGTATGCCTTGTTGATGTGTTCAAGGCTCTTGTTGCAAAAATCGAAGGCGATGGCAAAATAGCAACTATGCGAACTTCGTGCGGTTCTGACCCGTGGATTCCGCAGAACGACTCCGAGGTGCTGAAACGCGAACTTGACCAAGTCGCCTATCGTGTTAAATCTCGCAAATCTGCAATGTCTGACATTGGCAACAATCATATTGAGGACTACGAGCAGATTCTCAATGAGTGGAAAGAGGAACTTGACATCAAGGCCCGTGTTCCGGCGGTCGCAAAAGCTGAAGTACAAGAGAAATATGCTGAGCAGCAGGAAACAATCGAAGTTGAGGATAGCGATAATGATTCCAAGCCTAAAATCGATAACTCCGCAAAAGGGAAGTCAATAACCGAATAAAGCAAGAGGCGCAAGGATTTTTCCTTGCGCCTCCGTTTCTGATGCAGCACTTGACGGGTCATAATAGCAAATCACCGTCCTGTATCCCCATCGTAAACTTGGGGGTTTTGCTGCTTTGCGCACCCCTTGCAGCGCCGTATCTCCATGATGACGCGATCTCCCTTGAGGATGATCACGCCGGCCCGGATGTTGCCTTGATCCCGGCAATCACAGAATGTCCGCACACGCAGGCAGCGGAATCCCACGGCCTCGAATGCGTGCTTTAGCATCGAGGCCTCGCTTTTCTTGTTTACGTATAGCGTCTTCATTGCTGTCAATTGTTGAAATGATACGACTTGTTTACCGCGGGATCGAACGTCAGATACTCTCCATCTTCGGCCCACTCGCTGATGGTGTACTCTCCTTTGGGGAGATACGACGCATGATAACACGCCTCCGTTACCGTCGGGAAGATGCCCACCGGGTAGCCCTCATCGGTCGATAGTTCGTAGATCATTGTGCACCTCCTTTCTTCGATTCGTTCGACATTTCCGCAAACGTATGTTCGTTGGGCAGGTTGCAGATAAGAGAGTAGTGGAGATAATGATCCTCCAGCACCGAAATCACGACATCGAGAGGGTCGAAGACCTCCGAGCTGCAATCAAGGGGCGCAGTATTGTCGGCCTTGATTGCTCGTGTGAACATTTCCCGCAGGTCGTATGCCTTTCCGAGGCAGGCGAGGTAGCGTTTGGCCTGTCGGGTCACGGGGAATGACTGAATGCTGCCGAAATACTTTTCAGCGGTCGTAATCGTGGTGTCGGTGCTATGTTTTGCGGTATTGTTTTTCATGGTATAATCTTGTGTATGGGTGTAGTGGGGGCTGTACGAGTGTCCCCGCACGTTTAATATATTATGTTTCAGTGGTTATTTGCTGAATACCTCGTCGAGTATCGTATCGGGATATACACTTACCACGCCCCAGCGCACGTCGTTGATCTTCGTAACCTCGATCCCGTGCTTCTTGCAAAGGGACGATGCTTTCTTTCCCATTGCGCCGTAGCGGGTCACGTCGAGTTTGATGGCGTTACGGGATACGTAAGCTACGATTGTCGATTGGTCGAGGTTGGCGGTCGTGCGCTGCTTGACCTCGGCGAGTTCGGTTTCGAGTACCTTTTGCTTGGATTCGAGTTCCTGCATCTTGCGCTCGTTCTCGACGAGGAGTTGAGATTGACGCAGGAGCAGTTCGGCGGGGGAAAGGGGAGTTTCGAGGGAATAGCTGCCCGACTTGCGGATCGAGGGGAGTACCTCACTTGTTACCCATTTACGGAAAGGTTTGGCGGTGGGCGCATCGCTGCGTAGTATTACATCGTACATTCCCGCTTCGGTGACATAAACCATTGATTGCAACCCTCCCTTTGTGGGGGTGTCCATTTGATGGACATCCTCTTCATCAAGTCGTGATCGGACGTTGCGATGATTACTGATACCAAGTGCCGAGCAAAGGTCGGCCAAACAGAACAACGGTTCGTTGTTCGGAGTAACGTTTACACGTACTTCTCCTAAATTCGGATTGGAGAAGATTTGAATTTGATTTTCCATGACTGTTAGCGTTTAAGTCATTATAGGCATAGGAAAAAGCGACTGCCATATTGCGCTGCTAACAGTCGATATACTTTACCCCATAGAGCAAAGCCAATGACACGCAATAGACAATCGCCTATTATATTTGATGAATGAGCACAAAAAATGCCCAATCAACATTGAGCAATTAACCGCTGCCCTGCGGGATATTCAAGCATATCAACTGTTAGCACTACAAAGATAGCGCATAAACCCGACTTTGCAAACTTTAACGCACTATTTTTCAGCGCGATTTAGGATATATCATGCTTAATGGCATTTTTGTCACGTTGCAAATATACATAAAATAAGCGTATTGCTATATAAATTCTAAAGTAAAACTCAATAAATATTTTTTTGCTTGTTGGGAATTACTTCATAGAGGGGCATTTAATTTTGTTTTTATAGTTTGATTTGTTACATTTGCAGTGCTGAATGTAATTTTATATGAAGAATAGGATTAGAGAGATAATTACAGAGAGAGGTATCAGCCAAAAAGAATTGGCGAATGCTGTTGGGATGACAGAAAATGGTATTTCTAAAGCGTTAGACGGGAGTGCCACAAAGGCGACAATCACTAAGATTGCATCATTTTTAAGCGTGAAAGAGGAATCTTTGATTATTGAAGAAAAAGCTCTACCGAAAGCTTTATATGAGGGTGAATTAGAGCTTGGTGACAAAATACTATCGTGTGCAGTGCTTGATAACGGATTAAGAATACTATCTGCCACTGCTGTGTTTGAGGCGTTTGACCGTCCGAGAAAAGGAAAATCCAATGAGGGATATAGGGCGGACCAAATGCCGGCATTTATCAATGCGAATAATCTACAACCTTTTGTCGATGAGCAACTTATTGGGTGGACCCAACTAATTGACTACATAGACCTAAAAGGAGTTAGGCGGCAGGGATATAATGCGCGTATATTGAGAGGTTTGTGTAAGGTATATATGGATGCACGTCAGGCTGGTGCGTTATTGAAGTCACAAGCAAGGTTTGCCATTATTGCAGAGACTCTCCTGTACGCACTATCAGATGTCGGTATAGTCGCTTTGATTAATGAAGCAACAGGATACGACAAGATTATTGGGCGGGCAAAAGATGAGTTGCAACGATTTCTCAAGGAAGCTTTGCAGGAGGAAGCCGGTAAATGGGTAAAAACATTCAATGACAGCTTCTTTGAGATGATTTATAAGATGAATGGTTGGAACTGGACCGGAGCCTCGCAACATCCGGGAGTTGTTGGGAAATGGATTAATGATATTGTTTATGAAAGGATTGCTCCTAATTTATTGGATGAACTTCGCCAACGTAATCCTAAAAATGAGAGCGGTAACCGTAGTTATAAACACCATCAATTTCTTACCCAAACATTAGGACATCCAAAGTTGAAAGAACATATCTCTGGAGTTATGGCGATAGGTCGTTTGTCGGGTAATAATTGGCAGAGGTTTATGCGTAACCTTGACAGAGCATATCCTAAAATGTATGCTCAATTAGATATTGATTTTGATGATGTGGATTGATGTATGTTATTTACTCAAACATGGGGTTAGCCGAATTTTCGGCAACTACTTTAATCAGTTCATGGATAGTGGATAAACACAATTCCCTTCCATTGCGGGAATCCGCCTCTTATTACTTTAAGTTTAGAGAGGGGATAAAAAAGGCGCGCAGGGATGCTGCGCGCCTTGAGAGTGGATAGTATTTGCAATTATCGCTTTTTGCCTCGAATCCCCAATGTTTCTCCATTCATAGTCATTAAGACTTCAATATTGGTATTCGAAATAGACTTGATTTCATAGGTTGCAATAAGATCGCCATCAATATACGTGGCAACCGTTTTCCCTTGGATTTTATAAGTTCCATCTCCACTCCCAAGAGCTCCTCTACTGCGATACGTATTATCGTCATAGAACGAAATAGATAAAGCTAAATTAGGGTAGTTGGTTACGTCGAGCCAGTTATTGTCAGAGCTGAATTGGACAGCCGTAGCATCCCATGTCCCAATGATCTGTTC
>Ga0137307_102756_pt1 | contig 11535 bp, 8 predicted proteins | sample NAcewD2O_March_2_FD_97180 | JGI IMG/M metagenome (GOLD analysis project Ga0137307, IMG submission 97180) | Mouse cecal microbial communities from Vienna, Austria - N-Acetylglucosamine amended D2O_March | ecosystem: Host-associated > Mammals > Digestive system > Large intestine > Cecum | place...
GCACTCAAGCAGGGAAGAGACATCTTCCCCTACTCGCCATGCGACCCATGCGCCGCCTTAGCGGCATATTTCATCTGCAAGGGTCTGCGCATAAACAGGCGCAACCACAACTGTTGCGCCCTAAAATAGTCCCATCACTTATACTGGCTTATCTCGTAAAATGTCACCATCATAATCATCGTGTCGGCGCGTTTCCCGATTACCTTCACTGTCAGGCGGTACCATATGTCCTCTGTCAGTTCATACTCCATCGGTCCACAGAAGTCTCCCCTCACGATTTTGGCAAACGCTTCGCCGAGGAGTTCCCTTTCCGCCAGCACCCTTCTGTTATGCTCATCCTCGTTTACGCCAATGTCAAATACAATATCACTCTCATACTTCGTGTTGGTTCTGAGCAGCTCAAGCTTTTCATTCCGGTACTCGTATACGGCAATCGGCATCTCCATCATATCAAAAAGCCTGCTGACACTCGACCGGGTATTCCACAGCTCATTGACGATTGTCATGTTCTCGTCCGTGCTGCACTTTGCCCCCATTTCCTCTTCCCTGGCAATAAACTTCTCGTAATCGGAAATGGGCATTGGCTTCGCGTAATAAAACCCCTGTGCATACTCACAGCCTATGCATTTCAGAAAATCAACCTGTTCCGGTGTTTCCACGCCCTCCACAATCGACGGGAGGTGCAGCCACTTTGCCATGCGGATGACCGACGTCAGCACCTTTTCGCCCTTTCCGTTAAATTCCTGATCCTGCAAAAATTTCATGTCCACCTTCAGATAGTCCACTTCCATATCCTTCAGGACATTCAGCGACGAATAGCCACTGCCGAAATCATCCATCATAATCTTGAATCCCAGCTGATGCAGGTTGCTCATGGTTTTCATAATCAGGTCCTGGTCTTCCATGAATGCACTCTCTGTCAGCTCCAGATTGAGGAGCTCCGCGGGTATCTGGTATTCCGTAATCAGTTTCTTGAAAATTTTGACCAGGTGCGGGTTATAGATATTGACCCTTGAAACATTCACGGAAATCGGATTCGGTTTCTTTCCCTCATCCAGCCATCTGCGCAAAAGGATGCAGACATGGCGCCACATATACTGGTCCAGCCTTCCGATAATCCCGTTCCTCTCATACACCGGAATAAATTCTCCCGGGGATATCATCCCTTTATCCGGGTGATTCCAGCGCACCAGCGCTTCCGCACCGTAGGAACGGTCCGTCACAAGGTTTATCTTTGGCTGCAGATACACCTCAAACTGTTCCTCATCAATCGCCCTGTTGACTTCATTGATGATAAACTGCTCCTGGCGCATGTCATCTATCATGCTTTCATTATAATAGGCAATATTTTTGTCAAATTTTCCCTTGCAGCTCTTTGCCGCCAGAAAAGCCCTGTCATACATTTCTGACACATCCATATCATAGTCATTTATGACATATACACCGCAGGAAACCTTGATGTTATAATCCTTATTTACTTTCTTCATGTTTATCTGAAGCGCATTTATCAACAGTTCAAAATTTTCTTCCTTATATGGCATGCATACTGCAAAGATATCATTTTCCAACCGCCCATACACAAATTTTTCAAACACGGTTGAGACCCTGCGCAGCTCAGAGGCAATGCTTTGCAGCACCTTGTCCCCTTCCTTTATCCCGTAGAAATTGTTTATCATTTTAAAACGGTCAATGTCAAACCGCGCAAACGCAAATGTTTCGTCCGGTTCGTCCGCCAGCAGCGTCCGCACCTCGCGGTAAAATTTAAATTTCGTGTATAACCCGGTCACCGCATCCCGCTCTGCCATAATCATACGGCTCTTGTCAATGGCATTTTTAATACGGAACTGCAGAAGCACCGGATTGTAAGGCTTCATGACAAAATCCCACACACCCGCCTCAAGGCACTTCTGCTCGGAATGCCAGTCATCATTTGAGGTCGCCACAATCACCGGAATATTGTCATATTCCCGGTGTTTTCCAAACTCCTCCATAAACCGGAAGCCGTCCATGACCGGCATGATAAGGTCGAGCACAATCACTGCCACCTTGTCAACATTTGCCGCCAGGACATCCAATGCCTCCTGCCCATTTGAAGCCTCAAGGACCTCATAGTCATCCGTAATTACATCTCTGAGCCTTCTTTTAATCACTTCCTCATCATCAACTAACAATATCGTGTTTTTGCTATACATCTATGTATCAGCTCCTTTATCACATCCAAAGCCATCTGGCGGATGTTTATGCAAAATATACACAACCTATTTATAATTTTACCGTTTTTCGCATCAATTTGTCAATGCATTCTGCTGATAATATTTTATTCGTTATTCACTAAATTTCATTCCATCAATGCAATTATCATACAAAAACTGTTTGATTTCGGATTTATTACCAGTCTCATAATAGGATACCAGCAATTCATAAAAATTTTTTATATCCCTTTGTACGACCGATATAATTCCCTGTCCGTTTTCAATCATTATCTTATTTCCTATAAGCATTGCGATTCTCTTATTTCCGTCATAAAATAACTGTGCCCTCATTAAATATAACACCATGTCCAGTGCCTTATCCAACGAAGACGTTTTGCTTTTTACGATCTCAATTATATCACAGCCAGCTTTTTTCTCATCTGGCAGTTCAGGTATCCAGTCCGTTCCCCCTATTCTTACCTCATCGCGCCGAAATGCCCCCGCATTTATTATCGTAAATTTTCCCAGCAGCATATGAACGTTCTTAATAAATCTTATATTAATCTCTTCGTTAATATTTTCAAGCAAAAACTGCCATGCATGTTTTAAGTCATTTACTGCATTAATATCTTCTATTGTATATCCAGATACCGACATTCCATTATAGATTGCCTGTGTATCCGGATATGTTACCCCAATTCCTTCAAGGTTGGCGCTTTTCCATATATAATCTACTATGTTCCGCTTTGCCAGAAAAATATTTTGTTCCTGAGTCATGTTATATTTTGCTTCCATTGTAAACACAGACGCCTCCAGTCATATTATCAATTTTGTCTTAATCGCATTATTTTTCTTATCATTCCTCATTTTGTGATACCAATTTAATCAATTCATCTGGCAATAATGCCTTAACCTTGGATTTCTCATAGTCCCTGATATTCCTTGTTACAATATTGTCCATTTGGTTGCGTTTCGCACAGCAGGAAATTACTGCATCTTCATAGTCTTTCACGTCTGACACCAATGCATCCTGGCAGTCTTTTGCTGTAACATCTAATATACCGAACAGTTGATAAAGCTTTGACATCGTATTTTTAGACTGTTCTGTGTTGTGCAAGTACTTCCTTACCAGATAATAAATATCTGTAGCTGAGCTGGCTGTAATATACATATCTTCTATTTGATTTGCAGCCAGCAGAAATATTTGCTCTGCTGATTCCCCCTTTCCGCCTTCGCATCTTCCAGACTGGCGTCTTCAGGTAACATCCCAAATAGAGATTTCGCCGTATCCACCCTGTTTTGGTTAGGATTCGTCAGTTTGGCAATTATTTTACCATTTTTTGTAATCAAAATATCCTCTTTAGCTGAAAGCAATAGATATTTTCCCAAATTCTGTTTTAATTCTGTTGCTGTTATAGACATCCAATCATCTCCTTCGCACTATTATTATATATTATTCGTGCGATTCTGTAAAGCTATTCGTATGACTCAAAATATTATTGAATGCAAAAGATAATCTCATCAATTTTTTATTGTCTGAAAGATGTATATGGTGCATGTTAAAAAACTGGTTAATAAGCATTCACTTATTAACCAGTTTTTCAGATTCAGCCAAATTGATAAACGGCTGTGTTCATTTATTGAACATCTAAAGAATAAACCGTTTTTGAGTCTTTCGTATTATGTGACTTGACTCCATAGATTTTTCCATCCTTTGTTGCCACATATTCAACGTTTACTGTCTGTTTTTTGTTTGAACCATCCTTCAGCGTTACTGTGACCTTAACCTTTTGCACTTCATTCGGCAAAACCATACCACCAGCCGCAATTATGTCCGCAGAAGTACGATTCGTTGTTGTCCATTTCGGAACAAGCCAAAATGTTCCTGTATCCGGGTTGTTCTGGTAACCAATGTCTTTTCCACCGCTTATCTCAACATTATATGAGAGTGCCGGGCGCAGTCTGCCGTCGCCCTCATATTCAACATAAGGCTGGAAATCCACCACGTCAATCTGATTTGCGCTAAACTTCGTAACCTTTGGAAGTACATAGACTCCATAGACTGCACCTACACCGCTTCCGTCCTGCGCTTCCGCTATGACGTAAGCCCGAGGAAGCTGTCCTGTCGTGAGGGCATCTGATGCAATTCCTTCAACCACACCTGTATTTTCATTGACCTTAATGTAATTCTGGCTGCTGCCTTCCATTACACGCCATTTCACCTTCTGGTTTGCAGCCTTTCCAAAATTATTGCTGACCTTTGCTGAAAGTGTAATCTTTGAGCCAACGGATACAATGCCTTCATTGGCGTTCTTCGGTACAATGGTAACCCTTGACATCGGAACGCTTACTACGACATTACATTTTGCCTTTTTGTTGCTTCCGTCTGTTGCTGCACATGTGATTGTCGCCTTTCCGTTTGCGCGTGCATAAATCCAGCCCTCAGAATCTACTGATACGACTCCCGGCGCACTGCTTGTGTATTCCACAGACTTACTGTCGCCGCCTGTTACCTTTGTTTCAAGCTTCATATAGCTTGGTGCATCATAGTAGCCGGATGTCGAAAACAGACTTGCTGTTTTCGGTAATTCAATGTTGGTAATCGGATTTGTCGTTACCTCAAACTGAATACTTGCTGTCTTGGCTGTTTTTCCCTCCGGAACATCCTTCTCTGTCGCTGTTACTTCAAACTTTCCGCTTGCACCAGCCTTGACAGATACTTTTCCGCTTGCACTGACAGTTACAGTACCGCTTGCAGAACCTACCGGCTTAACATCCCACAGTAACTTCTTGCTTGATACATTTGAAGGCGATATTGTAGCCTTAATCGTTGCGCTCTTACCTACCGCAATCTTGTCAGGTCCATTCAATACAATCTCATTTGCCAGCTGTCTGACAGTAACGGTACAGCTTGCTGCCTTTTTGCTTCCGTCATTTGCAGTTGCCTTGATAGTGGCTTTACCGGGTCTCCATGCAGTTACGTTTCCGTTCGAATCTACCGTTGCCACATTCTTATTGTTGCTGCTCCATACAACATCTGTAATGCTTCCGCCCTCTACTGTAATATTACTATTGTTTTCTCCTGCAAGGTTCACGGAATCATCTGTACAGATTGTAAACTTAGAAGTACCAAACTTAACCTTTGTTATCTTAACCGCATCAAGAATCTTAATTGTGACCTTACTTGTTACCTCTCCTGCCTTTGCCTGGATAACACATTCGCCTGCTGGTGTGCCCTTTGCTACAGCCACCTTGCCGTTCTTTACTGTAACGCCGTTACCACTTACCACACTCCATTCAACCTTGTTTCCAGTCCCAAATTTCGCATAGGAAGGCACTACTGTTGCAGTTAATGCAAGGTTCTTTCCAGCCGCGATCTGGTTCACAGAATCCGCAGAGGAGATGATTACTTCACGCGGAGCCGGCTCAAACTTATATTTCTTTGAAGCCACCTTGCTTGCTTTTCCTGTTATGCGGTTCACAGCAATCACGTTCAACGTAACCTGCTTTGCACCGCCTACTACTGCCTTACCACCCGAAAGCAGCTGGCCATTTGTTACAATACCATTTTTATAGGCAGGCTTTTTGCCGTTTATGGAATAATATAACTGTACATTGCGAGCACTGCATGTAACAGGAATTTCTACCCACTCTTCTGTAAATGTAGTAGTATTGTTGTCTACGATCTCCGGTGTTGCAGGAACCGCATCCGCAGCCTGCACTTTAATATTAAATACCTTCGGTAAATATGTCGTACCGGAACCTACCTGCGGGGAAGATGCCTTGATTACATTCTTCTGCATAACAGAGAACAATGCATCCACTTTTGCCTTCCCACTCTTTCCCTTAAGGGCTGACACCTTATCAGCACCGGATAAAATAACTGCTGCCGTACCTACCGCAACCGGACAAGCCATACTTGTACCATCCATAAATGTATAGGACTGGTCAGAGTTGCTGACTGTAGAGAAAATGTCTACGCCAGGGAATGCCAGGTCAACCTTGTTGCCATAGTTTGTAAAGCCTGCCTTGCTTCCGTCCGGATTCAGTGCGGCTACAGAACATACATTGTTATATGATGCCGGATATTCATATCCGTTTGTCGATTCATTTCCGGCAGCCGCAAATATCGCAACACCACTCTCGTATGCGCTCTTTATCGTGTCTTCCTCGAGCTTGCTGTAATATCCGCTTCCCAGACTCATGTTGACAACATCCACACCGTCTGCTTTCGCCTTCAGGATAGCCCTTAAGATGTACTCATCCATCATATATCCGTCAGCATCCATGACACTGTAAGCATAAATCTGCGCATCAGGAGCGATACCGGCTCCTCCCTTTCCATTGTTGTCGACCGCTGCAGCGATACCGGCAACATGCGTACCATGTTCAGCCGGATCCGATGTCGTCGCTGTTGCGCTGGAAGTCACCATTGAAACATTCTGTTTTACGTTGTCTGCCAGGTCTTCATGTGTGCTCCGTACACCAGTATCAATAATACCAATCTTGACTCCGGCTCCTTTATAGCCTTCATCCCACACATACATATCACCTACATACTCGTGTGCCCACTGGTAATAATCACTGTACTCCTGCAATGCCGGATCATTATATTCCTCAAAGAGCCTATAGTAGTAATTTGGCCATACAGCCGGCAAGTTATAAGCTCTGCTTGATGCTGCCTTCACTGCCTGCCCTACTGTGCGTTTTTCTCCAAGCCTGATTACGGCAACGCCCTCTCCAAAGCTTTTTAACTCTCCGCCAAAGCCCTCTGCAACAGCCTCGGCTTCCTCAAGGCTGTCTGCTATGTATATTACCTCACCCTTTGCATACGCATCCGAATTTCCGTCGTCGTCCGCAAGCGCCACAATCTCATCCGCATAGTCTGCAAGCACTAATTTATCTTCTAACTGCCGGGCTGAGAGCTTATAGCTTTCCGGAAGTCCCGGAAACAGTTCCTCTGTCTCTTCTTCCGTCGTTGTCTCTTCCTCTGTTGTTGTCTCTTCCTCCGTAGTCGTCTCTTCTTCCGTCGTTGTCTCTTCCTCTGTCGTTATCTCCTCTGCTGTCGTTCCTTCTGTCGCTGGTTCACTCTCTGACGAGGTACTCTCCTCTGTCTCAGCCGGAGAGGATGTCTCTGCTGTTCCAGCCTCTGTTGAAGATTCCTCAACAGCTGTCGTCTCAGTTGCCGGCTGTTCCTCTGTCTCTGCTGCTTCGGTGGTCGGCTGTTCCTCTGTCACGGCAGAGCTTTCTACAGCCGCTTCTTCTGTCTCCACAACAGTCTGTGCCACATTTGCTGCGTCTGATTCTGCCGCTCCCTCCTCAGGCTCACTGTCATTATCTGCCGGCTCGTCTGCACTTGTCTCTGTCTCAAGCCCAGCCTCAATGCCTTCGTTATTCGATTCTGCCAGAACTGTCATTCCTGTCGAATTCAGAAGCATTGATGCCGCCAGCACGGCAGAAAAAATCCTTGCTTTTTTCAGTTTCATTGATACTTTCTCCTTTTTACTCAGTTCCTACATTGTTCCAACACCATTACTTGCCAATATCAGTCTCAATTGTAAATTCTTTCAACTGATGGGAATTTGTGTTTACTGTCAGTGTCGGATACCCATTGATGTCTTCCAGTTCCTTTAGCTCCTCAAGAGCCTTGTCTGTCGTAAACACTGCCACACCTTCCGAAAATGATGATAACTCTATTCCGTAGAGCTCCGCTATCCTTTCAGCCTCTTCCTGATTCTCTGCCAAAGCGATTAGCTCCAGTTCCTTCTTTCCTTCCTCGGTGGCGTCCTCGCTCTCAGAAAATTGCGGCATTAGCTCATGAACAGAATTTTCATCCACTTCCCGGCTGCCATTGCATGCAACCAGCAGACTGCCTGCCAGCCCAATACATACCGTTCCAAATAATAGTGCACCCATTCTGCCCAATCCTTCACCTCCCTTCCTTAATAGCAAACCTGAAATCATTACCCCTAAACTATTCCTTAGCAAATTTTGAAATACTATCCAGTGAGCCGCAGGTCAGCAAAAAATATAACCTCTCCTGCCGCTGTATTGCTAAAAAAATAGTAAATCAAAATATACAGGCTTTTCACCTATATATTAACACCTAATATTATAAACTTTTTTTTACATTTTTCAATAGAAAATGGTAATTTATTTCAGACTAAATTTATTTTTTTCAGGTAAGATTTCACAAACTATAAATTTACTTTTTCACTATAATGCCTAAAGACTATGTATTTGTCAGTCGGCTCATGCGTTTCTTTGCCCATATGCGCAAAAGCGGGCAGGAATTCTCCCGCCCGCTTTAAAAATTATTCTACAGAAACCACTTTATAGTCCTGTTCCTCAACTATGTTTTTCAGAACCTCGTCGTCGACCTGCGCATTCAGTGTGACTACCGCGGTTCCTGCCTCATGGCTTACGACCGCCTCCGTCACCTGTTCCAAAGCCTCAAGGCATTTCTTTACCCTTGCCTCGCAGTGTCCGCACATCATTCCCTCGATTTTCAATGTCTTTGTCATTTTGCTTTCTCCTTTACTTATTTTTTTATCATTTACAGCCTGTGCCCGCATGCCTGCTGTTGCTTTCCGGTCATGCCGCGTGCTGTATATGTCAGCCAGATTCAGCCGCAGTGCGTTCGTCACCACACAGAAGCTCGAAAGGCTCATCGCCGCGGCGCCAAACATGGGGTTGAGCTGCCACCCGAGCAGCTCAATCCACACGCCTGCCGCCAGCGGGATTCCTATAACATTATAGAAAAACGCCCAGAAAAGATTTTCATGGATATTTGTCAGTGTCCGCCGGCTTAAGCGAATCGCCGCCGGCACATCCTTGAGGCGGCTTTTCATCAGCACCACATCTGCGGCGTCAATCGCGATATCCGTCCCCGCGCCGATTGCAATGCCAATGTCAGCCCTTGTCAGCGCCGGCGCATCATTGATGCCGTCACCTACCATCGCAGTCTTCCCTTTTTCCATCAGGCTCCGTATGACGCTTTCCTTTCCGTCAGGAAGGACGCCTGCTATCACCTCGTCCACGCCCGCCTGCCTGCCGATTGCGTTTGCAGTGCGCTCATTGTCGCCCGTCAGCATCACAACGTGGATTCCCATATTCTTTAGTTCCTCGACCGCCTGCCTGCTGTCCTCCTTGATGACATCTGCCACGGCAATCATCCCGACAAGCGTGTCACTTGCAAAAAACAGCGGTGTCTTTCCCTCCCCGGATAGTTCTTCCGATTTTTGCAGGAACTCCTGTGAAATTTCCATTCTCTCCCCGATAAATTTCGCATTTCCGCCGTAGAGCTGCCTGCCGTCTGCCACCGCTGTCAGCCCATTTCCAGGAAGCGCCTTGAAATCCTTCACGTCCGGTAATTTGTATGCCTTATCCGAAAAATAACCTTTTGCGTACTCGTTCACGGCGCGCGCAAGCGGGTGCTCGCTTTTCTGCTCCAGCGTGTACGCCATGGCGACCAGTTCGTCCACGGACACGCCTTTCGCCGGTATGATGTCTGTCACCTCCGGCGCGCCGCTTGTGATGGTTCCTGTTTTGTCCAGTGCCACAATCGAAACCTTTCCTGCCTCCTCGAGCGACACTGCGGTCTTGAACATGATGCCGTTCTTTGCCCCCATGCCGTTTCCAACCATAATCGCCACCGGAGTGGCAAGCCCCAGGGCACAGGGACAGCTGATGACAAGCACGGAAATTCCCCTTGCAAGGGCAAAACCCACTGTCTGTCCGGCTGCCAGCCATACGAGTATCGTGACAAACGCAATCGCGATGACTGCCGGGACAAACACCCCTGATACCCTATCTGCCACCTTCGCAATCGGCGCCTTTGTGGCTGCTGCATCACTCACCATCCGGATAATCTGTGATAATGTCGTATCTTCGCCTACCCGCACGGCCCTGCATTTTACAAAGCCTGACTGGTTGACCGTTGCCGCCGAAACCCTGTCCCCTGCCTGTTTATCCACCGGAATGCTCTCGCCGGTAAGCGCCGCCTCATTTACAGCGCTTGTGCCTTCCAGGACGATGCCGTCCACCGGAATGCTCTGCCCTGGTCTCACCACAAACACGTCCCCCACCGACACCTCTTCTATGGGAACCTCTTCCTCGCTGTCACCACGCACCAGTACTGCCGTCTTTGGGGATATTTTCATCAGCCCCTTCAGCGCGTCCGTCGTCCTTCCCTTTGAGTGCGCCTCCAGCATTTTTCCGACCGTAATCAGTGTCAGTATCATCGCCGCCGACTCAAAATAAAACTCATGCATATATTCCATGACTGCCATCCCGTCACCCCGCAGCTGTGCATCTGTCATGGCAAAAAGCGCATAAGCGCTGTAGACAAATGCCGCTGTCGAGCCAAGCGCCACAAGGGTATCCATGTTGGGTGCCCTATGCCAGAGGCTCTTAAAGCCGCTGATAAAAAATTTCTGGTTAATGACCATGACTGCCACAGTGAGCAGCAGCTGTATCAGCCCCATCGCGACATGATTGTTTTCCAGCACAGAGGGCACCGGAAAATTCCACATCATATGTCCCATCGAAAAGTACATCAGGACAACAAGAAAACCAGCCGAGTATAACAGCCTGCGCTTTAAAGCTGGTGTCTCCCTGTCTTTTAGCATTTCCTCCTGCTCCGCGTGCGCACTGCCCTTTGCATTTTCCGCGCCTTTGCGCGCAGCCCCGTAGCCTGCTTCCACAACTGCCCTGATAATCTCCTGCGGGTCAGCGCTTCCTTCTACTCCCATGGAATTTGTAAGAAGGCTGACCGAACACGCACTGACACCTGATACTTTTGAAACTGCTTTTTCCACCCTTGCGCTGCAGGCGGCACAGCTCATCCCCGTTACTGTGTACTGCTCCATCCCATCTTCTCCTTTTTATTCCTATTATGTCCCCAATTTTCAAACTTCTGTCACTTCATCAGCTTTTTCAGTATATTGACAAGTTCATCCACCGTCTCCTCCTTGCCGTCCTTAATATCCTGTGTCACGCATGTCTTGATGTGGTTTGCCAGGAGCACCCTGTTAAAACTATTGAGCGCCGCATTTACTGCCGCAACCTGTACCAGAATATCCGTACAATACACATTCTTTTCCACCATTCCCTTGATGCCACGTATCTGCCCTTCAATGCGGCTGAGCCGGTTTATCATATCCTTATATTCTTTTTCCGAACGCTCCTTTGTCTCGTGCACATGGTTTTCCCCCCCCATGTTCTCCTTCTCAACTTCTGTATTCAATTCTTTTCCCATACGAAACCTCCTTACCTCCTTTGGCGTATACTTTCTCCTTTTCCATCGGCACTTTATATACTATACCCCTGTACGGTAAATGTC
>Ga0137307_102757_pt1 | contig 11527 bp, 15 predicted proteins | sample NAcewD2O_March_2_FD_97180 | JGI IMG/M metagenome (GOLD analysis project Ga0137307, IMG submission 97180) | Mouse cecal microbial communities from Vienna, Austria - N-Acetylglucosamine amended D2O_March | ecosystem: Host-associated > Mammals > Digestive system > Large intestine > Cecum | place...
GTTTGCCAATTTAATTTGCTAAATGAAAAAATTAATAATATGACAGATAAAGATGGAAATCCTTTAAATATACAATCTTTCTTTTGATAATAGTTTGCTTGAATGTGAAATTTCAGGATATATTGTAAACTTTGTTTGCTAGGGGAGTCAGGAGGTCAAAAATGAGTTTGATATATGGGAACTATTGATATGTAGTCTGCTGTAAAATAGTAGTTAGTATTAGATGATTATAGATAGAGCACGAAACACCAACCAGTAACACGTCGTTTACGCTTTCTATTCTTATATAACAATAAGGATTTTGGATAGAATAATTACGGGTGATAAGTTGTTAGGGCAGATGGTGTTGTGTCTGAAATTCTTTTATTTGTCATAAATGAGCAAATTTAGAAAACTGCACAATAAACTTATGCCACTAAAGCCAAAACATCCTCAAAAAGAACATGCCTTACCCCGCACTGGTAGATGAAACGGAGCCATTCCTCTTGGATATGGTTATGAATGTAAGCATATCCATCCTCAAAAGACATGGTTTCACCACATCCAGTACAGGCAATCAAATGTGCCAGCGACATCAGCAGCCAGTACCTCCTGGTCCCTTTCGATGAGCGAATCTGGTACTTGTCAAACGCCAGTTTGTCCTTTGACTGGCGGAAGAACAGCTCCACCGGCCACCGTTCAACATATTTATCCAGGATCTCCCGGGTACTCAGGGATATATCCGTGCTGATGAAAGCCCGCAGGGCTTTGGGAAGATGGAATGCATCTTTTGGATAACTGATTAGAACCACTACATCCTCAATGCCGTTGAGGTTCCCTTCATACCGATAGACATAATAACTCCGGCTGCAACGGTCACGAGGCTGACAGCGGCATCTGTCTTTCGCAAATGGAGGGCAAACTCATTTATCTTCTGCTTTATACCGCAGGGGTACAGTACCCGATTCGTTTTCAGCGCGCCAATAGTGTAGAAGCCCTTTTTGACAAAAGCATCCATGATGTCACCGCACGTATACCAGCTGTCGCAAAGGAAATAAGAGACCACTGGCGGTGTGGGCAGCTCACTGGCAACCTGCTGTACGATTTTCACCTTTGACAGGGACTTGTCGTACATGACGATGGAATAATTTGAGGACAATGCCATTGCAGGAGAGCATGACGGCCACGGCCTGATGCCCATAGTCCTGCTTCCCTTTGAGATGGGACTGGTGGAAATACGCATCTTCAATCGGATGCAGAGCCCGTGACGAAGGCTTTGTCTTAGATGAGATGGTGTCATCCACAATGCAGAACACAGGCTTCCCGGAGCGCTGGGCTTCCTTATAGATGACCTGGATGACAATGGTTTTAATCAGGTCTTCCAGTCTGGCATCGTCCCATTTCCCCTTATTGAGGAAGTGGGCAACGGTGGTGCGGTGGCAGGGGCTGTACTTTTCAAAATCAATGGTCTTTCCATGATATCCAAGAGAAAAGACGGATATCAGTATTGCCATAATATGTTTCATGGTTGTCTGGGGAAAAACCTGGCATAAACTTAATTTTTTAAAGCAGTTGTAAAGAAACTCTGAATGGTATATACTGTTTTCTATAAGACATCATCCTTTGTAGGTTATTGTTTTCGTAGCAGATACAGTATACACCCACAGAGGCGTGATGTCTTTAGTTTTTAGCAATTTGAAGTAACTTTGGTAAAATTTCAAATTTGCTCATTTATAGTTATTATAAATGATTTTGAAAACACACAGCAAATTTTCATATAAAAATTTGATAAAAATAGTCGCTTTTTTGTTAAATATTGGTTATACTGAAAGAGCGTATAAATTTCTTGTATAAAAAACGAGAGGAGGCGTAACTGCGTGTTGGAATTAAGAAATATATCCTACCACGTTGAGGACGAGGACGGAAAGGATATATTAAATCATATCAACTTAAAGATAGACGATCGGTTTACGGCGATCACAGGGCCAAACGGGGGTGGGAAATCAACGCTTGCCAGGATGATCGCAGGGATCATACAGCCGACAGAAGGACAGATCATCTTTGAAGGGCAGGACATCACAGACATGTCCATCACGGACCGTGCAAATCTGGGAATCAGCTTTGCCTTTCAGCAGCCGGTAAGGTTTAAGGGCATCACGGTGCTCGATCTGATCAGGCTGGCAGCCGGGGAGAAGCTCAGCATCGAGGGCGCGTGCAAGTATCTTGCCGAGGTGGGGCTTTGCGCGCGGGATTATATTAACCGTGAGGTGAACAGCAGCCTTTCCGGCGGGGAACTCAAGCGGATCGAGATCGCGACTGTGATCGCCAGAGGCATGAAGATGTCCGTGTTTGACGAGCCGGAGGCAGGTATCGATCTCTGGAGCTTTCAGAATCTGATCAAAGTATTCGAGAAGATGCATGACAAGACGCAGGGAAATATCGTGATCATCTCCCACCAGGAGCGCATTCTGGACATAGCGGATAAGATCGTGGTGATCGCAAACGGCGAGATACAGAATATGGGGACGAAGGAGGAGATACTGCCGGGCCTGTTGAGCGGCAATCTTGAGTGCAAACATAATGCGGGAGGGTGTATCCATGGATGAGATTCAGAAGACATTGCTGATGCAGGTGGCAGATCTGCATGAAGTGCCTGCCGGCGCTTACAATATCCGCGCGAACGGGGAGGCGGCAGGCAGGCGTTCGACGGAGCATATCGAGATCGTGCCCAAGGAAGATAAGCCTGGGATCGATATTTTTATCAGGCCGGGCACGAAAAAGGAGAGCGTGCATATCCCGGTGCTGATGACACAGACAGGGCTTAAAGAGCTGGTGTACAACGACTTTCATATCGGGGAGGACTGCGATGTCACGATCGTGGCGGGATGCGGGATTCATAACGGCGGCGACAAGGCAAGCGAACACAGCGGGATCCATTCTTTCTATATCGGAAAAAATGCGAAGGTTCGCTATGTGGAGAAGCACTATGGTTCTGGTGAAGGTACCGGCGAGCGCGTGATGAATCCGGAGACGGTCGTGGAGATGGACGAGAACAGCTACATGGAGATGGACACTGTGCAGATCCGGGGCGTGGACTCCACGGACAGGGTTACAAGGGCCAAGCTTGGAAAAGGTGCACAGCTCGTCATCAGGGAAAAGCTGATGACACATGGGAAGCAGAAGGCGACGACCAATTTCTATGTGGATCTGGATGGCGAGGATTCCAGCACCAACGTGATCTCGCGCTCGGTGGCGAAGGATTCGTCAGAGCAGATTTTTTACTCGCACATAAACGGAAACAACAAGTGTGCAGGACACTCCGAATGTGACGCGATCATCATGGACAACGCGGTGGTGCGCGCGATCCCGGAGATCACGGCGAACAATATTGATGCAAGCCTGATCCACGAGGCTGCGATCGGAAAGATTGCGGGCGAACAGCTGATCAAGCTCATGACGCTGGGGCTTACGGAGGCACAGGCTGAGGAGCAGATCGTAAACGGATTTCTAAAGTAAAAAGTTAGTTGCAATTTTTTATAAATAAAAACGAAAGAGAGGTAGTACTATGGAGGCGATCAGGTGTATCGAGACAAGGAGAAGTATCAGAAAGTTCAAGGCAGAGCAGGTTCCGCATGAGACCATGCAGGAGATCGTGGCGGCAGCGGCCTATGCGCCATCGTGGAAAAACACACAGGTGACGCGGTATGCCGTGGTTGAGGATCCGCAGATCAAGGCGAGGATCGCGGAGGAGGCAACGCTTGGATTTGAGCACAACAGCGGGATCATCAAGAACTGTGCCGCGCTTGTCGTAGTCAACATGGTGCACGGCAGGAGCGGTTTTGAGAGAGATGGTTCCTACACGACATCGAAGGAGGACCGCTGGGAAGTGTTCGACGCAGGACTTGCGACACAGACCTTCTGCCTGGCGGCACATGACAAGGGCGTGGGCACTGTCATTCTTGGCATCTTTGACGAGGCGAAGGTGGCGGAGATCATCGGTGCTGAGGACGGACAGAAAGTGGCGGCGCTCGTGGCAGTGGGGTATGCAGATGAAGAGCCGGCTGCACCTAAGAGAAAGAGCGTGGATGAACTTGTGAAGTTTATGTAGAACGTTTGGGGTTTGAGAGGTATAAGGTTTTTGTGGGAAATGAAGACCTTATACCTTTTTATGCACAGACCCGTGCAGATGAAATATGCCGCTAAGGCGGCGCACGGGTCGCGCGGCGAGCAGGGAAAGTCTTCCCGGCTCGATTGCGTGGCTCCGTGAGGACAGGAGGACATTGAGATGACGATTCAAGCCGAAAATGAAATGTGGGATCTATACACGAAGGACAGAGAGAAAACAGGCAGGCTGCACAGGCGCGGAGATGCGATGAAGAACGGGGAGTATCACCTTGCGATCCATGTCTGCATCTTTAACAGCAGGAATGAACTGCTGATTCAGCAGAGGCAGTCCTTTAAGGAAGACTGGCCGGATATGTGGGATCTGACAGCGGCGGGATCCGCCCTGCAGGGAGAGAACAGTTGTCAGGCGGCAGAGCGGGAAGTGGCAGAGGAGCTTGGGCTAAAGATCGACCTGTCGGACAGGCGGGCGGATTTCACGATCAACTTTGATTGCGGATTTGACGATTATTTCCTGCTGGAGCAGGAGGTTGATATCACACAACTTCATTTGCAGGAGGAGGAAGTGCAGGCTGTGCGGTGGTGCAGTAAGGAGGAAGCCCTCAGGATGCAGGAGGAGGGAAGGCTGATCCCATACTGGTTTCTGGATAAACTGTTTGAGGTCAGGGGAATGTGCGATGCCCACGGAAGGCGGTAAAAGCAGCAGAAAACATTTTCCTGAACGATCAGGGGCTGTCGGTGCTGTGGGTCAGCGCTTCATAATCCTGCCGGAGAACCGCATATTGGGCAGTGTCGATAAAGGTGCCGTTTTTATAGTATTTTTGTCTGGCGATTCCTTCGTATTGCATACCGCATTTCAGCAGAACGTGCTCAGAAGCTGTATTTCCGGAAAAGACTTCCGCCTGGACGCGGTTTAAGCCTATTTTATGAAATGCGTATGCCAATACGGCTCGAAGAACCTCTGTCATGATTCCCCTGTTCCAGTGATCCGGCGCGAGCATATAGCAGGTGTCAGACATATGGCAGGATGCCTCAAGATTCCCCAGATTGATCGTTCCGATCAGTTGCTGATTTTCTTTGGATTCGATCACCCAGTGAAAGTAGGTATCTGATTCGTAATTTTTGGACCAGTTTCGTACTTTTTCTCTGTAGACCGTTATCTCTTCGATCGGATCAAACGGAAAATATCTGCAGACGGATTCATATTTTGCCCAGTTCTCATACATCATCTTGTAGTCTTCGAGGCGGATCCTTCTTAGCAGACACCGTTTGGTCTCTATATTCTGTGTTCCGATCATGTTCATATCAGTCACCTTCCAGATTTTACTAATTTTATATATCTTACTACAGGCTTGCGCATCGTTCAAGTACGTATTTGCGGGTGCAGTGCTTTTCATTTTCCTTTACAAGCACCTGTGCTGTAGGATATACTGAAACTAGGCAACTATTAAGGAACTGTTCAAAATAGCATAACGGGGGTATCTGTATGGATCATAAACCATTGCCGGTAGGTGTTGATGATTTTGAAAAATTAGTAACGAGAGGATATTATTATATTGATAAGACATGGTTCATGAAAGAATTGCTGGATAAAAAAGGTGATGTCAATCTATTTACGCGTCCGCGGCGTTTCGGCAAGACGCTGAATATGAGCATGCTCCAGTATTTTTTTGAGGATATGCATACGGATGACGGCGAAAAAAAGGACAATGCCTATCTGTTTGAACAGATGAAGATCATGGAGGCGGGGGAGGATTACCTTGCGCATATGGGGCGCTATCCTGTGATCAATCTGACGTTAAAGGATGCGAAACAGCCAGATTTTGAGCTTGCGTATGCGGCGATCAGGCGGCAGATCGCTAATGAATATTATCGCCATCGATATATTCTTCAGGCGGAAGGGCTGTCTGAGAAAAAGGAAGAATATCTGAACATTATGAGGCGCAAGGCAGACAGAGACAGTTATAATCAGTCTATTCAGTTTTTATCTCAATGCCTTGAAGCTTATTATGGAAAAAAACGATCATACTGATCGATGAATATGACGTGCCGCTCGAGAATGCGTTCACGCAGAATTTTTATAACGAGATGGCAGGCTTTATCCGTTCCCTGTTTGAGTCTGCTTTTAAGACAAACAGCAGCCTGGAGTTTGCGGTGATAACAGGGTGTCTGCGGATCTCAAAGGATAGTAATGTCTCGGCAGATGCCTTCTTTACCGGTTTAAATAATCTTGAGGTGATATCCATACTTGACTGGAATTACGATGAATACTTTGGCTTTACGGAGGAGGAAGTGCGCAGGCTTTGTAGAGACTGCGCACTGGAGCACAAGTACGACCTGATCAAAGAATGGTACAACGGATACCTTTTTGGCAATACCAATGTATACAATCCGTGGAGTGTCATTCGGTATGTGAAAGCTTTAACAAGTCATGAGGATGAGTTTCCGCATTCGTACTGGGCAAATACTTCTTCCAATACGGTTGTGCGTAAGCTGATCGACATGGCGGATGACAGTGTAAAGAGTGAACTGGAGAACCTGATCGACGGCGGGACTGTCGAAAAGCCCGTTCATGAGGATATTACCTATGGCGAAGTATACGAAAACATGGACAATCTGTGGAATTTCATGTTTTTTACAGGATATTTCAGAAAAGTGGACGAGCGCATGGGAGAGAATGATACGCGGTATCTGACGCTTGCGATCCCCAACCGGGAGGTGCGTTATATTTTCCGCGAAAAGATCATGGCATGGTTTGATCAGAAAATGAAAGAGCGTGATCTTACCCGGCTGCATACGGCATTTGTCAATAAGGATGCGCAGATGCTGCAGGAGGAACTGACGGATATTCTGTATGAAACGATCAGCTCCTTTGACGAGAGTGAAAATTACTATCACGGGTTGGTGGCAGGATTGTTATCGGGCATGAAAGGCTACCGCACAAAATCCAACCGAGAGACGGGCAAGGGCAGGTGCGATCTGTTTGTGAAGCCTGTCTCGCGCCGGAAAGAGGCATTTATCGTGGAATTCAAGACTACAAAGAAGATAAGGGAGCTTGAAAAAAAAGCGGAGGAGGCATTGCAGCAGATCGATGATAAAAGATATGTCCTGGAGCTTGAGGACGACGGCTATGACATTGCAAGCAGTTACGGGATCTCATTCTGCGGAAAGGACTGCTGTGTCATGGTCCGAGAAGGGACAGCGCCGGACTGGTAAGCGATGCGGTATCTTTATACTGACGACAAAATATATCAGACAGACTGCGTCATATTTTATGGCGTGGTCTTTTTTTGATGCACACGGGCGTCCAGAGGAAATATGTCAGTATACACGGGTGTCCAGAGAAAATTTTGAAATGAAAGAAAATATTTCAAAAATTGTTGGAATAAAAGTTGACAAACGCACAATATACTGTTAATATAAAAGTACAAACTTTTGAAACAACAAAAATGCAGAAAATTAATTTTCAAAACAAAAGTAACCGTTGAAGAAGTTGAAAAAAGTGGTAAAATGAAAGGAGAGGATCATTATGATATTCAGAAACAAAAAAACATAGGACAGCGAGGAGGTAATACGATGGATACAATGGAGCAGCGCAGAAACACGATCGTAGATTTGGTGAATCAGAGTGGAAACATCAGTTTCGCACAGTTGAAGAAGAGATTTCCCCAAATATCGGAGATGACACTGCGCACGGATTTGAAAGCTCTTGATGAGGCGAAACGGATCGTCCGGGTACATGGAGGGGCAAAGTCGGTGGACGTCGTGGTCGGGACAGACGATATGCTGAGCCGCAGACAGGTGCGGAACATTGAGGCGAAGCAGTTGATCACGCAGAAGGCGCTGACTTTTATAAGAAGGGATACGACCATCTTTCTGGACTCTGGCAGCACGACGACAATGCTCGCGTCGTGTATTCCCGACCAGTCCAACCTGATCTACACCAATTCCCTGACCTGCGCAGCAGAGCTTGGCAGGCTGACGCAGCCTTCGATCCACATTCTGGGGGGGAAGATGAACCGCTACAGCATGAGTGTATGTGGGATCCATACCGTCCAGGAGGTTCAGAGGATCAACTTTGACCAGGTGTTCATGGGGGTTACCAGCTACTGTGAACCGACAGGATTCTGCTGTGGCGTGGACGAGGAGGCAGTCCTGAAAAAAACAGTCCTGTCTCAGGCGGAACAGAGGATACTCCTGATGGATTCCTCCAAGGTCGGTGTGAAGAGTACATACGCCTTCTGCAGTCTGGGTGATGTGGACATTGTCATCTCGGATGACAATCTTCCGGAGGAATTTCGCGAGGACTGCAGGCGGCATGGGATACAGGTGATATAGGACGGTATCGCGTCCGCCGTGGATCAAGGGCAGGCAAAAATTTTGAAGCGAGGTTCTATATGAAAAATAGTGTACAACGTTTTGGCAAATTCTTATCGGCAATGATCATGCCGAATATCGGCGCGTTGATCGCATTTGGTTTCCTTGCGGCTTTCTTTAATGGAAGCGGCTGGATTCCCCACGAAGGGTTTGCTACGATATTTTCGGCGATCCTGGTGTATCTGATTCCGATCCTGATCGCCTCGACGGGCGGCAGACTGATCGGAGGGGAGCGCGGCAGCATCATCGGTGCGATCGCGGTGGTCGGTGCGATCATGAGCGACCCGGATACCACGATGCTCATGGCGGCCATGATCATCGGTCCGCTGTCCGGATTCTGCATCAAAAAATTTGATCAGGTGATGGAAGGACATATGCCTGCAGGATTTGAGATGCTGACGACGGGGACAGCTACTTTGAAGCCTCTCTCGGGGAACCGATGAGCTGCTGCATCGGCGGATATCACAGCAACTATCACACAGAGCATCTGTCATATGAGCACAAGATGGGAACGCTGGCGGGCGGCGATATCCTGATCCTCGGCGGCTGCGGCCCGATGGGGCTCGGCGCGATCAGCTATGGCCTTGCCTTTGAGAATAAGCCGAAACGGATCGTCGTGACGGACATCAATGACGCCAAGATCGCGCGGGCAAAGGAAGTGATCTCCGAGGAGGAGGCAAGGGAGAAAGGTGTCGAGCTGCACTATGTCAATACGGCAGATATGGAAGACCCTGTTGCAGAGCTCCGCGCGATCACAGAAGGCGTTGGTTACAGCGATGTCTTTGTGTATGCGCCGGTAAAGAGCATCGCGGAGATGGGCGACAAGCTCCTTGCGGTGGATGGCTGCCTGAACTTTTTTGCAGGGCCGACCGACACGCAGTTTTCAGCAAACATGAACCTCTACAACTGCCACTATGCGCGGACGAAGATCATGGGATCAACAGGCGGCAACACGGATGATATGAAGGAGGCCATCGCAAAGTCTGCGGCGGGGGAGATCAACTCGGCGGTCATGGTGACACATGTCGGAGGGATCGACTCGATCGTGGACACGACGAACAACCTGCCCAATATTCCGGGCGGCAAGAAGCTGGCTTACATTCAGTTCAACATGCCGATGACCGCCATCGAGGATTTCGGGAAGCTGGGGGAGAAAGATCCGTTCTTCAAGGAGCTGGACGAGTGCTGCAGACGCAACAAGGGACTTTGGTCAAAAGAGGCAGAGGATATGCTGTTTGAACATTTTGGAGGAGAGCATGTATGATTTATACGGTAACATTTAATCCGTCACTTGATTACATCGTGTCCATGAACGGATTTGAGATGGGCATGACCAACCGAACCACCGGGGAGCAGATGTTTCCCGGCGGCAAGGGGATCAACGTGTCGATCGTCCTGGGCAATCTGGGGATCGAGAGCACTGCGCTCGGTTTTACGGCAGGGTTTACCGGGGAGCAGATCGAGCGGGAAGTGCAAAAGATCGGTCTGCTCACGGATTTTATTCACATTGACAAGGGATTTTCACGCATCAATGTCAAGCTGAAAGATTACGAGGGCACAGAGATCAACGGCATGGGACCGGAGATCGGCCAGATTCATGTAAATGAGCTGTTTGAAAAATTGGATCGGCTGGAAGCGGACGATATCCTGATCCTTGCGGGCAGCATTCCAAAGAGCCTGCCGGATTCTATGTATAGCGATATCCTGGAGCGGCTTCAGAAGAAAGGGGTACTGTTCGTCGTGGACGCGACACAGGAACTGCTGCTGAACGTACTGCAGTATAAGCCATTTCTGATCAAGCCGAACAATCATGAGCTGGGTGAGATCTTCGGCGTGACGCTGAAGACGAGGGAAGATGTCGTCCCGTATGCAAAAAAACTGCAGGAGAGAGGGGCGAGGAATGTGCTGGTGTCCATGGCGGGACAGGGCGCGGTCCTGGTGGACGAAGACGGCGCTGTACATATGCTTGCGGCGCCGAAGGGAAAACTGGTCAACGCGGTGGGCGCCGGGGATTCCATGGTTGCCGGTTTTGTCGCCGGCTGGACGAAGGAACAGGATTACGACTATGCGTTCCGCATGGGAATATCGGCGGGAAGCGCGAGCGCTTTTTCTGAGCTGCTTGCTACAAGGGAAGAAATCGAACGGGTTTTTGAGAGCATCAATTGAGAAAGGAAAGATGAATATGAGAGAATTTACATATGTTATCACAGACAAAGAGGGGATCCATGCACGTCCGGCGGGCGAGCTGGTGAAGCTGGCAAAGGAGTACGCGTCGTCTGTTTCCATCTTGAAAGAGGGAAAGAAAGCTGATGCGAAAAAGGTTTTCGGACTGATGGGGCTGGGTGTAAAACAGGGCATGGAGATCGCAGTGCAGGTCGAGGGCGACGATGAGGATGCAGCGGCGGCGCTGGAGGCGTTCCTGAAGGAGAATTTGTAGAAAATATGTTCTCGTATTCCGATCCCTGACTGGGTGGAATACTGGTATCATGGAGGAAATATATGGCAGAAGGATTATCAGAAAATGTTGTTTCCGGGAAAAGATTTTCGGGAAAAACAGTATATAACGGAATCACGATGGGAAAAGTGATGGTTCTGCGCAAAGACCAGGAGCAGATCAGACGAACCAGGATCGAAGATCCGGAAGGTGAGTGCGGCAGGGTGCAGCGTGCGGTCGATGCATCAAAACAGCAGCTTGCTGCATTGTATGACAAAGCTGTGAAGGAGGTCGGTGAGTCGAGCGCCGCCATCTTCGAGGTGCATCAGATGATGCTTGAGGACGAAGACTATCTGGATGCCATCTCCCATGTGATACGGACGGAAATGGTCAATGCGGAATATGCGGTGGCGATCACGGGCGATAATTTCGCTGGCATGTTTGCCGGCATGGAAGATGAGTATATGCAGGCGCGCGCGGCGGACGTCAAGGATATTTCCGCGCGTCTGGTGAGAAATCTGTCCGGTCAGGGCGGCATGGATCTTTCTACGATGGAGCCGTCGATCATCGTGGCGGACGACTTAAGCCCCAGCGAGACAGTGCAGATGGATAAGA
>Ga0137307_102762_pt1 | contig 11511 bp, 9 predicted proteins | sample NAcewD2O_March_2_FD_97180 | JGI IMG/M metagenome (GOLD analysis project Ga0137307, IMG submission 97180) | Mouse cecal microbial communities from Vienna, Austria - N-Acetylglucosamine amended D2O_March | ecosystem: Host-associated > Mammals > Digestive system > Large intestine > Cecum | place...
TTTTGATGTACCGCCAATAATTATTGCCAGGATGGGTGGGGTGTTGTCAGAATAGGTCTGACACATCTGTTCTCAAAATCAAAGCCATCGAGACAGCAGTATGGATGCAATCAACAGTGGTGCCACATAGCGGAGTATGAAGGTGACAACCGGGGTAAGCCCCCAGCGGAATGTGCCTTGGTTGGTGAGCTGCCTGTGAAGCAGACGGCGCGGTCCGAACCACCCCACGTAGAGGCATGTGCCTATGGCCACCAGCGGAAGCAGGATGTTGGTGGCGAAGTTGTCGAGAAAATCGAAAATGGTCATCCCGAAGACTGTCAGGTGGTTGAGCGGGCCCAGCGACAGAGAGCAAAGGCCGCTTAGAACGAACAGCGGGCATAATGCCGCCAGCACAGCGGTTCGCCGGCGCATCCCGAAGCGGTCGCACAGGAACGCTATCCCCACCTCTCCGACCGACACCGTGGAGGTGACGGCGGCCACGAGCAACAGCAGGAAGAACAGTGCCGACCACAGCTGCGACAGCGGCATCCGGGCGAAAACTTCCGGCAACGTCACGAATATGAGTGTGGCTCCTTCCATGCTTTCCCCTTCCAGGCCGAAAGTCATTACCGCAGGGAAAATGATGCAACCCATCAGCACCGCCACCAACAGGCTCAGCAAGGCCACCGTGAGCGAAGTCTTGGGCAGGTTGGTCGAGATTGGATAATAGGAGGAGTAGGTTATCAGGATTCCCATCCCGAGGCTCAATGAAAAGAACGTCTGTCCCAGGGCATTGACGAACACCGACGGCGTTATCTTCGAGAAGTCGGGCGAGAGGAAGAACCGCAGCCCTTCGCCGGCCCCGGGCAGCGTGAATGCCACCACACACAGCACAAGGAGAATCACGAACAGCAGCGGCATCAGCCAGTTCGACATCCGCTCGATTCCCTTCTGCACCCCGCGCAGCAGGATGACGATGTTCAGCCCTATCACGACCCATGTTGCCGACAGCGGGGCCCATGTGCTGTGGAGCATGCGGTTCATGGTGCCGTTGAAATGGGCGTGTGTGCCGGCTGCGTCCGTGCCGGCCAAGGTGTCATAAAGCGAGCCTGTGACGGAAGCCCACAGGTATTCGAGCGTCCATCCGGCCACAACCATGTAGAACGCCGTGATGAGATAGGCGGCGAGGATTGCTGTGGCTCCCACTGCCCACCATTTCTTCCCCGGCGACAGCCGCCGGAACACACCCACGGCATCGCTCCGGCCGCCCCTTCCCAGCACAAACTCCCCGAGCATCACCGGCACCCCCAGCAGGAGCACACACCCTACATACAGCAGCAGGAACGCGGCTCCGCCGTTCTCCTGGGTCTCCGCCGGGAACCGCCACACGTTACCTAACCCGATGGCCGACCCCACCGTGGCCGCTATCAACCCTATCTTCGTCGCAAATTCAGCTTTCTTAGCCATAGTCGAGTGTCTGTTTTCGTGTAGTGATGTAGAACTGTTCTTTATTCTCGGCGTCAATAATCCTTCGGCTTTTAGGTAAACAAAGATTTACGTGGAAATGATAGCCGCAAAAGAAAAAATCTTAGAGGGCGTTTCATAACATCTGTTAAATTCTAACCATAGGAGGTTGTAATAATGAAAAGGAGTCAAACTCATCGCATATTTTGGCCGCTTTTGCTTTTTTCGTCAGTCGTGATGCCCGCATCACTCTTTCCTCAAAAAGTAAAATCGCCTCAAAATATGCTTGTTATAATTTAACACCTGTTATGAAACACCCTCTAAATTGCCGTCGGAGCGAAACGCTTGAACAGTTCGGGCAGCACCCTCCGCCACCCGGGCACAAACAAGGCGATGAGCCAAAATGTTTACCCACCGCCTTGTTTTTCACCCTTGCCGGGTGCAGAGATTGTTATTTTGCAGAGAAAACAATGCGGAACCCGTTATGCTCGAGGGCGACGTTGGGCTTTTGGTAGAAACGGCATGCCGAGCGCAATTCAGGCGCTACGTTCAGCCAGCCACCTCCGCGGAGAATGTTGCGCCCGTTGCCGTCGAGGCATACATAGTCGCTGACCGGCCCGGCGGGATAGTCCGCATATTCATCGAGGCAATATTCATAGGCGTTTCCGTGCATGTCGTAAAGCCCGAAGCCGTTGGGAGCATATGAGCCAACCTCTTTGGTGCCGGGTTCATAGACATCGTTGAGCGACGGATCCTCTATGTACCCTCCGTTTGCCATGTCGTAGTAGCCGGAGAAGAGGAAACATGCCATCCCCTGAACCATCTTTGTGCCGTCGCCTATGCCGAAAGGCAGGCTCTCGGAGTTGCCGCCGCGGGCGGCATATTCCCATTGAGCCTCGGTGGGGAGTGAGCCACCTGCCCAGGTGCAGTATGCATCGGCACCGAACCAGGAGATGTAGACGGCGGGATGGTTCTCGAAGCCGTCGGCTGAAATCCATTTGGAGCCGTCCCATGTCAGGCCGTAAGGGAACTTGCCTCCGTCGCGCATCGTGTAGTCGCAACAGAATTTGCGGCTGCTGACGCTCGAATATCCCGTGGGCTGGTAGTCGACATAGCATCCGCCGTCCCATTCCGGCGCACCGGCTCCTATTGCATTCAGAAACTTGGCGAATTGGGCGTTGGTTATCTCGTATTTGCTTATATAGAAATCCTTGGTGAAGGTGACCTGATGAAGCGTTTCATTGGATAAATGAGCCGGTTCTGTTTCGGGCGACCCCATATTGAACGTGCCAGCGGGAATTCTTACGGTAGCGATTTTGTTTGAGAATGCCTGTTCGGGAGCGAATGTCGCCGAAACGGTTACGGATGCTTCTGGCATGATGAAGGTTGTTGTGGTTGCTGATGCATCCGCTGTCGGCACAGCTGCGTTGTTGTCGGCACGTGTCACCGTCCAATCCTGGAGTGCATAGTCTGCATCGGGGGTTGCTGTCAGTGTAACGGTCTGCCCTGCCGGTGCAGCGGCCGGTGTTGCTGAAATTTGGCCTCCAACGATGTTTTCCGCCAGTTTCACTGCATAGGTTTCCTGTTCGGGGGTTTCATCGTCGCTGCACGAACAGAAGCCGACGGCAAGCATGGCTGCAGCCGCAAAGAAATAATGTTTTTTTGTCATCTTGAATGAATTTTAGATGGATGATAGATTAGTCGGCCAACGAATAATACGTGCTAATTTTTTTGATTGACTGATTATTGGTTGGACGCGAATATGCTTGAATGAAAAAGGATTGGAATGGGGGATTTTAAATGATTGTAAACCTGTGCTTAAAATAGCGGTATAGTTGCAAATATATAAGTTTGAAACACTCTCTAAGATTCGAGTCCTTAGCGATTTTAAACAAATTTAGCTCTTTTGTTGAAAATGGGATGTCGGCTGACTATTAAAATTGGTTAACGGATTTATGGGTACATGGCAGGTTGTGGATTGGGAAAGACGTACGGGCTTATGTTGTTTCGGTGCAAAATTCGTAAATTCGCGGTAAAATCATTGTTATGGACATATCGGATTTTGAATGGAGCGACGACGTTAATTGCGCCGTCACGGTGTGTGATGCTGAAGGTGCGATTCTTTCAATGAACCGGCGTGCAAGGGAGGTTTTCGCCGCCCATGGCGATTTGATAGGGAAGAATCTTTTCGAGTGCCATTCCGAAGGGTCGCGAGCCAAGATACGGCACATGCTCGCCACCGGCGAGAGCAATGCCTACACCATCACCAAGAATGGGCAGCGCAAGGTGATTTACCAGACCCCGTGGCGGCGCGACGGCCGTGTGGCCGGGATGGTGGAAATCTCCATGGTGGTGCCGGACGAGATGCCCCATTATGAGCGATGAGCCGGGGAAGGATTGACCGTGAAAAACGTATCGTCGAGCAGATGATACGGATTTATTGCCGCCATAAGGAGGGGAATGCCGAATTGTGTAGTGGGTGTGCCGGTCTGATTGCCTATGCTTGTACCAGGCGGGACCGTTGCCGCTTCGGAGAGGCGAAAAGCTCGTGCCAGCGTTGCCCGGTTCATTGCTACAGGCCTGATATGCGCCGGCGCATACGCATGGTGATGCGATTCTCCGGCCCCAGGATGTTGCTGTATGCGCCTTTGGAGTTTCTAAGGCACCTGGTGCGGTGATGCCCTTTGTAAACAATTGTAGTGCGTGAGGTGTAATAATTATAAGATGGGATGCGAAACCGGTTGCCGGGTTTGCAAATGCCTGCTCTTATGAATGTTTCAACTTATTGAAAATCTGTTGTCATGCAACGCTTATCCGCACTATTGCTGGTTTCGGCCATCGGCGCTTCCGCCGCCATGTCGCAAACATTTTTCTCCGTCAACGCCGGTACAGACGGTTTCAATTTCAATGTGACCAATGTGCCGCCGGTGTTTCCTGCGGTGGTTGTGGCTCCCCCGCCCCCTCGTCACCACGTGCCGGTGTGTGTGCCGTTGCGCCCCGGTGTGGAGTATTATCCCGTGGTGTCGCCTAAGCGTTATCACAAGGCGGTGAAGCGTTATCGGAAAGCCTTGCGCCATTCCGCCCCGGCAATGGGCATCTATTTGCCTGGCGGTGTGGTGGTCGGCGCGCATCCCGGTTATTACTATGATGATGACGATGATGATTACGAGGACTGGCTTGAGGATCAGTACAAGCATCATAAGAAAATGTACAAGAAATACAAGAAAGCCCATAAGCATCACAAGCATCATCATCACGATGACTGAAACGCTACGCAGCATGTCTATTTTTCGTAACTTTGCCGCCTGAACAGGAAAAAGACCACAGACCATGCCAAGCATATCGCAGCGCGGACAGCAGATGCCCGCCTCCCCCATCCGCAAGCTCGTGCCTTTGGCCAATGAGGCCAAGGCACGTGGCATAAAAGTATATCACCTTAATATCGGCCAGCCCGACATCCCCACTCCGCAGGTGGGGTTGGATGCGTTGCGGCAGATTGACCGCAGCACGTTGGAATACAGCCCTTCGGAAGGGCTGCTGTCGTTGCGCAGCAAGCTCAAGGACTACTATAACCGATTTCACATCGACGTGGATGTCGATGATATCATCGTGACCACCGGCGGTTCCGAAGCCGTGCTGTTCGCATTCATGGCGACCCTCGACCCAGGCGACGAGATTATTGTGCCTGAACCGGCTTATGCCAACTATATGGCTTTCGCCATATCCGCCGGAGCGAAAATCGTGACCGTCCCCTCCACCATCGAGACAGGCTTCGCGCTCCCTCCCGTGGAGAAATTCGAGGAACTTATCACCCCGCGCACAAAGGGGATTCTCATATGCAATCCCAACAACCCCACCGGCTACCTCTATACCCAACGGGAGATGAACCAGTTGCGCGACATAGTGAAGCGGCACGACCTGTTCCTTTACTCCGATGAGGTATACCGCGAGTTCTGCTACACCGGCGCCCCCTACATATCGGCGTTCCATCTCGCGGGCATCGAGGAGCAGGTGGTGCTGATCGATTCCGTCTCCAAGCGTTACAGCGAGTGCGGCATCCGCGTGGGAGCCATCATCACCAAGCACAAGGAGCTGAAACGCAACATAATGAAGTTCTGCCAGGCACGCCTTAGCCCTCCCCTGCTCGGCCAGATTGTGGCCGAAGCCTCGATTGACGCCCCGGAGGACTACATGCTGATGACCTATAACGAATACGTTGAACGCCGCAAATTCCTCATCGACGGCATCAACCGCATCCCCGGGTGCTACTCCCCTATCCCCATGGGAGCTTTCTACACCGTTGTGAGCCTCCCCGTCGACGATGCCGACCGCTTCTGCCAGTGGTGCCTTAGCGATTTCTCCCACGAGGGCGAGACCGTCTTCATGGCACCTGCCTCCGGCTTCTATACCACCCCTGGCCTGGGACGCAACGAAGTGCGGATGGCCTATGTCCTGGCTAAGGAGGAACTTGCCCGCGCCCTGACCGTGCTGCGCCATGCCCTCGAGGCCTACCCCGGCCGCACCATCCCCTGACGGAGTTATGTTTAAAAACATTTGCATTAATTGGCAGACATCATGTGGTTTGATTATTTTTGCGGAGAGTGAAATGTGGTCTAATCAGATATATGATGTTAGGTTTTGAAATAACGGCAGGAAATGAAATTTTTAATTTAGGTGTCGTTGATTGCGAAGCATGGATTTTAGTCAATTATATGCCCTCAATGGGAGCTGTAGCTGCAATCGGACGATGGGATTGCACTGCAAAAACATTGGATAAATGGTGGCATTGTAAACAGATACGACCCGGGGATAGCTTGAAAATCAGGTTTACGGAAATATCGGAAGAAACACCCCCGGTTGAAAGTGAGGTGCATCCGTCGTTAAAACGCCGTCCTTCAAAATTAGAGCTATTCAAGCTTTTGGAAAGAGACATGAAGAACGAGGGTATTGATATTTCAAAATTGTGATTAGACACTTACATAATTAATTTGTTGACGAACTAATCTCAATTAAGCTTATGTACGGATTCCGAATAACGCATAATACCAAAAATTTTGTGATTGCGCTTGCTGATGAGGGCGCGGCCGGAATAAATGTGGATAATAAATGGAATGGGACATTCCACCTGAATGTTGATGGCTGCGACAAGCAAGGGCGAAGCTACCAGTGGTATAGTGAGGAATTTAAGCCAGGTGATGAAATCGAAATAATATTCGAGGATGTTTGTGAGAATGAAATCTCTCCTGCTCGCATATTTGATTTTGCAGACCCTGAACATCGAAAGGCCAAAATGATTGAGGTTTACATAAAATTAAAACAAGAGCTTACAGAGGAAGGATTACTCTAATACTGTTTAACTAAAGGTGCTTACCATCCTGATGGCTCCTATCATTATGTATAGTATGATTGGTTTGGAAATAAATTGTGAAAATGAGATGGTTCGAGCGGGGATTCCTGCCGATTGTAATTTGTATGCAATTATAAGCTATATACAACGAGATGGTTGCATTGCCACACTGGGACGGTCAAATCTTAAGAACCAGACAAGAGAGAGTTGGTGGGATATGAAAAAATTAGCTCTTGGTGATAAAATAAGTATTCATGTGACAGATGAAATAGGCGAGGAATCGCTCCCGATGAAAATTGAACCTGCAAAAACTCCGCAGAGGAAGTGGTCTCAACTGGATAGCTTTTATGCTCTTCAACAGGAATTGAGAAACGAGGGTATTGATGTGGATAAATTATAGGCTTTGAACGATAAACATGGGAATGTCTATGTATGGATTCCGTATAAAACACAACAACGAAACATTTGCAGTGGCACTTGAAAACGGGTGCGTCAGTTGCTTTGTGGAGAGCTTGCAGGGAGACCGCAGGATTAGCGTTGGTGGATGCGATAGGCAAGGGCGTGATTACCAATGGTATGGATGTCGGTTGCGGCCTGGTGACGATATTGAAATTTCATTTGAAGACATAGCAGAGAGTGAGATTCCGGCTGCCCGTATTCTTGATTTCACTAAACCTGAAGATAGAAAGGCAAAGATGATAGAGGAATACCGTAGATTAAGGCAGGCATTGGTTGAAGATGGATTGCTTTGATGCGTTATATTCATGAATTGAGTAATTCAGGTGTTATCACTATCTTTGTGTCATTATAAGATTTGTTTATTGATGGATATTATACGGGAATACTTGAATGGATGGTTTGACGGCCCTGCACAGGGGTTCTTGTCGGGGACTGTGATGCTGGTGCTGATAATGCTGTGTGCGGTGGCGGCTTACTATGTCACCAAGGCCGTACTCGGGATAATAGAGCGGATGGTGATGCGCAGTGCCACGGAGTGGGACGACGACCTGCTGACGCCGCGCATGTTGCGTGCCGTCTCGCAGCTGGCACCGGCCATAGTGGTGTCGTGGCTGCTGCCGCAGTTTTTCGGCGACACCCCCGCTTCGCTGCGTTGGCTCGATGTGCTCACGTCGTTCTACATCCTTTGGGCAATAGTGATGATTGTTGTCATCTTTTTGGACAACCTCTACGAGGCCATGTCACGGCGGCAGCGTCTGAAAGCCTACGCCATCAAGGGGATATTCCAGATGTTCAAGCTCATAGTGGTAGGGATTGCGGTGATAATAGGGTTGAGTATGCTCATCGGCAAGACCCCGATCGCCATCCTCACCGCCCTCGGCGCCTCGGCGGCAATCCTTATGCTGGTGTTCAAGGACACTATCCTCGGCCTCGTTGCCAGTGTGCAGCTTACGGCCAACAATATGCTCCGCAAGGGGGATTGGATTGTGGTGCCTAAGCATGGTGCCAACGGCGAGGTCATCGACGTGTCGCTCACCACGGTGAAAGTGCGGAATTGGGACAATTCGGTGACCACAGTTCCCCCCTATTCCCTGATTTCCGATTCGTTCCAGAATTTCGAGCCGATGCAATCGTCGGGAGGACGGCGCGTGTGCCGCGCAATCTACATCGATGTGAACAGCGTGCGTTTCTGCACCCCGCAGGAGTTGGACATGCTCAAGGAACGCGGCTGGCTCGAGGGGGAGGACACCGCTGATGCCGGCCGGACTGTGAACCTCCAGTTGCTGCGCGGCTATCTCGACCGTTATATCGCCACCCACCCGGAAGTCAACCCGGAGCTGACCTATATGGTGCGTCAGCTCGACCCCACTCCTTCGGGATTGCCCCTGCAGCTCTATTTCTTCACCCGCACGACGGCATGGAAAGAGCATGAGAGCATCCAGTCGGACATCTTCGACCACGTGTATGCCGTGGTAAACCTTTTCGGCCTCTCCATCTTCCAGTCCCCCGCAGGGCGCGACATCGCCTCGCTGAAATGATTTTGGGCATATAGAGCTTTACTTGTAGAATTGTTCAATTTTTTGAAAGTCAAGTGTCCCACTTATGGACGGTGTTGCAGAACCTAATATTTGGTGATAATTTTGTAGGGATGCACCCCGGTGCATCCGCATATATCAGTGAAAATTAAGTGAGTATATTTCGGATGCACCGGGGTGCATCCCTACAATCGGGGTTCTGCAACACCCTCAGTTTGAGCTTTATATGTATTGAGATTTCGGCTTGAGCGAAAGTTACACATTTTTCCATGGAAATATGTGTGATTTTGCCAATTTTTCCATGGAAAAATGTGGATGGGAGGGCTTTTAGGGGGCAAAGGTGATTCAATGCTTGTGGGTAGGGTGGTGTGGATGGGGGGAGTGCCGGTCAGTGGCTGTCGGCTGAATTGCGGGGATGGTGGAGGAGGATTTCCTCGCGGAGGCGCGAGGTGTCTACGTGGAGGTAGATTTCGGTGGTGGTGATGCTTTCGTGGCCGAGCATCTGCTGGATGGCGCGCAGATTGGCGCCACCTTCGAGCAGGTGTGTTGCGAATGAGTGGCGGAGTGTGTGTGGTGAGATGCGTTTCCGGATTCCTGCGGCTTCGGCCAGACGTTTTATCATAATGAACACCATCTGCCGGGAGAGACGGTTGCCGCGCCGGTTGAGAAACAGGATGTTGGCTGCGCCGGGCTTCTCCGGCACCATGCCTCTTGAGCCGTGCAGATAGGCGGCGATGTTGTCGAGCGCCACCCGCGATACGGGCACCATGCGTTCTTTGTTCCCTTTGCCGTTGACGATGATATATTCATCGTCGAACGACACGCGTGTTATTTCAAGGTTGATGAGTTCGGATACCCGCAGTCCGCATCCGTAGAGGGTCTCTATGATTGCGTGGTTCCGTTCCGCCTCGGCCGTCGAGGGGTCTATAGCTCCGATGAGCATGTCGATTTCCTCGACGGAGAGCACGTCGGGTAGGGTGCGACCCAGGTGCGGGGTCTGCAACAGCCGTGCGGGGTCATGTTCGATGAATCCTGAGGTGCGCAGGAATCTGAAGAATGTCTTAATGCCGCACAGCACTCTTTTGCGCGATGCTACAGCGATGCCGAGGTCGTAGAGCGCGGCGGCGAAATTCTCAAGCATCTCATATGTCACGTCTCGCAGCTGCACGTGTTCGTCCAAAAGATAGTCAAGGAGCTTTTTGACATCGTCTGTATAGGCCGCCACGGTGTGTGGCGACAAGCCTCTTTGCAATGAAAGGTAACCTCGGAATTCGCGCATAAGCGCGGTTATGTCATTGATGCTCCTCACTTGAATCAGATTATGATATCGAAGGTTTGCCGTGGCAGGGAGCGTCGTCCTGCGAAGATTCCCGTATAGCAGTCGAAGAATCCCATTCCGAAAGATGTGTTGTCGATCAGGGCATTCCAAAGCTGCCGTGCTGCCGCGGATGTGCGGATATTGCGGATAACGATTATGGCGTTGCCCGTTTCGAGGCATTTTGAGACCATTGTGGTGACTGCATCGGTTTCTCCCTGGGGTATAAGGTTTACGAGGATAAAGGGTTCTGCCGATGATATTGCCATGGCACGTCCCGGATTCCACATAGTGATTTTGGCTTTCGGCACGGCGCGTTCAAGAATGATGTTGGTCACTTCGTGGCCATGGCCTATTTCAATTACTTCCGACGGATTGAAATGGCAAAGCACCCTGAAGAGCATATGGGCTTCGGGGGTTGACATATCTTTTCCGGCAAAGATTTCGTTGAAACCTGCACGTCTTGCCTTGGGGCAGAATGCGGATATTTCGGCATAGGCATAATATTCGGAGTCCTTTTCGCGCAACACTTTGGTGATGAAGTGGTAAGCGAAAGGGGAGTGTACTCCGAAACCTTGGCTGCGCCGCCATCGGGCGGGGTATGCGAGTATTTTCCGAAAGATTTTCATTCGTTTTTTTGCGTGGTGCGTGCCAGGGATGCCAGCACTGCCACGGCCAGCAGGATGTATATCAGGATTATGCTTGTGCGGGCGGCCGCCACGGTGTGTGTCACCGATTTGGGCTTGAATTTCATTTCCACTGCATGGTGTCCGGCGGGAATCCTCACAGCCCGCAGGAGATAATTCACGCGTCCTATTTCAACGGGCTTCCCGTCGATTGTGCATTCCCATCCCCATGGGAAATACACCTCGGAGAATACGGCCAGGGCACCGTTGGCGGTATGTGCGCTGTAGGTGAGCCTGTCGGGGGCATAGGAGGTCTCGAAAATAGTGTCGCCGGGGGCAGGGGAGGGGATATTGTCGCCCAATATGTCGCGGAATTTTCGGTCGGCCACTGCGCGGGTTGCAGGGTCGAGCGTTGAAAGAGCCTCCATTTCTTCATCGGGGGTTCCTGTATAGTCGATGCCGTCTACGAGCCATGCGTTGCCGAGTGCATCGGGGTTATAGGACAGTTGGCCTTGCGGGTCAATGAAGTAGCGCGCGTTGAGCATGTCGAGCACGCGGAAATCGGCTTCCGATGGGGTGCCCCCTGTGAAATGGCTTAGATGCCGGTCTATGAGGTCTTGGTAGCGTGTGAGCTTGGCTGCATGGTAGCCTCCTATCATCTTGTGATGGTAGGATGGTGCGGCCTGATAGAATTGCGGGATGTCCATCACACGGTAGTTCATCGCGGTATCGGCCAGGATTTTGCGGTCGTTTTCGCTAAGAGGGAATGGGTCGGAGGCGGTAATC
>Ga0137307_102634_pt2 | contig 11510 bp, 6 predicted proteins | sample NAcewD2O_March_2_FD_97180 | JGI IMG/M metagenome (GOLD analysis project Ga0137307, IMG submission 97180) | Mouse cecal microbial communities from Vienna, Austria - N-Acetylglucosamine amended D2O_March | ecosystem: Host-associated > Mammals > Digestive system > Large intestine > Cecum | place...
TGCGGTGAGGAAAAACGCCAGTCGGTGGGGAAGACGCCCGCACGGGACGTCTCTACTGCACTGGTGGATGGGGGGTGCGCGGAAGGTTACAGGCGGTGTGTCAAAATTCAAAATCTTGACACACCGCCTTGTTTTCGCCCGGATGGCGAGGGTGCTGTCAGAGTGGTTCAGATGGTAGGAGCTTGTGGGTGAGGCTGAAGGGAGTTGACATCGGTCAATGACCGAAGCCGAACCCCGCAAGCGACGACCCAGATGAGCCATTATGACACACCCTCCTACGTGCGGCCAAGGCCGAATTGGGGGTAACCATCCGAATGTGGGGCGGAAACGGAGCGAGGGTGCACCGAACAGATGGTCGGTGCACCCTCGCGATAAGGGTCGCGGTGTTTTTCAGGCCGCGGTGCTTTTCAAAGCATCATTTTGCGGTCACTGTGATTACCGGGCGGTTGCCTGTGAAGTCGATGGCAACGGTGTGGAGACCTTCGTAGCCGGAGAAGTTGTCGCCGTCGAAGGTGGGGTTGGCCATGTCGGGGCCGCCGTAGTTCATCGCCCAGTCGTCGTTGATGCGGATCTTCCAGTTGCCTGTGAGGTTAACGTCGCCGCTCCAGATGAGGAGGGAAGCGTCGGGGGTGAGGGGTTCCTGGCCGCCCCAGCCGTTCATGTCGCCGATAACGCCGATTGAGGTGACGGGGGTCATGGTGTAGGTCATATCATCGGTGGAGACTGTGAACCAGTAGAGTTCATCGCCGTCGACGGGTGCGAGGATGTTGCCGCCTGCGGCGTCAATCTTGCCATCGGCACCACCGAACCATGAGCCGTCCCAGATGAACTTGAAGCCGCCGTCGGTGTTGTTGACGCGTGCCACGCCGCAGAAGTAGGGTTTGCCATCCTTGTTGCTCCAGTAGAGGCGTGAGCCGCTGTCGTTCCAGTCGTTGGCGTTGCTGGGCACTGCCACCCAGTCGGGGCGTGTGATTGGCTGGATGTCGTAGGTCATGGCTTCCATGTTGATGGTCACACGATATTTGCCGGGGAGAGTGAGTTTGCCTGCCTTTGCAGCACCGTCGCCTACCAGGAAGCCTGAGAACTCTTCATCACCGTTGATTTCAGGACCGTAAACATAATTCCACTCGCCTGTCTCTACGGCCTTCTGTGAAGCTATCTTCCAGTAGCATCCGCCATCTTTGGCATCGAGCAACTCCTGGGTCAACTCGAACTTGAAGGTGAACACGGGATCGTCGTAAACATCGGCATCACTATGGGAGAATGCGAATTCAGATATGCCGGCATCAGCCAGATCCCATGAAGTGGCGTCGCTAAGGAAATAATATTTGTCATAAATCACGAAGCCGGCATCCATACAGGTTTCCTTCACAACGCCTGTAGCAGCATAGTACGTTTCGCTGTCATAGCGATAGTCGGAGCCGTTTACAGCAATATAGACCGGAAAACGGTAATAAGCAGTCTTCTCTTTGGGACTTTTGCCGAACAGATTGATATGGGCAGTGTTCCAAAGGTCTGAACTCACACTGGCAACACCGTTAAGCATGGTGACCGGAATTGTCTCTACCTTACCGGTGAAATCGGAAGAGGCAGAAAGCTGGAATTTCACGAACACCTCTCCACCAGCGGGCACATCTTTGATTTCCGTGAACTTGAACACTTCTATGTCTTTGCCTTTGGCATCCTCAAGGGCTACTACCGAAGTAGATGCCAGTGCGCCGGCAACCACACCTTTTATGTCACCTGCCGCCAGGACGGGTTCCTGGGGGTTCGACTGCATGGGAGCGGGCTCCGGGGCATCCTCGCAAGAGGATGCCGCCATGGCCAGTGCGCCCAGCAGGAATATGCTGAATTTTTTCATTATTACTTGCATGAATTAATGTTAGACCTTACTCTTTAGTTGGCAGGGGTGAGCAGCAGGGTGTAGGCACCGTTGCTCATGGATAGGGTTGCCTTGCCGGTGAAATCCTCCTTCACTTCGATGTTGCTGGGAGTGTCACCTCCTGCGAGCACATAGGGGGTGTCGGCAAAAATGTATTGGTCGCCACCACCGAGGTTGATTGAACCCCAGTTTGCATCGGCCACCTTGAACTGTGTGCCGGCTGGAAGAGTCACGTTGGCGATTTCCCACACGTTCTTGGTATCGGTGGTGAGGAAGTTGTATTCGGGGAGAGCTGCCCAACCGATGTCGAAGCTGCCTCGCATGTAGTAAACCGACGGCTGTCCGGGCACCATAATTGCGAGATAACCAACCTTCACGTGTTTGAACTCAACCACATTGGAGTAGATTTCAGTACCTTCAACGGGCTGCTTGAGGTTGTTGCCCACCTGTGCACGCAGACGCACATAAATCGGCTGATAGCCCACGGCTGCAACTTCCTGTTCGTTCTTTACATCGAGCAGAGAGCAGATTGCCTCGGCGAGGTCGCCGTTGGTCATGGGGATGGCGCTGCAATCCCATTTGGGTTCGGCGTTGGCGTCGCGGTAGTCGGCGAAGTCGGGGGTGAGCGATACCTGCGGCATGTAGAGGCAGGTTGCGGCATAACCGTATTCTACAGGCTGCGAGCAGACGAGGTTGATAGAACCGTTCTTGTTCTCCTCGGTCAGTTCAATGTACTGGTCCTGCATCACAGGCACATTCAGGAAATCGGCCTGCTTGGGCTCATCGAATGTGACGAGTGTAGGGTTGTCGTCCCTTGAATCCTCGCAGGATGCGAACGCCATGGCGGCGGCAAGGGCGGCAAACATTATTGAAAGTTTTTTCATTTTAGTAGTCTTCTGTTTAATGTTAACACTTGGCGTTCAGTGCATCAATTATAGCCGGGATTCTGCTTGAAGTCGGCCTGTGCAGTGAGGATGTTGGTGGGGATAGGCATGAGGGCAAAATGGTCGGCGATTGTCGAGCCATTCAGAATGTTGCCTTTCCACATCCATTTTTCCTGACCGGGACCCACGAATTTGCCGAAGCGGATGAGGTCGGTGCGGCGAGTCATCTCAAAGTAAAGCTCACGCGAACGCTCATCGAGCAGATTGTCGAGGGTGAGCTGGCCAATCTGCCAAGGAGTAACCCCTGCACGCTCACGCACGAAGTTCACACCTTCGAGTGCTTCGGTTGCATCGCCATGTCCGTGGAGGTAGCACTCGGCACGCATCAGATAGATGTCGGAGAGACGGATCCATGCGAGGTCGGTGTTAGCGAACACGCCAACCTCTGTGTTGGCGATATCGAAGTCGGTGTCAACACCCTTGTTGTAGTTAGTCCATTTGATTGGCTGCCATCCGCCGATGGAGAAATCGAGGAAGCCCTGGTTCTCCATGTCGCGTCCGTCGGTAATCCACAGCGAGTAGCGCACATCGCCGGGTTCGTCAACGAAACGCTCGGAAAGTTCCTTACGAGCCGTCATACAGCTCCAGGAGGCGTTGAGGCCGAAGTCAGCGGCCAACAGGGGGCCGGCGATGAGCCATGTAGTGCCGCCATAGGACTGCGCTTTATTGGCATCGAAGGGCTGCACCCACAGGATTTCATTCTCTGCCGTGTTTCCTCCGCCGGGAGCGAACTCATGGTTCTGGCCGCAGAACACCTGAAGGAAACGCTTTGCGAGACCTGACCCATTGAAGCCACCGCCCTTGTGACGGTTGATGATGTTGTTGCAACGGGTGAGGCAGTTGGCCCACTGTTCGGTGCCGGTGTAAACACCTGCATTGAGGTAGTAACGGGCAAGGAGGGCTTCGGCTGCGTCAATACCCACGCGTCCATAATCCGGGGTACGGGCAAGATGTCCGTTATCCACAATGTCGCGAAGTTCCCCTTCGAGCCATGCGGCCAGTTCAGCACGGGGAGTCTGCACCGGTTCAGAACCATCAGGCTGGCTGATTGTGAAGCCACCGTTGCCAAAGATGTCGATAACCCAATAGTAGCTCATGGCACGGAGTGTGCGGATTTCATCGCGCATGACAGCCATTTCGGGGTCATCAGCGCGGTCCTCGGTAATGGCAAGGAACGAGTTGCACAGCGCGATGTGCTGGTAAAGGCGAGAGTAGCAGATTTCCACCTGCTTGTTGGAAGCGGAATAGTTCACGGTACAAATGTCGCGGAGACCGTTGTCCTCCCAGATCCAGAAAGCCTCGTCGGTGGGGAATTCCTGCATCATTAAGATTACGCGGCTGTAGACCGATGCACCGGCATCGGGTACCGACAAGTTGGCGTCGCCAGGGCCGGCAGTGCCGCAGAAGCCCATTATGGCGTAGCATTCGGCGAACGAGCGACCCACGAAATCTGGGTCGTTGGGATCGGCGAAAATCTTCGAGGGGTCGATGGGTTCGAGGTCGAGGTCGCCCACACAGGAGACAGATGACAGTCCCAGTGCGAGAGCCGTGCCGCCGAGCATCAGATATTTCTTGATATTCATTTTATGTTCTGTTTTTAGATGCTGAATGGGATTAGAATGTAGCTACGAGACCCAGCGAGTAGGTTGTTGCCTTGGGATAAGGGCTTGTTTCAACACCGCTTGCAATTTCGGGGTCGATACCATTGTACTTGGTGATGACAAACGGGTTCTGAACGCCGGCGAAAAGACGGAGGCGGAGATTGTCATGGAGCAGGTTATCCCATGTGTAACCGAGGGTGATGTTGTCGCAGCGGAGGAACGATGCGTTGTGCAGGTAATAGTCGCTGCCGCCCTGAACATCGTTGAAGTAGAAATCGGTCTTTACGAGGTTGTGGAGACCGTAGGTGAGCATACGCGAGTAAGCGCCGTTGCTACACTCAACCTGGTTGTACACGTAGTTTCCGAGCGATGCGCGGAGCGAGAAACCGAGGTCCCAGCTCTTGAAACGGAACTGCGAGCCGAGGGTCATGGTCACCTGCGGATCCTTGGTATGGAAGAAGCGGCGGTCGGCCTGGTCAATCTGCCCGTCCCCGTTCTGGTCGACATAGACACCCTCGAGAGGCATTCCGTTCTGGTCGTAAACCTGCTCATAGAGATAGAACGAGCCGGCGGCCTGCCCTACGCGGTTGTACACTGCCTTAAGACCCTGCGAACCGATGTTGGGGGTATCCTTGTATTCGTAGATTGCATCGGGGTTGTTGAGCTTGGTCACCTCGTTGTGATTCCATGCCACGTTGTAGGTCAGAGTCCAGGAGAAGTTGCGTGTCACCACGGGCTTCGCCATGATGTTGAACTCGACACCATAGTTCTCGAGGTTGCCGATATTGCAGTTGAGCATGTTGACGGTCGACGAACCTGCGGCCACGTTGATGTAGGAGAGGAGGTCGGTTGTCTTGCGGTAGTAACCGTCGATGCTACCGGTGATGCGGTTGTTGAGGAAACCGAAGTCGAAACCGGCGTTCCAGGTGGTAGTTGTCTCCCATTTAAGGTTGGGGTTCACCCCGTTGGCGAACAGAGGATTGTACCATCCGTTGAGGCCATTGGGATAAAGCGATGTTCCCTGGCTCTGCTGGTAGGTGGTGGTGTAGTTGTTTACATCACCCACATCCTGCTGGCCGGTCTTACCCCAGCCGAGGCGGAGTTTGAAGTCGGAGAGCCAGCCGGAGGCACGCTGCATCCATGCTTCTTCGTTGATTTTCCATGCAAGGGCAACGGAGGGGAACACACCCCAGCGGTTATCCTTGCTGAAACGTGAAGTGGCGTCGCCACGGATGGTGAAGGTGAGAAGGTAGCGGTTCATGAACGAGTAGTTCAGACGGCCGAAGAACGAGAGCAGCTGAAGATGCTCCTTGGAGTAGTAGATGCCATCCTCCGACAGGGGGCTGGGCTGGAAGGGCACGCCGATCTGGTCGACGGATCCAGGCATGATGTCCATGATGTACTGCCCGTCGGCATTAAGCTCGGGGAAGTAGTATTCGGGACCGGTCGGCACGGGGCCGGCATCGTGTGCTTCCTTGTAGAAACGCTGCCAAGAATAACCGGCGGTCACGTCGAGACCCGATTTGATCGCATCGAATTCCTTCTTGTAGTTAAGATAGAAGTCGAGAAGGGTGTTGCTCTTGAACTGGTATTGGCCGTCCTTGTTATTGTAGGCACCGCCGTAGAGTTCATGACCGTCTTTCCAAGAGATACCGGAGTTACCCTCAACGCTGTTGGTCTCGTTGGTCTTGCTCACGTCGTAACCGAGGTTGAGATTGGCGTGGAGTTCGGGGAGGAAATGGAAAGAATAGTCGAGCTGGAGGTTACCGTTGCTGCGGTAAACGTTGGCATAGTTGTTGCGCTCCATAAGGTTGGAGACAGGGTTGATATCGGCGTTGTCCATGAAGCCGAGACCGGTGCGGCCACCCTTGGAGTGTGCCTGCGAGTGCTGGTAGTAACCGTTCCAAAGATATTCACGCCCGGAGTTGCCGCCGAGGGGAATGTTGGAGTAGACGGGCTGTGTGGGGTTATAGGAGATTGCCTCGTAGACAGCACCTTCGTTACCGAAGCGGTTGCGGATGTAGTAACCCTTCACGTTGGCGTTAACCTGGAGGTGTCCGTCGAAGAACTTGGGATTGAGGTTGAAGCCTGCAACCACGCGGTCCATCTTCGAGGTCTTGATGATACCGTTGGAGTTGGTATATGAGATTGAAGCACGATAAGGCATATCTCCGGCGGTTCCGCCTACAGAGAGGTTATAGTCGGAGCTTACGGTTGTGCGGAGCACTTCGTCCTGCCAGTTTGTATTGGCGGAGCCGAGAAGTGCGCGGTAGGACGAGCTTTCATCAGTGTGTTCGATGACGGCACGGCGGAAATCCTCGGTCGACATCGTTTCGAACTGCTTGCGCGGGGTGTTGACATACATGTTTGCGGCGAAGCTCACCTGGGGTTTGCCTGCCTTACCCTTCTTGGTGGTGATGATGATGACACCGTTGGATGCGCGCGAACCGTAGATAGCTGTTGCGGAAGCGTCCTTCAGGACCGTCATGCTCTCGATGTTCTCGGGAGAGATCATGGAGAGGGAGTTGCCCATACCCTGCACGCCGTCGCCCGACAGGGGCACACCGTCAATCACGATAAGGGGGTCGTTGCTGGCCGAAAGGGATGAACCACCACGGATGCGGATCTGGGCGTTGCCTTCGGGGCCGCCGGCAGTGGTGACAACCACACCCGGGGTCTGACCGACGAGCATGTCCTGCACGGAGGTTGCGAGACCGGCCTCGATTTCATCGGGCTTGATAACGGCCACCGAACCGGTTGCGTCGGATTTCTTCACCGTACCGTAACCGATGGCGACAACTTCGTTAAGCATTACGGAGTTCTCTGTCATGGTGACATTGATGGTTGAGCGTCCGTCGACGGGCACTTTCTGAACATCATAGCCAACATAGGAGAACACAAGGGTTGCGTTGGGGGCAACGTTGAGGGTGTATTCACCGTCAATGTTTGTTGCCGTGCCTTGGCTTGTCCCTTCGGCAAGGATACTTGCACCGATGAGCGGTTCGCCCGAGGGGTCGGACACCACACCGCTCACAGAGATTGTCTGCGCCTTCAGCGTGAACGCGAAGAGCAGACCTGCCATGAGAAACAAAAGTTTCGTGGCGATTCCTGTTTGTGAATGTTTCATTTAAGGTTAATTTGAAATTAATGAAATTTTCTACAACGCATCTATCATGGCAGTGTGCCGTGCAGCCGGTGTTACCGGCTCGATGCATTGCCTCCGGGCAATGCACCCACACCCCATGGGGTGTGGCGCGGGGATACGGCAAAAGCCGCATCCTTAGATGCTTATCTCATTACTGTCCAAGAAGGGATTGGCGGCAAAGCCGCTTTGTGGTATTCATTTTCCCTGGCGTTTAAGGTAAAAGAGATGGTTTCGTCTACACACTTTTTAATAGAATCACCCGCAAAATTATTTAAAATCCTTAACACTCCAATGACCCAGGGCACAAAATATCGGCTTTAAGGAGTTAAATTTTGTTAACCATTTAAGTATGATGCCCTTTTCAGGCGTTCGGGAGAAAGGCACAAAGGCCGGATTAGCTGACAAAAGCGGGCAAAGAAGGAACGCATGTGCACAAAATGTGTACAAAACAAGCTTAAAACGAGCATTGTTGAAATTTTTGCCGAGGATGCTTTTAACTTCTTCCGTAAATTTGCATCTTAATAGTCGGGGGGGAATGGGAAGGGAGAAGTGAGGCGGGAGACAACGGGGATTGATTGTTCAGCTATTTCTAAGGTAAGTCAAGACATATAATCAATTATGAAGATTTCACGACGACAGGCATCGGCGTTAACGGCTGCCGTGACTGCAATGGCCGTGTGGGCATATAATGTGACGGGGACGATAGCCGACACACAGGGGGAGCCTCTCATCGACGCCACCGTGCGCATTCTCGCTGCCAAGGACAGCTCGTTCGTAAAGGGAGCCATCGCCGACATCAACGGTAATTTCCGCATCACCGACCTGCGCAACGGCAGCTACATCGCCGAGGCCAACTATATCGGGTACAGCAAGAGCTACCGGCCTTTCCGCATCAAAGGGGGTAACGCCAGCCTAGACACCATCAGGGTGGAGGAATCATCGGTCATGCTCCAGGAGGCCACGGTAATCGGGGTTAAGACACCTATCAAGGTGATGCAGGACACCATAGAGTTCAACGCCGACACCTACAAGACACCGCCGAACGCGGTTGTGGAGGATCTTCTGAAGCGCCTCCCGGGAGTGGAGGTTGATTCCGACGGCAAAATCACCGCCAACGGCAAAGAAATCACGAAAATTCTCATCGACGGCAAGGAGTTCTTCGCCGACGACCCCAAGGTGGCCTCCAAGAACCTCCCCACCAGCATGGTCGACAAGCTGCAGGTGGTTGACCGCAAGAGCGACCTGGCACGCCTCACAGGCGTTGACGACGGGGAGGACGAGACCGTCATAAACCTCACGGTGAAGAAAGGGATGAAGAACGGATGGTTCGGGGCCGTGGAGGCCGGATACGGCACCGATGACCGCTACCAGGCCACGTTCAACGTAAACCGCTTCTGGGGGGGCAACCAGCTGACGTTCCTCGGCTCGGCCAACAATACCAACGAACTTGGGTTCACCGACGGCAACGGAAACCGTTTCCGCCGTTTCGGCGGTGACCAGGGGATAAACAACTCACAGAACTTCGGCGTGAATTTCAACCTCGGCAACGAGGAGAAACTGCGCGTGGGGGGCGACGTGATGTATTCCCACACCGACCGCAACACCCGCAAGAGACAGGAACGGCAATATCTGTTCGCCAATGACCCCACGTTCGAGCAATCGCAGTCGGATGCCCGCGACCGGGGCCACAACGTGCGTGCCGATTTCCGCGTGGAATGGAAGCCCGACTCATTCAACACCATCGACTTCCGCCCCAACTTCTCCTATAACCAGAACCATTCAACCTCGGAGAGCTACGACCGGCTGTTCGGAGCGCGTAACGTGAACGGAACGAATGTGTTCGACGACCCAATCAACCACAGCATCAACAATTCCGACTCACACGGCACATCCTACGAGGCAGGCGGACGTTTGATTTTCAACCACAACTTCGCCTCCCGGCGCGGACGCTCGTTCTCGGCGATGGTCAACTACCGCATGAGCAACGTGCGCGAACATGAGAACTCGCTGGCCTACACCTTCTTCAACAAAATCGAGACCGATGAGGTGACCCAGGAGGAGCAGGATAACCAGATAGAGACCTACGAACAATATAACTCCAACCACACCTGGGCAAACACCGTAACGGCGCGTGTGAGCTGGACGGAGCCTCTCGGTAACGTCAAAAACGGCCATTTCCTTACGGCGAGCTACCGCATACAATACCGCTGGAACAATGCCGACAAGCTCGTTGACCGCCGTTACCCCGACCTTGAACAATCGGCGCTGAACCCCGCCTACCCGGAGCCGGAATCGTTCACCTACCTGCCATGGGAGTTCCAGCCCGACCTTTCCAACCGCTTCCGCAACAATTTCATGACGCAGGATGTGCGCCTCGGCTACAAAAAGGTGCACGCCAAATACAATCTCGATGCCGGGGTGTCGCTGGTTCCGTCGATGAGCAAGAGCACCGACATAATCAACTCCCTACGCAATATCCCGGAACGATGGGTGTGGAACTTCGCCCCGTTCGTGCGCTTCCGCTACAAGATCGACAAGCAAAGCTCTGTCAACTTCCATTACATGGGACGCTCCTCACAGCCCTCCATGACCCAGCTGCAGCCTGTGGCCGACTACACCAACCCGCTCAATGTGGTGCAAGGTAACCCCAACCTGAAACCGACGTTCAGCCACAACATACGCCTGCGTTTCCAGAAGTTCTCCCCCGAGAGCCAGCGGTCGATAATGACCATGGCCGACGCGCAGATAAGCCAGAACGCCATCGTGTCGCGCACCACGTTCGACAGCCAGACCGGCGGCCGCTACACAGAGTACACAAACGTGAACGGTGTGTGGAACGCACGCGTGATGAACATGTTCTCGCAACCGTTCGGAGGGAGCAAGAAATGGTCGTTCAACAACAATATCTTCGTCAACTACAACCGCCAGGTGGGCTACAACAACGGTCTGCTCAACAATTCGGGAACCTTCATGATTGCCGAATCGCCCTCGATAGCGTTCCGCCCCGAGAGCCTGGAGCTTGAATTGCGTCCGATGTGGAGGATGCAGTCCACCCACAACAGTCTCGAGAGCATCGGCAACTCCACTGTCCACAACTTCGGTGGTATGTTCAATGGCTCGTGGTATGCGCCGTTCGGACTTGTGCTGGCCACTGACCTGCGCTATTCGGCCTCGCGCGGATATGCCGAGGGGTATAACACCAACGAATGGATGTGGAACGCCTCCATAGCCTACCAGTTCCTCAAAGGCCGCTCGGCCACGGTTGCCTTGAAGGTCTACGACCTGTTGCAGCAGAAATCGAACATCCGGCGCACAATCACTGCCAACTATATCGACGACATCGAGTATAACTCGCTGATACGTTATTTCATGCTGACGTTCACCTACAAGTTCAACACCTTCGGCAAAGGGAACGAACCTTCGAGCCAACGCGGAGGCTTCCCCGGCGGTGGCCCCGGCGGGCCGCCGCCACACGGCGGACGCCGTTAATTTAGCCGTATATGCCTATGACTATTAGCGGCATAGGCACTCCATTCCAGGAACGGCATTACAACACATACAGCTGGTGGAGCAACCAATGACTGACGACATCCCTGCCAAAGGCCTCACCGTCGTGACCTACAATATCTACCGCAACGGGAAGCTGCTTGCTGCCGACATACCTGAAGCTGCATATCGCGATGAGCACGCCCCCGGAGGCACCAACCGCTATAACGTGTCGGCAAGCATCGACGGACGGGAGCAGCCGATGTCTAACGCAGCAGTCATAGCCCCCGCGGGATAAGGCAGACGGCTTTCAGCGGACGCAGCATCCGCTCCGGCGATCACATCTTCAAAATCCACCTCGGCCGTTAATATGAGGCACCCGGGGCATTGGCTGCAACGCACATTTTTCCCTGGCCTTTGATTTAGAGGGTGAAGTCATCTTGACTTTTTGA
>Ga0137307_102766_pt1 | contig 11497 bp, 11 predicted proteins | sample NAcewD2O_March_2_FD_97180 | JGI IMG/M metagenome (GOLD analysis project Ga0137307, IMG submission 97180) | Mouse cecal microbial communities from Vienna, Austria - N-Acetylglucosamine amended D2O_March | ecosystem: Host-associated > Mammals > Digestive system > Large intestine > Cecum | place...
TCCACAATTGCATTTGCATTTTCCTTACTCTTGCTTCGATTCAGGGCATATTTTATACCTTCCAGGATCGTCTCCGAGTAAGTGCCTTTTTCTTTATAAATCTTCAACATCATTTTGCTGACGTTATAAATCTCGGACTTATCATACGCTTCACCAAATAATGTACCGCATTGACATCAAAAGCCTCCACTGCATATTCACGGTAAGATGTTACAAAAATAATGCAGCTTCTGCAGGAAATCTGTCTTGCCATTTCAAGTCCGTCTATCCCAGGAAGCATTAAATCTAATAGGATGATATCAAACTTCTTTTTTGCTTTTACATTAAATCGCTAGTTTCAGCTCTACATATGGAGAAGAACGCAAAGACCAGCGAAATTACTATTAAAATTACTGGAAAGACCGCATTGTTCGCCATTGTAAGATCACCGACATTTGCCTGTGTCAAAATAATTAACAGGAAAGAGGAAATAATCGTTGCCTTCGAAGATTTCATTGCCATACCAATAAACAAAGCAATGAAACTCATGGAAACAACAACAATGGATTTTACAATCAGTTGAATATAAAAACCCAAACTTGCCATGTTGAAATCAATCGGAAATGATGACACCATGAAGCGGGAGCCTAATATAATACAACCATAAATTAATAACTTTGTGACAACAAGCGTCACAAAATTGAAACTCCAAACTGCAAGCATTTGAGAGATAAGAATTTTTTGCCGTTTAATCGGATAGGAAAACATCAAGTTCATAGTCTTGTTCTTGTATGCGCTGACAATAAAAGATGAGAGCATAACACTGGTAAAAATCAAAAAAGACATACTTGTAAACAGTTCAATAGGGGATGATATCGTACCGTTGCCAGGGGCTGCGTCGGGAACACCTGTGTCCGGATCGTTTGCAATCCCTAAATAAGCAAGCGCAAATATAAACAGGCAAAGGACGGCAGCCAAAATTATGGCATTTCTTGCATATTTACCGATATTGTTCTTTTTCCATTCCAATTTAATCAGCTTCAACATAATTCTTCACCTCCGCAGTCATTTTAAGAAAATAATCTTCCAATGTTTCAGCCTTTTTCCCAATAGCGATTACTTCAACATCGTTCAAAGCTAATACTTTTGACAGCTCCTGCGTGGAAACATGGTTGTCATAAATTCGGATTTGCCCGTCCTCAATAATCTTGAAATTTATCAATCCAAGTTTCTCACTTAACACATAAGCTGCCTTTTTTGTGTTCATTACAGATAACTCAATATAAGCTAAATTCATTTGCTCAATCTCTTTCATACCTATCTCTTTCATCATCATACCATGATTGATTACGCCGACAGTATTGGCAATACTTTCGATTTCTGAAAGTATATGACTTGAAATCATAATTGTAATTCCATACTCTGTGCAGAGTGTCTTTAACAGATCACGAATTTGCTTCATGCCAACAGGGTCAAGCCCGTTTGTCGGCTCGTCAAGAATGAGCAGCTCCGGTTTGCATAAGATAGCCCTCGCTATTCCAAGGCGTTCTTTCATTCCAAGAGAATAGTTTTTTACAGGCTTTCCCGCAGCCTTTGTCAAGTCCAGCATATCAAGGGCATTTTCAATGCTTCCATGATTATAATATCCCATATACTCGGAATGAAGTTTCAGATTTTCATATCCTGTCATGTGATCGTAAAAGGTGGGGAACTCAATAATACTTCCCATCCGCTTCAGCACCTCATAAGACTGCGGAGTAAGTGTTTCCCCAAAAATTTCTACTTTTCCGTCCGTGGGTTTCCAAAGGTTTGTGATTATTTTCATAACCGTAGTTTTGCCCGCTCCATTTGGTCCAAGAAATCCGTAGATTTCACCTTTCTTGATGTGGAGATTGACATTGCTGACAAGCTCTTTTCCGCCAATCGTCTTTGTAAGGTGGTTCGTTTGTAAAATATATGGCATTTCCATTGCCTCCTTTCTTGATACCATTGTAGCGGCTATTATTTTCAAAACTCTTGAATAAATCTAACAAATTTCTTTCGTGGCATTTTAATAAGATATTTTTTTTAGTTTGACTGTGAAAGTGGTTTTTACATAAGGAGTGCTTTCCAGAAGAATTTCCCCGCCAAGCTGTAAAGCCAGATTCTTAGCGATTGTCAGACCTAAACCATTCCCCTGTATGCTGCGGCTACGGGAATCCTCCATTGTAAAAAGACGGTCAAATACACTTTCTGCAAAGGCTTTATCTATTCCCTGTCCCTTATCAACCACATCAACAAACACACTTTTTTTATCTGTTCTAAGAAATACACCTAAATATTTTCCGTCAGAACCATAACGGATCACATTAGAAATCAAATTAAATAAGATACGTTGCAGGGCTTCTTTATTGCCTTGAATGTAGACAGCATTTTGGGGCAGATCAACATCCACTTGAAAATCTGCTTTTGTCAGCATTTCGTAAAAATCTAAAATGCTTTCACGGCATATTTCGCAAATATCTACTCTTGAAAGTTCTATATCTGTATCGCCGGCTTCTATTTTTGCCAACGTAAAAAACTGGTTGATTAGTTCCATAACGCTTTGCGCTTTCTGCTCTGTCTTTGCCAGCATTTCCTGTGTAGCTTCACCATTCAGCCGCATGATTTCTAAATATCCCAAAATAACAGTCATAGGCGTTTTCATATCATGGGAAATATTAGACAACATTCTTTTTGAAGCAATTTCAGAACGGCGGTAATCAGCTTTTACTTTCAAATGATTTTCCAAAAGGCGGTTAATTTGTGCCGCCAATTCCATAAGCGCTTTGTTCTCTGTGAAAAGCATTATTCTTTCATCACTATCCGTATCTATTATCTCGTTCAGTTTTTGCTGAATTTTCCACAATTTTGTTTGTGTACCAGTCCGAAACACAAACTGCTGGTAAAGAACAACAGCAAATAACAGCACAATGCAAAGACATAGAAAAAATATAATCGTTGCGTCGCTCATAAATTTTCCCCCAGTTTATAACCAATTCCCCAAACTGTAAGTACATATCGTGGATTACGGGAATCGTCCTCTATCTTATTTCTCAATCTGCTGATATGCACATTTACGGCATTTTCATCGCCAAGGTAAGCGTCATTCCATACAAGAGAGTAAATCTGTTCTTTTGTATAAACCTTCTTAGGATTTTGCAGGAGCAACTTCAAAATTTCAAATTCCTTTGCTGTCAGATCAACTGTTTTTCCTTTTTTTGTAAGAGTATAGTCAGATAAATTCATAATTAAATCTCCCGTCGTAAGGATAGCAGAGGTAACAATAGCTGTATTGTCATACTGTATCGTTCTGCGCAAAGTTGCTTTTATACGTGCTAAAACCTCTGCAACAGAAAAGGGCTTCGTAATGTAATCGTCCGCGCCCAAACCTAAACCTAATGTTTTATCACTTTCGGTATCTTTTGCTGAAATGATTATGATTGGAACAACACTGTTTTTACGGATATGTTGCATAACGTCCATTCCGCTGATTTTGGGTATCATTAAATCCAAAAGAACAAGATGAACAGGAATATCATCAAATATATTGCACGCTTCCTGTCCGTCAATAGCACAAACTACATCATAATTTTCTGTTGTCAAATAATTCTTTAACATTTCACTGATTTCTGCATCATCTTCAACCAGCAGGATTTTGTAATTGTTCATATCTGTTTATTTTCCTTTCGCCTTGCGTCAACAGGTTTTTTCGCATCCTTTGGTATCAGCCACATACGGCTAAATTTTGCTATGCCTGGTATGCGTTTTTCCTCGCATAGCTTCTGTACCCGTCTTTCTGAAATGCCCCATTTCTTTGCTGCTTCTGGAGCAGAAATAAACTCTAACATTTTCATTCTCCTTTTCTCCAATCTCTATCAGTACAATTATATACGGTTAGCCGAATGAAAACAAGATTCCCGTAATAAACTTTAGGAATTATTCAAGCTAATTAATGAAACTATGTAAACATATCCAAGAAGAAAGATGAACAGGAAAATGTAATAGGGTATAATCTATAATCATGGTAAAAAGACCAGTACCACAATATGACTTCAAGGATTTTGGGGCGGCTATCCTCCACGTTACCTTGCAAATATTGAGAACAAGGGGCCGCACCCAATCCAGCAAGCAATTGAATACAATCCACATATTCCTGACAATATGCCTGCTTTGCTAATACTCAATAAGTATCTTTTTCTTCTCTCCATCCGGAAATGTATATAAAAATACTGCCGCTGTATCCTTACATGCCCACAAAAACGGAGTAGTACACTCAATCTCCAATCCAGAATCCCCCGTCAGCATTTCAATCAGTTCTACCTTATCAAAGCATTTCCCATCGTCTATATCCATACTCTGCAGCTGTTCTTCAAGAACCTGATACAGTCCATCTTTCGTAATCGGATTCTCTAATATCTGCCGGAAACGAAATTGACTATTCGTAAACCGGTTTGTATTAAGTATCCGGAGCAGATATGCCGTCATCCGCTCCGTCATCACCTCATCAATCCCTACCACCAGTTCCTCATTTTCATTGCCACGGATTTTGGAAATCAGGGCGCCAATCACTTCGGGAAATACAATTACAAAATCAATTCCGCCATTGATACGGATTTTATATTCTTTCGCCATCTCGTTTTCAACCTTTTTTCATAACCTCTGTCCCTGCGCCAAAGACTATAGTCTGAGATTTTCTAAAAGACAATTGAAATAAAATATACTGATATACGGCAATCATCAGGCAGACTGCGATGTTAAATCCGATTATCAGATATTCATTGGAAGAAATCACTCCATCGTTCTGCCACAAAGTCATTGTATAATAAGCGAACATCAAAATTGTCGCCACCACTGTCGGAAGAACAAAAACTTTTTTTTCCTGTTCCTTTAAAATCCGATCCAGATATATCTGTCCGGCTCCCAGTTTCTTCACATCCATCAGTACATGTTTACTTTTCACGGCAACCGCAATACTTCTGGTATAACCAATCACACCTGCCGATACCAGACAGATTACTGCCACAAAAACGAATATCAATAACAGCGTTGCATAAGTCAGCACAAAATTTCTCTCCAAAAGCGGAATGAATACCGGATTATATTTCCAGTCAACTTCTATCTCCGGACGTTTTGGATAAAGCATAGCCGGTTCGCCGTAACCATAATTCTCATCCACATCTGCCCGGTATTCATCATAGGAGGCCATCACACGCATGCTGTTTGATACTGAATTACAATACCGTGCATACAATTCCTTAGAAAATGTGTAAATATCTCCTTCTTCTGAAATGTCAAACAATACCTGTGTCATCTGAAACCTTTTGGATAATCCCTCTTTTAACCCGGCAAAATCTTCATCATTTAAAATATAACTTGCAGATCCATCCTGTCCGCGGTCATAAAAGAAACTGCTGTATTCTACAGTCCCTGAAAAGACAAGTTTCTTTTTTACTCCTGTGTCCGTATTTTCTGCCATATCCAGATCTTCAGGTAAAAACCAATAATTTTCTGTATTGTTTTTTCGACTGATATACAGGTAGGTTCCCGGTTCTACCTGCACTTCCATTCCCGTTGCTTTGGAAAATCCACTTGCGCTGACAAAATTTTTATAATAATCCTTTTCACGGTATTCTTCCGTAAGCATACCATTTTCATCATAATTCTCTCTTGCAACGCCGCTGCCGAGCAGACGTGCAACTTCTACTTCCCGGTAATTGATGATTTTTACACCATACTCCGCAGCAACAGATTCTACATCATGCACCGTTAATCTATCCGCATCTCCAAGATAACGATAGGACATATCATTATCCTCGTTTGCGGCAATCGTTGCTCCCTGAATGCAATTTGTTGCAGAATAGAATATTGCAAATAAAGCCCCTGCCAGAAGAAGAGTGACAATGAGCATGTTGCGTACGACAGATACTCCCTGAAATTTCAGCATTCCAAACGAGATCAAGTGCCTGTAATACTTCTGAGGATTTTTTCCCCGCTTATGGACTGCCACTGAATATACCATGATCCGGTACAGACCGATCAATACTAAAATATAAAAAGCATAATGGAATCCTCCTAGCGTCATCTTAAAAACTGTACTGATTGCAAACGGAATAATCAGTCCGCCTAATATTCCCAATACAATCAAAATCAGACCGGCAGCCAGATATTTACGGTCAACATCTTTCCGGATCGGCTCTGTTCTCCGTTCCTCATTTAAAATCTCGATCAGATTTGCACGTTTCGTAAATCTGTTTGTCATTCCCAGAATGATAACAGAAACAGCCAAAACAAATAAAACTGAGCCAAGTAAACCAGATAAGGAGAAACCAAAACTGTCACTTTCCGCACTCTGGATCAAATTCTCGTAGAGCCTGCCAAAACCATATGCTATCATACCGCCACTCAAGATACTGACCATAGATAATTTCCCAATAATCATTAACATCTCTTTCATTATCGTTTTTGAAAGCGTACCTTTCGCCGTACCAAGCGCCATGAGGATGCCAACCTCCCGGCTCTTAAACCGCAGAAATAATCCTGCTGCATAGATGACAAATAACACACATCCTGTTACTGCCACTGCGTATATCATATACAGCATCTTTCTGGAATCCCCGCCAACCGGCAGCCTTCCCTGCACAAACGGACTCAGCATAAAAAGAGTCAGGGCTGATACCAATAATACAGACAGAGAAAAACATAAGCTGAACTGCCTGTAATTTCCTTTATTATATTTCTTGAGTTTATTTAAGACATTAAGCAGCGTCATCGTTCTCACCACCATTCAATTTTCTTAATACATTCAGCAGATCTTCCAAAAATGCTTTCCTGTTTCCATTGTTCATCAGCTCTGAATGAACCTTTCCATCTTTCATCATAATCACCCGATCACAATAGCTTGCGGAAAATGTATCGTGTGTTACCATCAGTATAGTTGCTCCCAGTGTTTTCTTCGCCTCAATAAATGCCTGAATGACCGCTTCGCTGGCTCGACTGTCTAAGTTTCCTGTAGGCTCATCGGCAAGGATCGCAAGCGGATCGTTCATAAGGGAACGCGCTACCGCTACCCGTTGTTTCTGTCCGCCGGAAATCTCTGCCGGATATTTATCCGCTATATGTTCAATTCCAAACAGCCGCAGGAGTTTCCCTGCTTTTTCCTCCATAAGCTTATAATCCTCTCCACGGATAACCTTCGGTACACACACATTTTCAAACACCGTAAGACCGTCAAGAAGCATAAAATCCTGAAACACAAAACCTAGCTGCTCGTTTCTCACTCTCGCAATTTCCTCTTCACTTAACCTGGAAAGGCGGATGCCATTCAAAGTAATCTTACCCTTATCATAAGGATGGAAACAGGAAATACAGTTGAGCATAGTTGTCTTTCCACTTCCAGACGCCCCCATAACTGCCACAAATTCCCTTTCTTTTACCTCAAAACAGACATCCTTTAATACCTCATATGTTATCCTGCCTGTTTTGTAACTTTTAAATAAATGATCTACTTTTAACATGAAAGCTCCTCCTTGTTTCTTGATATGATTAGGATACTTTAATGAAAAATTTTTTCAACATGCGTTGCCTAAACTAATATAACCATTGCCTAAACTAATCCAAAACTATACGGTAAGTTGTTCTGTATCGGATATTCACCAAATTTAACGCCAACGCAAAAAGCCACAAGATTTTTCTTAATCTAATGGCTCTCACAACTCTTATATTTCCGGTAATGGTATTATATGTTTCATTACAAACTTCCCGTTCTCCTGACGAATCACACACTCCCCATTATACTTCTCTACTGCCTTACGGATATTGGGAATTCCAAACCCATGCAGAAATTCATCTTCTTTTGATGTGCCTTTCATTTTTCCCATTACCGCATTATTCTCGAACACAATCATTAACATATCATGATTACATCCTGCTTTTACCGTAATCAGCCTCTGCTCCGGCGGTAATTTCACACTTGCCTCTAACGCATTATCAAGTGCATTGCCAAAGATTGTACTGATATCCAGTGGCTCAATAAAATCTCCGGAGGTAAAATCAATAACAGCAAGAAAATCAATCCCCTGTTCTTTTGCTTTCTTCACTTTATCCCGGATAATAACATCCAGGAAATCATTTCCAGTGTGAACATAGTCCTCATAATCTGAAATCTGCCGACGAAGCTCTGCCACCATCTGTTTTGTCTCCTGACTGTTTTGCTTCTCCAATATGAGCAGATGATTCTTCATATCATGGTACAGCGCACGCACACGTTTTTCATCTTCTTCTTTTTCCCTGTAATAGCAGAACTGCTCATTCATTCTGTTGATAGTAAATTGTTCTTGCTGTTCCACCTTTTTCAACAACGTATAATTCTTTATATATAAAAGCTGTACAGTGAATATAATTGCCAGGACACTGCTCATAATATGATGTTCCAGATTATAGTTTCCGCTTTTTATGGTTATATCGTCTAGAAATACGATTATTAGAAAAATGTAACTTACAAATATCAATATAAAATCTTTCAGAGTTGCATCATATTGGAAATTACGAAACAGACGAGATATTCCAAAAGACAGCAGGATCATCACGATAAAAAATCCAAAATATGTCTGCCATCTCATAAATATTTCATTTCCTATTTTCACAGTAAGAGGATCAAAAAAATGAGAAAGTATACCTCCGGCAATGGATTCTCCTAAAATAATCTCCGTATAGAGCAAAAACATGCAAATAATACTGTTAAACCATGTATCCCTATAACACAACTTAATAAAAATAGTTCCTGCAATAATGATTGCCGGCATTTTAAATGTCTGATCCCGAATCACCCATGTCCACATATATACAAAACAGAAAAATAATACACAAGGCAAATATTTCACATATTTATTTCTATTTTCTTTGCATATTCCTGTCATAATAAAGCCGAGTGCGATCACATCGCCTAACGTACCCAGAATATCCATTACTCGATAAATCCACATTACACTTTCTCCCTCAGGCCCCCCCTTCAATTTCCCCATCCCAATTCTTCACTTTAACTGCGCATTTTTCTTCCGGCAACGGCAAAATAATCTTTACTGTAAACCGTCCAAGTTTCTGTTGGATCAAACATTGACCGCCGTATTTTTCTACTGCCGTCTTCATATTCTGAATTCCAAATCCATGCAAAAAACAATATGATTTGGTAGTATTCTCATATCCGGACTCCCCTCGCTGACAATTATTTTCAAATACAATAGACAACATTTCCCGCACACAATCCGCTTTTACCGTGATCAGCCTCTGTTCTAGCGGCAGCTTCACACTCGCCTCTATTGCATTATCCAGTGCGTTGCCAAAGATCGCACTAATATCCATTGGTTCAATAAAATCTCCCACACCAAAATGAATCATGGCAAGAAAATCAATCCCCTGCTCCTTTGCTCTCTTCACTTTATCCCGGATAATAACATCCAAAAAATCATTACCCGTATGGATATAATCCTCATAGTATGAAATCTGCCGGCGAAGATCTGATACCATCTGTTTTGTCTCAGCACTGTTCTGTCTCTCCAATATGAGCAGATGGTTTTTCATATCATGGTACAAAGCCCGCACACGCTTCTCATCCTCTGCTTTCTCTTGGTAATATGAAAACTGCTGATTCATCCGCTCGATGGTCTGTCGGTTCTTTAACTCCTGCTCCCGGATATACATTGTATTTTTAGAATACAGGAAACTGACAATAAAACTGACTGTAAGAAATATCGAAAACATATACACAGCCAAATCTGACAGAATTCCTAAATTCAGATATGCATAAGAAGATAACAGGTTAAGTGCTAATGCAATAGAAAAACTTAACGATACAACTAACGTATCTTTCCCTCCGAACCGATACTGCCAGTCCCTGACCAGCATATAAATACCAATTAATACAAATGCCCTGATAATCAAAGCAAATACATATGTTTCCCACCGAAGCATATTTACCCCGTCTACTTCAACCAGCGCGGCATCCCCATATAACCACTGTATACATGGAATACTGATTATTTCAGGCAGGTGTGTTACCAGCAAAAGAAACAGTTCATAACACACAATCCCCTGAGAAATAGAATCCTTGTAAATTATTTTTAAACAGACGAAGTAAATCACAGCTGTTAAAAACAATTTGTATGCACCTAATGATGTTAACCACGTTGTCATCCATGCTATACAAAAATTGGCACATACCGGAAGAAATTTCCAAAAGGCAGAAGAAAAACGAGGAGTTTTGCATAAATGTATGTAAATTAAATACAAGCCGGCCACTTCTGACAGTGTTATAATCAAGTCCAAAATATAATAAAGCCCCATTACAACCTGTCCCCCCAGTAATCTGCCAGTTTCTCCATCACAAGTTTCCGCTTAGGCTGGCTGATGGGCAATCTTTCCCCGTTGGTTAATTCCAGCTCCAGTTTTCCCACTCTTTTTACAAAAAAGAGATTCACCAGATAGCTGGAATGGCAGCGTAGAAAATGATCCTCTTCAAGTTCTGCCTCAAGCTCTTTCATTTTTTTATAGGAAATAATCTCGCCTTTATCTGTATGCAGCAGCACATTCCGGTTATAAGTTTCCAGATATTGCAGCGTATTCAGATCTACCCTTTGCTGTCCATCTCCATTATGTACAAGGATATATTTCTTATCATCCCGCTTATAATTCTTAAGCCACTTATCCAATTCATTCTTCAGACGTACATAAGTAATCGGCTTTATAATATAGTTCCAGGCCCGGTATTCATATCCTGCCAGAGCGTACTTCGCCAGGGATGTCAGAAAAATAATACTGACCTTCTCATCCTTTTCCCGGAGACGTTTTGCCGTTTCCAGGCCATTAATGGTATCCATCTGAATATCCAAAAAGATCAAATCAAGTTCAATTTTATTACACTCAATTAATTTCAAACCATTTTTAAATTTTGTCGTACGGATTTCTATGCCTGTTTCACCGACATATTTCTGGATCATTTCTTCCAGCTCTGTAACAAAATCCTGCTCATCATCACAAATTGCAATATTATACATCATCTTCACCTCAAAAATATAGCTACTGTTCACAGTCAATGACATTGATTCACAACAGCAACAAAAAAATATCGTACTGGTTAAAAAACCCCTTAACCTCTTGTTACAGGGATTACCAGAAAGAATTGAATACCGGATTTGTCATACAATAGCAACTGCCTTGATATATTACAACATAATTTTTATATCTTTACAACAGGTTATCGTTAAAAATGCCAGTAAAAAAGTATATCCATGCCTCTCCATATATTAGGGACAGCCATAAGGACTGCCCCCATCACTCCCTTTAAAGTGTATTTGAAAAGTATAAGTACTTTTCATAAACACATCTTAAAAGAGGAATCTTATATTAAGCAATATATTTGGCTGACCACAATATATAGTGGTGGCTCTCAAGCTTTTAAATACACTGGATTCGGGTGGCTCTCAAGCTTTAGAATAATCATTGA
>Ga0137307_102767_pt1 | contig 11494 bp, 10 predicted proteins | sample NAcewD2O_March_2_FD_97180 | JGI IMG/M metagenome (GOLD analysis project Ga0137307, IMG submission 97180) | Mouse cecal microbial communities from Vienna, Austria - N-Acetylglucosamine amended D2O_March | ecosystem: Host-associated > Mammals > Digestive system > Large intestine > Cecum | place...
ACCATCTCCGGATTAAAGCCGCGGCAGATCGAGGCATCCAGGTCGCGGCAGTATGCCAGACCGGCCTCGGGAAGTCCCATTTTCTTAAACTGGGAATGCCAGGGACAGGAATGGATATGCATCTCATAATCCGGGGAAATGCTGACTACGTCTACCTTATTGGCAAGCCCCTGCTCCTTTACCTCGTCTGAGTTGACCCACTCGCCATATCGGCTGTAAGTGGCATATGTCAGCTCCTGTCCGTCACGGATCGCCCGCTGGGCCATCCTGCGTCCCCTCTGTTCTGCGTAATAACGCGTCGCCTGCTGAAACGCTGCCTTGCCGCGCTCGCCAAACGCCTCCTTCAGATCCACATAAAACCTTGCCGCGATAAACGCATGTGTCATTTCGCTGAATCCCATCATGTTCTCCCTTCTGTACTCTGTTTTATTATATTTTTTATGTTCCTTTTACAGATTCTGATGTCGCTTCCAGACACAGACGCTCTGAAAGCCCCGCAAATTCTTCCAGCGACAGCGCTTCCCCTCTTGCCAGTGGCGGCAGCCCCATCGCTTCCAGGGTCCTTGCAACCTGTTCCTTGGAAAATGGCAATTCCGGCGCATTATTGATACTGTTCTGAAGCGTCTTTCTCCGCTGGTTAAATGACGCACGTATTATCCGGAACATCAGCTCTGCGTCTGCAACCCGGACCGGCGCCTCTTTATGCTTCGTCAGCCGAATGACTGCCGAGCCCACATTTGGGCGCGGAATAAAGCAGTTCGGCGGCACATTTGCCACAATCTCCGGCTCAGCATAGTACTGCACAGCCAACGACAACGCCCCATATTCCTCTGTGCCGGGCTTCCCCTGCATCCGCTGGGCTACCTCCTTCTGCACCATAACCGTTATACTGTCAAGGGGAACCCTGCTTTCCAATAATCCCATAATAATCGGCGTCGTAATATAATATGGAAGGTTCGCCACCACCTTAATCGGGCGCCCCTCGTTATACCGCCCGGCAAGCTCCATGATATCAATCTTTAAAATATCCTCATTAAGTACTGTAACATTATCATATTCTGCCAGCGTTTCCCCGAGAATCGGTATCAGATTCTTATCAATTTCCACTGCTGTCACGGCTCTGGCACGTTCTGCCAGATATTGCGTCATAGTACCAATCCCCGGGCCGATCTCCAGAACAAAATCTTCTTTCGTGATCCGGGCGGCGGCAATGATCTTCTCTAACACGTGAGAATCAATCAGGAAATTCTGTCCGTACTTTTTCTGAAACAGGAATCCGTATTTCTGTATCACCGCAATGGTATTTTTCGGAACTCCCAGATTTGCCATAGATCCCTCCCGTTTTTAATCTGTATCCTCTGCCGCTGTTTCCAGGCCATAAAGTCTCCCCGCATTCCTCGTGGTCTCCTGGATGATTGTCTCCGGCGCAGTCTTTTTCATCTGTGCCAGCGCTTCCACAACAAGCGGCAGATACTGCGAAGAATTTCGTTTTCCACGGTTCGGGTGCGGCGTCAGGTACGGGCAATCCGTCTCCAAAACAAGCGACGATAACGGGGCATACTCCACGACTTCTTTCAGATTCCTGGCGTTTTTGTAGGTAAGAACGCCCCCGATTCCCAGATAGAAACCCATATTCAGATATTCTCTCGCAATCTCCACACTGTAGGAAAAGCAGTGGATCACGCCGCCGCAGAGCCCGTCCCGCTCTGCTTTCATGATGTCCAGCGTATCTTTGGCCGCATCACGGCTGTGGATAATCACCGGAAGCGCCTCCTCCTTTGCGGCTGCAAGCTGGGCCAGAAACCATTTTTTCTGCACAGTACGCTCCGGCTCATCCCAATAATAGTCAAGACCGATCTCCCCGATAGCCACAATTTTTTCCTGGCGCGAGCTTTCCTTCAGCCACTGAAGCGCCCGCTCTGACAGCCCGCCCGTCTCATTGGGGTGGACTCCCAGCGCACCATAGACGAAGGGATACTGTTTCGTGAGCTCCAATGTAGCCTCACAAGAGGCCAGGCTTGCACCTACATTTACCACATAACCAATTCCATGCTCTCTCAGGCCCGATAGCAGCGTATCCCGGTCATCGTCGAACGCTGCGTCATCGTAGTGGGCATGTGTATCAAAAATATAATCCATAAAATACTTCTCCTAACGCTGCCAAAAGCAGCATATGCAGCGGATAAACGGCATAGGGCAGATAGCCCATGTCTTTCCCCTTTTCTCCATTGTAACGGTTTATGAAGAAAAAGGCAATACAGGAAGCGAGTCCGGAGTCATTCCGATACATGAGCAGGAGCACAATACAGCCTGCCCATACCCGTTTTAGCGGGTCTCCACGAAAAAAATACAGAATCAGGATAAAAATCAGCCCTCCCAAACCGTAATCCGGCCTGAGGATAAAGACCGCCGCACAGGCTGACAGGAGAACGGCAAGCTTCCCGAAAGGCTGCATATCCTGTTGTTCCAGAATCCCCATGCACAGCACAGCCGTAAAAAACAAGAATAATATATTCTGTCCCTGCGGATAAAAAAACGAATGCCCGGCCACCAGGTTATAGGGAATCTCTGAAGCCAGGGCCAGAAGGAGCAGTCTCATCCGGTAATATTTTACATTTTTCGTATAGAAAAATCCCTGTACAATCAAAAAGGCATATAGGGGAAAAGCCATCCGCCCAATCAGGCGCATGGCTGTGTAAACCCCGTTTCCATATAGCGATTTGCAGAGGCCGGTCCAATACAGGAGTGAAACCGCCGCATGGTCGCTTATCATCGCAGCGATTGCAATTTTCTTTAAATCCCATGCCGTATATCCTGATTTCACGCCTGTCGGAGCCTCCTTTGACCGCTTTGGCAGATGAGTATTGGTCTGACATGCGTGTCTAACGTACCTCGGAACCTGATTTCATCGCTTTCTCCGGTGTCATCAGGGCCAGATTCCCCTCATCGTCCTCCGCACACAGGATCATGCCCTCTGACACCATCCCTGCCAGTTTAGCGGGTTTCAGATTGGTAACTACCATGACCTTCTTTCCCACCATCTCCTCTGGCTTGTACCAGGCCTTGATCCCGCTCAGAATCTGTCTTGTCTCCGAACCGATCTTTACCTGTGAGCAAAGAAGCTTCTTGGACTTTGCAACTGCCTCACACTTCACAATTTCACCGATCTGGAACTGAAGCCTGTCAAAGTCGTCGTATGTGATCTCCGGTTTTTTCTCCACATCCATCACAGCGTCCTCTGCCTGCGCCCCGCTTTCGTTTTCTATATTCTCTTCGGCTTCCGGCTCTTTGAGCGCCTCCACCTGCTCCAGAACCTTTTTGATATCCAGGCGGGCAAAAAGGATTTCCGGATTCCCGACTACCTTGTTTCCGTCCGGATAGAGGCCGAATTCTTTCATCTCAGCGAGACTTCGTTTCTGCGTGCCAAGCTGTGCAAGGATCTTCTCCGAAGTCTCAGGCATAAAGGAGCTGAGCATGGAAGCGCCGATCGTAATCGCCTCTGCCAGATGATAGAGCACAGTTGCCAGACGGTCCTTTTTCTCCTCGTCCTTCGCTAACGTCCAGGGTGTCGTCTCATCAATATATTTATTGCTGCGGCGGAAAATGTTGAAAATCTCTGTAATCGCGTCCGCCACTCTCAGCTTATCCATCTTCTCATCGGCTTTTTTCACAGCTTCCAGAACTGTCTGCTTCAAGTCCTCATCAACTGGTTCATAAGCCTTTCTGTTCTCGACCGTGCCGCCAAAATACTGATTCGTCATAGACACGGTACGCTTAACCAGATTGCCCAGGATATTTGCCAGGTCGGAATTCATGCGCTCCACCATAAGCTCCCAGGAAATCACGCCGTCATTTTCAAACGGCATCTCATGAAGCACAAAGTAACGCACAGCATCCACACCGAAAAATTCGGCCAGCGTATCCGCATAGAGTACATTTCCTTTGGACTTGCTCATCTTACCGTCGCCCTGCAGCAGCCACGGATGTCCAAAGATCTGCTTTGGCAGCGGAAGCCCGAGCGCCATTAAAAAGATCGGCCAGTAAATCGTGTGGAAACGGATGATATCCTTTCCGATCAGATGCAGGTCGGCAGGCCAGTATTTATCAAACATCTCCGCATTCACGCCATCACAGTCGTAGCCGATTCCCGTGATATAATTACTCAGGGCATCGAGCCACACATATGTCACATGTTTCGGATCCTCTGCTACCGGAATCCCCCAGGTAAATGAGGTGCGCGATACGCACAAATCCTGCAGACCGGGAAGCAGGAAATTATTCATCATCTCATTCTTTCTGGATACCGGCTGAATAAACTCCGGATGGCTGTTGATATATTCAATCAGCTTTGGTGCATACTTGCTCATACGGAAGAAGTACGCCTCCTCCTTTGCGGGCTCCACGGGCCCTCCACAGTCCGGGCATTTGCCGTCCACTATCTGGGAGGCAGTCCAGAAGGACTCGCATGGCGTACAGTAAAGCCCCTCATAATTACCTTTGTAGATATCCCCCTGGTCGCAGAGTTTTTTGAAAATTTTCTGAATCTGCTTCTCGTGGTATTCATCCGTTGTACGGACAAACTTATCATACGAGGTATCCATCAAATCCCATATTCTCTTAACCTCTCCTGCTACCTCGTCCACATACTGTTTGGGCGTAACGCCCGCGGCCTGAGCCTTAAGTTCGATCTTCTGCCCATGCTCGTCCGTCCCTGTCTGGAAATAGACATCGTATCCCTGCTCGCGCTTATAACGCGCAATCGCGTCTGCCAGTACGATCTCATACGTATTACCGATATGCGGCTTTCCGGACGTATAGGCGATCGCCGTAGAAATATAATACGGCTTCTTACAATTTTTGCACATGTTTTCTCCTCCCGAGCGGATGTCCCGGACTGTCTCTGATATCGCTCCGGGTGCTCACTTGTAGAAGTGTGAGGGGCCTGTTACAAAAAAAGCCCGTCTTTTTATCTTAAAGACGAGTTCCCCCGTATGCCGCCTCAAACTGTTTTCTCGTTCTAGTCTATCCCGATATCTGTTTTTTGTCAAGCGGCGGCTTTCATGGAACTGTCATTTTTCTCCTGCATTTAAAAAATTAACGGATATCCGGCCGGGTGGTCCCATATATTGATACAAGGGTAATTTTTTGAATTGGAGGTCTGGTATATGAATTTAAAACCCCGGCGGCTCTCTGCCGTTTTTCTCTGCCTGCTCACTGCCCTCTCACTCCTTCTCTGCTCCTGCGGCAGGGACCGCCTCGCCTGGTCCGGCGGGGAAACAGGCGAATTCTATTCAGCCGATGGCTCCCATCAAAAAGGCGGCTTAAATGAAAGCAGTCCCGGATCATCTGACGCAGGGAAGGCCGGCCAGGCACAATTTGATGCCTTCTGCGATGAGATATTCCGTGATGAACTTTCGGCTGCCAGTACGCTCGATCTCCACTACACTCTGGTCTCACCCGAAGCATACGGAATCGACAAATCAGAGACGGCTCTTGGCTCCTACAGCCTGAATGATATGATGGCCGGGACACAGGAAGCCAAACAGCTGCGGGAACAACTGCTGCAATTTGACCGCTCTGTGCTTTCCTCTGCACAGAAGCAGACATACGACGCACTCCTGGATACTCTGGAAACCACACTTCTCCGGGAAGGAATGGAACTCTATGAGCAGCCTCTGGCTCCCACAATCGGAATCCAGGCTCAGCTCCCTATTCTGTTGGCGGAGTACTCCTTCCGTACCCTCCAGGATGTAGAGGACTATCTGGCGCTCTTATCGCAGATTGATGTCTACTATAACCAAATCCTGGCTTTTGAAAACCAGAAGGCTGACGCAGGTCTGGCGCCTTCAGACGCCTCCATCGACGAAATTCTGGCCTCCTGTGAAGGCTATCGGATCAATCCGGAGGACAATTTCCTGACGGAAACCTTCCACTCCCGCCTTATGACTCTTCCTGATCTCACAGAGGAACAGAAAGCGGACTTTCATGCACGCCATACAGCCGCTATCCGCGAACACTTTCTGCCTGCTTACGAAACCCTGATTGCCGGCATGAACGCCCTGAAAGGAAGGGGGATTCAGGATGGCGGCCTCTGCAATCTGAAGGATGGAAAACGGTATTATGAATACCTGCTGAAATCAGGCACAGGCACCTCGTACACGGTAGAAGAGCTAAAGCAGGCCCTGGCCAGGCGGATTGACACAGATCTCACTACGATCAGCCGGCTTTTTGAAGAAAATCCGGCACTGGATGTACAGAATGCTTCCTTTACCTTATCGGATCCTCAGCAAATTCTGGAAGATTTGAAGCGCCAGATGAAACAGGAATGCCCGGCAATGGCCGAATGCGGCTACGAGATCCGCTATGTGCCGTCGTATCTGGAAGCGGCACTGAGCCCTGCCTTTTACCTGACAGCCCCGCTCGATGATGTAAATCATAATGTCATCTACATAAATAATGCCTATTCCGACAGTACAGACGGGCTCTATACCACTCTGGCCCATGAAGGCTTTCCGGGGCATCTCTATCAGACGGTCTACTGGCGCACCCACGCCCCCTCGCCGTTATCCGCACTCTTGAGCTGCTCCGGAGCCAATGAAGGATGGGCTACCTACGTCGAAAACTATGCCTGCACATTAGACAACGGACTGCCAAAAGAAGTCGGCATCTACCGTGCAGCACTGCGCTCCATTTCTTTGTGTGTACACGGCCTCCTTGATATCGGCGTCAACTATGACGGCTGGAGCCGGGAAGAGGCGGGCAGGTTTATTACTTCCTATTTCCGGGTGGATGAGGAGAGCGCCGCACGCCTGTGGCAGGTCATGATTGACAATCCCACCAACTATCTGGAATACTGCAACGGCTATGTGGAACTCATGGAGATGCGGGAACAAGCCGAAAATACCCTGAAAGGCCGGTTCAGCCCGATGGAATTCCACCGTTTCCTCCTTGATATGGGGCCTGTCCCCTTCAGCGTTATGCGCCCGTGGTTTTCCGACTGGCTGCAAAAGCAGAATACGCATTAGCGCGACATACATTCAGGGATGCCAAATACGCCTGCATTATCTTCATTCATAACGGCGCGCTTACCGGCAGGCGCAGGAAGGTTTACTATGAAAGTCCATCGCCGCAGGCGATCTGAGTTCAGGGATGCCAAATGCGCCTGCATTACCTTCATTCATAGCGGCGTGCTTACCGACGGGCGCAGGAAGGTTTACTAGACAAATCATCTGCTTTCTGCTACAATTCAGACATATTATGAGAGGAGGGGTCTTTTAATGAACGAGGTAATGAAACATATCCTGACAAGAAGAAGTATCCGCAGTTTTACCAAAGAGCCGATTCCCAGAGATATCCTGGAAAAGCTGGTGGAAGCTGCCTTATGTGCCCCCAGTGGAAAGGGACAGCAGACATGGAAGTTTACAGTTATCACGAATCAGGAAATGATTACGCGTCTTACAGAGGCGATCGGCCATGAGCTGCAGCGCGGCGGCTACGACATGTACTGTCCGGCAGCCATCTTTATGCCGTCCAATCTGCGCGACGGAATCTGGAGCAAGGAGGACAATGCCTGCGCCCTGGAAAATGTATTCCTGGCTGCCCACTCTTACGGTATCGGCTCTGTATGGATTAACCAGATGCAGAATATCTGCGATACTCCGGGAATCCGCGCCATCCTTGATGAACTCAATGTCCCGGCAGATCATGTGGTATTTGGTATGGCAGCTCTTGGCTATCCAGATCCAGACTCAGCGCCCCGTCCTATCAAGCGCATCGGAACAGTCGAATATATCGAATAAGCACGGAAAGTAGCTTTCAAGCACCGCCCGGATACAGCACTCAGGCTGCCGGGCGGTATTTTGTTTTTCTTATTTTACCACCTGTCACAGTGATACAAATGTCTTGGAATTCCATCCACCATGATCGGCGGAACATCACCCTGAATCAGCGGCCTGACATCGTTCAGGAAATCCTCTGTCACATAGTCCCCGTCCGCATTGATCCATTCTCTGGGTACAACCTTTTCCACGTTCGATACCTTATGAACATTTCTCAGGCTCGTCGTGCACTGATAGGGATCGTCTGAAAGTCTCTCAAGGATTACCATCTCCCCGGTATCTCCCTCATCTGCAGCCTTGACCGCAGCACCGCCGACCTGGAAGGCCTCGATAATATCAATTCTGGAAACAAGATGGGATGCGGCACGCTGCAATGTGGAAAGCTCGATTCCCCTGGACTTACAGCCCAGCTCGTTTGCAATCCGGCATGCCAGATAATTGGCCGTACCGCTTAACTGCTTGTGACCGAAGGCATCCACGTAGTCCACCCCGTCTGTCAGCTCGCAGACATAGCGGCCGTCCTCCAGGCGGATTCCTTCTGATACCGCGACTACAATCGACTGCTTCTTTTCCAAAAGATTTCTTACCTTTTCCACAAACATCTCCACGTCAAACGGAAGCTCCGGCAGGTAGATCAGATCCGGGCCCTCGCAGTCCTCCCCTCTGGCAAGCGCTGAAGCGCCGGTCAGCCATCCTGCATTCCGCCCCATGACCTCAATCACTGTAACAAGCCCCTTGGAATATTCCAGAGCGTTGCTGTCACGGATGATTTCCTTTGTCGAGGTCCCGATGTACTTGGCGGCACTGGCATAGCCCGGGGTATGGTCGGTCAGTGCCAGATCATTATCAATCGTCTTGGGTACACCAATAAACTTCGTCGTATGTCCCTTGACAATGGCATAGTCAGACAGCTTTTTAATTGTATCCATCGAGTCATTACCGCCAATATAGATAAAACACTCAATCTCCAGCTTTTCAATAATTCCGAATATTTTTTCGTAAATTGCCGGATTCTCATGGATCTCCGGAAGCTTATAACGGCAGGAGCCCAAATATGCGGCAGGGGTTCTTTTTAAAAGTTCTACATCCAGATCATTTCTGATATGCTCAGACAGGTCAATATATTTTTCATCCATCAGACCCTGAATTCCGTGGAGCATTCCATACACCTTCTTCGCCCCCCGGTCGATTGCAGTGCGGTATACCCCCGCCAGACTTGAATTAATCGCCGCAGTTGGACCACCAGACTGCCCGACAATCACATTTCCTTTCATAGTATCTCCTCCTCAAAAGATATTATTTTATAGTTTCTTTCTCTTTTTTCCTGAACCAGCAGTCCAGCTTTGTCAGCGCCTTTATTAACACATCCGTTTCCTCCTGGTTCAAATCGGTTACTACCGCCTGTATCATTTCCCTGTGAAAGGCTGCGTGGTGCTCATATGCCTTTCTGCCCTTGTCCGAAAGCGAGATATATACGACCCGTCTGTCCTCCTGCCCGCGCTCTCTGAGCACATACCCTTTCTTCACAAGGTTATTCATCGCGATCGTCAGCGTTCCGACCGTGACAGAGAGCTCTCTGGCAATCGAAGACATATTCTTTGGCTCCCCTGTCCCGATTGCCTCAATCACATGCATATCATTGCCCGTGATATCCTGATATTCCGGTGTGATGATCGCCTTCTGCTCGATCTCCATAATATCCCTGAACAGACGGACCAGTATCTCATTTAATATCCCGTAATCATCCACTGAACATTCCCTTTCTTCACGAGCCGCAATGGGCATATCGAAATGGTAAGAATACCGTTTTCCCAATTCTTAGTCTCTGCCGCCGCATCTCATGAAAGCGCCGTACATTATCTACCGGGACATTATAACTCAAGATTTCCGTACAGACAACAAAATTTTACATCATTTCTGCGAGGAAAATGCTGGCTGCTATCCCTCCGGCTGTTGCAAGCAGCGCTCCCGGAAGCGTCCATCTCGTCTTTCGGATACCGGCTGACATAAAATATACGCTCATTGTATAGAAAATCGTCTCCGTACATCCCATCATAACAGATGTGATATTTCCAATCAGAGAATCCGGGCCGTATTCCTTAAAAATATCCAAAATAAGGCCTGTGGCTGCAGAACTAGAGACCATTCGTACCAGGATTACCGGCACCAGCGGAACCGGAATATGGATCCAGCCTGCCGGTACTTTTAAAAGCTCTGCCAAAGCATCCAGGATACCAGAGGCCCTCAAAATTCCGACTGAAGTCATTAACCCGATTAATGTTGGCAGGATCCCGACAACGGTCCGCATGCCTTCCTTGGCCCCTTTTAAAAAATCATCGAATACAGGCCGGCCGGACAACAGTCCGAACCCCACGATGTAAAACACGATCAGCGGAACCATAAACTCTGATAAAAAAATCAGTATATCCATTCTACCCACCTCATTCTGCACATGCGCTGCGCCGTCTCCCCTGATGTTCTGGCCCTTTAGGGAATCGCAGAGCCATGCTGTTTTTTCTATTGTATTCCTGCTTAAAATGAGATATACTGTCTTTGGCATTCATGCCAAAAGCTTTCAATGGAGGTCTTTATTTTGAATCTGCTGTTTTTAGAATACCCACCCTGCTCGACCTGTAAAAAAGCCAAAAAATGGCTGGACGAGCATAACCATTCCTACACCTCCCGCCATATTAAGGAGCAGAATCCAACTGCTGATGAACTCCGTTTATGGTACAAGAAGAGCGGACTTCCCCTGAAGCGTTTCTTTAATACCAGCGGCCTGCTCTACAAGTCCATGTCCTTAAAAGACAAGCTTCCGGATATGAGCGAGGAGGAACAGCTTAATCTGCTCTCGACCGACGGGATGCTGGTAAAACGCCCGATTCTTGTATCTGAGTCCTTTGTTCTTGTCGGTTTTAAGGAAGCGGAATGGGCGGACAAGCTGAAAAAAGATTAGTCAATGCCGCGTCCCTGCGCTCTTTTTTCTCTGCTTCTGTACGTTTTCCTTTTGACGTTTTTCCTCTCTGCGGACGAACAGCAAAAGAGCAGCCGTCAATGCGATGACAAGAAAAAAGAGCTTCCCAAAATGTACGACCGTAAAATGCCGCTTTACCCAGTAAAAGGCCTGTTTTATCTGGTACACTGCCTTTTCATACAGCGGCATTTTTGTTGTACTGTCCGAACTGGTAGTTTGCTCTGTGGTTTCGTCTGCCCCGGGCCGGATCTCTCCTCCTTCCCCTTCTTCCTCCTCTTGTCCTGTCTCCTCAGCAGACATCTGGCTTTCCTCTTCACCGGTCGTTTCCTCTTCTTCATTACTAAGCTCTTCATAGCCTGCAACATAACGTTTCCCCGTTCTGTCCGGCATCTGCATTTCTCCGCCATATGTCACTGTTACATTCCTTACCAGACGTTCCCCCCGGGCCGTGGCGTCACGTTTTAAAATGCCGTCCTCCAGATAGGGCTCGCCGTCCCAAACGATCTCCTTAATCCGGTAAGAGCCCACAGGCAGCCCCAAAAACCGCAGAAACTCCTGTCCGTAATTTGACAGCCTGGAATAAGAAGGAAGTCTCATATCGCCCAGAGTAAAGTATTCGGCATCATAACCATTCACTGTGACAGGGAATGAAAAATTTTTTATCCATGTTCTGCCGGTTTCC
>Ga0137307_102775_pt1 | contig 11474 bp, 18 predicted proteins | sample NAcewD2O_March_2_FD_97180 | JGI IMG/M metagenome (GOLD analysis project Ga0137307, IMG submission 97180) | Mouse cecal microbial communities from Vienna, Austria - N-Acetylglucosamine amended D2O_March | ecosystem: Host-associated > Mammals > Digestive system > Large intestine > Cecum | place...
TGCCCTCGTTCACCAATGTGAACAGCTACGCGGCGAAGTGATAAAGCACGGCAAAGGCACAATCGAGATAAGTCACCTTGTCGATCGTACTGACGGGGATTATGATCGGCTACTGTCTGTCGCACGGCATTTTGCCGCCGATGGCGCAAGGGTTGTTCTGACTCCCAAAATGACTCGCCCTGCAAGGTTTGAATACGACTGTGTGTACGGCTCGCTACGCGGAACCCGTTATGACGGCAAGTGTCCCGACCTAAAAATAGGCGATTACTGGTACGAGCATGAAGGTTTTACCACCGATAACCCAAAACGTGCGTTCAATAATATGATGAACCACGGATTGAAGCAAAGTTCCCGCCTTATTATTGACTGCCCTGAATTAACCGATCGATTTATGCTTCGCAGCATACAGAACCGTATCAACATCGGAATTCATATTGACGAAGTTTGGCTACGTGAAAGAAGCGGTCTAATAAGGCTTCTATATAAAAAGACGGACGGCTGACCAATGGCCAGCCCCCGCAGACAACGAATCGGTAGTCATTAGCTACGGAATCGTTATCGCAAAGATACGGATAATTCACATAATCCAAAAATATGAGAACCTTTTTTTGAAAGAGCCGTAATTTTATTCACGGATTGTCGTACCTTTATCAGGAATAAACTAATCTTATACCGTTATGAAAAAATCATTGCTGCTGTTAACAGCTTTTTTATGCGTAATGTCTGCCACCGCAACGGATTGGTTCCCGTTTAGTGAAGTGAACCGCAAATGGAACATTTCGATAAACGGCGGGTACAGCCCTGAGAAAAAGACAGGGATTTATGGGCTGGGGGCGACCGTACGTGGATTCCATGTCGAAGTCGGGGGGCTTGGATCCTCACACGAACATGACCGGCGTGTAGGGGCGTGGAAGGAAAAGGCTTCTGCCATGTTCCATGTCGGATACCAGGTCCCGATTGTGAAGGCATTCCGTATAATCCCCGTGCTGGGCATGACAGGTGTCGGAGAAGTAACCACCGACGGATATGATTACACGTTCAGTGATACAGGCCAGGTATATAACAAGGTCTCGACAGAGATCAAATATAAATTTGATTATGGTGCCACACTGGTCGTCAATCACCGCAGCCTGATAATAAATCTTGGTGCCACGCGCTATACCCTGACAGGCGGTATCGGCCTTGAATTCTGAACACCGCAGTGGTTCCGTCTCGATATTACGGGGGCCTTCAACGTTTTAACGTTGAAGGCCCCCGTAATATCATAGGTTCGTCAACAGCCGTTTCATGACTGTGTGAGGCGTCTGATGGCGGTACACCTGTATGTCTCTATATTTTCCACTATCTCTTCATGGTTGTGGTTGGTTGCGGAACTGTCGATGTCGAACTCCATAAAGTTCTCTCCCGAAAGACAGGCCAGCAACCCGTGGATCTTATCGAGCAGCCGGAACTGTGATATACCGGCATCCTGATTCGTCCAGTCAGTAACAACGTGAAGGTTTATCAAAGGCTCGGCGCGGTATTCCACCCCGGGGACTATCGCGTGCCACTTAAAGGGCACAAATTCTATGAACACTGCCGGGCGTGGCCATGGAGCCTCCTGCTCAAGGAACTCTACATTGTGGTTCCAGAGGTCGATGTGCTTGATCGCACGGGGATACAGTTCGTCATCCATGTCTGCCTCATCCGGGCGTTCATGGTTCCAGAGGTCGATGTGTCTGATCACACGGGGATACAGTTCGTCATCCATGTCTGCTTCGTCCGGGCGTTCATAATACTCTCCGGCGGCATTGACACACAACGCTTCAAGCCGGGTCTTAAGTTTGCGGTATAATTCTTCTCTCATCTTATATTGAAGTCTATATTGTTGATGTACTCGGTAAGGTTCTCCTCGATGATCTGCCTGACTGCTGTTTCTACTTCCGGCGACGTGCCGAGGAATTTGCGCTGCGGTATCTTGATGGCACTTCCGACCTTCATGAGCGCCATCGCTTTCCAGAAATCGGCCTCGGAGGATAGTTGGCTATTCTTTTTATTTTGCCGTAGAGAGCCGTCTTTTCGGCGTCCGAAGGAGCCGGTAGCGGAATAATACTTGTGCCAGAAGTAGCGCTTCATTCTGGTCGTCACTTTGATTTCGCCACCTTCGTTGTGAATGGCTGCTCCCGGATGGTCTGACAGAAATACAATACTGCTTTCGCGGATTTCACTGCGGATGCTCTGTCTCAAGCCGCCGGAATCAACCAGTATCAGACCACCGGGTCGCGTCGGACTCTTGCGCCTCGCCCATGCCTGACTGAAGAATGCCTGCCGCTCGAAGTTTTGGTCGAACTCATCTCCAAGTTCGACCTGTATGTCGCGCAATATGCTTCTGAAGACAGCACGAGTCTGTTGGTCAAGTTCGCTCATTAAGGTCTTCCGTTTCGGGTTTTTCGTCGATAAAATCAAAAAGGCTTGGCATGTCGGACGCCACGACCGGGTTTTCAAACCCTGCCGTGGCGTTCATGATGTTGTAGAAAGTGCGTTCGCTGATGCAGTAGATCGGATAGATGTATCTGCGCCATATCTCCCGGTTGCTAAGTCCGGTCTTGGCATATTTGTCATATATCCTGTTTATACCATCGACGCGCTTCCTGTAGGACATACCGCGCTTTTTATTCATTGCCTGTCGCTTGTTTTGTCAGTCATTGTTCCCCGGCCTGTAGGCCCGGATGTCGAGTGTCATCCTGCAACTCACGGTCACTCTGCCGCTACCCTCGCACCGGGGGCAAGCCCCGAAGGTCGGAAATGTGGAATAATCGCCGGTTTTTATGCGCACCGTGCCTTTGCACCTCTGGCAGATGGCTATTTTGGGCGGTTTGGTCAGATTCCTTTCCATAGCTTCTCTCTTTTAGTCGACATCGGTCATGCCGAGCGGGATGTAACACCATGCGCCCTTGTCGTTTTTGTACTGGGCACGGATGAACTTTTTGGAGATAGTGGGCTGGTAGGCCTCCTCGATGATTTTCACTCCTTCGAGGAATTGTTCGTTGCCGCTGTCCTCGGCCATCTTGCGGAGCTGGAGCACACGGCTTGCCTTGATGTTGCCCTGGCCGTCACGACTCAATAGTCGGAGCACGGCGTTTACGAGGGCTTTGGTAGCATCGTCTTTGGCCAGGCTCTCGATATAGCCCTTTACCATTGCGATGCCGTCCTCCACCGTGTCGCGGTAGCCGTCGATGGTGTTCACCCCGAGGATGACGCGCAGAGTGCTGTCGGAATTGGTGAACGTGTGGCTGTTCTGGTCGTCACGGGCCACACCGGTAATCTCGGTTTTCATCTTGAGGATTGCCTCGAAGTTGCCGAAGATGGTTTCCTTGACCAGTTTGATCTGTTCGCTCAACTCGCGGAGCTGCGGGATGGTGGTGGCGATCTCCTCGTCCACCATGTCGGCATACTGTGCACGCTGCTCCTTGCGCTCCTGCTCCTTGCGCTTCTTTTCCTTTTCAGCCTTGAAAGCCTCGAATTCCTTCCGCTCTTCGGCGGTCATTTCCACTTGTTCCATACTGTTTTGTTTTATTGATTGTTGATAGATCCGCTATCCGTTGATCGCGCTGTCGAGCGCATCCACCGCCTCGTTGATCATCCGCCCCATGGCCTCTAAAAGGCTCCCTGCCATGGAGACGATGAAAAACATCGGCAGTGTCAGCAGCCATAGCGCTATGCGCAACCCCCTTCGCCTGTCATTTTTCCTCATCCTCCGCCTCCTTTCCGTATGCCTCCGGCTGGTAATCGGCCATTGCGGCTTCGTCGGCCGCCCACATGGCAAGTTCCTCCATAAAGTCCGCGTAATCCCGGGATTCCAACCCCGACGTGAGCCGTCTGATCTCGCGCTTCACGTCGCTCATCGCTGTATTGCTCATAGTAATACCTGTTTTGTGATTATCGATTTTCTATGCCTCCCCGCCGGGGTGCGTCGGGATGATTACCACCCGGCGCTTTGCCGGAGCGGGGTGTTTCCCCAGGCCCCCTTTCCCCTCGATGCTGCGGAGCTTCCGGCGGAGGTCGGGATGCTCCTCGACCCCGATACGGGCGAACTCCTTGCCGGCAATCCGCCGGTCGAGGCAGAAGGCATTCACCCTCGCCCAGTCGGTGGTGTCGATACCAATCCACTGCATCAGCTTGAGGGTGGCGCTCCGTTCCTTCCGCAGCTGCTCCCGGCGGCCGTTCCGGCGCTCGAGCTCTAGGCAGCACCGCTCGTATTCCACCCGCGTCATCTCCCGCAGGCTCCCGGTGCGTCCCCCGGTGTACTGCCACACCAGGCTCTCCTTAACCTCGTCCCGGTCACCGATGATGTCCAGCGCCCTCAAAGCCGCGTAGAACCGCCCGAAGTTAGTTACCTGCTGTTTCATGTTATCGGCAGGTTTTATTCGCTATATCGATACGCACCCCGGCTTGGTATCTGTCAAGCCACATTATGGCCTCATCAATTTTAGTCCTTACCATGGAGAGTTCTCGTGTCCCGTTTGCTTCTGCCATGATATTGATGTTGCGAATCGCCGTATCAAGCGACCCCATCAAATTGGCACACTGTGCGTCAAGCGCCTGTAGCTCAACAACGGTCAATTTCTTTACCATAATTTTATTCTTTATTCGGTTTCCAATCTATCGTTACCAAGGCGATGACCTCGCCTGTTCCCTCACAGTCGGGACAAGGTATTGTCTCCGGATCCTGCTGCCCACTGTAGAACCACCCTTTGCCTCTGCAGTAAGGACAGGTCATTGGCCGGGAGCAGAACCCCTCTTTGCGGATGCGTCCGTCCGGCTCAAGTATTATTACGTCTCTTTTAGTACTCATTTATCCGATATTGTTTGAGGTTCTTAAGATGCCTTCTTCCCACACCACATAGTAGCTGCCGGGGTCTTCGGTAAAGCGGCCTTGGCAAAACGCCTTATAACCCACCACCCGGACTTTGAGTCCGGCGATGTAGCGAAGCCGGACGGCAGCTTTGCCCATCGGCTGACCCTTATGCTCCTGCGAGATAAAGATGAAACTTTTTGCCGGGAAGCGGTCTATAAGCTGCTTTGCTTGGTCGTATGACCACCCGGCCACTTGAAAGCTATCGACGATTACGAAGTGTGGACTCTTGGGTTTGGCGAGGCGTTCTACAAGTTCATCGTATGAGTCGCTTGTCGCAACCCGGAACCGCCCCTGTACATCGCCCATCTTGAACCGCTCGACACGCTCCTTGAATGATTGGCTCACACCTTCCTCATAAGAGCAGTAAAGCGTCATGCCGTAGTTGCAGAGTTCCTTGGCGAGCTGCATCACAAAACTGCTCTTGCCGGAGGCGGACGCACCGCTTATGAACCACGCCTCGTTGGTGGTCGGGGAGCCGAATGGTCGGCTCCACCGCTCACCCCACGGCAAGATCTTGTAGGTCTTGGCAAGAACCTCTTTCGGACTATATGCTCGCTTGGCCATCGTTATTTTTTTGTTTTACGTTCTACTGTTTCATAGCACCATCCGAGCATCCTGTTAAAAGGCAGTGCTATACCATGAATGGTTCCGAATATGCCGAAATCACCTTCCTCATCGACCTCTCCGTCTGAATACCCGGTATATACTCTCCAGTCATCCATAACGAACATCGCCTTCCGGTTTTTGTCGATTGTTTTGAAATCCTCCGGAGATTTCAAAACACGCCGGCGACCGCCTTTGAATGTCACTGTCAATTTCATACTCATGGCTTACTGTCTTTTAAGTTTTTCAATTTCGGTATAAACTCTTCGGAGGCCACCGCCGGTCTTCCGGGCAATCTCTCCGGCATCGATGCCTTCCGGAGCATTGAGTTTGGCCACGATTCTCGCCTGTTCGATGAGGAACTTCGTGCGCTCCTTGCTATCGTCCGGCGTAACCTTGCTGTAGCGGTCTCCGTAGCGGCTGAGCATCTCGGTGTAGCCCACTTTCTTGCACTCGATGGAGCGGTTGATTTTCTCCTTGAGACCATCGGCTCCCATCATATACCATGCACAGCACCGCTCGGTAGCATTCCACAGTGCCTTCAGCTCAAGGAATGCCTCATATTGAAGGTCTCCGGCTTCATCGAGAATGATAAGGGGGCTGTCGATGGAGCCGAGGTAGTAAACAAGGTCTTCATACACATCTGAGTACCGCCCTTTGCTGTCGACACCGAACTCTGCGGCTATCTTACGCACGAGCTTGAGCTTGGTCTTGACCTGCGAGCAGTCAATGTAGATGGTGTTGGGGTGCGTCTTGACGTAGTGCCGGGCAGTGAAGGTCTTGCCGATATTTGGCAGGTCACAGAGGATTGCGCTGATGCCGCTCGACTGACAGGCCTCCAACTGCGCTGTAATGAACATGAATGTCGGGGTCTTAGCCACCTTCCATTCAATCTCTCCCCGGAGGCTGACTCCGAGCTTTCGGGCGATGCTTATCCAGTTGGCATCGCTCAGAACACGGTCGGTCTGACCGTTCTTGACCGCGCTGTAAACCGAGGTAGTGATGCCGAGGGAGGCGGCATGCTTTGCGTCGCTCGGATAGTTGGCGCGGTTCGCCTTGATTGCGGCGAGGATTTTGTTTTTGACTTCTGTTGTAATCATATTCTAACAGTGTTATAATCGATTTTAATCGCTTTGCAAGGCAAAGAATTTCGTTCTATAAGTCTTGCAAGGCTCGTGCAGCGTAATCTTCACTGAGGTCATAATCTTGCGTTTCTCGCGTTTCCGGCTCCGGGACGATAACATCTTCCACCTCGATAGTCTGAGGCCGCGTATCGCGCTCTATTACGCCCACACGCCCGATAGCGTTATCCTCGACATATTTGTTGAAGTGGCTGATTTTTTTGCGCTGCTCCACGAAGATTCTCTCGTCCGCCTCGGTCTGCTCGGCACGGGCTGTGTTGTAGGTTCCGATATTTTCAAGGCGGTCGATATACATATCGCCTTGGTAGATGAACATATCAGTTACTTTGCCCTCTTCGTCGGTGAGATAGTAAGCCTCGACCTTATAGTCATTCGGTGCGAGCAGCTCAATGGCCTCTGTCTTGCTAAGCCACCAATCCTCTCCGACTACTCGGCAATATGAGTTTCGCCGGATTGTGGTGCCGACTCTCTCGCCTACATACCGGGCGATGGTCGCTTTGTCGAGGGGTTGCAGTGTCGGGTTGATGTTGGCGACAAGCACATCCCACCGTGTCATACCCTTGTACTTTTTCTGATTGGGGTGCAGGGCATGGTTGTATTCGTAGATGTCACGCATATCGTCAGCAATCAATTCATCCCAAGTGTAGTATTCCTTCTCGGCGTAGGTGTTGTTAAACTCATCGAATACCTTGTTGCTCTCAGTGCGATACTGTCTGCTCTTGGCGAAGAACCTGCCGATGCCAACATGGTTGCGGTGCTCGATGCTCCGCTTTTTTGCGCCGTTGAACTGCTCGGCGTGTTTCTCCTGTGAGTTCATGGGGGCGCAGAACCGCACAAAGGGGAACATGACTCCGGCACGGAGGAAGGAGTCTCGCCACTGGCTCATGAGGTGGTTCTCAACCTCGACCTCGGCAGGGCAACTCCAACCTTGGCGGTCAAGCAGCCGGAACATATTCCGGAACATGTCCACCACAAGGTCGACGTTCTTGGCCCTGTTGTATGCGTAGCCGATGCAGCAGCCACTCGTGACATCGTAGGCGTAGTATGCCTTCGGGCGAATCCGGGTATCCTTGAGCTTTCGCGGAAGGTCACGGTCGTCGAATGATACCTTCGACAGTGAGAACTCGCCGTGATGACGGTGCATGTGCGGCATTGTCTCGTGCATGAAGGTGGTGTAACTCATGGTTGCCTTGTCTATGAGTATCTTATTCTTCGGCTTGTTGAGGTAGTTTGTGATAGTAGCCTCGCTCAGCACCATAGGTTCGCCGTTCTTGTCGGTGAAATCGTCCGGGTTGAACATCTCGCCGGTTTCGGGGTCGTAAACGTCAAGTTCGCCGGTTACGAAGGAGTTGTAGAGTTCAAGGACATTCGTGTTCCAAGGCTTGTTAGGCAGAACAGCAATGCCGAGGATTAGACGCTCGGTCTTGTGGTCAACCTTTCGTGCGCATTGATTTCCGAACTTGCCGCTGATAAGACAGGCATATCCGTTGGTCTTGTAGTCGTTGACCTTTTTACGGAACCTCAGTGTAGATGCCGGGAGGGTGTGGCCGAAGTGTTTGCGCAATATCTCGATGGTCGCCGCCATCATGCTCCAATCATACTTGCCTCCGAAGAGTTTCTGAGCAGTGGCCGCTCTCTCATAGAGCTTGATGCAGGTGTTTAGCACTGAGGCGTTGGTGATATATTCCTGTGCCTTCTCGCGAGGCAGTGCCACTCCACACTTTTCTTTTGAGAAGAAGAAGGCGGTCGCCTGTTGGTCAACTTCGTAGTTGCCCTTTATCCACCCCTCAAGCCGAGCCTGTGCGCCGCCGGGGTAAACTTCCTTGACTTTGTCTTGGTAGCGTTGAGGCAGGCTGTCAACGGCAACCAACGCATAGCAACCTGCCGACCCTCCTCCGCGGCGTACCACTTCGAAGCGGCCGCGGAAGGCGAGCTGCTTGTAGTTCGGTTCCGACATGATGCCGCCGTCTACAAGGTCACGCATTGAGATGCATAATGTATTGCCGTAGTACTCCATATCCTTACTCCCTGGATGTTTATAAGGCTTGCGCCCGCTGCTGTATGGCTCCGATTTCCTTCACTTTCACGTTCTCATATTCGGCGACTGTCTCCCCCTTGAATATAATCACGCCCCTGCCGTCACCCTTGTACAGCTCGATCTGGGCTCCGTTGGGGAATATTTGGTGGAGCGTCCCCTCCGAATCCACCATGCTCTCCATCTCCGTGGTCACAACGGTCACCTGGGCACCCATTTCGAAGGCGGCCTTGCGAATCCTTTTTGCAAGATCCGTGTTGCCCTTCCGGGTGTCGAATGCCAGCGCGTATGAGATCATGCGGGGAGTACAGCCGAAAATCTTCTCCAGCTTCCCACGCTGTTCTGTAGTTATCGCAATAAATCTTTTCATATATCTTTGTTGATTTGTTGGTTCATTCGATCCATCATCTCCTGCAGACCGCTGTGGCCAGCAAGGAGCGTCTGGTATTCAAGCGACTTCGTCAGCTCGGCATCGTCATGGGTGGCCTCCATCTCCGTAAGCACCTGTCCCACATCCTCTAGGTAGCGCATGGCCACCTCGGTGAGCTGCATTATGGCGCGTCCCGCCATCTGTTCCGCACGTTCCTTCATTTCGTTTCGGTGTTGATGTTTTGCGGGGAGACTCGGACTCGAACCGAGGACCGTACAGCCGGATTGGATACCGCCGTTTGTTCTGCCAACTGAACTATCTCCCCAATGGCCGCCGGTGCTGTGGATGGGTCTGATTGCTTTACCCGTTTTACACCGGCGGCACCTGTAATGGAAAAAAGAATAACTATTTCCCGCCGCTCTCGGCGGAGGCGCCCTCATGGGTCAGCCCGTATCTTTGTGTATCAGCTGTAGTCACTGGGCGCTGCATCACAGATTTTTTCATAAGTATCCTCGGCCTCTGATTCCGTCTGCCCGCAAAACCCGCAAAGGTGATATATCACCCAGTCCTTAAAACCGTCAAACCACTTGATGTTTCTTTCATCTGCCCAGTAGGCCTCGGTCAACTCGTCAAGCGTATCTGCTGTAACCAATATCTGTACCATATCATTCAATCTTGAAAATTCGATAATCTCCCCCTTTTTCGTATCTTTGGGGCGGTTCTTTCGTGAACTCCGTGCAAAGATAATGCGCATTTGCGAACAATGCAAATTATTCAAGAATAAAATTCGCAAAAGAGAATAAAATTAACAACTATGACCATCAACGACAGAGTCAAAATTATCATTGAAACCTTGTATAATGGAAATAAACGACGCTTTTCTTCTGCGATAGGGGTTGCTCCTACCGTAATTGAAAATATAGTAGGAACAAGGCAAGGGAAGCCATCTTACGATGTGTTATGCAAAGTATGCTCAAATGCGAATATATCTGAGCAATGGCTCTTAAGCGGCATAGGAAACATGCTCAAATCGGAGGCTGATACCGATATAAGCACAGAAGAAGCGGTTAACATCCCTCAGGCTAGAGAGGTCGAAAAGAACATTCCCAGGTCGGAAATGCGGCCACGTATCCCATTGGAGGCTGCGGCGGGTACGTTGTCCTTACTTACACAGTCTGTCACTGAGACTGATTGTGAATATTTTCCAGTAGTACCGCTGCTCCCTTCCTATGACTTTACAATCGGGGTCAAAGGTGATTCAATGGAGCCGGAATTTAAAGCCGGTGACGAGGTGGCATGCCGTATGGTGCGGCAGAATGCCTATATCCAGTGGGGACGCCCCTATGTCATCGATTCCTACGACGGCATAGTCTTAAAACGCGTCCAGGACGATGGCGACTGTGTTATATGTACCTCTGACAACCCTCGTTATGGCGCATTCAAAATCCCTAAGTCTGAAATATACCACATGGCTCTCGTAGTAGGCCTGATTCGACAGTATTGATTGCCGTATAATACCAAATGTTTCTCTAGCAGTCCCCGAGAATCCCTCCTTTTGCCCTGTTACCCCCCCTGTAATGGTTATTATGATTGGGTAAATCTCTAATAATCCCTATATTATTAAGGAACACAAAATTTTTCCGTGGTTTTTTCTTCAATGCGAAACGCCAAAATCGGGTGGCTATTTTGAAAAAACGGTATTTTTCTTCACTCAGCTATTTGTATGCGAAAAACCCAAAAGTGTAACCCCAGTTTTCTAAAAATGTAACCCCAGTTTGTAACCCCAGATGTAACCCCACCCCATAAATTACACCAAAATTCACATAAAAATAGGGGAGTTGCCTCCCCTTCACAGACCGATTTATACCGGCTTCTAAAGCTGCCTCAAAAAGCTATGATTCATCACCTTTTCGGCGACTTGTAATCAGCGTTGACTGCTTGATTATCGCGCATTTAGTCATTACAGTGCCACCTCCGCTTAGACCTGCATGCAGCAGGTATTCTTTACTGGCACCGACCTCCTCGGCCGACAGCACCGAATATATGGCCGTAATCGACCCGAAATATAAATCTTTCCTCTTCCCCTTCAGATGTACATGTATAACCTTAATCGCTCTCATACTCTTCTGTTTTTACATTGCAAATATACTAAATAACCGTTATATAGAACATTTCAATAAAAACAAAATCAACAACACCCTAAAAAAAGCGGCCATCAAACCGCCCTAATCCTTCATTCCGCCACCTGGATTATCCTATATCATCCGATTCATTCACCCCCCCTTCACACACTACTGATTCACCACGTTTACACCCAAAATAAGCCCATTTTCGCCCGGATGTAAAGCTTTTCGCCCCCGTGTAAACATTTATACCCCTCCTATGCTAATCTAATATAAACGCATGTAAACTTTTGAAACGTTTCGT
>Ga0137307_101342_pt1 | contig 11470 bp, 12 predicted proteins | sample NAcewD2O_March_2_FD_97180 | JGI IMG/M metagenome (GOLD analysis project Ga0137307, IMG submission 97180) | Mouse cecal microbial communities from Vienna, Austria - N-Acetylglucosamine amended D2O_March | ecosystem: Host-associated > Mammals > Digestive system > Large intestine > Cecum | place...
AATTTTTATTTCAATAAGTTGCAAACGTCTTAATAGTGTGTTACAATACTCATACAATCATTTTTTTGTTTGGAGATTGTATGCAGTACTTAAAAAAAGAAATCAAAAGCAGAATTTTAGCTGCCGCGATAGAAGAGTTTAAAGAGCACGGTTATGCCAATGCCTCAATAAGAAATATTGCTAATAACGCCGAAATATCGCTTGGAAATATTTACAGATATTTTGACAATAAAGAAGCTTTGTATTTTGCTGTGATAAATCCGTTTATGGAAAGCGTTAAACAGAGTATTGAAAGCGAATTTACTTTTGTAGACAGAACTATGAAAGAAGTTTCTGAAGTACTTGTCAAGTTTCTTATGCAGTACAGCGATGAGTTACTGATTATCCGCAAGGGCAACAGTGTACATTACGAAACGTTTGTTAATTATATTATAGGCGTCATCTCCGATAAAATCAGAGAAATGATGGAAAGTTCTTTTCCTGAAATTAACGAAAAGATTAAGAATCCTAATTTTTACAATGCAATAGCGGAAGGATTTTTAAACAGTTTATTTAAAATTTTGCGTAACGAAGATCCTACCGAAGTACAAGAAAGGAACGCGCGCGAACTTATTACATTTTACTTTGGACATATGAAAGATAGATTTTATCATTTCGACGTCGATTGATACCGCTATATTTTCCTTGATATTTTAAACGCCTGATATATTGTCGGGCGTTTTTTAGTGTGAAAATATTTAGTAACTTTTTTAATCTTAATTTTCGGGTGTTTAATACAATAGAAATCTTTAATTATCTAATTTAATGCGTTTGCTTTATTGCATTGAAAATAAATTATGCTTGATATGTTGAGTATTAAGCGGTTTAGAGTATTCTTAATAAAGACAGTTTTTTGCCTATGCGATAAAAAAATAACGTTTGTTACAATGTAGTTTAAATTAAAAGCAAGAATTTACATATAAGCAAGTAACATTATTGCAAAGATACGAATAAAATAACGTGAGATGAAGTTGCAATGTAATGTTCGGTTTGTATTCACATTTTAGCAAGCATCTTCATACTATATACTAACTATAATAGGAGGTTAAAAATGCCGGTAAACAATTTAGATGGCAACAATTGCAGCGAAAAGATTTGTATTCAAGGCAAAAAAGTGTTTGATGCTTGTATGAAACAAACTACGTTACAGCAAATAACCGTAAGCGTTACGGACGTTAATCCCGCTAATCCTGCTACGCCGTTACGTTTTGTAAGTTGTAAAAGCACGACTACAAAAGGCGGAGTGGAAAATCTTGTGGTGGAGCGTCTTTCCGAACGTCCTAAATACGGTCGTGTAGAAGCGGATATAGTAGTTCCAGTAGAAGTTACATACATAGACAACAACAATGTAGAAGGTAGCGGTATGGGTACTGTAACTGTACCTGTAGACGTTGTTATGTTTTTGCCTGAACCGTCCATTATTCCGTACAGAATCGAAGCCAGCGTTTCCGCCGTAAGTCCTGAAGGACAGTACAGTCAAACGCAGGAAATCGACGGGGTAACGTACTATATCTTTGTGATTAACTGCTGTGTTACTGCAATACTTAAAGTAACTATGGACGTAGAATTGATTGTCCCGAGTTACGGTTATGCCGTAATTCCGCCTTGCCAAGAGTATACCGAAGAAGTATGTTCGGGCTATTTCGAATTGCCGCTGTATCCTGGCGGACGTACGACAACGACAAACAACAACTGATAATAACAACATAGAAACGGTCGCGACAAAATAGTTGCGACTTTTTCTGTTTTTTAGGAGCATTGACTTTATAAATGAGTTAATATATAATTTATATTACAATAATAGGAGTTAAAAATCGATAGTTAATTGAGTATAAAACAAATTGTATTGATAAAACCGCAAGCATTGCTCTTTTTGCAGTTAAATACAATGTAGAGTTAGAATATAACGTGATTTTTAATTATTATCGGTATTGAAAAAATATGTCAAAGAATATAGATACTAAAAAAATATCGACTGTTCCGTACGGAAGAGGCTGTTTGGCGGCGCTGTATATTTGCGCTATTGTAATATTCGTTTTAGGAATTGTAAAATTGACCGATAACGACGATTTTAGGATAGGAGTCGGAATTTTGGGTATTTGCTTATTTGTATTTGTGCCTATTATTATTTTAATGCATTATCATAACTGCGATAGTTATGTTGAATTTGGTAACGGTAAAATTCAAAATAAAAACAAAGTGCTGACATGGGATGAGGCGTATTTGACCGTGCATTGCCATGAATTGTTAGCCAGTCGTTTTGTATTTGTCTGGGTATATTTCGATAACCGTTATTTGACAGAAAAAGAAGTCCGTTCCTTTCGTATAAGAAGGCAGGGATTGTGTTTGCGAATGAATATGAAAAGATTGGATTCTTTTATATCGAATTGTAAAAGGGAAATCAAGGTATTAAACGATACCGCAACCAATAAAGACGTTTTAATGGCAATTCATATGTACAATGACCGCTTTTAATTTGTGTCCTGTAACTAACCGATAATAAATTAAACAAGCGTCGTTAATAGTTAAACAATGTAACACTTGTTTGCCGTATTTCATAATTTGAAGTGAGAGATTTGGAGTTTGAGTTATGAAATACAAAAAATGCCCGCGTTGCGGGCTTAATTATATATTGCTTGACGAAGAATTGTGCAAGGTTTGCAAGGACGAGTTGGAATGCAAAAAAAGCATTTTTGATGATGAAAGTTACGATCAATTGATATGTCCTTACTGTGATAAGAATCCGATAGGCATTGACGATATTATGTGTGCGCAATGTAGAACAAAGCGCAAAAACCGTTAGCGATATATGGACAAATACCTATTTTTATGTTAAAATTGCGTTATGAAAATTTACGCAATAAGCGATTTGCATTTATCCGGCGCGTGTGATAAGCCTATGGAAATCTTCGGCAAATCGTGGGAAAATTATTTTGAAATAATTTGTCAGGATTGGCGCGAAAAAGTTACGGAAGACGATATTGTGTTGCTTCCGGGGGATTTTTCTTGGGCAATGCGAATGGAAGAAGCATTGACTGATTTTGAAAGTGTTGCGCAATTACCGGGGCGCAAAGTGATTTTGCGCGGTAATCACGATTACTGGTGGAACACACTGTCTCAAGTTCGGAATTCCATTCCTAACGGGTTTTATGCCCTTCAAAACGATTGTATACGGTTTGACGACGTATTGATATGCGGAACGCGCGGTTGGATTTGTCCCGACGGAGACAATCTGTCTCAAGACGACAAAAAAATATACTTGCGCGAAAGCGAAAGATTAAAACTGTCGCTTGCGGCAATGAACAAACAGCGTCAGCCAAACGATAGGGTAATTGCTATTATGCATTATCCGCCGTTCAACGGAAGATATGACGAATCTGAATTTATAAAACAATTTGTGCTTAACAACGTTCCTACGGTAGTGTACGGACATTTGCACGGAAAAGAATGTCGGGCGAATTTGTACTTTAAGAAGTTCGGCATAGACTTTTATCTTACAAGTTGTGATTTAGTCGGAAATAAATTGACGCAAATTCTTTGATTATTTATTTTACCTAAAATTGCCGAGCCGCTGTTAGGCAAGGCAATTTTTTGTTTTAAAGAAAATTTAATTTTATTATAAACAGGCTGAATCAGGTTTAATTTTTATTTTATTTAGTAATTAAGTTATTTTAGACAACAGTTTTTTCGTATTTAATATCGTAAAATTGTTTTGATATAAAACAATATTAAAAATAAGGGTTGCGTAATTAGCCTTGTACAGCAATGCCGTTCATAAGTATTTTGATAATGCAATTTAACAAAAGAGCGTTTTCCCGTTACTGCAATAGGTTAGAATCCGCGTATTTTTACAAAATACTGTTTTAAACGCGATAATTCTTCGAATATTTTTGCTATTAAATGTAAAATAGTGTCAAATTGAAACTATTTAATAAAAATTTTAATAAAATGGTTGAAAATGGTTGAAAATGGTTAAAATGTGTGCTAGAATGTAGGTACAAAAAATCTAGGAGTGTAATTTGATGTTTTTAGTCGGCAACCAACAACATACGTTGGATGACAAAAAAAGAATACGTCTTCCCGCGAAACATCGCGAGCAGCTGGGCAACAGTTATATTTTAATGCCCGGTATGGACGGCTGTATTTTTGTATACGGTGCCGACAAACAACAGAAAATGCTTCAGGCAATAGAAGAAATGGGGTCTTCGTTCGATCCTGCGGTGGCGGAATGGATTCGTAGCATTGCAGAGTATTCTGCAACGGTAGAAGCCGATTCGCAAGGAAGATTTATGATTCCGCAAGATTTGATAGATATCGGCGGTATCAAAAAAGACGTACGTATTGTAGGAGCAATATCCCGCGTGGAAATTTGGAGTGAAGAACGTTACATTGCACGCCGTACCGGACAAGACAGCAGTGCAAAAGGTTTAAACGATTTGTACAGTAATTTGCACAAGGCGATGTCCAAATGATTTTTGCGCATAAATCGGTTTTACTTGAAGAAAGCGTTTCAGCGTTAAATATTAAGCCGAACGGAATATATGTAGATTGTACTGCCGGCGGCGGCGGACATTCTTATGAAATATTGAAGCGGTTGTCATGCGGACGCTTAATCGATATAGACAAAGATATTGAAGCATTAAATGCTTGTAAGAAACGTTTAGGCGATAACAACGTAACTTACATACATTCCGATTTTAAAAAATTGCCGGAAATTCTAGACGGACTGAATATTGACAAGGTTGACGGAATTCTAGCCGATTTAGGAGTCAGTTCCTATCAAATAGACAATCCGGACAGGGGATTTTCATATATGGCGTATGACGCGCCGCTGGATATGAAGATGAATTCCGAACAAACTTTATCGGCAAAAGAAGTAGTTAACGCTTACGACGAATACAGACTGTATACGGTAATACGAGATTACGGCGAAGAAAATTTTGCAAAAGTAATTGCGCGCAACATAGTTGCCGAACGTAATAAAAACGTTATTGAAACTTGCGGACAGTTAGTAGATATAATAGACAAATCTATTCCGTACGGAGCGCGTAAAAAAGGATCGCATCCTGCAAAAAAAACTTTTCAGGCATTGCGTATTGAAGTTAATAACGAATTGGACGGCTTAAATGACTTTTTAGTTGATGCTGTTAAAAGACTTAGCAGCGGAGGCAGAATAGCGGTAATTACATTCCATTCGTTAGAAGACAGGATAGTAAAACATTGTTTTGCAGATTTATCTACAGATTGTATATGTCCTCCTAATATACCCGTATGCGTATGCAACCATAGGGCGATAGGAAAGTTGGTGAATAAAAAGCCTATAATTCCTTCTGAACAGGAACAAAACGAAAATACGCGCTCTCAAAGCGCAAAACTAAGAATCTTTGAAAAAAAGTGATAAAATCAAAGGCGGTGAAATATAATGCAATGGACGCATGATACAAATTATCAAACTAACGAAGCGCAAGTCGACGTTTACTCTGATGTAAAGACGTCTTATTCTGCTGACCGCTTCAGTCAAGATAATCAAGAATTTTCTTTGTCCAGTATTCAGGAAAAACTGGGTGCGTTAAGCGCATTGGATAATGCCGATGCGGCAATAGCTTCCGCAGACGTTATGCCGTCTACGCAAACGCTTAATATGAGTTATGCCCGCAATTATTCGGAGCAAACTCGTGTTGCGTCTAAACTCAATGTTAAAACTAAAGTTATGATTGCAAGTTATGCAATTGTAGTTTTAGGTTTGATACTTGCCGTAACTTTATGCGGTATGTCTGTCAGCAGTTCTTTTGGTGTGGCAACCGCGCTTAATTCGGAATACGCCGATGTCGCAACAAAAGTGGCAGAGTTGACAGAACAAATTAAAACCGAAGATTACGCTTCTATGGCAGAAAGAGCAACCGAGTTGGGTTATATCGACGCATCCGAATCCAACACGCAAACGTACACCGAGATAGAAACAAGACCCGCACAAAATTTCAATATTCAAACAAACTGGTTTGATGCGTTGTGCGATTGGTTAAGCGGTGCGTTTGGGGGCTGATTTGCAACAAAGTTATTATACTTCTAAAAAAAGATTGCTGACACTGTTAGTGGCGGCAATCTTTTTACTTTTAGTAATATTTTTACGTTTAGGGTATATACAAGTAATTTGGGGTAAAGATTTGCAGGCGAAAGCGTCAGAACAATGGCAACGTGATTTGCCGATAAAAGCGTATCGGGGAGATATTACCGACACAAACGGCAATTTGCTTGTTACGACAAAAACGGGTTACAGCGTTTATGTCCGTCCTAAAAGCGTTTTAGATGCCGATAACTGCGCCAAAGTATTGTCTGAAATATTGGAAAAAGATTATCAAAGCATATACGAAAAACTTACAAAAAAAGGTGTGTCGGAAGTTACTTTAAAAAGGCAGGTTTCCCAAAGCGTTGCAGAGCAAATCCGCGAACATAATCTTGCAGGAATATATCTTGCTTCGGAAGGAATACGCAGTTACGTTTACGGCGACTTCTTATCTCAGGTGTTGGGTTTTGTTTCGTCGGACGGAGTTGGGCAGACTGGGCTTGAAGCGTATTATGACAAGTATCTTCAAGGACTGGACGGAGAACTTTTGACAGAAACCGATTTAGTCGGAAGCGAACTGCAGGACGGTGCAATGACATATATTCCTGCAGTAAACGGACTGACGGTTACGCTTACTATCGATGCGGTAATCCAATCTGTCGTAGAAAACGTTCTTGAATTGGCAATGTATCAGCAGAAACCGCAAGCGGCGCGCTGTATAGTTTTGGACGTTACAACGGGCGAAATATTGGCTATGGCGTCTAAACCGAGTGTGGACTTGAACAATTTACCTAGAGATGATTTAGATTATCTGATGAAGTATTCTAAAAACACTCTCTTAACCGACGTCTATGAACCGGGGTCAACATTTAAAGTTCTTACCGCCGCCGCGTGCTTAGAAGAATATAAAAACGGCAATCCTAAGGCTTTTTCGGCAGAACACATATTCGGCAATTCGTCAGGAATAAGAATAATAGACGGTTCTAAAATCAGTTGTTGGACAAAACACGCAAACGGAAAGCATTCAAATCAGAACTTATCCGACGCTTTAAATAACAGTTGCAACCCGATTTTTACTGATATAGCGTTGTCGTTGGGCAAAGAGACAATGTACGGATATTTAAATAAATTCGGGTACGGTTCTGTAACGGGTATAGATTTCAGCGGTGAGCAGGCGGGAATACTTGTGCCTAAATCGGCAGTTACCAACGGAGACCTTGCACGCATAGGTTTCGGTCAAACAATAGCCGTAACGGCGTTGCAACTGTGTATGGCGACTGCCGCCGCAGTAAACGGCGGTTTACTGATGCAACCGTATTTGGTAAAAGAAATCAGCGATTCCGAGACAGGTAAGACGGTAAAGAGTTTTTATCCTACAGTAGTGGATAGGGCTGTCAGTCAGGAGACAAGCAAGCAAATTGCTACGATGCTTCAACGTGTTGTAGAGGAAGGCGGCGGAAAAAACGCTAAAATCGAAGGGTATCAGGTCGGCGGCAAGACAGGAACGGCGCAAAAGTTTGTTGACGGCGCACTGGCACAGGGCAAATACGTTTCTTCGTTTATAGGATTCTTTCCTGCAAGCAGTCCGAAGTATTTGGCTTTAATGATTGTTGACGAGCCAGAGGGACAAAGTTACGGTTCTATCGTAGCCGCGCCGTACGCAGCATTAGTTTTCCGTGAAATAATAAATTATAAAAACATTGAACCTCTTGAATAGTTTGTCCATACGTTAATCATATTTAGTAACGCAATAAAATAAAATAATCTATACGGTAAGGTAACGTATAGATTATTTTTTTGCGGAGTCAAATTATGTATCTTCAACAGTTGTTAAACGGAGTTTGTTGCGAAGTGGTGGGAAACGGTAATCCCGATATTACTTCTCTCGCTATGGATACTTCGGAGGTTAAACCGAATTGTTTATTCTTCTGTATTAAAGGTAATAAATATGACGGACACAATTTTTTCCGTAAAGTTATCGGCGACGGTGCATCGGCAATAGTTTGCGAGCGACAACTCGATACGCAGGCATTGCAAATAGTTGTAGAAGACGTGCGCGCTGCAATGAGCTTAATGGCTAAAAATTTTTACGAGAATTATGTTGATAAACTAAAAGTAATCTACATAGTCGGTACAAACGGCAAGACAAGTACCTCCTATGTATTGGATTCTATATTAAGTGATGCCGGATACAATACGGCAGTGATAGGAACGAACGGAATATTTTTTAATAATCAGCGGCACCGTAATTCATTGACTACGCCCGATCCGATTGAGTTGCATTACTGGTTTAAGCAAATGTACTTAAACAAAGTAGATATTGTAATAATGGAGGCTTCGGCGCACGCTATTGCATTGCGTAAATTGCAGGGAATTTGTGCGGATTTTGCAATTTTTACTAATTTTTCGCAGGACCATTTAGACTTTTTCCGCACAATGGAAGATTATGCCAAAGTAAAAAAGAGCATATTTAATAAACGGTATATTAAAAACGCTATAGTCAATGTAGATGATGAATTAGGTAAAGAAATTGTAGATATACTACCTACATCGACATACGCTATTAACAGTAAAGCTGATATCGTTGCTTCGGAAGTTAAAATAGGCGTAATAGGTTCAGACTACAAATTGACGGCATTCGGACAAAGCGCGGTAGTGTCTACGCATTTGGCAGGAGAGTTCAATGTATATAATACCCTAGCGGCAATTTCCTGCGCTTTAGCGTTAGGGGTAGATATAGATACGGCGGTGAATGCCGTCGGTAAAATAGACGAGGTAAGCGGCAGAAACGAAACGGTAATACGTTCCGACGGGGCGCGTATAGTTATAGACTTTGCGCATACTCCCGACGGTATTGAAAATATTTTGTCTTTTTTGAAAAAAACGACGGACGGTAATCTTATAGTTGTTTTCGGTTGCGGAGGAAATCGCGACAAGTTTAAACGACCTTTAATAGGAGAAAAAGTGTCCGAGTATGCAGACTTTGCAGTTCTTACAAATGACAATCCGCGTTACGAAGATCCAAAGCAAATTGCAAGAGATGTTTACGAACGACTTACTTGCAAATATAAAGTAATACTAAACCGAAGTCAAGCAACAGAGTATGCTCTATCTATTGCAAAAGCCAACGATACCGTTGCGATACTCGGAAAGGGCGCGGAAGAATATCAGGAAATAAGAGGACGTAAATTCCCTTATTCGGATATAGACATTGTTCGTAGTTTATTGAAAACGGAAAGAGTACATAATGAAGAAATATAAGGAGAAATATGAATTCGTTGTCTTTTTTGGTTGCATTTGCGGTATGCTTGCTGTTTTGCGGCTTATTACTGCCGATTCTTAAGAAAGCAAAAGCGGGGCAAGAAATACTGCAATATGTAACTGAACACAGCAGTAAGCAAGGTACGCCTACAATGGGCGGAATAGCGTTTATACTTGCTATCACATTGGTTTCGGCAATTTTTTGTCATTGGTCAAACAGACCTACGGCAGTAGCAGTTGCCGTATTTGTGGCATACGGAATTGTGGGATTTCTAGACGATTTTATCAAAGTGCGCTATAAGCATAATATGGGATTGCGCGCTTACCAAAAAATTCTTATACAACTTGCAATAGCAGTGTTGGTTGCATTGTATGTTTACGGCGAAGTTGCAATCGGCGACAAACTACGAATTCCCTTTAGCGATATTCAAGTAAAAATAGGCTTTTGGATAATTCCTTTAATTATCTTCATTTACCTTGCTTGTACAAACGGAGTTAATCTTACCGACGGAATAGACGGTCTTGCAACCTGTACGACAATTTGTTTCCTTGCAGGAATGATAGCGTTATTGTCGCGCGAATTGCGTCTGCTAGAAAAGATAGGGGATACTTACGCGTATGTTCAAACCAAAGACGTTATTACGCTTTGTTATATATCGTGCGGTTCGCTTACGGCATTCTTGCTGTTCAATGTAAATGACGCAAAGGTATTTATGGGCGACACCGGTTCGCTTGCCTTAGGCGCTCTGGTGGCGTGCAGCGCGATCTTTACAAGAATGAGTCTGTTTATTCCTATACTCGGACTGATGTTTGTAGTGTCTTGCGTTTCGGTAATTATGCAGGTTGCGTATTTTAAAATCACAAAGGGGAAGCGTATTTTTCTTATGGCTCCGTATCATCACCATCTTCAAAAGAAGAAGTGGAGCGAAACCAGAATATGTGTACTGTACAGCGTTGTAACAATTTGCATTGCCTTGATTCTTTTATGTTTTGGAGAATAATATGTCTGACATAATAATATACGGACGCGGAAAAACGGGTAAAAGCCTGCAAAAAATGCTGGAAATACTTAAAAAGCCGTTTTGTTTTTACGATGATAATAGCGGCTTTGATAAAAATATCAGTTTTTCTAAAGACAGTTTAGTTATATTGAGTCCCGGAGTAAGTCCGTATGCCGACGGCGTAATTACTGCTAAAAAAGCAGGAGCAAAAGTAATCGGCGAATTGGAATTCTGTCAAAGTTATTTAAAAGGACGGGTAGTATCGGTTACGGGGACAAACGGCAAAACAACTACCTGCGAAATGATTGCGCATATACTAAGCGAAAGTCGAAAAAAAGTTTATTTGCTCGGCAACGGCGGAATACCATTATCAGACAAAATTTTTGAAATACAAGACGATGATATTACCGTATTGGAAAGTTCGAGTTTTCAACTTGCCGACTGCAAAACTTTTTCGCCTTACATAAGTGTATTTACTAACTTGGCGTGCGACCATATAAATTATCACGGCTCGTTTGACGCATACAAAAACGCCAAATTGAATAACTATATTCATCAGCAAAAAGAGTCTTATGCAATATTTAATGCAGACGATGATACTGTGCTAAAACTGTCGGATAAGTGTTCTTGTAAAAAATTGTTCTATTCGCTGAAGAACAGTTCTGCTAATTGCTATTACGACGGAAAAAATATACTTGTAAATATTGACGGTGAAAAGACAATTGTAGACGCATTGCCTGTTTCTCAACTTGCTAAGCACAATTTATCTAACGCATTAGCGGCAATATTAGTATCTAAAATATTGGGAATAGAAGAATCGGTCTCGGTTAATGCAATAGCGTCTTACAAAATTTTGCCTCACCGTATCCAGTTTGTAGATTCGTTTTGCGGAGTAACTTTTGTTGATGACAGCAAAGCGACAAATGTTCATGCAACTGTAAGCGCGCTTAGTAATTACGATTGCCCTCTTGCGTTGATTTTGGGCGGTTCAGGTAAATGCGAGTCCTTTGACCCTATATTTAAAAATATAGGCGGAAACGTAAAATATATTGTTGCGGCGGGCGAAACTGCAGAAGAAATTGCCTCTTGCGCCCGAGCATACAAT
>Ga0137307_102783_pt1 | contig 11453 bp, 7 predicted proteins | sample NAcewD2O_March_2_FD_97180 | JGI IMG/M metagenome (GOLD analysis project Ga0137307, IMG submission 97180) | Mouse cecal microbial communities from Vienna, Austria - N-Acetylglucosamine amended D2O_March | ecosystem: Host-associated > Mammals > Digestive system > Large intestine > Cecum | place...
ATATGACTATTAATCTTTTATGTGGTAATTATTAGTAATTTGCAGGGTAATTATAGGCTTCTTTAAAGATAATTTTTGGGCTTTCTACAAGGTTTGTTTACCTCCTAAGAGGAATTTACTCTTTGAAAAACATCTTCTTACTTCCTAATAAATGGCCACTTAATTTCTGAAAAGATAACTTCTTAATTCTTATAAAGCTAATTTTTTAAATAGAGGCCTTCGCAAAATAAAATGTCGGAAGAGAAAAGTGAACTAACTGATCTTCTTCCGACATTTCGGGAAAGGGGGAGGGAATTTTATTGATAAATTGCTTTTTTGCCAGCAAGCAATGTATTTTTCATCAGGGATACGATGGTCATCGGTCCTACGCCGCCCGGGACGGGGGTAATGAAGGAACATTTAGGTGCAACTTCGTCAAATTTAACGTCACCAGTCAGTTTGAAGCCTGATTTCTTCGTGGCATCTGGAACACGTGTTGTTCCTACGTCGATGACTACGGCTCCTTCTTTCACCATTTCCGCTTTTACGAAGTTGGGTTGTCCAAGGGCTGCGATGATGATATCGGCTTCCTGACACTCTTTGACCAGATTCTTGCTGCGGCTATGACATACAGTTACGGTTGCATCTCCCGGATAAGCCTTCTGCATCATGAGGGAGGCCATCGGCTTGCCGACGATATTGCTGCGTCCCAGTACTACACATTTCTTACCGGAAGTTTCTATCTGATAGCGCTTCAACAGTTCAAGTATGCCGTTGGGAGTTGCCGATACGTAACAAGGAAGTCCGATGGACATGCGTCCTACATTGATTGGGTGGAATCCGTCTACGTCTTTGCGATAGTCGATGGTTTCTATCACTTTCTGTTCGGAAATGTGTTTTGGCAATGGAAGTTGCACGATGAATCCGTCTACATCTGCATCTTCATTCAGTTCACGTACTTTTGCCAGAAGCTCAGCTTCCGTAACGTCGGCTTCGTAACGGATGAGGCTGGATTTGAAACCACAGACTTCGCAGGCCTTTACTTTAGCGGCAACGTATGTTTCACTGCCACCGTCGTGGCCTACAAGTATGGCGGCGAGATGAGGACGTTTGCCGCCCTTGGCTACAATTTCCGCTACTTCCGCTGCAATCTCCTGCTTTACTTGTTCGGAGATGGCTTTTCCGTCAATTAATGTCATATCACACACAGTTTTTTCTTTGGGTTTATTTCGCTTTGGGTATCGTTTATCTCATCTTCGGCATCATCATTTTGCCCATTTTGCTACCTGTCACCATCTTCATCATCTTGCGTGTCTGTTCGAATTGTTTCAGTAGCCGGTTTACTTCCTGGATATTCGTACCGCTACCTTTGGCGATGCGTTGGCGACGCGAACCGTTCAGTATGGCGGGGTTGCTGCGTTCGGCGGGGGTCATGGAGTAGATGATAGCTTCGATACTCTTAAATGCATTGTCGTCGATGTCGATGTCTTTGATGGCTTTTCCTACGCCCGGTATCATGGAGGCAAGCTCTTTCAGGTTACCCATCTTCTTGATTTGGGCGATCTGACTTAGGAAGTCGTTGAAGTCGAACTGATTCTTGGCGATCTTCTTCTGCAGGCGTTTGGCTTCTTCTTCGTCATATTGCTCTTGCGCACGTTCTACCAGTGAGACGATATCACCCATGCCGAGGATACGGTCTGCCATACGTGAGGGGTGGAATTGGTCGATGGCATCGAGCTTTTCGCCTGTACCGACAAATTTGATCGGTTTGTTGACTACCGAACGAATGGAGAGTGCGGCACCACCGCGGGTATCACCGTCCAACTTTGTCAGGACTACGCCGTTGAAGTCGAGGCGTTCGTTGAACTCTTTGGCTGTGTTCACGGCGTCTTGTCCGGTCATGGAGTCGACAACGAAAAGGATTTCGTTCGGGTTGATTGCCTGTTTGATGGCAGCTATTTCGGTCATCATCTCTTCGTCTACGGCAAGACGTCCGGCGGTGTCGACAATAACGACATCATATCCTTTGGCTTTGGCTTCCGGAATGGCATGTTCGGCTATCTGTACAGGGTTTTTGCTGTCCGGTTCCGAGTACATCGGGACTTCAAGTTGCCCTGCCAGCACGCGCAACTGTTCGATGGCAGCGGGACGATATACGTCGCAGGCTACCAACAGTGGCTTCTTGTTCTTCTTGGTCTTGAGCATTCGTGCCAGTTTACCGGAGAATGTGGTCTTACCTGAACCTTGCAGACCGGACATCAAGATAACTGTCGGTTTTCCGGACAAGTCGATTTCTGCCGTTTCGCCTCCCATCAGCCGGGTCAGTTCGTCGTGTACGATCTTTACCATTAACTGGCTGGGTTTCACGGCGGTCAATACGTTCTGTCCCAATGCTTTCTCCTTGACGGTATCTGTGAATGATTTGGCGACTTTGTAGTTTACGTCGGCGTCCAGCAAAGCTTTACGCACATCTTTCAGGGTTTCCGCAACGTTGATTTCAGTGATTTTGCCTTCACCTTTCAGAATCTTGAACGACCTTTCCAGTCTTTCGCTTAAATTATCGAACATGATGATATTTACTGTTTATATATTACAAATTACTCTTATTGAGGCGCAAAAATACAAAAAATCCATGTATTCACCTTGCATTTGCGGCAATAATGCATGGCTTTTTCATATATAAGGAGTTAAAGTTAATGCTCCTATGTATGCTGCTGTTGCGGAAGTATCGGCTTTAGCCTCTAAGTCGGCTTGTCGGCTGATAACTCTTTTGGACTTCCGATAGTTCCTTTAAATGAAAATGTCATGGCATAATATTCCCCAAGGTACAGGAGGGCTGATGTGGATGTGGTCGGAATATGGGGATGTTATAATGTAAGTGATTAGTGTGAGGTTGCTATTATAATGCTTTAAAATATGTGTTTCTAATAACAATTGTTTTTGGAAAGTATCTTCTTTTAGGATGGCTTTATGCGTAATATACGGGAAGGGATACCTTCATATTACATGTTTATCTTCCTCGAAGAAGCTGTTTATGCGGAAATGGGTGCTTTCTTAGGGAGAAATCATGGCTTGTAAGGGGGTGCCATTATTTATAAAAGGTGATAACATTACTTGTAACGAGTGATAACATTGCTTGTTATGGGTGATAACATTATTTGTTATGGGGAATATGGTTACTACTAGCGGGGAAATCTTCCTTGTTTTGGGGGATAAAGATCGTTTTGGGGAGGGCTTTTCTACTAAAATAAATGTATATATTTTGATATACAATTGTATATCTGATAGTTACTGATTATTATTTGCGTGTTTCCGTTCTCCTGTATAATCGGATGCAAACAGCGCATTCTCAGCAAATAGGAAATACAAAATGTCAATATGATATTTGTCGTAACTGGTAGTGGGCGGGCTGGGGAGATAATGAAACTCACCACAGATTCCGCAGATTAACGCAGTTTGACGGGATAACCGAATGTCCGTCAGAGCAGGAAAACTGCTATGGAAATCTAAGAAATCTGTGGTGAGAAAGAGTTTTTAGCTGTTCATGCTCATCAGGAATTCATCGTTATCCTTGGTCTTTTCCAAGCGATCTTTCACAAAATCCATAGCTTCTATCGGATTCATGTCGGCAAGATATTTACGCAGGATCCACATGCGATCCAATGTCTGCTTGTCTTGCAACAGATCATCACGACGCGTACTGGAAGCAATGATGTTGACAGCGGGGAAGATGCGCTTGTTGGACAGGTTGCGGTCGAGCTGCAACTCCATATTTCCTGTACCTTTGAATTCTTCGAAGATCACCTCATCCATCTTCGAACCGGTATCGATAAGGGCAGTTGCCAGGATGGTCAGCGAACCTCCGTTCTCGATGTTACGGGCAGCACCGAAGAAACGTTTGGGCTTGTGCAGCGCATTGGCGTCCACACCACCGGAGAGAACCTTTCCGGATGCTGGAGAAACTGTGTTGTAGGCACGTGCCAAACGGGTGATGGAGTCCAGGAAGATGACTACGTCGTGTCCGCACTCTACCAGTCTTTTGGCTTTTTCCAGTACGATGCCTGCAATCTTCACGTGACGTTCGGCGGGTTCGTCGAATGTAGAGGCGATGACTTCGGCATTTACGGTGCGCGCCATGTCGGTCACTTCCTCCGGACGTTCGTCAATCAGTAGCATGATCATGTAGACTTCCGGATGGTTGGCTGCGATGGCGTTGGCGATGTCTTTCATCAAAAGCGTCTTACCGGTCTTGGGTTGTGCTACAATCAGTGCACGCTGTCCCTTACCGATAGGAGCGAACAGGTCGACCACACGGGCGGACAGGGAGTCGGAATAGCCGCCTTTGCACAATTTGAATTTTTCGTCGGGGAACAGAGGAGTAAGGTGCTCGAACGGTACACGGTCGCGTATGAAAGCCGGATCCCTTCCGTTGATCTTAGACACTTTGACTAATGGGAAGTATTTCTCTCCTTCCTTGGGCGGACGAATGACGCCTTCTACTACATCTCCGGTCTTCAGTCCAAAAAGTTTGATTTGGGATTGTGATACGTAGATGTCATCCGGTGAAGAGAGATAGTTGTAATCGGACGAACGAAGGAATCCGTAGCCGTCCTGCATAATTTCCAATACTCCCGTACCCGTCAGGATATCGTCGAATTCGTAAGTCTTTTCGCGTTCAATCATCGGTTTGCGTTCGGGCATAGAGGTATAATTGTCTCCGTTGTTTGGCTGCATCGGACGCTGTTGTTGCATCGGACGCTGGTTGTTGCGATTGTTATTGTTGTTGTTATTATTGTTGTGGGGGATGTTGTTGTCGCGAGTACGAAGACGCGGACGTTGCGGTGTTGCAGACGCAGGTTCATTTGTGGATGTTCCTGTAGGAGCTTCTGCCTTAGTCGCTTCAAACTTTCCGAGAAGTTCGGACGGGAGTTCCATTTTTTCGGTCGGAAGCTCTTCGATAGGAATAAAGTCATCTCCGGCGTTTGATAGAATAGGATTCTCTTCCTGTGCTTTCTTCGGGGTTGCCTGTGGCGTTATGGTGGAAGATGCGTTGGTTTGGGTGCTTTCGGCAGCGAATGCCAGTTCTGGTTCCACTTTGGATTTTTCTTCTTTCACGGCAGGTGCAGCGGTGGTTTCTTCTACTTTAACCTTGCGTGGGCGTCCTGGCCTGCGTTTCGTTACGATTGTGTTTTCCGGTTTTTCGGCGGTGGTCGCCTCGCTTGTTTCAGAAGTTTTTCCGGCTACGGCAACACTTACCGGCTCTGCGGGTTGCACTTTGGCAGGCGGTACGGTTGTTTTTGCTTTAGCGGAATCCATACCTTTTCCGGCAGTAAATACCTTGTCAGTATTTTCTTTCTTCTTGGTGACGCGTGTTCTTTTTTCTTGTTTTTCCACCTTACGTTCTTCTTTTATCTTCTCGGCAGCCACTTTTTTGGTGGCTCCTGCAATAGCTTGTTCATCAAGTATCTTGTAAACAAGTTCTTCTTTCTTTAATGAGTCTGTCTTTTTAATGCCTAATTCTTGGGCAATGGTTTGAAGTTCCGACAAGTTTTTGTCGTTCAATTGAATGATATTATACATACAGTTCAGTATATATGTGAATAAATTATTATTTTTTTGTTATTGGATAGATATGTTCATGCGATTTATGTTTCTATTACATAGATACAACATGATAAATATACCTTTATCTAACTACACTATGATTACGGGGTATTTATTATTGAACCGGAAATCTGTCTAATCTTCCGCACTGGGAAGCCGCAAACAGTTTCAACGGCGCAAAGGTAACAAATATTTTGGGTTTCATAAACAATTCGTCTTTTTTTTAAATTTAAAACTTTATCTTTGCTAAATGAACCAAGCAAAGGTATAGAAATTATGGATATGAACGAAGCTCATCTTATTTGTTTCTCACCTACTCATACTTCAAAACAAGTTGGCGAAGCAATTGTTCGCGGGACGGGACTGATAAATCGGGTGACGACAGATTTGACGTTGCGCGCTGCCGTTGCCGATATTGCCAGAGATGCGTTGACTGTGATTGCAGTGCCCGTATATGGCGGCAGGGTAGCTCCTTTGGCCATGGAGCGTTTACGCGGCATCCATTCGACGGGAAGTCCCGCCGTTCTGGTCGTGGTATATGGCAATCGTGCCTATGAAAAGGCTTTGATGGAACTGGATGCGTTTGTTTCGGAGCGTGGCTTCAAGGTGATTGCGGGGGCTACCTTTGTTGGGGAGCATTCCTATAGTACGGAGTTGCATCCGATAGCTTCGGGGCGTCCGGACGCATCCGACTTGCAATATGCCGAAGAGTTCGGTGCCAAACTGCGTGCAAAGATTGATGCGGCGGTGGATATGGAGCATTTGTATGCTGTGGATGTGAACCGTATTTTGCGGCCTCGGCAACCTTTTTGGCCTTTGTTCCGCTTCTTGCGCCAAGTGGTGAAGTTGAAGAAAAGCGGAACCCCTTTGCCGCGTACGCCGGAAGTCGATGCGGAACTGTGCTGTCATTGCGGTGTTTGTGCGGCTCATTGTCCTGCGGGTGCCATTCTGAAGGGAGATGAATGTCACACATTTGTAGACAAATGCATAAAATGTTGCGCCTGTGTCAAGTCTTGTCCAACCAAAGCGCGAACCTATGATATTCCGTTTGCGACATTGCTTGCAGATTGTTTCAAGAGACAAAAGGAGCCGCGCATTATTATTTAGGGAGATTTGAGGAAGGATTAAAGGAAACTTTTGGAAAAGTTGTCGGGAGTTAAAGGAGTTATCATTCCGCTATGCCTTGTTAGTGGTTAAAGCCGATAGTGCGAACTCCTTATTTTAAATCTTCTCTTCTGACAACCTGACTATAAGCACCCTACGCGTATTTTCGTCTATTCTGAAACGATTGTCTGTGCGTTCGCCAATCAGCCAGATGATCTGATTGCCACAACAAAGCACCCATTGCCGCTCTCTGCGGGGAAGAGAGAATTTGCGGTCGGTAAGATAGTCGCTCACTTTCTTCTGTCCGGTCATACCAAATGGAACAAAACGGTCGCCCTGTCGGCATAATCTTACGGTGAGAGGCTGTTTTAGCTTGTCTGCATCAAAGCAGGCCATGGTTCGGTTGCGGGGAATCACGAAATGTTCCGTCACTTCCTGTTCCTCCGTAATCAGCCGAAAAGGCAGTGCAGGGTCATCCGGAAGCAACGTTGCTTGCGCCTCGGAAGCGGGGACGGGAGTCAATAACAATAGTTCGCGGTCCTTCACTATGCGCCACTCCTTGCTCAGGAATATTTTTCCCGGCTGATTATCCAAAGAAGCGAAGATATCTTTGACTTGTGCACTGTTGAATCCCAATGGCGACAGGATTTCGAATAGCAAAGTTTCCGGCGCAGGTTCCTTCAGCAGGGCGCCTATCCGGATACTTTGTCCGCTTTGCACTCTTTGCCTACCTTCTTCTATACCTTTATTATATAGCGATACCGTGTCGCTCAGATGTCTTGCCGTACGCAAAATACTCTCCTTTACCGACGGATTGATGCTTTGCATAAGCGGAAGCAGATTGAGCCTGATCTTGTTGCGCGTATATTCATCTTGCAGGTTAGTGCTGTCGGTGACGTAATCTTGTCCAATTTCTTGCAGATATTCTGTAATCTCTTTCCGGTCGAGGCATAGCAATGGGCGAACAATCTTCCCGTTTTTAGGTCGGATTCCAGTCAAGCCGTTTATTCCCGTTCCCCGAATCAAGTTCAGTAGAACGGTTTCCACGCTGTCATCTTTGTGATGAGCTACGGCGATAGCGTCAGCACCCTGTTGCAGGCGGAGCTCTTCGAACCATGCGTAACGCAGTTCCCTTGCCGCCATTTCGATGGATATATGTTCCCTTGCCGCCTTTTCTGCCGTATCAAAATGCCGAATATGTAACGGCGTCTTTAACTGCGTACATAGCTGGCGGACAAATATCTCATCCCGGTCCGACTCATCTCCCCGCAAGTGGAAATTGCAGTGGGCAGCTTCGCAAGTATATCCTATGTCGAGCAGCAAATGAAGCAATGCCACCGAATCGGCACCGCCACTCAGTGCCACCAGAATCTTGTCTTGCCTGCCGAAAAGCCGTTCTGCTTCTATATATTGTACTATCTTCCTCCTGTTCATGCCGCAAAGATAAGTTTTATTCAGCTATTTCCGGCGGCTACTTAGAGGAAACATATTCATCGCAGCCTCTTATTTAAAAACAATCTAAATAGTTTGTATCCTATATGCAAAACACTTATCTTTGTGCCATAATTAATGAATGAGAGAAGACTATGCGTTTGTCCGAATTGAAAACAGGAGAAAAAGGTGTTATTGTAAAAGTACTGGGACACGGTGGTTTCCGTAAACGGATTGTCGAAATGGGTTTTGTCAAAGGTAAGACAGTGGAAGTCTTGCTGAATGCACCGCTGAAAGACCCCATTAAATATAAGGTGATGGGGTATGAAATCTCTTTGCGCCGCCAGGAAGCGGAAATGATCGAGATTATCAGCGAGCAGGAAGCGAAAAAACAAGTCGTGCAACGAGATTACCATCAAGGGATGAGTGAGGAAATTTATCCGAGCGATGAGGTACTGAAACGCATAGCATTGGGCAAACGCCGCACAATCAATGTGGCTCTGATCGGAAATCCTAACTGCGGAAAAACCTCCTTGTTCAACATCGCGTCGGGTTCGCACGAGCATGTAGGCAATTATAGTGGTGTCACGGTAGATGCCAAAGAGGGATACTTCAACTTTCAGGGTTATCAGTTTCGTATTGTCGATTTACCGGGAACCTACTCATTGTCCGCCTATACTCCCGAAGAAATCTATGTACGCCGCCACATCATCAATGAGACACCGGACATCGTGATCAACGTCGTGGATGCTTCCAATCTGGAACGTAATCTCTACCTCACCACCCAAATCATCGACATGAACGTGCGCATGGTAATGGCGCTCAATATGTATGACGAACTGGAGGCGAGCGGAAATACGTTGGACCACCAGACACTCAGTCAATTGTTCGGTATCCCTATGGTTCCCACAGTTTCGCGTACGGGAAGGGGCATCGAAGAGTTGTTTCATGTTGTCATCAGCATATATGAAGGTGCCGACTTTCTGGATCAGAAAGAGAATGTGCGTACCGAAGTCATGAAAGACCTGCGTGAATGGCACAAAGAATATGTTCCGGGGTACGTTGCCGGAAATCAGAAAGAAGAAGAGGGGCGCCATCATGGTTTTTATCGCCATATCCATATTAATCACGGACCGGAATTGGAACGCAGCATCGAAGAAGTGAAGCGTGTGATCAGTGCGAATGAGGATATCCGATATAAATATTCTACACGCTTTTTGGCAATCAAGTTGCTGGAAAACGATCCGGACTTGGAAACTCTGATTAAGACCCTGCCCAACGGACCGGATATTATATCTACCCGCGATCAGGAAAGCAACCGCATCCATAAAGTGCTTAATGAAGATTGCGACCAGGCAATTACCGATGCCAAGTATGGTTTTATTTCCGGTGCCCTTAAAGAAACATTTGTAGATAATCATTTGGAAAAAGAGCATACAACCCGCGTGATAGACTCCATCGTGACACACCGTTTCTGGGGATTTCCTATTTTCTTCCTTTTCATGTACCTCATGTTCGAGGGGACATTCGTGCTTGGAGAGTATCCTATGATGGGTATCGAATGGCTGGTCGAAACTATCGGAAACTTTATACGAGACAACATGCCGGACGGTCCGCTGAAAGATATGCTGATAGATGGTATTATCGGAGGTGTGGGTGGAGTTATCGTATTCCTGCCGAACATACTGATTCTCTATTTCTGTATATCGTTGATGGAGGACTCCGGCTATATGGCACGCGCAGCATTTATCATGGATAAGGTAATGCACAAGATGGGGTTACACGGTAAATCTTTCATTCCCTTGGTTATGGGATTCGGGTGTAATGTCCCGGCAATTATGGCTTCGCGTACGATTGAGAATCGGAAAAGCCGTCTGATCACCATGCTTGTCAACCCTTTGATGTCATGCAGTGCGCGTTTACCGATTTATTTATTGCTGACCGGTGCTTTTTTCCCGAATTGTGGCAGTTTGATACTATTGCTGATCTACTCTATCGGAATATTACTGGCAGTACTGATAGCACGTTTATTCAGTCGTTTTCTGGTGAAAGGGGATGACACTCCGTTCGTCATGGAGCTTCCGCCGTATCGTTTACCGACAGCTAAAGCCATTTTCAGGCATACTTGGGAGAAGGGAGCGCAATATCTCCGTAAAATGGGTGGTGTGATCATGATAGCATCTATGGTGATATGGGCTTTAGGATATTATCCTAATCATGATGGCTATGCAACGGTAGCCGAACAACAAGAAAACTCTTATATCGGGCAGATAGGAAAAGTCATAGAGCCAGTGATTAAACCGCTGGGATTTGATTGGAAATTAGGTATCGGAATACTTTCCGGTATAGGCGCTAAAGAATTAGTTGTGAGTACTTTGGGAGTACTTTATGTAAATGATGCGGAAGCGGATGCAGTGAACCTTGCAGAGCGTATACCGATTACTCCATTAATCGCTTTCTGTTACATGGTATTTGTTCTGATCTATTTCCCTTGTATTGCTACGGTTGTAGCTATTAAGCAAGAGGCGGGAAGTTGGAAATGGGCACTTTTTGCAGCAACGTACACCACATTACTGGCATGGATCGTGTCTTTTGCTATCTATAAAATAGGGGGATTGTTTGTATGATGAATTGGCAGCAATGTGTAGTTGCGATATTGTTATTGTTGTGTGTCGTCCGGATAGGTTGGGGGATATACTCTTTTTTTCAGCGTGCGAAAAGCAATGGTAATCCATGTGAGAATTGTGTAACAGGCTGTGAATTAAAACAATTACTTGACAAAAAACGCGCCGAATGCAGGAATGTGCAGAAAGACATCAAGCGCAACGGTAAACATTGTAGTAAGAAAAGCTGCCACAGTTTTCTTCTTTAAAAGAATAATTTATCCACTATTTTCAGTCTTCGCTCCTATTTTTTTATGAAAATGCCATAAAAAAGCAGCGAATAGTTTGGTATCTTCAAAAAATGTATTACCTTTGCAACCGCAAATGAGAACAATGGTTCCTTGGATGAGTGGCTTAGTCAGCGGTCTGCAAAACCGTGTACGGCGGTTCGAATCCGCCAGGAACCTCCAAGCATAGCAAAAGCCTTGAACATAAATGTTCGGGGCTTTTGTCATTTATTGACTTTCAGAGACTTGACTACCTTGGGGTCAGCGGATTTTTCCGGTGGGCGAAGAAGGTGTCGGAATATAGTGTTATCTTTGCAAAATGAAACCAGACCAACTGCTAAGAGCCATATTGCCCGATGTGTTGATAGACAACTTCGACATTGATCGATTTGAAAAAAGCGATACCCGTTTCGACATCTGGCTTGACGAGAAGAAAGAACAACTT
>Ga0137307_102736_pt1 | contig 11434 bp, 8 predicted proteins | sample NAcewD2O_March_2_FD_97180 | JGI IMG/M metagenome (GOLD analysis project Ga0137307, IMG submission 97180) | Mouse cecal microbial communities from Vienna, Austria - N-Acetylglucosamine amended D2O_March | ecosystem: Host-associated > Mammals > Digestive system > Large intestine > Cecum | place...
AGGCCCATATCATTGACCTTATCCACCAGTTCCTTCATGGAACAGCCCAGCTTCTTTTCATTCACATACCAGTCCCCAAGGCCGGAATAATCATCGTCCCGTTTTCCAAACCATCCGTCGTCCAGCACCAGCATGTCCAAATCCAGTTCTGCCGCTTCCCTGGCAATTTTCAGAATTTTTTCCGCATTAAAATCAAAATAAGTTGCCTCCCAGTTATTTACCAGAATGGGACGTCTTTTGTCTTTCCAGTTACTGCGGATTAAGTTTTTCTGAAAACCGTTATGATAGCAGTGGGACAGCTGAGACAGTCCCTGACTGCTGTAAGCCATGGCAATTTCCGGTGTGGTAAAACATTCCCCCGGCTGCAGGCTCCAGGTAAACACAGAATCGTCAATGCCCATGACCAGTCTGGTCTGATGGAACTGATCCACTTCCACATGCATATGGAAGCCGCCGCTGTACAGCAATGAGAATCCATAGCAGGCTCCCAGCTCCTCCGTGGTATTCTTTTCCGCAAGAATCACAAAAGGATTATGCTGGTGGCTGGAAGTGCCGCGGGTGCTTCTCAGCTCCGTAACACCATGAAACAGAGGCACCCGCTCCATTTCCCGCTCTCCGGCATGGCGTCCGTAGAAATGAATCATATCCATTCCGCTGGAATCCATATCCAGGCAGGCAGACAGAACCTTTGACAGCCGCACCTCCCCGTCCGTTCTGTTCTCCACCATTGCCGCTCTGGTGATGATATCGTGTTCTTCAAACACTCCGTAGTACAGATGGACATAAAATTCTTCCTGACTGTCCTTTAAAATAATTTCCAGTGTGTCAACCGGCTCATCTTCAGAGGCAAACATGGCCGGAAGGCCTTCCAGCCCGTATTTTCCATGGAACGTCCGGTAACTGTCAAAAAACAGCAGGCAGTCTCTGACGCCGGTTCCCAAATCCGCATACATACAGTTTATCCGATAATCTCCGCTTCCCCGTACCGGAAACTCCTGAGGCAGAAAATCAAGGGAATATGTTCTGTCTTCCCTGGCTTCATAAATATTCCCGGAAAATCCACGGTCAGCCATGGATATCATATAGGAATAATCTGTCTCATCCGTTTTGCTTCCATAATAAGTGTGCAAAAGGACGCCCTTGCTGTCTGCTTTCATCTGATATGTGCTGTTTCTGGTCTGAAGGGTAAATACATTGTCTTTGATTATAATTGCCATAAATTAACTTACCTTTCTATTCTAATCGTAATTACAGGTAACGGTCACACGGAAACCGAAACATGGATTCAGGCTGCTTTCTCTGCCGGAATGTCAGACAAGCCAGAGATATTCATAGGGCCCTAACTGTATCTGGTTATGGTAAGACCTGACATACCTTCCGGTAATCAGATCCTGCATTTCTCCTGGCAGGCCGAACCAGTCAAATGATTTGGAATCCACCCACTGTTCCTGCTCCGAAAAGTTTGCAAGCACCAGCATTTTGTCTGCCTTGTGAAAACAGAACACTGCCGGATTTCCCGTATCCACCGGAACGGCCCGGTATCCGGAGCCGAATAATTCACTGGACTTGCGGATTTCAATCATATTTCTGATTTTTGTAAAAATCTGTCCCTGTACCGTACTGAAATCCCTTCTGTTTTCCGCTGCCTCCCAGTCCATCTTCCCCCGGTGAAGCCAGCGGGAATCTGCCGCATGTTCCGGCACCTCTTTATAACTCCAGTCATTGAGCTGTCCGATTTCATCGCCGCTGTAAAGCAGCGGAATTCCCGTATAGGAAATCACCATGGCATGGAGCAGCAGAATCCTTTTTACCGCAAGCTCCACCTTGTACATGTGCTTCTCCCGCAGAGCCTGCTCCAGCCCGCACATGGAAGCCAGTGTTCCGCTGTTTCTGGCGTCCTGCGTCACCGGATTATATTCATACAGTTCTCCTGTGGCAAAACTTCCCGGAAATCTTCCTTCCATAAACTGTATAATATACTGCTTATGAAGCTCCGGGTCCAGCCCCAGGCTCTTTAAAATCTCCTTTTCAAATCCCCATCCGATGTCGTCGTGGCAGCGCACATAATTAATCCATGTGCCACTGTCCGGAATTCCGTAATCAATGGAAAGAGAACGCTCCATCAACTGCACGTCTCTGGTAGCCAGGGAATTCCAGAGCAATACCATAAAGGAAGCGTTGTACATCACGTTGCATTCCTTCATCTCCTGATTGCCGAAATATTTTACAATCTCATAAGGCTCCACAATGGCTTCTCCCAGAAATACCACGCCTGGGCACACCTGCTGTACAATCTCGTACATCATGCCCAGCAGTTTATGTACATTGGGATGATTCATACATGAAGTTCCCGGTTCTTTCCACATATATGGTATCGCATCCAGCCGGAAAATGTCAACGCCTTTATTGGCAAGGGTAAGCATGACTTCCACGATTTTGTTAAATACCTGCGGATTTCTGTAATTCAAATCCCACTGGAATTCATAAAACCGGGTCATCACATATTTCTGGATATCCGGATACCAGGTGAAATTTCCAGGAGCCACTCCCGGAAAAATTTCTGTCATGGTCTTCTCATATTCTCCGGGAATGGTATCATCGTCAAACATAAAATACATGTCGTCATAATCGTGATCCCCTTCCCTGTACTTCTGTACCCAGAGATGCTCTTTTGCCGTGTGGTTCAGTACAAAATCAATACAGGTGCGGATTCCTCTGGCTTTTAAGAGCTTCATCACCCGTTCCAACTGCTTCATGGTTCCGAATTTATCGTCCACCATCAGGTAATCTGATACCGCATAACCTCCGTCGTTGTTGCCTTCCCTGGATTTTAAAAGAGGCATGAAATGCACATAAGTAATCCCAAGCTCTGCAATATAGTCAATCCGTTTCTCGAATTCCTCCAGATTGTTGCTGAACCGGTCCACATAAAGCATCATGCCAACCATTTTTTCCGACTGATACCAGTCATTCCCGTTCCCGTCTGCCTTTTTCAGGGCAGACGGACGGGTTTTTGCGGCATGTTCCAGGATGGACATTAACTGTCCCCAGCGGTATTCGGTAATTTCATTTCTTCCATAAAGTTCGTAATAGCTGTTTTTTAAGTCCATACCGTATATTCCTTTATTCTGTTTTTATTTTACTGCACCGTTTACAACACCGTTGATAATCTGTTTCTGGCAAATGATATAGAAAACCAGAATTGGCAGCAATGCCAGCAGATAAGATGCAAATGCCAGGTTGTAGTTGGTTCCGAACTGTGACTGGAAATTCAGCTGTGCCAGCGGAAGGGTATTGACATCGCTTCCTGACATGATAACCAGCGGAGTCATAACATCATTCCATGTGCTCATTGCAGTAAGCACTGCTACTGTGGCGTGCATGGGCTTCATATTCGGGAAAATAATCTTCCAGTATGTCTGCCAGACGCCTGCACCGTCCACACATGCCGCTTCTTCCAGGGCAATCGGAATGTTTTTCAGATACCCGGAGTACAGCAGAATATTCATGGGCATGAAGAATACCACATACAGCACCACAACACCGAATCTGTTTGCAATTCCTATCTGAGAAGTCTGTTTTACCAGAGGCATCATCAATACTGCAAAAGGTACGAACATACCGCTTACAATATAGAAATAAGACACCTTAAACACTTTCAGCTTTGCCATCTTTCTTCCAATCACATAACCTGCCAGAGAATGCAGCAGGATACAGATAATTACCGTTGCTCCGGTAAGCAGTAAACTGTTGCCCAGAGAGCGCCAGAAATCCGTTACCCGCATCGCTTCTGCAAAATTGCTGAAACTCCAGCTTGAAGGAAATCCCAATGCTCCTGCCACGTCATTTGTCATTTCCGAAGGCTTTTTAAACGCAATGATTACTGTCATATAAAGAGGAAATAATATGGTAAGACAGCCAATTGCCAAAAGTACATTGATGATATTATTCACGGCCTTGCCGCCAACTGCTCCTTCGCTTCCTTTTTCTTTTTTTCCCATTATAACTGCTCCTCCTTACCTCCTAAGAATTTCATCTGCAGGAACGAAATCACTACGATTACTACAAAGAATACAAATGCATTTGCACTCTGGAATCCGAACTGTCCGCCGCTCATACCATTGTTGTAAATCAGGTAGGAAATGGATTCCGTACTCTGGGACGGGCCGCCCTTTGTCAAAGCCATAATCTGGTCGAATACCATCAGCGCATTTTTCATACAGAGCACCAGGTTGATGGTGAAGAACGGAAGAATCAACGGGAAGGTAAGGCTCCAGAATTTTTTCCATCCGCTGACACCGTCAATCATTCCCGCCTCATAAACTTCTGCCGGAACGGTCTGCAGTCCTGATATGTAAATAATCGTATTCATTGCTATTCCCTGCCATGCACCTACAATCACAATGGCAATCCATGCTGTTTTGGTGCTTGCAAGCATACTGTTCTGGAGAAATCCGATTCCGGTTGCTTCTCCCACTGCCGGAAGGATGTATGTAAATACAAAGCTGAAAATATAACCTACAACCAGTCCTCCCAATATATTCGGTACAAAATATATTCCTCGTAACGCACTCTTTCCCCGTATTTCACGATTTAATCCCAAAGCAAGGATTAAACTGATGATGTTGACTGCAATAGTCATAACTACCGCATATTTAAACGTAAACAGATAAGATTTTCCCACACGCAAATCCGTAAACAGGTCTTTAAAATTCCGAAGGCCTACCATGTCAAAATCACCGTATCCCTTGTAATTGGTAAGACCGTAGTAAAAACCTTTTAATAATGGAAGGGTGTTGAACAGAAAGAACAGAATCAACACAGGAATCAGCATTCCAAGAAAAATCTTATCGTTTTTCGTCCACAACTTATCTCTCTTTCCTTCGTTTCCCATGGTCTATTCCCCCTTTTCCTGATATTCCTGCACTTTACTGATAATGTCCTTGTTATATCTTACCCATTCTTTATCAAATCTGGTAAGGAAGGTGTCCAGTGCATTGCTGCTGTCGTCGAACAGATAAGTCTGAATCATGGCGTCTACTGCCATTTCACTGGGATAATGGTGGTCCTGATAGTCTGCAACGATTCCATTTTCTATGTACTCTTTCATGCCGTCCAGTTCCGGAGCAATCTCAAAATCACCTTTCTTACACGGTACTGCACTCTGGTCATTCAGGTAATCCTGAATATTTTCGTCTTCCAACAGAAATCTTAATACTTCATAGGCTTCCTCTTTATGTTCACAGTCTTCCATTATGCAGAACATCAGATCGTTACCGGAATTCAGGATGTTTTCTTCTGCGTTGCTGCTTGCCGGAAATACAAAAGAATCAATGTTCATTTCCGGATTAACAGATTTAATCTGAGGGATTGCATAATTACCAATCACGTACATGGCTGACTGCCCTCTTGCAAAAGCAGTACATGCATCGTTGTAGCTGTATGCCACCGGATCAGACTGTCCGTATTTCAGAAGCTCCTTGTCTTTCACCGCAATTTCTTCATATGCCTCTGAAAATGTGGCGTTGCCGCTGTTTACCTGATATGCAATGTCCGTGCTGCAAAGATCTACTGCAATGGCGTTCCACGACGCAAGGCAGGTCCAGGTATCCTTATATCCGAAATACAGTGGCTGGATTCCTTCTGCCTGAATGGTTTCACAGAGCTGATTGAATTCTTCCCATGTGGTGGGAATCTGCCATCCGTGTTCTTCAAACATATCTCTGTTGTAGAGAACGCCTGCCGCATTTGCCATATAAGGCACTGCGTAAACACCTTCCTGAGGCACATATTCCAGCTCTTTATTCGTAGCAAGATAGTTTTCCTTAATATCTGACAGACCGTCAAAATCGGAAATGTCCATCAACATTTTGGCATCCAGGAAATTGGAGTAGTTGATATCTCCGCCAATCCCGATAATATCAGGGTTGTTTTCCCGGATAAATCTGGTTTTCAAAATAACCATGGCATCATTCGGTGAATCAATCACCAGCTTAATGTTGTCGTGAGTCGCATTAAATTTTTCTTCCAGTGCTTCAAATACGTCCACTGCTTCCGGTTTGTAGTGGACCAGCTCAATCACAACCTTTCCGTCCGCATCATCCTTTTTGCTGCCACAGCCGCCAAGCAAAAGCCCTGAGACAATTGTCACAGCAAGGAATAATGCCATTACTTTTTTCTTTTTCTTTGCCATTTTTTACCTCCTCGTCTTTTTAAACAAATTTTCTGTTGGAACCTTGCTCTTTGCATTGCTAATTTTATTTAGTTATGTTTTGTTTTGCAACATATTATGTGCATAACCGTTTTTTTATACAAATTTTAGAATTAGTTTATGTATATTTTATATAAAAAAAGCGGGCATGACAGCTTTTTGCGCGCGGACAGATTGCGGAACCATAAAAAGGTCGTAAAAAAATAGCCGCTATATACAATATATGGATAAGACTCACCGAGTCTGAATGCCATATCCTGTATATAGCGGCTATTTTGTGACAGCCCCTTTCCAAACTGACAGAACAGTTATGATTCAGTTGATATTCCGGATGCTTTCTCTTACAATCAGCTCCACCGGGAGCTTAAATGACCTGGCAATAATTTCTTCTCCCCGGATTCTCTGCACCAGAAGTTTTACTGCCTCCTCCCCCTTTTCCTTCACCGACTGGCGCACCGTGGTCAGCATGGGCCTGCTCAGCCGGGCATAGATATTATCGTCAAATCCCGCCACAGAAATATCCTCCGGCACTCTCAGCCCTTCTCCGAAGAAAATACTGATGGCTTCATTGGCCAGCAAATCAGATACCACGAATATCGCCGTGTACCCTTCCTCTTTTGCTTTAAGAGCAAAGTTACGCAGCGCCTCCCGCCTCAGATTCCTGCCGGCAGGCAGATAATAGTAATCTTTGTTGCTGTAGGAAATGCCATAACTTTCCAGAGCGTCGCAGTAACCCCGGAACCGCTCAAAGGTACTGGATACCGGATTTTTCTTATCACAGAAAAAAGCGATTTTCCGATGCCCCTGCTTCAGCATAAATTCCGTTATCCGCTTCCCTCCTTCATAATCCGCAATTCCCACATTGTCGTAGTCTCCTTCCCCGCAGTCAATGTACACCAGAGGCTTTCCCACTCTGTTTGCGAATTCCTGACATTCCCAGGGGTCAAATCCAATCACAATACCCCCTTCTATATTACGGGCCTGCAGCTTATGAAAAATATCCTGCTCATCCTTTGGAATTCCGCACACCGGATACCGGCCGTATTCCTGCAGCTTCATGCATATGGCATTCAAAAGCTCCGCACAGAACGGGTCTGTAAAAACACTTTCTTTATATCGAAGACAGAAATCCACCGATATCAGCTTCAATGCCTTTCCGTACTCTTCCCGGTGAACAGTTTTCTGAAATCCGTACTGTACCAGTGCCTCCTCAATTCTCTGCCTTGTGGCAGGCGACATTTTCTCTGTATGACCGTTTACAACATTTGACACGGTTGTAGGGCTGATCCCCAATATCGATGCAATTTCTTTAATCGTAATCATAACTGCTCCCTGACTGCACTACTTATGCATTTTCGTTGATAATTTTATGTACATCATCCGTCTCCGGCATGGAACGGATGGCTCCCTTCCTGGTGGTAACCAGATAAGCCGCCGCATTTGCAAAGGTCAGCATCTGTTCCAGGTCTTCTTTTGTCAGGCTGTCAATGTCCCGGTACAGCAGTCCGTAAAGAATACTTCCGCAGAACGTATCTCCCGCTCCGGTGGTCTCAATGGTTCCCCCTAACTTAAAGCTGGGTTTATATACCATCATATCTTTATAGAAGGCATAACTCCCCTCTGCTCCCGCTGTTACCTGGAACAGCTTTACAGGGAACTTCTCCCGGAGAATTGCCGCCCCTTTTTCAATATCCTTCTCTCCTGTAAGGAATTCCACTTCCTCCTCGGAAATTTTACATACGTCGCATTTGCTCAGACCGTACTCCATCTTCTCTTTTGCAACACTCAGATCCTTCCAGAGCGGAATCCGCAGATTCGGGTCAAAGGAAATCAGAACCCCGTTCTCTTTTGCAACATTCACTGCCTTCTCCGTAGCTGCGCACACCCCTTCATGGGTCATGGACAAGGTTCCGAAATGGAAAATCCTGCTGTTTTTAATCTGTTCCTCATCCACTTCATCTTCCGTCAGCATCATATCCGCCCCCGGATTCCGGTAAAATGCAAAATCCCGGTCGCCGTTTTCAAAGGTCTTTACAAAGGCAAGGGTGGTTTTTACTTCCTCGTCAAAACAAAGACCGTCCGTGCCGATTTTCAGTTCCTCCAGAGTATCCCGCAGCAGATAACCGAACTGGTCCTTTCCCACCTTGCCGATAAAGTTCGTGGTTCTTCCGCATTTATTCAGCAGTGCCAGCACATTGCAGGGAGCTCCGCCCGGATTTGCCTCCAGCAGGGAATTCCCCTGTTCGGATTCCCCGGTATAAGTAAAATCAATCAACAGTTCCCCCAGTGCCGTTACATCATATTTCTTCATATTCCTACATCCTTTCCGGAGCTTCAAAGCCAAGTACGTCAATGCAGATTTCCAGTGCTTTCCTGGTCAGCTCCAATAATTTTATATAACCTGCCTGTATCATTTCGTCAGGTTCTGCCATAATTTTTGTCTCATGATAAAAATGATTAAAAGCGTTTGCAAGGTCGTAAATATACGCGCACACCTTATGGGGCGCTTTTTCTTCAAAGGCACTTTCCATCATACCGTTAAATTTACTGAGTTCCAGCATCAGCGCCTTCTCGCTGTCCGAATGAGCAGGAAGGATTCCTGCATGTTCCGGCAGTTCCCGTGATTCCTGATATTTCTTCAGGATAGACTTCATACGCACAATGGTATAGAGAATATAAGGCCCTGTATTTCCCTCAAAAGAAGTGAAACGCTCGATATCAAAAATATAGTCTTTGGAGGCCTGGTTGGATAAATCCCCGTACTTGATGGCAGAAAGGGCCACTGTTTTTGCAGTTTCCCGGCCTTCCGCTTCCTCCACGGTATGATTGTCCGCAATCTTTTTGTACATTTCCTCATTGATACCGGACACCAGATATTCCAGACGCATAACGCCTCCTTCTCTGGTTTTGAATGGTTTCCCATCCTTCCCGTTCATGGTGCCGAAGCCCAGGAATGTCAGTTCCGTCTCCGGCCCCACCAGTCCTGTTTTTCTGGCGCAGCGGAATACCTGTGTAAAATACAGTTCCTGCCGCTTGTCCACCACATAGATGATTTCATCCGGATGGTAGTCCTGCATACGCCATACTATGGTGGCAAGGTCGGTGGTGTTATACAAAGAGGCTCCGTCTGATTTTAAAATCATACAGGGGGGAATCTCTTTGGTGTCCGTATCTTCCTTCACGTCCACCACCAGCGCGCCCTCGCTGATATAGGCGAATCCGTCTTTCTTCATCTTTTCCACCATATCCGGAATATAGGGCTGGGCGTCGGATTCTCCCTTCCACAGCTCAAAGGATACGTTCAGATTTTCATAATTGCGCTTTAAATCACTGACTGACACATTTAAAATATGATTCAGCAAAGCTCTGTAGCCTGCCCTGCCATGCTGCAGTTCATAAGTTGCTTCCATGGCCGCTTCCTTATAGGCTTCGTCCTCTTTGGATTTCCCGCTGGCAGCAGGATAGATTTCCTCCAGTTCAGAAATGGTAAAAGGTGGCTCCGGGGGATATTCCCCCGTGTAATCTTCATCAAAATACACAAGCTCCGGTTTCCGCGCTTTCAGCTCGGTGATAATCAGCCCCATCTGCAGGCCCCAGTCCCCCAGATGTACGTCTCCAATCATATTATGGCCCATAAACCGGCCGATCCGCTTCACACTTTCCCCGATAATGGCAGAACGCAGATGGCCCACATGGAGGGGTTTTGCCACATTTGGTCCGCCATAGTCTATCAGAATGGTTTTGGGATGTTCACATTTATTGCAGCCCAGCCGCTGTCCGTCCCCTTCCATCTGACGCAGATATTCTGCCAGATATTCCGGGCTCAGTTTCAGATTCAGAAATCCCGGTTTTACTGATTCTGCCGATTCGAACATTCCATTTTTCTGTAACTTCTCTGCCACCTTGTCCGCAATCAGAAAGGGAGCGCATTTATACTCCCTGGCGGCAGCCATGGCACCATTGCACTGGTATTCGCAGAGGTCCGGACGGTTCGACAAGGTAACCTTTCCGTATTTTTCATCGTAACCGCAGGTCTTTAAGGCCTCCATCACCTGTTTGCTGATCACATCCAATATCTTTTCCATAAATTCTCTCCTGTAACTCTTATTGCTCCCGGAACAGCCCCTTTTCATCATCCAAAGGGCCGGATTCCATAAATGTAACTAATTTCCTATATCATAACAAAAAGCGGGAAAAATGTCACCCACTTTTTTGCGTTTCTTCCTATTAATTGTATTTTTTCTGAAAAGAAGCTGCCGCAAAATAGCTGTCATATACGAAATATGGCGTAAAACTCACAGTTCTCACCCATACATTGTATATAACCTGCGTTTTGCAACAGCTTATTTCCAAAAGCATTCTTTGCTGTTTTCGATTCCTGCAGCTTCAATGCATATGCATATTTCTCCTCAGCGGACTCCCCTCTTCCGGTCAGGCAAAAAAATTCTCCGCCAGTGTAAATGTACCCACGGTTCCCACACTTCCGGTCATATAAATGGTTTCGTCTTCTTCCATCTCAATCAGAAGGTCTCCGCCCTGCATATGCACTGTTACCTTATTGTCTACAAGGCCCATCCTCTTTGCCGCTGCCGCCGCCGCACAGGCTCCGGTTCCGGAAGCCAGCGTATAGCCTGCACCGCGCTCATATATTTCAATGGCAATATTTTCCCGGTCAATTACTTTGCATATCTGCATATTGGTACGATTGGGAAAATATTCCGCCCCTTCCACATAAGGCCCCAATGCCCTGGCTTTCTGCGGCGTCACTTCCTCCATCATAATCACACAGTTGGGATTCCCCACAGACAGACAGGTGGTATTGTAATCATTGTCATGGAATCTCAGATGAGCATTTACAATCTCACCCTGCAGGCCGGTCAGTGGCATTTCCTTTCCCGCATACACCGGCTTTCCCATATTTACCCGCATCATACTTCCGTCTTCTTCCACAAATTCAATTTCCACATCTCCTGCCAGCGTATTCAGGCTGAACTTTCTGTCCTTCACATATCCCTCATCCAACAGGTATTTTGCAAAAATCCGTACGCCGTTTCCGCTCTTTTCCGCCTCGGAACCATCCGGATTAAAAATACGTACTTTTATTTTTCCATCTTCCATAATGGGGCCATACAGCAGACCATCTGCACCCACGCCGAAATTCCTCCGGCAGAGCATTTCTATATTTCTTGTCTGCAGCACCATATCATTTTTATTGGGGTCCAG
>Ga0137307_102790_pt1 | contig 11428 bp, 7 predicted proteins | sample NAcewD2O_March_2_FD_97180 | JGI IMG/M metagenome (GOLD analysis project Ga0137307, IMG submission 97180) | Mouse cecal microbial communities from Vienna, Austria - N-Acetylglucosamine amended D2O_March | ecosystem: Host-associated > Mammals > Digestive system > Large intestine > Cecum | place...
TTTGCACATGACAAAAAGATACGTTCACTTTTTTACTGAAATAATTTACCGTGTTAATGAAACAATCGTTTCTCCACTGGCTTTTAATGATTACATTCTTATCTTAAGCAGGCACAAATCATGAAGTAACTGCATTTTGATGTTTCTTTCAGTTTTTATCCTTATCTTTGTCACCATATATAATAAGGTAATAAAATATGGGAAAAGAAAAAATCATATTGACGGGCGACCGTCCTACCGGAAGACTCCATATCGGTCACTATGTAGGTTCGTTGAAACGCAGAGTTGACCTGCAAAACGCAGGTGATTATAGTAAAATGTTTATCTTCATTGCCGATTCGCAAGCATTGACAGACAATATAGACAATCCGGAAAAGGTGCGCCAGAATGTAATTGAGGTTGCCCTTGACTATTTGGCTTGTGGTATTGATCCGACTAAAGCTACGATTTTCATCCAGTCGCAAATACCGGAACTATGCGAACTTAGTTTCTATTATATGGATCTTGTAAGCGTATCCCGCCTGCAACGCAACCCGACCGTGAAATCGGAAATCCAGATGCGCAACTTTGAAGCAAGCATCCCCGTAGGTTTCTTCACCTATCCTATCAGCCAGGCTGCGGACATCACTGCATTCCGTGCTACGACCGTCCCCGTCGGTGAAGACCAGGAACCGATGCTCGAACAGGCTCGTGAAATCGTCCGCCGTTTCAACTATATCTATGGTGAGACATTGGTAGAACCTGAAATCCTGTTGCCGGACAATGCCGCCTGCCTCCGTCTTCCGGGAACCGACGGTAAAGCTAAAATGAGTAAATCGCTCGGAAATTGCATCTACCTTTCGGAAGAACCGGAAGAAATCCAAAAGAAAATCATGAGCATGTATACCGACCCGGGACATCTCCGCGTACAGGATCCGGGAAAGATTGAAGGCAATACGGTATTCACTTACCTGGATGCTTTCTGCCTCCCCGAACATTTCGAACGTTACTTACCGGATTATCCGAATCTGGCAGAACTGAAAGCGCATTATCAACGTGGCGGATTGGGAGACGTGAAGGTTAAACGTTTCCTGAATGCTATCATGCAAGAAACTTTGGAGCCGATCCGCAATCGCCGCAAAGAGTTCAGCAAGGATATTCCTGCTGTTTATGAAATGTTGCAGAAAGGCTGCGAAGTAGCCAGATCCGCTGCTGCCGAAACGTTGGCTGATGTGAAGAAAGCAATGAAAATCAATTATTTCGATGATAAGGAATTGATTGAAGAGCAAGTGAAGCGTTTCTCTCAGGAGTAAAACATTTCGTTTAGAAATAAACATAATAAAGAGCTAAAGTAAAGAGGCTGTCTAAAAAGTCGTCAGTAACTCTAACTCCCCTCCTTCGGGAAGGAGGAAAATGAAGATAGAACCGACTTTTTAGGCAGCCTCTTTCTTATCGAATATTTTCAAAGATTCAGTTTGTTTCTTCCTCGTCATTCTTGAACAACACATCCTTTAGTTTCTGATAAAGGAACGAAAGTGTCAGCAATATCAATCCCAGAATGATAAATACGATAATCTTGCCGATAGTCGGCATTGCCCATAAATCGTCTAATACGAGTTTGAGCAGAACTATTCCGAAAGTCGCAAGGCTTACCATACGCATCGCTTTCTGATGCAGGCGCATTCCCAATCCCATCTGAACGAAACCGGCAATGCTTAATGAGAGTGATAGTCCGGCACTGAAATCGTCTACACCTACTTGCCAAAGGAAAGAACGTACCATTGTCAGCCAAAGGAGTGTGGCAAGAATATTCAGATATACGGTGAAGCGGGATTTTATGCCGATTGATGTATAGTACAGACGTGCCACGTAATATATGTTTGCTATCACGAAAGCAGCCGTCAGCCATCGCAACACGGCAGGAGTGAAAGCCATGTTCTCCCATTGGTCACACCATATATTCAGAATATATACAAGCGTATTCATTCCGATAGCCAAAGTATAGGAAGTGAGGTGCTTGGTTATCGGGAATCGTTTTCTGAAAGCATAGCAAATGCCCGAAATGAATACGGCGGTAAACAAGAACATCGCTCCGCTTCTCGTTGCCCCTTCAAAATACAAATTGAATTCCATCATAAATGTATAATAAAGTATGATTACGGAAAGTATAAGCATGAAAGGATTCCAGAAACTGTATTTCAGCCGGCGTGCCGTAGAGAAGAAGGAATGATAATGCTCCATTAATAAAGCGAATGCTCCTGTAGCTAATCCCACAAACAAAGAGGTGGTAAATGAACTATTCAGAAAAATTGTATCCAAAGAATGATGTTCAAACATCACGCTATACACATCCATCAAGTAAGAAACGAAAGTGAGTCCTACCAGGACTTTGGCCGCAGACTCATATACCCTGATTTTCGACTTGACATAAAGCCACAACAACAATACCATTTCCGATGCCCAAAGCAAAGTAATATAGTTTCCGTCCAGTTGAATCGGGACTGTAATGGAGACAAATGTCAGCACAAGCCCCAATGTGGTATGCACGAGGAATTTATATGCTTTCCTATCCTTCCATAACCAAAGCACCAGCCCCAGATTAACGAATGCGATAAACAGGCTCAACAGACCGCTCGCCTTAAAAGACAGTCCCATGTTCTTTAGGAAAAGAATTCCCGAAAGCAGATAGACAAAATTATTAGTGATGATGACAAATACCAGTCCGCGGCTCATAGCCTGTATCTTCTCTCCACGAAGAATGGAAAACACCGGAAGCAAAAAGGTAAAATAGAACAGAGTGGCAAACATCAGCAAATGTCCCGAAATGACCGTAGAACGGGAAGAATAGCTCAACAACAAGAAACTAGCCATTATCAGACAAGTAAAGACAAATGAGATTATCGGAAGTTCGCTCCACTTTTTGTAGATGGAAAGCCCGAACATTCCCAAATTCAATATACTCACATAAGTAAACAGAACTTGATAACTTCCTTCGCCGCTACTTACAATAAAAGGTGCTAGAAATCCTCCTACAAGCGCAATAACTGCCAGCTCACGCCTGTCATATATCACAGAAAGAACAGACATAAATATAGTAGTGGCTATCAGAATGATAAACGCTACAGTCTGCGAAAAGATATGATAATAATGGAATGCGATAGCAACCGTGAGATAGAACACGGCGAACGCTCCACCGGCAAGCAATGAACTGAATGTACGATATTTCTTCTGCAAGCGTTCGGCAACAACCAGCAATGCCGCCCCGGTCAGGAAACCAAGCACCGTACGGAAAGTCTCGTTTATCCAGTTCTTGTCAATAGCGTACTTCACAAAGAAGCCCACCCCTATCACAAATATGAGAATACCAATCTTTCCAAACAGGTTTTCACCGATAAACTTCTCGTAGTTGACTTGTTTCTTTGGTAGTTTCGGAGCAATCGGTGCCACACGAATCGGTTCTGGAGACATTGCAGACTCTTCCCGAACCGTATCCATCACTGGGATACTTTCAATAATTTCTTCCTGAACAGATTCTTGAACAGATTCCGAAGCATCTCGCAATTTATTGGCAACCACAGCCTCAACCATTGTACTCGGTTCGCGAACAACCAACTCTTCTTCAACCAATTTTTCTTCCGGCAGGACTTCTGCTACTACTTTTTCAGGCGTCTCCTCACTTGATTCCCTATCACCAGCAGCCATTTTCGCCTGCCCCTTCAGAAGAGCGTCCATCTGCTTTTTTATTACATCAAGCTCTTTCTCTATCTTCGTGAACCGACCATCAAACCGACATAGCAAAACAATAAGTATCACTATACCGAGTAACGGATATACACTATTAAAATCGCCCATAGTATTTTGTATTTGATTCAATATCACAAATATACGAAGAATTCGCAAGATACAGGGAGATTTGGATGGAATAAAGTAAGTGATTACAAAAAAAGAGGAGAAAATCTCCTCTTTTTTTAGAATGTTGCCCTAAATTCGCATCTTCATATTATTTCCATAGCGCTGTATCTTTCACTTTGACTGGAACGTCAGGTCTATCACATACGACTCCTTAAACATCTTCTTGGCGAACTTATGTATATCGGCAGGCGTCAACCGCTCCAATATCCTGTCAAAATTTTCGGGGGCGGTGATGTCGATACCTTCCGTATAATAAGCGGCAAGGGCAGCCATCCAATATGCGTCAGAGTTTCTCGACTGTTCGTCGTTTTTCCGCAGATTGGCAACCACCTTTGCAAACTCATCCTGCCCAGGTGCCTCTTCGGCAAGACGTTCCGTTTCGGCGTGTACCAACGACTTCAAATGGGCTTCCCGCTCGGGTGCACAGTCGAATATCATGGTAAAAGAGTAACGCGATTCGGGGAGACGGGACGAAGTAGCATTGATATTGATTCCATATGTGCCCCCCTCCTTCTCGCGGATGTTTTCCGTATAGCGCAACTGCAAGATGCCGCGCAACAGGCTTTGGCAGATGTTATGGTAAGGCGTATTTTTCAGCTTCGTTGAAAAATTGGTGACGACAGTGGCTTTTGGGGTCTCCCAGTTGAGCCGGACGTTTTTCACGACCTTCCCCTTTGCCGGCAATTCGCGGTGCAGAGTACGCTTCTCTTTGCGATGTTCGGAGCGCAAAGAACCGATGTATTTCTCCACCATCTGTCGGGCGTTCTCCTCTTTCAGATTGCCCATGATAAAGAACACGAAGTCGCTGGCGTCCTTGATACGGTCAGAATAGACATATTTCAATCTTTCCAACGTAATCTTATCCAAGTATGCTTTATTGAAAGCCGGGAAACGGGAGCTGTAATTGTGCAAAATCTGTTGGAGCGAGTCCTTCATCACCGTCTGCGGCTGTTCGGCATACTGCTGCAACGCTGCATAGTTGCGCTGCATCAGCGTAGCAAACAATGCTTCGTCGAACCGGGGTTTCTCGAAACGCAGGTAAATCAACTGCATGAGCGTCTCGAAATCTTCCGCAACGGAGGAGCCTCCTATAGCCTCATCCCATGGAGTGATGTTCACTTTGCATCCCACCCGCTTACCGGTCAGCAGTGTCCGCAGTTCGTCGGGCGTAAAGTCGCCCACGCCGAACGAAGATACCATCGTTGCGGCATTCTCGGCTGCGGGTAGCAGGTCGGTATCCTCGTAGACAGAGGTTCCGCCGTTGCTATAGGAGGAGACAAGGATTTTATTGCTCGCACTATGGCGGAACACCACGCGGGCGCCATTCTGCAAAGTCCACTCCACGGCACCAAAACGCTCCAGGGAACGCACCTTCACAATCTGTCCGCCCTGCAGCTCTGCATCATCCAGCAGTTTGCGCTGAACGCCCGAAGGGGTATTCACCGCATAAGGACGAATCTGACTGGAATGCTCCACGCGTTCCATGATAGCCGTCATATCCTCGCGCGACAAGTGTTTCTCTTTAGCTGAGCCCACTACCAGCAATGTCCGGTTTTTCGGGCTGTTCCACTTCTTCGCCCTGACAGAAACCTCCTCTACCGTGATGTCGGCAACAAGGCGTTTCACCCAACGGTAATAGTCGGAGGGGCTGAGAAGCGGTCGTCCTTCCAGAAAATGGGCCTGTATCTCTTGCGCATAACGGCTGTTTGCCTTGCCCTTCCTGCGTCCGTTCTCCAGTGCTGTGAGCATATCTTTCTTGGCACGCTCCAGTTCTTCGGGCGTGAAGCCATAACGTTTCACCCGTTCATTCTCGGTCATTGCCGCTTCCCATGCTGCGGCTTCCTGTCCGGGACGGGGAGATACATTAACGTTGTATGCACAATATCCGCGCACCAAATCTCCGTAGGCAATCTCCGCATGACGGAACGGCGTATCCGGACGACGTGCCAGCTCCGCGATACGCGTCCGCATCATCGAATTAAAGAACGAGATAATCAGACTCTCGCGCAGATAAGCCACGCGATTGCGTTCGCACGCCGGAGTGTCGTTCATCCGGATGGACAGCCCCAACGAAGAGCGGGCAGCTTCATTGTCCGTTGCCAGCACATAACGGGGAGTATCGTTGTCGGGTATCGAAAAGAACGGACGCGGCTCCGGATTCTTCACGGCAGGAATGGCAGTAAAAAGCTTCTTCACTTTTTCTTCCATCCGGCGCGCATCGAAATCGCCCACAATGGCAATCGCTTCCAAATCGGTGCGATACCATCGGTGATAGAAGTCGCGCAATGCCTGTGGAGCAAAGTGCTGAATGACGTCCAGTGTTCCGATGACATCCCTGTCGGCATACCGCGAGCCTTGATAGAGCACCTGGTTTGTCTTTTCCTGCATCCGCACCGTTGACGTTCGGCGGGTGCGCCACTCTTCGACAATCACCTTGCGTTCTGCGTCAATCTCTTTCTCTTCCAACGACAGGTAGTAAGACCAGTCGTGCAGTATCAACAGGCAGGTGTCCAGCAAAGATTCGCTTTGCGTAGGCACGTCGGTGAGTTGGTAAACAGTCTCATTGTGCGACGTATAGGCGTTGATATTGCTCCCGAACGCCACACCGTGTTTCTCCAGTCCCGAAATAATACCTTTGCCGGGAAAATGCTTCGTTCCCTGAAAAGCCATATGCTCCAGGAAATGCGCCAATCCGTTCTGCTCGTCCGTCTCCAACAGCGAACCGGCATTGCGAATCAGGTAAAAGCCTGCACGGCAGGGCTGGTCGCCGTTGTGGCGGATATAATAGGTAATCCCGTTAGGCAGCCTGCCTATGAGCACCGCCGAGTCGACAGGCAGCGTCTCTTGCCCGCCGACCGCCGCCGACTGTGCGCGTGCAACGGTCAGTGAGGCCAAACAAATACATATATATGCAATTATTTTCTTCATGAAATTGTCTTTTGGGGTGTGCACGAAGATGCTTATTTCTTCTCCTCTTCCTTGCCGTCACCTTCGCCGAAAGCGGGGGCACCTGCTAAAATCTGCTTCACACGGCTCACCATTTCCTCGCCACGCAGGGAGAAGGAAATGACTCTTCCTTCGGGGTCAATCAGGATGGTCTTGGGCACTGCCGTCACTCCCAGCATACGGGCGGCGGGCGAACCCCATCCCAAGAGATCGGAAGCGTGTGCCCACTCCTCCTTGTCCATCTGATGCGTGCGGATAGCGTTCTTCCAGTCCTTCTCTTTGTTGTCCAAAGAGAAACTGACAATCACAAAACGGTCACGGTCGGCCTGCGTTTCATTGTACAACTGTATGAGGTAGGGAATCTCCCGGCGACAGGGACCGCACCACGAAGCCCAAAAGTCCAGCAACACATATTTTCCTTTGAAATCTTCCAGCGTCTTGCGTCCGCCTTCAACAAGAGGAAGCGTGATGTCGGGCAACTCGCCGCCTACTTTCAACTCCTGCGCACGCACTACGTTGCTGAACGAACGGTAATACGGGTGCTTCTTCAACTTAGGCGACAAGGATTTCAGCATACGCTGCACGTAGGCCTTGCTCAATGTCGGGTAAACCTCTTTCTCCAGCATCAAAGGCACCAACGGCGAATCGTTGTGTTCGAGCAGAAAACGGAGTTGCGCTGCGGAAGCGGCAACCATTGCCGCCGCACCGACACGTACCCACTCTTCCTGATTTTCGGGTCGGCTCATCCATTGATTGAACGACTCTCCATGCTTCTCCTGCCACACGTTCAAGGTGTCGGTCTGCTCCTTGATACAAAGTCGGCGGATTTCCTTATACTGGTTGTACAGGTCGTTAGTCGGTGTTCCCTTTGCCATTCCTCCTGCGGGAAAAGCGGCATCCGGAATACGCACTTCCACCGTACCCGGCTCCACAAACAGTTGCACGTTGCCGTTGTCGAAGCCGGTCAGTAAATAAAGCAATTCCGGCTCGCCCTGTTTCAGAGAACGTGTAAAGGTGAAAGTACCGTTCACCGGCTTCACGGAATCGACATTGATCATGCGTTCGTACTCGTCCATCTGCGTCAGGTAAATTTTCTGTATCCGTTGCGGCGTATGGCGCAGCGAATCTTTCAGCATACGTCCTTTGATGACACACGTATTCTCTTGTGCCTGCACCCCACCCATACAAGCTATCAGGCAGGCTGCGGCTATATAGCACTTGCGTAACATTCTCGTTCCTCTTTTTATTCGTTTTTTATTCATACGTTTCCACTCCCTCAATAATTCGCTTCACCTTGTTGAGCATCTCTTCGCCACGCAGATTGAAAGCCACCACTTCTCCTTTCGGATTCAGCAAAACTGTGTGGGGAACACCCTGCACGTTGAACAGCGACACGGCATCGGACGACCATCCTTTCAAGGTAGAAAAGTGAATCCAGTTCTTGTGTTTCAACTCATTCTTTTCGATGCTGTTCACCCAATCAGGCTCTTTGCTGTCGATAGAGTAGCTGAGTATCACAAATTTATCGTTTGCCTCCGAAGCTGTCATCGCCTGCTTCAAATAAGGAAATTCGCGACGACACGGTCCGCACCACGAAGCCCAGATATCCAACAATACATACTTGCCTTTATAGTCGGAAAGGGATATCTCCTTGCCTTCCGGCGTCACTCCTGCGATGTCGGGCGCCGGCGAGCCTACCTTGAGATTGCTTGCCTTGATTTTATTCTCCAACTCACGATAGACAGGATGCTGCCTCAACCGTGAAGAGACGGCACGCATCAACGTACGTTCAATCGTTTTCGGTTGAAACAGGTGATAGATGTCATACTTGATGATAAACAAAGCCGCTTCACTGTCGAGGTGACTGCGTAGGTATTCCAGCGCCACCACTTTCTGCATCACGGTGTTTATATTGAACACAGAGCCATGATAGTCCATCCGCTGCTCCGGATTGTTCTTCACCTCTTCGGGCAGCGAATTGAACAGATTGTTCATGCGGACTTTCGATTCCTGCACATCTTTCCCACGTACCGCATAGTAGCCGCTCATCACATCGTTGCTGGGCGTACCGCTTACCTTTGCCGACACAGGATAGTGGGCATCAAAAGGCTGCACCGTAATGTTGCCCGGTTCGAGCAATAATTGCACGCTTCCGTTATCCTCGAAACGGAAGGTATTATTCTTTACAACGGCAGAATCCAGTCTGACTTCCTTGCCGTCGGACTGGCACGCCAGATAAACCATGCGGACCGCTTGCGGGGTGAAACGTAACGAATCACGCGTCATTTCACCAGTAATGACATACTTGTCGCCGTTTTGTGCCAGGCAACCAACACCTGCCAACATTCCAACGGCAACCGAAACTATTATTCTTCTCATATAAAAATAAATGCTTTATCTGTTTTTCTAAGTAACCGGAAAAAACGGTTACTTTAAGTTATCCTCCAAATATTTAGCCAGTTTTTCTCCTCTCAGATTGGTAGCGACAATACGGTTTTCTTCGTTGAGAATAAAGATGGCGGGAACGGCGCTCACACTGTAAAGCCGTGCCACATCGCATTTCCATCCTTTCAATGAAGAGACGTTTATCCACGTCAGTCCATCTTTGGCAATAGCATCCTTCCAACGTTCCGGCTTGTTGTCAAGCGATACGCTGATAATCTCCAGTCCCTTATCGTGATACTCCTCGTAAGCCTTTTTCAGAGCGGGATTGTTCAGGCGGCACGGTCCACACCACGAAGCCCAGAAATCAAGAATCTTCACCTTTCCAGCTACCTTGCTCAGCGTCACTTCCATGCCTTCCGGAGTAGTCAGCGTAAAGTCGGGGGCAAGTCTCCCCTTCTCCGTCTGCTCCATCCGTTCGTAACGTTCTTTCAAGATACGGGCACTGGGCGTCTGCTTGGCACCTTCGCCCAATGATTCGTACATTTTACGGCATTGCTCGGCGCCTGCATCGCGCATCTGTGCATTCTCCAGGTAAGTATGCGCTGTAATCAGGTCATCATGCTGCCCCAAAAAGTCGTAAGTCTCTTTTCTTGCCTGTTGCTCCAAAAGTAGAATCGAATCGTTCAGCGCACTGGCACTTCTGTATTTATTTTCGGCAACCAACGTCTGGTGTCTTTGCTTCATAGCGCTTATCTTCTGACGCTGTTCGGTGGAATACTTCAAGTATCCCGTCCAAGCATCCTGCAACTTACCGCCTCGGATGTAGGCCTCCCGCCCATTGGTAAGCAAAGCAGTGTACGAACCGCCCGGCTCTGCCATGAATGGAAATCCCCCCGAATAGTTCTCAACAACGATATGTGCCACCACCGGTTCGTCACACCTACCCTCCAATACAAAATCGGGGGCTTGGAAAAGGGCAGTGCCCAACGTATCCACCCGGTTTTCGGAAACCGGCGCCAGCATATACAGGCGCCCCGATTCCACTCCTTTAATCTGTCCTTTCACAATCACATTGTTCTGTGCATACGACAGATATCCGCAACTTGCCAAAAGCAACGTTGCCACTAATGTATTTTTCATTCCCTATTTATTGTAAAAGTGTTTCTATAATATGTATATATTCCTTGTTCCGGTTGTATTTCTTCTTATACTCCTTCACTACATCATCTATGCGGTCGAGATTCTTTCCGTTACGAATAAAGTTGCAGATAATCGTATAAAGCACCACATCCCTTACATCGCCCGTATAGAATGCGGCATACGCGCGGTATCCCTCTTCGAAGGAAGTAGGACGCGTGTAGGTTGTACCCGACTCGTGCGCCTTCTTCTCATTAACGAAGAACATATAGCGCATCAGCATCCCGATATAATCCAGAGACTGCAAGGCGTTCTTGTCCGTGCGCAAGCTATAGCCGTCCATTACCGACCAATAGTCACCGATTTCCTGTTTCTCAATCGGCAAACGACGGGTTTCGGCATACATCACCGGATATTCCATAAACGAATTATATACACTTCCTTCAATGTCTGCCAAGATGTAGCTGCTCACTTCGGGACGAATCTCCTTGCCGGCTTTCTCCAACAGTTTGCGGCTCTGCTCCAACAGTACCCGCGATGCTTCGAAACGCTCTTTCGGCTTCACATCTACAGCGATGCAAGCAAGAAGCTGTGATTTATAGCGCATGGTGCGTTTCAACTGAGCGATGTCGCGCAACAGGCGGTTTTGCGCTACCGCTTCTGCCGTTCCGCTGAACTCCACAGCCTGCACCTGCTTGCCTTCGTAACGAAGGTTGACGTGCAGGCTGTCGCCCGGCATCAATAAAACGGTTGTTTTGCCGTTGATGGCAAACGTCACCATCCGTTCTGTATCAAACGAGTAAATATGCTCCTCGCCCGGATTGGTATGAAACTCCTGTCGGAGCAACGGGGTCTGGAAACAGTCAAAATAGACCATCTCTGCCCGATAGCCGTAGATTTCGGCACTTAACACAGTTTTTTTAGCTTGCACTGTCTCCCATGCGACACTGCACAACAGACAAACACATCCTATTAAAATTCTTCTTATCATATACATTAATCTATTCATTATTTCTTAGTTCAACTCCAGTTCAGAAGGCTACTCCCAACGACACCTGCCATGTATTCT
>Ga0137307_102799_pt1 | contig 11403 bp, 2 predicted proteins | sample NAcewD2O_March_2_FD_97180 | JGI IMG/M metagenome (GOLD analysis project Ga0137307, IMG submission 97180) | Mouse cecal microbial communities from Vienna, Austria - N-Acetylglucosamine amended D2O_March | ecosystem: Host-associated > Mammals > Digestive system > Large intestine > Cecum | place...
TGTGTCAGCTCGATGAGGAACGTGTCGATGCTGGCAGCAAGACCGAAACAGTAGGAAACGCAACGTTCTTCGGGCAGATAGCCCATTTGATTGACACGCTTCATCTGAGTTATACAGAAGTGTTTGAGGTTATCCCTTATCGGAATTTGCTGATGATGCAACGGGATAAATTACACGCAGTATATGGTGGTCAAAAAGTGAATAGAATCAGTGGTAAGGAATTGGCTAATCGTAGGAAAAAGAAATAGATATGGCGAAATTATATTTTAAGGTAGGTAGTGACTGGGAAGAAGTTGTAAGGCTCCGTAATGAAATTGCGAAGTTAAAACAAGAGTTAATGAGCATGGATGGCACGCAGTCTCCTGCTGCTTTCAAGGCTTTAAATGTCCAACTTGCTGCATCTAATCAAAGATTGGATGAGTTGGTGACTAATGCAGCCAAAGCTGGAGCGGAGATGGAAACGGGATTCAAAAGGAAAATCTTCGATGCTTCCCAATCTGTAAATGGGTTCACAGAGAAGATTATCGCTCAAAAGAATGCCATAGGTTCTCTTCAAACAACTATTCGTAAAAATAAGGAGTTATATAAGAACATCGTTTCAAGAGGTGGGGAAGATAAAGAACTGCTTAATCACATCAGCAAACAAGAAAGAGCGCTCGGTAAAGAACGGGATGCTTTATTCAACCTCACCCAACAGCAAGCCGAAGCGCGTCTTTCCGTAAAGAAACTCCGGGATGAATATACACTTTATAAGAATGATGGGAAACAAGTAGTAGAAACTAACGAAGGTATCGCTATATCTTGGAAGAAAGCGCTGGCAGTTATTGGTGGCGCCGGAGTATTAAAGGCATTAGGTTCTGAAATGATTCGTGTGCGTGGCGAATTTCAATCTATGCAGACCGCTATTGAGACTATGGTTGGAGAAGATATAGCAGGGCGACTGATTCCGCAAATCAAGGAGCTGGCTAAGATTTCTCCACTTACTATGTCAGATATGGTTGGAGCAGAAAAGATGATGCTTGGATTTAACATACAAGCAGAAGACACTATCAAATACTTGAAAGCCATTAGTGATATTTCTATGGGAGAATCCAGTAAGTTCAATTCGCTGACTTTGGCATTTTCACAGATGTCAGCAGCGGGTAAACTTATGGGGCAGGATCTGAATCAAATGATAAACGCTGGATTCAACCCGTTACAGATTATTTCCGAAAAGACAGGAAAGTCTATTGCTACACTCAAAGATGAAATGTCCAAAGGTGTTGTTTCCGCTGAAATGGTACAGCAGGCGTTTATAGATGCCACATCGGCAGGCGGTAAGTTCTACAATATGTCTGAGAATGCTTCAAAGACTATCAATGGTCAGTTGTCTATGATGCAGGATGCTTTGAATTCCGTGTTTAACGAATTGGGAACTAAGTCGGAAAGTGTTATCATGGACGGTATTCAAATGACAACTTCGTTGATTCAGAATTATGAAACAGTAGGGAAGGTCTTGGCTGGATTAGTGGTTACTTATGGTACATACCGGACCGCAGTGATGCTTGTTACTGCTGCTGAAAGTAAGCATACCCTTGTGGAGATTGGACTTACCAATGCCCGTTTATTGGCACGAAAAGCGCAGTTAGCTTTAAACGCTGCAATGCTTACTAATCCTTATGTTTTGTTGGCTACTGCCGTTATTGGGCTTGGTGCTGCAATGTGGGCTTTCCACGATTCGACAACCGCGGCGGAGAAAGCGCAAAAAAGATTTGACGAGCAAAAGAAACAGTCTATTAAAAAAGAGCAAGAACATAAACAAAGGCTTGAAGAATTGATTTCCACCCTTCAAAATGAATATACCTCTTCTATGGATAGGGTGAAGGCAATGGATGCAATAAAGAATGAATATCCCGCTCTCTTCCAAAAATACATAGATGAAAAAGGACATATTAGAGACTTGATAGCTTTATGGAAAGAATACAATGAGGAAGCTGGAAAGAGGAACGTAGAAGAGAATAAAATTAATTACAACAACTCTAAAAAACTAATTGGTGAATACGAACAGGTTATCGGATTATGGAAAAGGTTCGGAGAAGACCCGAATTTTCATAAAAACAGTTTGAATGAATCAGAGAAAGAACTTGCTGACAAATATAGGAATGAAACTTTATCTACTTTGAAATCAAAGTTGGATGAAGAAAAAAACATTTTCACAAGTTATCAAAAAGAAGTCCGCTCAGATGAACTCGCTCAATGGCAACTTGATTTAAAGAAAAATACTGATATTCAGATAAAGTCAGAACTGAATGAAATGAAGCGCCTTCAACAAGCAAGAAAGAATAATAAGTGGTATTCTTTGAATGTAGGCATTGGTTCTTTGAAAGGTGCGACTACTGAATCTGAATTGCAAAGTAGAATAGATATACTTGAATCGGAGTTAAAGTCACGTAAAACCTCAACCTACCAGCAAGACCTTGCGAAAGCCAAATCCGATTGGGAAAAGGCAAAGAAAGGTTATGAAGTTCTTTTAAAAGACCAACAAGCAACATCGGAACAGGTAAAAAAGGCCCGTGAAGATATGCTATCAAAAGAGAAAGCCTATAAAGATTTAGGTGGCATCACTGGAAGCTCGTTGACTAAGCAGGAAAATCAAGCCAAGAAAGCAGCCGCCAAGCAACTCAAACAGCAAGAACTGCTTACCGAACAACTCTTTTCCATTCGTCGGAAAAACCAGCAGGATGAAATCAACCTCATGGAGGATGGCACTGAAAAGAAGCTGGCTCAGATTGACTTGGACTATCAAAAAGAACTGGATGCTATTAAAAAACAGCGCAAGGATTGGGAAACGGAGCAAGGTGGAAAACTGACAGATAAACAAGAGGAGAAACTTGGCACATGGGCTTCTAATGCCGCTAAAAAAAGAGAAAGCGATATTGATTCAACAAGTAAAGCCAAACTTGAAGCCGACAAAAAAGCATGGCAGGAGTATTTCATTGAGTTCGGCAACTACCAGGAAAAGCGCAAAAATCTTATTCAGAAGTACAATGACGAGATAGCCAAACTGCAAACCGACAGCCCGGAGTACGCTTCCAAGGTAGCCCAAAAGAACAAGGCTCTTGAACAGCTTGATGAACAGTTCGGTCACTCCACAAAGGCGATGGCAGACCTCTTTGAAGATGCCAGCAATAAGTCCGTTTCCGCTATTCAGTCCATCATTGACAAATACGAAACCCTTGTCAAGTACATGTCCGGTACTGATAAAGACATTTCTATTGCTGATTTGAAAGGAATGGGCTTTACCGATAAAGACATTGAAGGGATAGAAAAAGGGGAAATATCCATCAAGGATGTTACAGACGCAATCAAAGGGTTAAAGGATGAACTTAAAGGCAAATCACCGTGGCAGGCTTTCGTCTCTGACTTGGAGAAAGGGATAGAAGCCATAAAAAAGGGTGGTAACGATTCCAAGAAAATCGGTCAAGGAATCACCGATATAGGAAATACTGTGACGTCTTTTGCCCCTGCATTGAATGAGTTTGGCTCAAGTATCGCCGACATATTCGGATTTGACGACAGTAAGATAACAAGTGCCATTGATGCGCTTGGCGGCTTAGGACAAACGGCATCCGGGGTCGGGCAAATCATGTCGGGTGATATTGTCGGAGGCGCAATGAGTGCGGTTTCTGGAATTTCCTCTGTAGTGTCCGCATTGGACGGGATGTTCGGTGCCGATTATTCCCACTATAACGAGATGGTTGAGGAGTACACCAGGCTCAATGAGATATGGGATGAACTGATAGACAAGAAGCAGGAATACATCAGCATTTCCTACGGCATGGAGGCAGACAAGGTCGGAGAAGAGGCGCTTGGCCTTGTTGAAAAGCAAATTGAGGCATATCGCCTACTGGGAAAAGAACGTCTTAATTCCGGTGCATCCGCAGGTTCCCATTCCATTGGCAAGCGGATGGCAAAGAACACCTCGTCAAGCGACTGGCAGGACATTGCCGACGCACTCGACATGTCAGTCAATGCCGCCAAAGAGTTTATCGGGACCGGAAGAATGACCGGACTGTTTGACCTCACTGTTGAGCAATTGGAGAAACTTAAATCCGAAGCTCCTGCCTTCTGGGCGAAGATGGACGGTGACGTGCAAGAATATTTGAACGGCATTATAGATGGAGAGGAAAGGATTGAGGATATTCAGAACCAGATTAGTGAACAACTGACACAGACAACGTTCGATAGCGTTTTCGACAGTTTTGTGGATACCCTCATGGATATGGGCAGTTCCGCGAAAGACTTTTCTGACAGTTTCAGCGGATATATGCAGCGTGCCGTGCTTACCACAATGGTAGGCAACAAATTTACCGAGGACCTTCAAACGTGGTACGATGCCTTTGCCCAGGCCAATAAAGACCAAGGAGGCATTACGAAGGAGGAGATGGAGGCTCTTCGGAAGCAGTATGACGCAATTGCCGGTTCCGCACTTGCCGAACGTGACAAGCTTGCGGAAATTTTCGGATGGACCAAAGAGGATACCGACAGTAGCACGGATAACTATGAGGATTTCATCGGTAGTATGCAGAGTTCTCTTACTTCCCTTGATGTGACGGCCAAGGATGTTTCTGATAATATCTATGATTACTTCCGTCAGGCAATGATTAACGCTCTGTATGAAAAGGAGTACAAGAGCAAGATGGAAGAGTTGTACAAGACCTTTGAAGGGCTTTCCAAAGACGGATTGTCCGAGAGTGACATGGCACAACTCGGCTCTCAGATTGACCAATACATTGAGCAGATGATGAAGGGCGTAGAGGACGTTAATAGTTTGTTTGCTGACAAGCTGAAGGACGCCGAAGACCTGCAGTCGTTTGTTGATAACGTCAAGTCTGCCATGTCTTCCATCGAAGCCACCGCCGAAGACATAACAGACAATATCTTCGAGTACATCCGTCAACAAATGGTTGAGAAGATGTTTGCCGATACCTTCCAACCACAGATAGAAGAGTTTTATAAACGGGTTCAGAAAGCCATGTCTGACGGCGATATAACCGATGCTGAACGTAATACACTGAGAAGCGAAGCTGAAAAGTTGGCTAATGACATCGTAGCCGCCAAAGACATTCTTTCTGATACTCTTGGCATTACCGAGAGTAACATGAAGAAAGAACTTGAAGAGGAATTCAAGTCCTTCTCCGATGGCATATTGAACTCTCTTACCAATGCCGAGGTAACAGCCGAAGCCGTTGCCAAGAATATCTCCGAATCCATGCGCAAGGAACTTATCGAAGCCATGTATATCGAGCAATATGAACCACGTATCAAAGCTATCTGGGAGAAATGGAAGGAATACTCGGAGGATGGACTTGTAACCGATGAAGAACGTGCCAATATCAAGAATGACATTGACGAATTGAGCAAGGAGGTTGCCGATGCTGCCGGAGAAATCAGCGATGTTTGGAAAGACTCTGGCGAGGAGGTAAGGAAGGCGTTCGATTCTTTCTCCGACAGTATCAGGAGTGTGCTCTATGACGTAGAAGCGACCGCCGAGGATGTGGCCAACAATATCTATAAGTTTATGCGTAATGCTTTGGTTGATTCCATGTTTTCCGCCCAGCTCCAACCTCAGATTCAGGCTTGGTATGACCAATATACCGAGTTTATGAAGGACGGTGCCATAGATACCGCCGAGCGTAAGACACTGGACGAAATGATAGCCGAGATTCAGAAAGCCGGTGTTGACATTGTGGATGCGGCTAACAAGCTTTTCCCCACTCTTGATACGGGAGCCATCAACCGTGCGGAAGAAGCCGCCCAGGAAGCGGAGAACGCCCGTAATGAAGCTGAGCAGGAATGGGAGTCGTTCTCTGATGGTATTCTGAATTCCTTGTACGATATAGAGGCCACAGCGGAGGATATTTCCGATGACATGAGCGAATACATGCGCAAGGCTTTGATTAAGGCCATGTATGTGGAGAACTTCAAACCGCAGATGCAGAAGTGGTACAATGAGTGGAAAAAGGCCATGGGAGATGACGACCTGACTTCCGAAGAAAAGCAGCTCCTCGACTCCATGAAACAGACGATGGTTGACGACATGAAGAAAGAAGTTGATGCCATCAACCAGTTCTTTGGAACCATGTTTTCACAGCAGGCGAGTAGTAAGGGTCTTGAAGCCATGTCACAAGATACCGGCGAAGAACTTAACGGACGTTTTACAGCTTTGCAGGTTGCCGGGGAAGAAATAAAGAACCAGTCCATTCAACAGACCGGTTTACTTTCATCCATCAATGGCAAACTTTCATTGCTCAATCTTAGAAGTGGGGATGTCCCAGCTTTGTTATCTGGAACTCCTAATTTCGCAGATAGAGCCAAAGAGACAATAGCGAGCGGCCATCAGTCGCAGGTACATATTGTTTTCCCGACAGAGGACATAAAGGCATTGACCGATAGAGTCTCCAATATGGAAAGAATCGTAGATGAAATGAGAACATTCCAAGTAGAAGGTAACATGGACCGTAGAGATATACTTGAAAACTCTGTTATTCTTGCCAAGAATAGTCCGCGAATACTCGATAATACAAATGATATCAAGCAGGATATAAAGAATCTATAATAGTTATGGCAGAATTAATAATAAACGGAAGAGAAGCCCTAAAAGAGTGGGGTGTTAGAATGGGAGATAACTTTCTTGATGTACTGGGAGCACCGGTACCTCTGAAAGAGTTTATAGAGAATAAATCACGCTTGGAACATGGGAAACAAGTTCTTATGGATAACCCCAAGCTTGATGAGCGTGAGTTAACTCTTGTTTTTACAGTAGAAGGTGATTCTCCTGCCGATTATCAGGCAAAGAAAACAGCTTTTTATGAAGAACTTTACAAAGGTAAAATTGATATTCAGATTCCTGAGAACAGTAGTGATATTTATCATTTGCTATATTTAGGAAAGAGCGTTTCTTATGCCCAAAGCTTAGACCGGACATTTGGGAAAATATCAGCCAAATTCTGTGAGTACAATCCATCTAACCGTGTTGTAGGCTAGAAATTTACGACATTAAATTCATTGTCGTGTATGGAAGCTCTAATTTTTAGGGCTTCTTTTTTTTATGTCCGACCTTTGTTTACATGATAGATATTAAGGACATACAAGGCAATACCCGCTTTTCAACTGGTATCAATCCCGGTGCAAAAGGCAAGTTCTCTTTAATGAAAGAGGACTATGTCGTACTACCTTTTAATACTCTGTCCCCAGTCGATTTCCAAGTAGGTGATTACGTTGACTTGCGTGGGGTACTCGATGCCTCCATGGGCGGTAAATTGGCAAAAATCTATCAGATTGTAGATATTCCCTATCCGACCTACAAGAACGGAGGCTACTCCTATGAACTTCGTTTTGACGCTTACTATTTCAAGTGGAAAACAAAGATATTCAAGTACACCCCGGAGTACGGAGGACTGGAAGCGTCCTGGTCCCTTACCGCTTCACTGGATGTCCAGATGGGTGTATTCCTTCGCAATTTGAAAGCTCTTGGTTATAAATATGAGGGAAAAGACTTCGTGTTTTCCATTGACGATAGTGTCGAGAACTCCTCCAAATTGATGACCTATGACAATACCAACCTCATTGATGCTATGTTCAGCATGGCTGATAACTGGGGTTGTGATTGTTGGGTAACGGACCATGTCATCAACTTCGGACGCTGTGAGTTCTCCGACGCTGTTAAGATAGAACTGGATAAGGAAGCCAAGGACATGAGCCGGAGTGACAGCAAGGGTACTTATGCCACAAGAATCTATGCGTTCGGTTCAACAAGAAACATCCCTACCAACTATCGCCCGGTAGACCAGACCACTGTTGTCAACGGTATCGTCCAGAAGCGCCTTATGCTTCCGGCAGGCACTCCATACGTGGATGCCCACGAGGGCTTGACCGATTTGGAAGCTGTCGAAGCCGTTGTTGTATTTGATGACATCTGCCCCAAAAGAGTAGGTGAAATCACCGGTGTAAGCTTTTATGAGAGCGAGGTAGATAATGAAGATGGTACAAAGACAAAAGCTACCTTCTACCGGTTCAAGGATTCAGGCATCAACTTCTCGAAGAAATACATCCTTGAAGGACAGGAACTCAAAATCAGGTTCGAATCCGGCAAGCTCAACGGCATGGAGTTCGGTGCTGCCTTCAACCCTCTTGGCCTGACCGAGAAGAACGACGACGGCACATGGAATCCTGACGCCCAGCTTTGGGAGATTATCCGTAACGAGGACTACGGCAGACCCCTGCCGGATGAAGTGCTGTTTCCGGCAAAAGGTGACAAGTATGTACTGTCTGGTTGGAATGCCGAGAAGATAACCGAACTTGGGCTGGTGGCTGCTGCCGAAGAGGAACTGCTTGCCACTGCAAAGAAGTACGTGGCAAAGACCTGCATCGACGACGGCACCTATACGGCTACGCTCAACTCCATCTGGGTACACAAAGACCAAATAAATCACAGCTTTGACATAGGACAGCGCATCAACCTTGTCAATCCTGCCTACTTCAAGGACGGGCGCTTGTCCCGTGTCATCGGCTTTGAAATCAACCTCGACAAGCCTTACGATTCCCCGCAGTATACGATTGGCGAAAGCACCGCCTATTCCCGCCTTTCCGATATTGAAACGCAAGTCGAAGAGTTGACTTTTAAGGGACAGACCTTCACCGGTTCGGGAGGCAGCAACATCTATGTCATCAAGACCAACGACGCTACGGCCGCAAGCAACTTCAATGTATTCTCTGCTTTACGTACCCTAAGAATGTTCTTGAGAAAGGATGCAAGCGACGTAGCGGAGGAGGTTATCACATTCTTAAAAGGCCTTTTGATAGGCAAGAATGGCAGTGGTATTACCGTCCGTGAAGACGGTACTTCCCAAGCTGTCGTTGACCGTCTGTATGTGAAGATAAAGGCCGTCTTTGAAGAACTGCAGGTTAAGAAAGCCACCCATGTAGGCGGTGAACAGATAATCACCCATGCCGGTATGAAGTGCATCCGCGTGGAGGAACTGGAAGATGCCTACCGCTGCTATTTCCTTGCCGAGCAGGAAGGTGAAGCGATAGCAAACGAATTTAGTGTCGGTTCACTGGCGCAAGCAAAGGAGTGCAACATCGTCGAAGGGACTACCCTGAACGCCTCCAACCGCTACTATTGGCGTGAAGTCATGGCTGTGGGACGTGACTATATTGACTTATCCAAGGCCATCTGTGATGAAGGTAGTGATATCCCCCAAGCAGGTGACGATATTATAGGATTGGGCCACCGTACAGATGTAGACCTTCAAAGCGCAATCGTGCTATCGTCTACCAACGAGACATCCCCGTCTATAACTTTCTACACCGGCATTGACGACTTCAACCTAACGGGGAAAGATGTAATCTCCTTCGGTGTTGACAAATCCACCGGGCATGCCTACATGAAAGTGTACGGTACTTCCTATATCGGCGCCCGTGATGAGAGCACTTACATCAAGTATACACCGGAAGGTGGCGTAGAAATCAAAGGGCGATTCCTTACGATGGCCGGTGAGGACATCCTGACAATGTTCACTGTCATTGAAGGACTTATCAAGTCTGAAATCTCATCCGTGCGTGATGAAATCAATGCCCTGAACAATTACCTTAACAATGCGTCTTTTGCCGCTGACATGCAGTACTGGACCGGTAGCAGCAACATACGCATCTTCCGAGTTGACGGTCGGCTGCTGTACTTCAACAGTAACTTCTATGCGAACAAGGAATCTTTCGCCGATATAGTAAGCGAACGCGCAAAGAATGTGCTACGCCTTAAGAACAGCTATATCGAGCAGGTCAACTCAGACTTTTACCGCCATCCGGATTTTGAGACCTTCGACGAACTCAAGCGCCCCCGGCAGTTCACTATCTCTTTCAAGTATCTGGTGAAGCGCCCCGGCACTCTTGCCTTCCATTTCAAGAACGAGAACAAAGAAGGTTTTGAGGAATACACCCCGATTTCCTTTTCTAAGGACCTATATCCCAGTACTGAATTCAAACAGATGGAGATAACCGGTAAGTGGAACGGAACCGGTGATTTCCACATGTCTTTTACCGGTGACATGTACTTGTATGCACTTACGCTAACCGATGATGCTCTTGCTGACTTGCGCGAGGAATTCAATATGCGTTTTGAACTTACAGACAAGAAGATTCAGGCGAACCTTGACGAAATCAGAAGCACGGCAGGCAAGCTTGAAGAGTATCACAGTGAATTCCTGCTTACCGCGCGCAACCTTGAAGCGAAGTTCACGGAGGACCTGACGAATACTGAGAGTCGTATAACGCAAGAATACACCTCTGCTATCGACATCTCCGCCCGTGGTCTGAAAGCTGAATTCACGTCCGGTCTTGTAGGCCTTGAGACTGGAATTACCGAAGCATATAAGTCTGCTATTGACATATCGGCCCGCGGTCTTCGTGCAGACTTCAGTGCGTCCGTCTCTGACCTGGACGGCAAGCTGTTCGCCCATGCAGGCAGCTTTCATGTGACTGCCGAGAAGATAGAAAGTATGGTGACCGCCACAAACAGCCTGAAGGGTACCGTGGAACAGCATACCTCAGCCATCAGCCAGACGGCCAGCCGTATAGACCAGTTCGTGCAGAAGATAACCTTCGATTCCAAAGGTAACATTACCAATATCGACAAAGCCGGTTTAGTGACGGAGAGCAATATCGCCACCATGTTTGCGGAAAAGGTCGACCCCAACGGTGATATCGTCAGGCGTGCTCAAATCAGCGCGTTCATCACCGAAGGCGAAGCGGGCAGGTTGATATCCAATGCTACAATCGAGGCTGACCGGATAAACTTTACGGGAAAGACCATCATCAACGGCAGTTTCGTGGTCGATACAAACGGGCGTGTGACGATGAACGACATCACGGCAAACAACCTGACTCTAAAGGGCAGCATAACGGGCACGGATGCTACGTTGAACGGCATTACAGCTAATAATCTGACATTAAAAGGCAATATCTCAGGTATTGACGCCATCCTGAACGACATTACTGCCAATAACCTTACGTTGAAGGGCAACATTACCGGGGTGGGGGCTACACTGAATGATATCACCGCCAATAATCTTACCTTGAAAGGGAGTATAACGGGCAGGGATGCTGTCTTGAACGATATCACCGCGAACAACCTTACCCTGAAAGGTACCATATCCGGTGCCAATGCCACGCTTAACGATATCACAGCCAATAATCTTACGTTGAAAGGAAATATTTCCGGTGCCAACGCCATATTGAACGGCATCACCGTAAACGGAAAGATAAACGCCTCCAGCGGCCGGATAGGTGACTATCTATATCTGCATGGTAACGGTATATCCACCAACTCGAGAGCGTTCGTGACCGACCTTACAGATAGCACTA
>Ga0137307_102802_pt1 | contig 11400 bp, 9 predicted proteins | sample NAcewD2O_March_2_FD_97180 | JGI IMG/M metagenome (GOLD analysis project Ga0137307, IMG submission 97180) | Mouse cecal microbial communities from Vienna, Austria - N-Acetylglucosamine amended D2O_March | ecosystem: Host-associated > Mammals > Digestive system > Large intestine > Cecum | place...
GATCTTGTTGATGCCCGCGAAACGGAGCGTGTCGTTGCGTACGATGACGAACGGCGGCACGTCCTGGCCCAGCAGGGCGCCGCCCTGGATCATGGCGTGGTCGCCGATGCGCGTCCACTGGTGGATGGCGGCGTGGCCGCCGATCACCACCCAGTCGCCCACCTGCACCTCGCCGGCCAGCGACACGCGGTTGGCGATCACGCAGTGGCTGCCCACCACGTCGTCGTGCGCCACGTGCACGTAGGCCATCAGCAGGTTGTGGTCGCCGACCACGGTCTTGCCCTTCGAGGCGGTGCCGCGGCTGATGGTCACGTATTCGCGGATGTCGTTGTAGTCGCCGATCTCGGCCGTGGTGACCTCGCCCGCGAACTTGAGGTCCTGGGGCAGGCACGCGATCGAGGCGGCGGTGTGGATGCGGCAGCCTTTGCCGATGCGGGCTCCGTCGTGGATGACGGCGCCGGTGCCGATCCAGCAGTCGTCGCCGATCACCACATCGCCGGCGATCGAGGCGAAAGGCTCCACCGTGACGTTGTTTCCCAGTTTGGCGTCGGGATGCACGTATGCTAAGGGACTGATCATGGCCGCGGGGTTATTTCTTGTTTTTGACGATCTGCGCCATCATCACGGCCTCGCAGGCGAGCGTCTCGCCCACGAACGCCTTGCCCTCGACCACGGCCACGCCGCGGCGGATGGGTTCGAGCAGCTGGATTTCGAACTGGAGCGTGTCGCCCGGCACGACCTTGCGCTTGAACTTCACGCCGTCGATCTTCATGAAGTAGGTCGAGTAGTTCTCGGGGTCGGGCACCGTGCCGAGCACCAGGATGCCGCTGCACTGCGCCATGGCCTCGATGATGAGCACGCCCGGCATGACCGGCTCTTCGGGGAAGTGGCCCACGAAGAAAGGTTCGTTCATCGTCACGTTCTTGATGCCGCCGACCGACTGCGCGTCGAGGTGGAAGATGCGGTCCACCAGCAGGAACGGGGGGCGGTGGGGCAGCATGCGGCGGATGGAGTTGATGTCGTGGAGCGCCGGTTTGCGGCAGTCGTACTGGAAGCGCGGCTTCTCGCCCTCCTTGCGGATGGTGCGCTTGAGCTGGTTCATGAACTCCGTGTTGGCGAAGTGGCCGGGGCGCGTGGCCCACACGCGGCCCTTGATGCGCATGCCCAGCAGCGCGAAGTCGCCCAGCAGGTCGAGCAGCTTGTGGCGCGCCAGCTCGTTGTTGAAGCGCAGTTCGAGGTTGTTCAGGTAGCCGCCCGTGATCTCGATGTCGGTCTTGTTGAAGATGCGCTTGAGGTGCTCGAACTGCTCGTCGGGCACGGGATTCTCCACCACCACGATGGCGTTGTCCAGGTCGCCGCCCTTGATGAGGTTCATCTTCATTAGGGGCTCCAGCTCGTGCAGGAAGACGAACGTGCGGCAGGGGGCGATCTTCGAGGTGTAGTCGTCGCCCGGGTTGAAGGTGGCGTACTGGTTGCCGATGACCTTCGAGTTGTAGTCCACGTGCAGCGACACGGAGAACTCGTCGTCGGGGTAGAGGATGATCGCCACGCCCTTTTCGGGGATGGTGTAGACCATCTTCTCGGTCACGTGGTAGTATTTGCGCTCGGCGGGCAGCTCTTCGAGCCCCACGCCCGTGATCGCCTCGGCATATTCGCGCGACGAGCCGTCCATGATGGGGGTTTCGGGGGCGTCGATGTCGATGCGGGCGTTGTCCACGCCCAGCGTCCAGAGTGCCGAGATGATATGTTCGATCGTGCTGATGCGGTGGCCGTCCTTCTCGATGGTCGTGCCGCGCGAGGTGTCGGTCACGTAGTCGCACAGCGCCGGAATCACGGGGCAGCCTTCGATGTCGGTGCGGCGGAAGACGATGCCCGTGTCGGCCGGAGCCGGATTTACCGTCATGGTTACCCTGACGCCCGTGTGCAGTCCCTTGCCGGAGAACGTCACGGGGTTTTTGATGGTTTGCTGTTTCATTGGCATAAGCAGGGTTTCAAAATAATATTTGCACGCAAAGATAATGAATTTTCGATGAAAAACCGTAATTTTGCGCGAAATGAAAACGACCGATTCCGGGAACGATCCCCGGCCGGTGCGGCGCCCGCGGCTGCACCTGCCGTTTGAGAAGCGGCCCACCGATCCCGGCGAGTGGGCATACGACCACCGTGCGGGGCTCTGCGCGCTGCTCACGGCCTGTCTCGCGCTGGCTGTGGCGTTCGTGGCGGGGCACATCGTGATCGACACGCGTCCCCATGCCGAGACGCTCTACATCGACCTCGAAGCGCTGGAGGCGCTCGAAGCCGAGCGCGACCGCCTGGAGCGCGAGACGCAGCGCCGTGCGGCCGACGATGCCGACTGGCGGCGCATACGCAACCTCGTGTCGAACGATCGTGCCCGCGAGGAGAGCGAGCGCGGCAGCAGCGGCGCGGCGCAAACGGCCGAGGGGCGTGCGCTGGAGGAGCGCATGCGGGCCAACCGCGAGACGTACGAGCGGGGGCTGGCCGAGGAGCAGGCGATCCGCGACGCGGCGCATGCGGGCACGGAGGAGTCGGAGCCCGCCGACCGCCGGGTGCGCGGCCGCGTGACGGTGTCCTATGCGTTCGACGACCCCTTGCGGCGCCACCAGGCCGGACGGCTCGTGGTGCCGGCCTACCGGTGCGAGGGCGGCGGCGAGGTGGTCGTGGAGGTGACGCTGAGCCGTTCGGGCGAGGTGGTGTCGGCGCACGTGGAGTCGGGCGGCGACGCCTGCATGCGTGAGACGGCGCGCCGTGCGGCATGCGATTCGCATTTCGACATCAATCCCGATGCTCCGAACAAGCAGCGCGGCACGATAACCTACATTTTTATTCCGCAATAACGACAGACAATCTACGATGATCGACATCGGCAGCGAAAATATTCTGTTGGTCGGGGCACTGCTGCTGGGCGTGGCGGTGATGGCCGGCAAGGTGGCCTACCGCTTCGGCGCCCCGGCGCTGCTGCTCTTCCTGGGCGTGGGTATGCTCTTCGGCCTGCGTTTCATATCGTTCCACTCGGTCGAGATGACCCAGTTCATCGGCATGATCGCCCTCTGCATCATCCTGTTCTCGGGCGGCATGGACACGAAGTTTTCCGAGATCCGTCCCGTGATCGGACCCGGCGTGGTGCTGGCCACGGCGGGCGTGGCGATGACGGCGCTGATCGTGGCGGGCTTCGTCTGCCTCGTGGCCCCGTGGCTGGGCATGGAGGTGCCTTTCGCCCTGGCGCTGCTGCTGGCCGCCACCATGTCCTCCACCGACTCGGCCTCGGTTTTCTCGATCCTGCGTAGCAAGAAGCAGGGCCTGCGCCAGCACCTCAGGCCGCTCCTGGAGCTCGAATCGGGATCGAACGACCCCATGGCCTACGTGCTCACGGTGCTGCTGGTGGGGGTGCTGACCGACGCGTCGGGCGGCACGGGCATCGGCATGAGCATCGTGATGTTCCTCGTGCAGATGGTCGTGGGCGCCCTGTCGGGCTACCTCATCGGCCGGCTGGCCGTGTGGACGATCAACCGCATCGCGCTCGTCAATCATTCGCTCTATTCGGTCCTGCTGCTGGCCTTCGTCTTCCTGTCGTTCGCCTTCACCGACCTGGTGCACGGCAACGGCTACCTGGCGGTCTACATTTCGGGTCTGGTGGTGGGCAACCACAAGCTGGTGCAGAAACGCGTGCTGAACGTCTTCTTCGACGGCTTCACGTGGCTCGTGCAGATCGTGATGTTCCTCACGCTGGGGCTGCTCGTGAACCTCGACGAGTTGGTGCAGCCCGAAGTGCTGGCGCTGGGTACGCTCGTGGGGGCCTTCATGATCCTGGTGGCGCGGCCGCTTACGGTCTTCGCCTGTCTGATGCCTTTCCGCCGTTTTTCGACCAAGGCGCGGCTCTACGTGTCGTGGGTGGGGCTGCGCGGCGCCGTGCCCATCATCTTCGCCACCTATCCCGTGCTGGCGGGCGTGGTCGATTCGAACCTGCTGTTCAACGTGGTCTTCCTGGTGACGATCATCTCGCTGCTCGTGCAGGGCACCACCGTGAGCGGCATGGCCAACCTGCTGGGGCTGTCGTACGAGGAGCGCGAGTCGGCGTTCGACGTCAATATGCACGACGACATCAAGTCGGTGCTCACCGAAGTGGAGGTCAATGACGCCATGCTGCGCGGCGGCACCACGCTGCGCGACATCGTGCTGCCCGACAATACGCTCGTGATGATGGTGTGCCGCGACGGCGACTACTTCGTGCCTCAGGGCAAGACGCAGCTCGTGCAGGGCGACAAGCTGCTGGTGATCTCCGACCGCGGCGAGGAGCTGGAGCATACCTATAAGGATATGGGGATCGACGACGTGATGAAGCTCAGCCGCTGACCGGCGGTCGGGCTTGTGTCGCCTGTCCTGTGTCCCACGAAAAGATAAAAACGTCTCGTACCTGTTCCAGCCGTACGCACGGCATCTTCTTTTGAAGGATGCGTTGCAGTTCTTCTTCGGTCAGATAGCCGCGGTCTACTTGCTTCAAGCGGATGCGGTAGTTGGCGAACGGTAATCCCTAAAAAGGCATTGCGTACTTTCTCCGCCGTTACATAGGCTTCGTATTTCTCGATCTCCCGATAGCGGTTGCGCAGACTCGTCCGAATGTCGTCGAGCAGCGCGTTGAACTCGCGTGCGGCTTTCGTCGTGCCGATCATCTTTTGATTCGTCGCATCCCACAGCTGCGGCTCGATGTCCAGCTTCGAGCTGAATTGTACGGATTCGCCATTGACCGAGACGCGGATCATAATGCCCGCCTTTCCCATTCTGTTTACTTGATTCTTTCGGGCATAGAAAAGAATCGTGAATGTGCTTTTGCTCATAATACCTCTCGTTTTGTTCTTGCCGGGCGATTTCTGTAACGATCGCCGCCGGCAAAGGAACGGTTAATAATCGGTTTATGAGCAGATACTTTTAAGACAACAGACGACAAATCAGCGATTTGTGCCGTAAATCGTTACTAAAATCCCAAAGCCGTTTTAGTAACGGTTTTAGTAACGCGACTTTGTCCGAACGGGGCTTTTTCGTGTCTTTCGGATGTCCGATAGGAGAAAGAAAAAATCCCGCAAAACCTTGATTTTGCGGGATTTGTCTTTGATTGTCTCCGAGTTGTCTCGGATCGAAGTGGAGAATACGAGATTCGAACTCGTGACCTCTTGCATGCCATGCAAGCGCTCTAGCCAGCTGAGCTAATCCCCCGATTGTCGGTTCGACGATGCAAATATAGCGCTTTTTTCGTTCCCGACAAATGCTTTGCGTATTTTTTTTGCCGAATTTTTTCCGTTTGCGGCCTCCGCGTCCGGAATGCGGGTGAAGCGTCGAGCCCGCACCCCGCCGGGGGCTACTTCTGGCGGAAGTAGATCTGGATCGGCACGCCCGAGAAGTCCCACTGCTCGCGCAGCTTGTTTTCGAGGAAGCGCCGGTAGGGCTCCTTGATGTACTGCGGCAGATTGACGAAGAACGCGAACTGCGGCGTGGGGGTCGGAAGCTGCGTCACGTACTTGATCTTGATGTACTTGCCCTTGGTTGCGGGGGGCGGCCAGTTCTCGATGATCGGCAGGAAGTACTCGTTGAGCTCCGAGGTGGCGATGCGGCGCTTGCGCGACTGGTGCACGCGTATGGCGGTCTGCAACACGTCGAGGATGCGCTGCTTGTTGAGTACCGAGGTGAAGATGATCGGAATGTCGTTGAAAGGCGCGAGGCGCTTTTCGAGGAACTCGCGCCACTCCTTCATCGTGTTGCTCTCCTTCTCGATCAGGTCCCACTTGTTCACCACGATGACGCAGCCCTTGCGGTTGCGTACGATGAGGTTGTGGATGTTGAGGTCCTGCGATTCGAGGCCCTGCTGGGCGTCGAGCATCAGGATGCAGACGTCCGACTCCTCGATGGCGCGGATCGAGCGCATCACCGAGTAGAATTCGAGGTCCTCCATCGTCTTGCCCTTCTTGCGCATGCCGGCCGTGTCCACGAGGTAGAAATCCATGCCGTACTTGTTGTAGCGCGTGTGGATCGAGTCGCGCGTGGTGCCCGCTATGGAGGTCACGATGTTGCGCTCCTGGCCCAGCAGGGCGTTGGTCATCGACGACTTGCCCACGTTCGGACGGCCCACGATGGTGATGTGGGGCAGGTCCTCCTCCTCGTCGCTGCGCACGTCGGCGGGCAGCGCTTCGAGTATGGCGTCCATCAGGTCGCCCGTGCCGCTGCCGCTCATCGAGCTGATGCAGTAGGGGGTGCCCAGGCCGAGCGAGTAGAATTCGTGCGAGGCGTAGATCTGGTCGTTGTTATCGACCTTGTTGCACACGAGCAGCACCTTTTTCGAGCTGCGCCGCAGCATGTCTGCCATCATCATGTCGAGGTCGGTGATTCCCGTGGCGACCTCGACCAGGAAGAGGATCACGTCGGCCTCCTCGATGGCCAGGACGACCTGACGGCGGATTTCGTCCTCGAATATGTCTTCCGAATTGACGGTGTAACCGCCCGTGTCGATGATCGAGAACTCCTTTCCGTTCCAGTCCGTTTTGCCGTAGTGGCGGTCGCGTGTGGTGCCGGCCGTGGAGTCCACGATTGCCTGTCGCCGTCCGACCAGACGGTTGAAGAGCGTACTTTTGCCCACGTTGGGACGTCCGACGATTGCTGCAAGGCTCATAATAGGGTGCTTGTTCGGGTTTTAATCGTATTCGAAGCCGCAAAGTTACGAAAAAAAAACGAAATGCGAAACTTCTGCCGCCGGTCGGGCCTTTTCGCGCTGCGGTGCGGGGGGGCCGCACCGGGGAATTCGCGTGCGGAGTGTGTGTGTCCGGGAGAGGCGGTGGCGGTGCGAGGCCGGCCGGCAAGACGTGCGGGCTCCGGTGATGCGGCCTGCGGGAACCGGGCGCCCGGAGGCGGAAATCGGCCCCGGAAAAGTTGGAACATCGCACGGAATGGCCTATTTTTGCGGCCGTACCGTACCTCTTTTTCGTCCGGTACCCTTTTGAGATCATGTACGATATCTGCTTGAAAAACGAAGCGGGAAAGCGCTGGACGCGATTTCCCGACGGCGGTGCGGTGAAGGGGTTCGTCTACGCCTCGCAGGCCGGTGTGCTGGAGGGTGCGGCGTTGTACGAGCGCTTGCAGCGGTGCGATGACTGCGAGGCGCTGTACGAATTTCTGCACGCTGCGGACGGCAACTTCTCCGCCGTGGTGCGAAGCGGCGGACGGCTGGTGCTGGTCGCAGACCGCATGCGCACCTATCCGCTGCTCTATGCCGTGCACGACGGCGCCGCGACCGTCACGGACGTCGGCATGCCGGAATCGTTCCGCACGGGGCCTGCGGGCTGCGCGACGGTCAAAAATTCCCCCCCCCTCGGGGTCTCGACGAAGATGCGGCATACGAGCTGCTTGCGGCCGGTTATCTGAGCGGCGACGCGACGCTGCTCGCCGGCGTGAAGAGCGTCGCGGCGGGAACCTGCGTCGTGCTGGAGCACGGCGAGGCCGCCGCTTTCACCTATGCCGAATATGCGTCGGCATGCAAGCTCACGGATTTCGACGCCGTGAAGCGCCGTGCGGCCGAGGTGTTGGAGGAGGGTTTCGGGCGGATGCTCGGAACGATCGCCGGGCGCCCCGTGCTGCTGCCGCTGAGCAGCGGCTACGATTCGCGCCTGATCGCGTGTCTGTGCCGCAAGTTCGGGCTGCGCGACGTCGTGTGCTTTACCTACGGGCGCCGCGACAGCTTCGAGGTGGAGGTGTCGCGGCAGGTTGCCGAGCGGCTGGGCTATGAGTGGCACTACGTGGAGTATACGTCCGAAACCTGGCGGCGGTTTCTCGAAAGCCCCGCGTTCGACGACTATTGCGCCTTCTCGGGCAATCTTACGGCCAATCCCCATTTCCAGGACTTTCCGGCCGTAATGGAGCTCCGCCGGCGGGGCGTGCTGCGCGAGGGCATGGTCGTCCTGCCGGGGCACGTCGGCGACATGGGCGGCTGCTGGCTGCCCCGCACGCTTTTCGACGACCCCGCGGCGCGGTGGGACGGTGCGGCCGCGAGCCGCCTGGTCTACGACGCGTTCTACGACCAGAATGTGCCGACCGCCTCCCGGAGGGCGCGGCTGCTCGAACGGCTGGAGCGCTCGTTCCGCGGCAGGGAGTACCCCTCGGCGGATGCGCTGCTCGACGACTACATCACGTGGGTCTTTCGGGTGCGGGGCGCGAATTTTCTTGTGAACGCGGTGCGTGTCTACGAATATTGGGGGCTGGACTGGCGGCTGCCGCTGTGCGAGATGCACTATAAGCTGCTGTGGTACTCGGTTCCCTGGGAGACGAAAATCGGATCGAAGCTCTACGACGAATTCCTTTTCCAGTACTATTTCGAACCCTTCGACGTGCCGTTCCGCAAGCCGGTTCCCGTGCCGCCGGGCGGGGCGCTGCGCCGTGCGGTCAAGAGCCTGTGCCCGTCTTTCGCGCTCCGCTGCGTGCGTCGCGTGCGGGGGCTTGTCCGGCGGTTGCGTCCCGCCGCCCACTTCAACGCCTTCGACGATGTGGTGCGCATCCTGAAGCGGAAAGTTCCCCCTCCCTCGCGATTCCCCGGTATCCGGCGCATGAACGCCTCGGGCGGCCACATGATCAATGCCGTCGTGGCCCGCTACTATCTGGAGCTGGTCCGGCGTTCGATCGACGGGGAGCGCGGCTGAGCCCCGCAGCAGCAGGCGGTTGCGCCTGCCGGGCGCGTCAGGCCATGAAGCGTTTTTCGGTGTCGCCCGCCTGTACGGGGTAGATCAGCACGCAGCTGTTGTCGTCGGCGTAATCGTCCAGAAAGCCGGGGATGCGTCCCATCGCCGCCTGGTACGACAGCCGGTCGCGGCGGCTCATGACGAACCACAGGCAGTCGTTGCGCTTCAGCGTGCACAGGATGCGCGGCAGCTCCTCCCATCCCGCCTCGAATGCGTTGTACTCCACGTCGGTGATCTGCCGCGCCTTGCGCCCTTTGCTGAGCGCTTCGAGCGTGGCGGCGGGGGCGTAGAAGACCAGTTTGCCGCCCGTGTTGCGGATGATGTTGCGCACGCGGTCGAGCCACAGGTGGAATCCGGCCTCCTTCTCGGCGCGGCGCGGCACGAAGACCACATGGCGCTTGATGGTGGCCAGGGGTTGCAGCGGACGGTATACCAGGGTGGTCACGTTGCTCTGCGCGAGCACGGCCGCCAGCGTCTTGCCCAGCGAGGGGCCGACCGGCTGGCCCAGCACGGAGGGGAAGGCCGCCGCGAGGGCCGACACGGCCTTTTCGCGGTGCATGCCCATCACGATGTCGGTGATGTTGCGCTCGCGCACCACGCTCGTGATGGCGTTCACGATGTTCACGTCGTAGCGCAGCAGGCGGTGCATGTGCACGTCGGCCGCCGCCGCGGTCGAGGCCGCCATGTCGAGGATGCCCCGGGCGCGTTTCTGCACCTCGGGGTCGTCCGTGCGGTTGTCCACGGCGTTGAGGGCGTAGAGGCTGCGGTTGCGCAGCGACGTGGCGCCGATGCTCAGGCCGATCAGTTCGTTCACGCTCGCGGTGTTGGACAGCGGGATGAGCACGTGCTCGCTCGCGGCGGGCTTCTCGTCGTTGTGCGTGCGTCCGGCGGCGATGTTGTGGGCGCCGCGCTGCGTGGCGAAGGTCGATACGGCGCACGTGGCGAGGATCATCAGGATGGTGCCGTTCAGCACGCTCTCGTTCAGCAGGCGGATCGGCTCGCCGTCGGGCGTGTGGCCCAGGATGACGTTGTAGCCCACCATGACGGCCGCGAGCGTGGCCGCCACGTGGGCGCTGCTCAGGCCGAAGAGCAGTGTGCGCTGGTCGCGCGTGAGGCGGAACGTCTTCTGCGTGAGCACGGCTGCGAGGTACTTGGCCAGTGTGATGCCGACGATCATGGCGGCGCTCACCTCGATCGTCTGCCAGTCCTTGAAGAAGGCGCGGTAGTCGATCAGCATGCCCACGCCGATCAGGAAGAAGGGGATGAATACGGCGTTGCCCACGAATTCGATGCGGTTCATGAGGGCCGAGGTGCGCGGGATGAGCGGATTCATGGCCAGTCCGGCCAGGAAGGCCCCGATGATGGGTTCGAGCCCCGCCAACTGGGCCAGGAAAGCCCCGAGGAAGACCATGACCAGCACGAAGACGTATTGCGACACGCTGTCGGTGCAGCGGCGGAAGAACCAGTGGCCGATGAGCGGAAAGAGCAGCAGGATGACCGCTACGCACAGCACCACGGAGATTCCGAGACGGTACCAGAAAGCCGTGTCGGCGCTGCCCGTGGCCGTGCCCACGACGATGGTGAGCACCAGCAGGGCGAGCATGTCGGTGATGATCGTGCCGCCCACGGCGATCGTCACGGCCTTGTCGCGCGTGATGCCCAGCTTGCTCACGATGGGGTAGGCCACGAGCGTCTGCGAGGCGAACAGCCCGGCCAGCAGCACCGACGAGTGGATCGGGAAGCCGAGGACGAAGTAGCCCACGGGGATGCCCACGAGCATCGGGATCGAGAAGGTGTAGAGCCCGAACACCAGGCTGTGCCACCCCGTGCGCCGGAAGTCGGCCGTGTCCATCTCCAGCCCCGAGAGGAACATGATGTAGAGGAGTCCGGCCGTGCCCGAGAGAATGATGCTGCTGTCGCGCAGCACGAGGTTCAGGCCGTGGGGGCCGATGACGGCGCCGGCGATGATGAGCCCCAGCAGGTAGGGCACCTTGAGCTTGTTGAGCAGCAGGGGCGCGGCCAGCACGATGGCCATGATGAGCATGAACTTCAGGATGGGGTCTTCGAGCGGCAGCTCGATGGCTGTGTGTGCGAGGAGCGGAAACATGGTGTCGCAGATTGTCTTTATGCAAATATAGTAAAAATCGTGCGCAAATGCAAGCCTGCCCGCATTTTGCCGCGCGGGAGTATCTGAGGCGGAGCCTGCTCCTCGGGATTGCGACGCCGGGCAGCAGCCTGCGGAGCGCCCGCAGACGAAGCGTCAGCGAGTTGCGGGCCTCCGCGTGCGGAGGCTGCGGCCCGCGCGGCTTTGAAAAAGCCGCTAATCTTCCCTGCAAAACTATCCGCCATAATTTCCGCGCCGCTGAGTCCGCAAAACTCAAAGAGCCGCAACCCGTAAAAGTGTCAGAAATGAAAATGGAAACAAAAACAGAAATAACCGAGCCGCGCACCCCGTTGCATTGCGTTGCACCCCGTCACGCCCCGCCGCACTCCGCCTCCCCCGCGAACCCCGCCGCAATGCACGTGCGGCGGGGGCTTCAAAAACAGTAACCTCTATAATGGAATTCGAGGCTTCGTACTAAAAAGGAAGGCGTCAAATCCTTCTTTGGTAAAAAAATTGGCCGCAACCCGCTGAACGACATAGTTACAGTTCTTCGTTCAAATGCCA
>Ga0137307_102803_pt1 | contig 11396 bp, 5 predicted proteins | sample NAcewD2O_March_2_FD_97180 | JGI IMG/M metagenome (GOLD analysis project Ga0137307, IMG submission 97180) | Mouse cecal microbial communities from Vienna, Austria - N-Acetylglucosamine amended D2O_March | ecosystem: Host-associated > Mammals > Digestive system > Large intestine > Cecum | place...
TTTATTTGGAGGTTACAGAATTTGTATGTAACTTTGCCGCACCGACAACAGGTGACCGATTCTGCGGACGCAGTGCCGCAGAGGAGGTTGAAAAGGGAACAGGGTGAGAATCCCTGACAGTCCCGCTGCTGTGTGCTTCGGATATGGCCTGCGGGCGGAGAGACGCCCACGCCGATATTCAACTTTTGCCCCCGTAACCGCGACGGAGTGCCACTGTGGCTAATCTGAAATAGCCATGGGAAGGCAAGGAGACGAAAGTAAAGAAGCGAGTCAGAAGACCTGCCTGTGTGTCGAAAACATTGAATCCGCATTTTGCCGGTTTGATGTTAAAGCCGTTTTTTACAAAATGTCTTCGAGGATTAAGACTATGGCCTACAAATTCCCCTATGGTTACGCCCTTTCAAGGGCAAATGTTTTATTCATGTGCGCTGACCGCTGATAGCTTCTTTGGGATGCTGTCGGCTCATTTGTCGTGTCTATAGCCGGAATGATGAAATTATAATCAACAAACATAATTGCAATGAAAAGAATCGTTACGCTGATGGCCTCGCTGGCTCTCCTCTCGTGGGGAACTGCATTGGCCGATCCGGTGGAGTTCATCCATCCGAAAAAGGATAAGGATGGGGGCACACAGGTGGTGACCGCCGACGGTGTGCTGTATCACGGGATGGGTTATCCCAATGTGCCCCCCACGTTTTATGGCGGATGGGTGTCGTTTGTCTCGGAGAACGAAGGTGACCCTGTTACCATCAATTTCTCGGAATTCGATTGTCTGCGGGGTGAGCGTTCGATTGTGTATCTCTATGACGGGGATGCAATCCTGAAGGAGCAGTTCACCAGTTATTCGAAGCCTGCCCCGGAAGGGTATATGAAAGCTCTGACACCTGCCGATACGGGTGTTGATTTCGTTGCGGAGTCGGGTGTGTTGAGCGTGCTGTATGCTCCGTCCGGTTCCTATGATGCCATTACGGGCAATTACACGGCCATGGTCACGGCCGGAACGCCGAAGGATATGGAGTTCAAGGAAGCGGTTGCCACCAATGCCGGTGCCAATGCCTGGCGAGGTGCCGGGGATGTGGCTTTGCTCACTCTTTCGGTCAAAATGGACGGCACGCTGAATCCGCTTATGTTGAATCGTCTTGCATTTGACCTGACCGATGTTTACAACAGCGGGTTGGTGGAGAATGTACGCCTTTATGCGGGTTCTGTGGATGACGACAATTTGCTCGCTTCTCTCGGCGAGGGGGCGGCCTCAATTGAGGTGACCGACCGTGAACTGAAGGGGAAGAACATATTCATGGTTGTAGCCGATGTCAAGGCGGATGCCGCCGGATCGGTGCCTTTGGTTTCGGTAAGTGAGCTGAATATCGACGGGGTTGCCCGTGCCGTTGATGCCGCAACGCTCTCGCCATTGACCGTCGCCGATGAGGTGCGCATGGCTGTGGGCGATGTGCGTCCCGTCTACACCATTTCGGGTGAAACCTCGTTTTACGATGCCGGTGGACCCGCAGCGAATGTGCCGCAGGGTTCCGAAGGGAGTCTTACTTTTGTCCCTGCTGAAGCCGGGCAGAAAGTCAAAGTGGATGTTACATCGCTTAAGCTGTTCAATACGTCGTCAACGGGTCTGAACGATGTGTTCCGCTTTTACAATGGCCGCGAGGTGGACGATGGTGCTCTTATGGCCGAGCTGCTGACGGATACGAAAATAGTAAAATCGACAGCCGACGACGGTTCGCTTACGGTATATTTCAAGTCGGTTGCCGGCACACCCAAGGAGGGTTGGGAGGCTTCTGTAAGCCAGTTTACACCCGGCCCGATGACGCTTGCGGGAGTAGAAGCGGAGGACACGGAAATCACCTCCGCTTATGCCGGGGAAAAGGATGTGATTCTCCTGTTGTTCAACGTAAAGACTGATGATCAGCTTAATTCTTTGAGTGTCAGTGGGGTATCGCTTTGCGCGGCCGATGTGTCCGATGCCGGTGCACTGTCGGCTGTGAAAATTTATTCTCTTGGGGAGAAACCGAATTACGCAACTGTCATGCCGTCAATGGTTTGTGGCGAGGCCACATGGAGCGGCACCTCTATGTCCGTTCCCTTGGAAAAATCACTCGTAGAGGGGAACAACTGGTTTGCGGTTGCTGTGGATATTGCCGAAAATGCCCTCGTCGGTCAGGTGGCAGGAGCCAAACTGTCAGGCGTTACCATCGGGGGGCAGACAACCGTTCCTACAGGCGACCTTTCAGCCACGGTTGCAATCGACAACACATGTGTGATGACTGCGGGAGCACACTCACACTCCATGTATGGCGACTGGGCTTTCAAAAGCCCCGCTCCCGAAGGTTCCTATTCGACATCTTATCCCTCCGGGACTACCGACTACACAGTTACATTCCGGCCCACCCTGGCCGGAGCCAAGGCGCAGATTGATTTCGGGAGTTTCGATGTGTATTATGCCGCTTCCTCATGGGGGAGCCGCGCAACATTCGAGGTCTACAGCGGTGAGTCCGTCAATGCCGATAACCTTATCTGGAAACTTTCCGATAACGCGCAGTCGAAGACCGGTCCCGGGCGCAAACTCCGCTCCGTGGCCGACAACGGTGCAATCACCGTCAGATTTAATCCGCAGGCATCCTCGTCGAGCTATTGCGGCAAGGGTTGGACGGCAACCGTAAGCCAGTTCGTCGACCATGATGCCGAAATAAAGGCCATCGACGTGCAACAGGCCAGCACAGCTATTCTCTCCCCCGGCATGACCAATGCCGAGCTCCTCGCCGTAACATTTGAAGTTGAGGGTACGCTTTCGCCCCTAACCCTCGATACGTTCACACTTGAAATGAAAGGTCGCGAGGCAGTCAAGGCGGTCAACGTGCTTGTATCCCCGACGGGCAGTCTTGCAGATGCCACGATTTGGGGCACCGCCGCTATGCCTGCCGAAGGCAACGCAGTCACCGTGGAGCGCAGCGGGGATGTTGACGCCGACGCGCTCCATGAGGAACTGAATTATTTTTTCGTCACCATTGATGTGGCTGATGCGATTGCCGGCGATGTGGCCGTTGATGCGAAACTCATTTCGGTGGCCGCAGGAGGGAAGAGCCTGGCCGTTGAGAACGGCGACCCTGACGGGGAGCGTGTAGCCAGGAACATAAGCCTTATGCAGCCGGGCAACGGTCATGTGGTGAGCGTCGCCGCACCAATTATGTTCTATGATGACGGGGGACCCGACGGGAACCTCACCGCAGGTTTCAGTGGTTCCGTGACGTTTGTTCCCGCCGAGGAGAACACGACATTGCAGATTAATGCCGAGGAGTTCAGCATCGGTGGCGGCAAGATGAACGTCTACAGCGGGCGGGAGGCCAGCGAGGAGAACCGTCTCGGCAAATCCACAGGCTATTTCACTACCGGCGGCCCTGTCAACCTTGTTTCCAAAGCCGCCGATGGCTCTATAACCATAACCTTCAAGGCCAACGCAACGGCCAAGACCCTTAAAGGGTGGGCAATCTCGGTTACCCCGATAGCCGTTGTGCCTATGGACGTGACATCGGTTGAGGTGACCGATGCCACAGGGGCTGATGTGCTCCGAGGCTCCTCCGACAGCCCGATTGCACGTGTCGCCCTCACCGCCGAAGGTAACGGGGGCAAGTTAGCTATCAGCGGAATCAGTGTTGACTTCGGCGGTTCGACCGATGTGTCCGACATCAGGGGCGCACGCGTTTATTACACCGGGTACAACCTAACGTTCTCGCCGATGAACCCCTTGGGAGAAAAACTCACCGAATTTGACGGAGGCAAAGCTACGTTCACATTCCCCGCACCCATTGAAATAGATGAGGCCGGGACATACAATTTTTGGGTTGCCGCCGACCTTGAGGGTGCGGCCAAACCAGGTAATGTCGCCCATGTCGCCGTCACGGCAGTTGCCACCACCGGCTCTCCCGTGGTGATGCCCGAAGCCAACAGTGCGGCACGCACAATCGCTGCCGGTATGGGGGGACCCTACCGTGTGGGGCCATCCGACAATGCCCGCTACCATACGCTCGCCGAGGCTGTGGAAGCCCTTAAGATTGGAGTGGAGGATGCCGTGCTGTTCATGATTGAGGATGGCGAATACCGGGAGAATCTCTCAATCGTTGATGTGCAAGGCACCTCGGCCGAGCATCCTGTCGTGTTTTCATCTGTTTCGGGCAAGCGCGACAATGTGGTCATTTCCGGCTCTTCGGTTCTCGACAAGCAGGGGATGGTGTATGTCGACAATTCATCCTACGTCCATTTCCGCAATCTCACCATGGTCGCCCCTGTGCCTGCATCAAACATCAAACCCTATGCCACGGTTCAGTTCAAGAACGGGAGCCGCCATTGCTCCATAGAGAACTGTGTGGTGAAAGCACAGGTATTGACGGAATCGGCCAATGAAGGCACATCGCTGGTGCGCACCGCCGACGGTGGCGCAGAGAACACCAACTGCGATTTCCTCACCGTCAAAGAGAGCCGTTTCGACGGCGGTTATATCGGGCTTTATCTCGGCGGTAGCGGCATTGTTGCCAATCCGAAGGACAAAGGCCTGTCGGTGACGGGCAATGTAATCACCAACACCTATCTCAAGGCCATCTACCTTAACGACTGCGAGGACTTCAATCTTTCGGGCAACTCGGTCACTCCCGGCACTGGAGCCAAAAAAGGTGCCTACCATGTCGACATTTACCGTCCTCACGGCTCTTTCCGGGTGACAGGCAACAAAGTGCTGTGCGAACAGCCGACCGACTGCGCCGGAATCTACTTCCGCAATGCGGGCAGTGGGGCTGATGCGTCTAAGCCGTCGCTTGTTGCCAATAATGTGGTGGTAATGGCCAATGTGACTTCGGGATACACCTATGGTGTTATGCTCGAGACAACGATGGCCAATGTGGTGTTCGCCCACAACACCATCAGCCTCAAGGGGGAACCGACTGTTAAGAGCGCGTATGCACTTGCACTCAACGGCAATGCCCCCGCCGACGGTTCCGCACCCAAGGTGATGAACAATATCATCCAGAACACCACCGCCTCCGGCCCGTTGCGCCCGTGGAACGCCTCCCATTATGCCAACCTCCGTTTCTCCGGCAATGTGTATTATGGCGGTGGCGACAAGATGGACGGCGACGGCAAGACGTTTGCCGAATACTGCGAGGCCACCGGCGACTGCTCCTCGGTGTGGAGCCGGGCATCGTTCTTCAGCGACACCGACCTGCATCTGCGCGAGGCCGATGACACATACTTGCAGCCTCGCCTCGATTTAGTTACTTCCGATGCCGACGGCAAGGAGCGCGCACAACAGGCAACAGCCGGTGCCTATGAGTTTGCCACCGTTGTTGTGGAGACCCCCGAAATAATGGAAGGCTATCCTGCAGCCGGAGCCTTGAGCGATGTGTCGGCTACGGTCAACACCCGCTGGACTGTGGGCGGTTCGCTCTACGGCAAGGCTGTGAAGGCCGATGATGCCGCCCCGACACGCGAGGAACTGCTGGCAGCCAGGCCGATGACCATAGATGCAGGTGCCGAGGTCGCATACACGTTCAATTTCCTCGAACAGCTCACTGCATATAAGGCTTATTTCATGGTTGTGAGTGCGCTCGGGGAGGAGTCGGCGATTGTTGAGTCTCCTGCATTCACCACCAAGGAAACCATCGAGGAGCTTCTTGTTGCAATCGAATGGGACGAGACCCCCGTCAACGCAGGGGAGACCATTATGCTTCAGGCCTATGTGACAGGAGGCAAGGAACCTTATTCCTACGAATGGCTCAACCAGATGGAGGATATTGTCGGCACAGACGACCTGTTGGTTAAGGAAGCCGTGGTGAACCAGACCTACCGCCTGCGTGTCACCTCGTCAGACGGTCAGGTTGCCGCCACTAAGGCTCATGTGCCTGTCATTGCCAAAGATCTCGCCGTGGCCACGTTCGACGACCTTCCCCTTGCGGCGGAAAGCTACTGGAAATATGACAGGGATGCCGATGAGGATACTTTTATCGACGCATTCTTCAGCGGCTCGTTCCAGTTCGGCAACTTCCCCATGGTTCAGTGGGGAGCCTGGATGGGCTATGGCTATGCCAACGAGACGGCGACGCAGTTCCTCAACTACGACCATCAGTTCCGCAACGCAGTCGGCGGCGGCGCGGCAAACACGGCGGCTTACGGCGTTGCCTACATGATGGGAGCCGACATGACGATTCATGTGTCCGCATCCGACGCGGGGATTGTTGTGCCCGGGGTATATGTGACCAATGCGGCTGTAACGCTCAATTCCATTCTAAACGGCGACGGATATTCTCCGAAGTTCACATCGGAAGATGGCGACTATATGATTTTGTCGTTCATCGGTCTGGATGCATCTGGCGGGCAGACCGGCAAGGTGGATGTGCCTTTGGCCGATTATCGCGGGGTTTCCCCGCAGGTGTTGACAGCATGGGAGTGGGTTGACCTTTCATCCCTTGGAGCGGTGTGCAGCCTCAATATGGAATATTCCAGTTCAAAACAGGCCACAGTGCCGGGTTATGCCTGCTTTGACCAGCTCGGAGCCAAGAACCCCTCTTCGGGCATGGAAGGGATATGGGAGGGAGGCAATGTGCGCATCGCGACACCGGCTCCCGATTGCCTGTCGGTTCTTGGAGTAGAGGGAGACTACATCCTTCGCATTTACAGTGTGGACGGTGTGCTCCGTGCAACGAGTCGTCACCATGGTGCTTCGACTGTCTCTACTTCGGGTATTCCCGCAGGGGCTTGCGTGGCTGAAATAGTGGCCGACAGCGGCGAACACACTGTGCTGCGCTTCCTTAAGAGATGATTCCGTCAAACGGCTGTTGCGGGTGCAGTGATGTCCCCCCAACGGCCTGAACGGTAAAATACGTTTGGGTTTTTATTGAAAGAAAGTGCTGTAAGAGCGGTTCATATTGTAAGAGCCGTTCTTGCAGCCTTTCGCCATTCGGGCGAAACTCGAGGGTGTTGCATCCCCCGATTGTAGGGCCAAATATTAAGTTCTGCAACACCCTTTTGATTTTACTTTGCTGGAATGTATACTATTCTGGTTCTACATCCTCCAACTCATCTATTATGTCGATGAGCGTATGACCTTCTATTTTGAGATTCTCAATCAAATCCATAGGATTGTCATAAGAGATGTATTCCGTTGAATACTTGTCGTCACAGAGAGCCGCGTGGTCGGATTCATATAACAAATGATATGACTTTCCGTTGTATCGGAACGACACGTCGTAGCCTTGTACTGCAAAATCGTATAGCAGTACCTCCCTGGCGTTGTTGGCATAACCGCCGTAATTATTCCCATATTTCTTTTTATCAGGTGGATAAGCTTTGTTATAGCGGATGCCATCGTCATCTATTCCAATATATTGAAAGTCTTTGTCTGCAATCATGTTATTTATAATTTCTTAGGTTGTTCAACAGTTTAACCATCTCATCGGTTAGAGGCTCATCGCTTACCGGTCGTCCTTTTTCCCATCGGTGATAATGGGGGCCGAGGTTTCGATGGTCAATTGTATGTATTTCCCATATCTTTTTGCCATCAGCTCCATATCGTGCGACTGCCTTTACATCGTGTCCGTCTTTATAAAACGTAGCATACATTCTATTTGGTGTATGGCTTTCTTCTGGCAATTTTATTCCATGACGAGGATTTTTAGGAGATACTATGTGAATATTTCCTATATTTGTGATTTGCTTATATGCACGTCCTAACTCTGACTGTAGAACTCCAGATGCAAAACTTCCATTAGCACCCATTTCGAAGACGATTTAGGTTTTCATTTTCAAAATATATGGATCTTTGATAATCTTCTCCCGGCATCCGATCACCATATCTTATTATTTTTGATGGGTTGAGGGCTTTTAATGCCGCTTCATATCCTTTCATCCAAAAATATTTGGAAATAGATTTTCCTTTTATCCCTGTGCAGTTGATTGCGATTACCGAATTTTTTGGTATGCCGGAAAATGCATATGAATAGCTGTCTGGGCGTGACCATGCGACATTAGGAATAACATTTATTCCCAAACTTTGCCAATAGGCACCTAATGCCTTGTTCCACCATGAATTTTGGAAGCAAATGAAGGGTGGAGCATCCATTCGTTGAGAAAAATCGGGAGATATGACATATTTGAAACGTTTCAGAATCTCTCCATATCTGATTGGGTTATTAAGTATTCTTACAAAAGATTTGTCGGATTCATAAAAATGAATCATGGCATCATAGCATTTAGATGTCATGGCCTTACTGAATGCTACTAATCTATTGGGTACTATGTCTATATCAGCCGCCGTAAGTATTGGAATACCTATGATTTCGGAGGTGTATGACAAATTGGACAAAATTTGTAATCGGTTTAGATAATAATCGGCGACCATATTGTTGTGATTGTGAGAATTTGGTAACATGAGTGTTCTGTTTTATTGATTTGCTGTTGCAAAGTTAAAGCCAAATGGGTTGTATTTTAACCCTAAAAATCCTTTTATTTTTATTCATGGATGAATATGGTTAAGGTACTATATTGCGGGTGCAGTGATGTCCCCGCAACGGCCTGAACGGTAAGATACGTTTGGGTTTTTTAATTTGATGAAACGCAACATCTTTCTATGATGTTGCGTTTCCCTTATAAGGACAGGAGATAGTGGGAGAGGATGGGGAAAACTTCGGTATTATCGCTTTAGTCTTTCTATCTTTAGTCTCTATCGAAAAAGGCATGGCATTATGAAAAAGGTCGTAATCATGGGGGCGACATCGGGGATCGGTCTTAACGTTGCCGAGAGGCTTGCTTCCGTCGGGATGCGCGTGGCCATTGCCGGTCGCAAGGTTGAGGTAATGCGGGAACTGCAGCAGAAGTATCCCGGGCGGATTGTCTATTCGCGCATTGATGTCACGCAGGATGATGCGCCGGAGCGGCTGCGCGACCTTATCCGCCGTCTCGGCGGGATGGATGTCTATTTCCATGTGGCCGGCATCGGCTACGGCAATGATGAGCTGGAGATTGACAAGGAGGTGGCTACCATGCAGACGAATGTGGTAGGTTTCACCCGCATGGTCGATACGGCATTCCGTTATTTCCGAGACGAACGTGCCGGTTTCGGGCAGATTGCAGCCATAACATCCGTTGCCGGGACCAACGGCATCGGGCATCTTGCGGCTTACAGCGCATCAAAGAAATTCCAACAGACCTATCTGCGTGCCCTGAACCAGCTGTCGACGATTCAGAAGCTGCATATACGTTTCACCGATATCCGTCCCGGATGGATTCGTACGCCCCTTCTTGAAGATGACCGCAATTACCCCATGATTATGCAGTTGCCTTATGTTGTGCCACGTATAGTGCGTGCCCTTCGCCGTCGTGCCCGCGTAGCTGTGGTTGACTGGCGATGGAATCTGCTTGTGGGCTTATGGCGTCTTGTCCCGAATGCCTTGTGGGTTCGCCTGCCCATCCCGGTGGAAACGATTGCCTCTCCCGCCCGGACAGCCCTGAACTCTGCCGAAGCCGCCGACGGTGAACTATCTTAATAAGGGTCAAAACTGTTTCAAAAACATTCCAAAAAGCCTATTGGAGAAAAAGTCGAGGAGACTTTAGTTCTTGTGTTTGCAAAATGGGGCAAAAAATCCATTAAAATTCAGTAATTTTGCAGAGAAATTACAGTCCTTGACGATGAAAGAACAGTTTGAAATGGTGGCCAAGACCTTCCAGGGGTTGGAAGATGTGCTGGCCGAGGAGTTGCGTGGCCTTGGAGCCGAGAATGTTGAACCCGGACGGCGCATGGTGTCGTTCCAAGGCGACCTTGAAATGCTTTACAAGGCTAACTTGTGCTGCCGCACGGCCTTGCGTATCCTCAAGCCAATATATAAGTTCAAGGCAGCCAACACCGATGAGTTATATGAGAATGCCAAGGAATTCGACTGGGGAAGCCTGATGTCGGTGGGAAGCACGTTTTCCATCGACACTGTGGCGTTCAGCGATGAATTCACCCACTCGCGTTTCGTCACCTACCGGGTGAAGGATGCGATTGTCGACTGGTTCAAGGACAGGTATGGAGAGGATAAGCGTCCCGGGGTGCGTCTGCAGGATGCCGATGTGATGATAAACGTGCACATCGCCGGTGAGGATGTGACTCTCTCACTTGATTCCTCGGGTGAATCGCTGCATAAGCGTGGCTACCGCGTGGCGCAGACCGAGGCTCCCATCAACGAGGTGCTGGCTGCAGGTATAATTCTGCGGAGCGGCTGGCGCGGTGATTGCCCACTGGTCGACCCAATGTGCGGTTCCGGCACATTCCTTATTGAGGCTGCTCTTATTGCCGCCAATATCAATCCGGGTGTGTACCGCAGGCATTTCTCGTTTGAAAACTGGAAAGATTTCGACCATGACCTGTTCGACCGCCTCTACAACGATGATTCGGGCGAAAGGGAGTTCGAGTTCAAGATATACGGTGCCGATATTTCGCCCAAGGCGGTTGAAATTGCAGCACGCAACATAAAGAGCGCCGGGGTTGGAAGCATGATTGACCTGCAGACAAAGGCTCTCTCGGCATGGGACGAGGCTCCTGCCGATGGTGTGATGGTGACCAATCCTCCTTATGGCGAACGTATAGGCGCTGATGACATGGAGGGGCTTTATTCCCTTATAGGACAAAAGCTCAAGCATGTGTTCAAGGGTTATCATGCCTGGGTTATCGCAGCCAAGAATGAATATATCTCACAGATTGGTCTTGCCCCGTCGGTGAAGCTCCCTATCCTCAACGGTTCGTTGGAATGCGAGTTGCGCGAATATATTATCTTTGATGGCGACTACAAGTCGTTCCGCCGCGATGGTGGCCGTTTGAGGGATACGGAGGAGGAACCCGCCGGCAAGTTTGCCGACCGCAAGACTGAAAAGCGATTCGGTAAAATCGGCCGGCATGGCGACCGCAAACATGGTGACCGCGAGAATGACGACAGGCGCGGGCGTGACGGTGACCGCCGGTTCGACCGCCGTGACCGAAAGGGTGGTGACCGCAAATTCGGGGATAAGAAATTTGGTGACAGGAAATTCAGTGACCGAAAGTTTGGCGACAAGGACCGCCGTTTCGAGGATAATGAAAGGCGTTTCGGGGACAAGCCTCGATTCCGTGACGGGCGTTCTGGTGATGGGCGTGACTTTGCCGACAAGCGCAGGGAACGCCGTGAAGACAAGGCTGCTCCCGCACGTAATAAACTGGAGGAACGCTATCGTCCCGGAGGCCGTGGCGACTGGAACGGTGATAACCGTTCGTCGCGTCCCGCCCGTTCTGATGATTTCCGTCCCGGGCGCCCCGGAGCCGGCAAGCCGTTCCGAAGCAATGTGGAACATAAAGAATACGAGCGTCCGGCTCAGTCGGAAAATCCCCT
>Ga0137307_101349_pt1 | contig 11390 bp, 11 predicted proteins | sample NAcewD2O_March_2_FD_97180 | JGI IMG/M metagenome (GOLD analysis project Ga0137307, IMG submission 97180) | Mouse cecal microbial communities from Vienna, Austria - N-Acetylglucosamine amended D2O_March | ecosystem: Host-associated > Mammals > Digestive system > Large intestine > Cecum | place...
CATCTTCTCTTTCAACGGATATTTAGGAACTCCATAATGATGATACAATCCGGCCTGCGCAGCCCAGCATATATATAAAGTAGAAGTGACATGCGTACGTGCCCAATCAAAGATTTCCGTAATCTCATCCCAATAGGTCACCTCTTCGAAGTCCATCTGTTCTACAGGAGCTCCGGTGATAATCATACCATCATACTTCTCGTGACGCATCTGGTCAAAATCCGTATAGAACGTTTTCATGTGTTCTATCGGCGTATTCTTTGACGTGTGGCTCTTGATCTTCATAAATGAAATCTCCACCTGAAGAGGTGTATTGGAGAGTAAGCGCACCAAGTCCGTTTCCGTTGTAATTTTCAACGGCATCAGATTCAGAATCACAATCCGTAGCGGACGAATATCCTGTTGCGTAGCGCGGGAAGTATCAATAACAAAAATATTCTCTTCCTTCAAAAGCTCTATCGCAGGTAGTTTATCGGGTAAATTTAAAGGCATAATCGCTATATATTAGTAATTTGAGTGCAAAAATACGAAAAATATAGCAGATTATAGGGAGGTAGCTTATTTAGAAGACGTACAAATTAAGTCAATTTAAACATAGAAGCATAACAACCAATCAATAAAAGCCTTATTTTTGCCGGAGAAATTAGTACTAATAATTTAAATCTTAGAAAAATGGCATACGTAATTAGTGACGATTGTATTGCTTGCGGAACTTGCATTGACGAGTGTCCGGTAGAAGCTATCTCTGAAGGTGATATCTATTCTATCAACCCAGATGTATGTACTGAATGTGGTACTTGTGCAGACGTTTGTCCGTCTGAAGCAATTCATCCGGCTGAATAATACAAGTTACAAAAAGAGTATAGGCTGCTTTCTACGGAAAGCAGCCTTTTTTATTGCTCTTTCTTCACCACAGATTACACAGATTAATTCACAATCAAACGGATAGAAAAATACAAAGAAGTTCCTTAAACAAAAAATCACGAGGCTGTCTAAAAAGTCGTCAGTAACTCTAACTCCCCTCCTTCCGAAAGGAGGAGAATGAGGATAGAACCGACTTTTTAGACAGCCTCATGATTTTATTAATCTTAGATTTTTCAGACAGACAACCTCTTTTCAATCTGTGTCAATCCGTGCAATCTGTGGTGAACTCTTATTTCAACTTAGCCAATGCTTCTTTGATACGACGGATAGCCTCTACGATATTTTCATCGCTTGTAGCATAACTCATACGGATACATTCAGGAGCACCGAAAGAGGCACCACCTACACAAGCCACGTGAGCCTCTTCAAGCAAGTACATTGCCAAATCATCTGAATCTGCAATCTTACGTTCGCCGTTGCTCTTTCCAAAGAAAGCATCGCATTTCGGAAACAGATAGAAAGCACCTTGCGGAACGTTTACCTCAAATCCCGGAATTTCCTTAGCCAACTTCACAATCAGGTCACGACGGCGTTGGAATGCTTTCTGCATTTCTTTTACCGGTTCTTGTGTTCCTGTATATGCAACTTCAGCCGCTTTTTGAGAAACAGAACAAGGACCTGAAGTGTACTGACCTTGCAACTTGTTGCAAGCTTTTACAATCCATTCCGGTCCGGCAATGAAACCGATTCTCCATCCTGTCATAGCGTAAGCCTTGGATACACCGTTTACAATCACTGTACGTTCCTTCATCTCCGGGAACTGAGCGATACTCTGATGCGCACCGATATAATTGATATGTTCGTAAATCTCGTCAGCGATTACTATCACCTGCGGATGTTTAGCCAATACAGCTGACAATCCTGCCAATTCTTCTTTCGTGTATACAGAACCTGTCGGATTAGACGGAGAACAAAGAATCAATGCTTTCGTCTTCGGGGTGATAGCCGCTTCCAGCTGTTCAGGAGTAATCTTGAAATCTTGTTCGATACCTGCCGAAACAATTACGGGAGTACCTTCTGCCATCTTCACCATTTCCGGGTAGCTAACCCAGTAAGGAGCCGGTACGATGACTTCGTCACCCGGATTTACCAATACAAGAATTGTATTACAAACAGATTGTTTGGCACCGTTGGCACACGAAATTTGAGCGGCTGTATATTCCAGACCGTTTTCTTTTTTCAGTTTCTCAACAATAGCATTGCGCAAAGCCGGATAACCCGGTACCGGAGAGTAACGAGAAAAGTTATCATCTATGGCTTTTTTCGCAGCTTCTTTGATGTGATCAGGAGTATTAAAATCCGGTTCTCCTACACTTAAGTTAATAACATCAATACCCTGTGCCTTGAGCTCGTTGCTCTTTTGCGACATGGCAAGCGTCGCCGATGGCGACAAGCTGTTCAAGCGATCTGACAATTGATTCATTTTGTATCTATTTTATTATTATTGAGTGAAAATCGTTGCAAAATAAGCGATAACATTTGATATATGAAAACAAATTAATGATTTACTTATTAAAATGCAAAGTATGTCCCATTCTTTCTTTCTTTGTTCGCAAGTATCGTTCATTATACGGATTAGGGACTGTTTCAACAGGTACATTTTCTACTATCTCCAATCCGTATGCTTCCAAGCCAACACGTTTCACCGGATTATTTGTCAAAAGTCTCATTTTGTGTACTCCCAGCTCACGAAGGATTTGTGCGCCTACTCCATAATCGCGTTCGTCGGCAAGGTGTCCCAAACAAATATTAGCGTCAACGGTATCCATACCGTCTTCCTGCAGTTTATAGGCTTTCATCTTTTCCATCAGACCGATGCCGCGTCCTTCCTGATTGAGGTAAATCACCACCCCTTTTCCTTCTTTTTCGATCATTTCCATCGCTTTATGCAGCTGCTCGCCACAGTCACAACGCTGTGAGCCAAGAATATCTCCGGTAGCACAAGAGGAGTGGACGCGTACCAAGATAGGTTCGTCTTCATTCCATGTTCCTTTAAATATAGCCATGTGCTCCAATCCGTTTGATTTCTGGCGGAAAGGAATCAGACGGAACTTTCCGTGTTCGGTAGGCATATCTACTTCTACTCCTTTTTCTACAATGGATTCCTGTTTCAGGCGATAAACGATCAGGTCACGGATAGAAATCAATTTCAATCCGTATTGGTCTGCCATCTGACGGAGTTCGGGCAAACGTGCCATTGTTCCGTCTTCACTCATGATTTCCATCAAGGCACCTGCGGGGTAAAGTCCTGCCAGACGAGCCATATCAATCGTAGCTTCTGTATGTCCGGCACGGCGAAGTACTCCTTTTTCTTGCGCATACAACGGATTGATATGTCCGGGACGTCCGAAAGTAGCCGGTGTAGAAGTCGGATCGGCCAACGCCTGAATAGTAGCGGCACGGTCGGAAGCGGAAACACCTGTTGTGCAGCCTTCCAGTTTGTCGATAGTAACCGTGAAAGGAGTTCCCAACACGGAAGTATTGTCACTTACTTGATGTGGTAAGTCCAACTCCTTGCAACGAGACACTGTGACAGGTGCACAAAGTACGCCACGTGCATGTTTCAACATAAAATTTACTTTTTCGGGAGTTATTTTTTCAGCTGCAATAATCAAGTCGCCTTCGTTTTCGCGGTCTTCATCATCCACTACTATGACAAACTTGCCTTCTTTGAAGTCGGCAATCGCATCTTCTATTCTATCCATTTTAATAGTCTCTTTCATAACACTTATTTATTGATTTTCTGTATGATGAATTGAATTTGTTCATTGTTCTTTATAATCCGTTCCATGTCCTTAGCCAGACGAACGCGGAACGTCCAAATGCGGAAATAGAAAAACAAACCGATAGGGAAAATGACTCCGGCTGCCAGATTCAACCAATATATATGAAACGGGCGCACGTGAGCCGAAACGGAGATAACCGGATAATTGTTTAATGCACCGATCAAAGTGGCAGATTTCGTATTGGACATTTCTTCAACCAACGCTTCCAGCTTTTCATTGATTGCCATCACCTCGTTATCATCCTCACTCGCCATCCATAGCTTAAAGTAATTCGGTGCTTTTTCCAATCGTTTCCTGGTGGCATACGTTTTACACTCTGCCGAGAGTTGTTCCAAATCACCCATCAGACGTGCGTAATCAGGATCATGGATAATCACTTCTTTCTTAAATATATGGCGCACACTACGAATTCCCACAATCTTTTTAAACCAGTTGATATAGGCATCTGCATTAAGCACCACAGAGTCTTTATTCGATTTATAAGTAAGGAAGATTCCTAACGGGGCAAGGACTGCGCTACTTGTCCACATCCCCATCCAAACAACCCACTTACCGTCGCGGGCCATTTTATATCCTGTATTATCAATGATATAGTAAATGATAAATACCAACACTGACACGATGACCGGCATTCCCAAACCTCCTTTGCGGATAATACCGCCCAACGGAGCTCCGATAAAGAAGAACAGCAGACAAGAAAGTGAAATCGTTATCTTCTTATGCCATTCCGTCTTATGTTTTCGGATACTATAATCATTGTTCTCCATGGTGAATTTCTTGAACCCAAGATCGCTGGCCACGTTCTCCGCACGACTGACAGCAGAAGAAATCACCTTCTGTTTCTGCGTTAAAGAGGCTACTTCGTAAAGGCTGTCTACATTATATTCATGAATATCCGCCTTTTCTATTTTGACCGTATCTTCTTTTGTCAATCCATAAGAAGGACGGAAAGTTCCTTCTGACACTTCCTTGTAATACTGTCGTCCGATACTGTCACCCACAACCGTCATCGAGTCAATGGAACTCTGCAACTTCGCCATGTCTTTAGCACTGGACTGCTTGCCCATAATCTCACCATCAACCATATTGAAATCGGAATTAAACTCAATAATGGTATGTTTTTCCCTGAATTCTTCGCGTCGATAAGGCACATTCTCCGATTTCATACTTTGAGCTTTCAGATTCTCGAATAAATCTCCGCTATACAAATGTAGCCAAAGGTGCTGTTTATCCGCGGTCATCTCCAGACGCCCGGAATCAGCATATATGATACGTGCTTTCTCAAAGCCATCTTTCATACTATAAATCAGCACATCATATAGCATACCGGTCTTCCGGTTCTTCTTAGCTACCTTTAAATTATAGTCCTTGATTTCAGAATAGAAAACTCCTTCCGGAATGTCCAACTCCGGAGATTTTTGTTTCATCGAAAGGATCAGGGTTCCCAGTTTAGCCTGGGCGATAGGACCTACTACATTTTGGAAATAGAATGAGACGCCGACAATCCCGCAAACGAAGAAAGCAAGCGGACGCATGATTTTAAGGAGAGAAATACCTGCGGCTTTCATCGCGAGCAATTCATAACGCTCACCAAAGTTACCGAAAGTAATCAAAGAAGCCAGTAGCACTGCCAATGGCAACGATACTGGCACTAATGTCAACGCGGAATAAAAGAAGAATTGAGCCATTACGCTCATCTCCAACCCCTTTCCAACCAATTCGTCTACATATCTCCACAGGAACTGCATCATGAATATGAACAGACAGATGAAGAATGTACCAATAAAGAGCATCAAAAAACTCTTTACGATGAATATATCTAATTTCTTTATGCGTAGCATCTTAATAGGTTCGTGCAATTAGGATGCAAAATTAGCACAAAAAAAGGAGCATCGAAAATTTTTAGTTGAAAGTTAACTAAAAACCACAAGTTCTTCTTAATTTAGCTACTTGTGACTCCCACAATTCTTTCATATCATCCACTTCGTCCGGCTCTGCGAAATCAGTTATTTCCAGCACATAATCACTAGTCAGCTCATTATAAGTCATCTTGATTTCAAAATAATCGCGTTCGTTTTCATCATCCAGCCAACGGAAGCGGATAAAAGAGAAAGAGCGGATGGCTGTAATCTCTGCTTTCCTCAGCTCTGTCTTCCCCCAATGGAACTCTACTATTTTATCGTCAGAAATAACTTTGTCGGCAAACCAATCCTCCAACCCAGTCGGTGTACTTATAGCTGACCAAAGAATATTTTTAGACGTTGCATTCAGCAAATACTCTAAATGAATCTTTTCCTTTTTCATAGCAATTTCGAATTATTTTACGTGTACCAAGATAAATACTTTTTTCTAAATACATCGCATAAATCAGACACTTTATTTTATTATTCTCTCATTATCGGGCCTCAAGTTCCCTGTTTATAGGGGAAATTGAGGGCCTTCTTACAGAAAAAACACAAAAAAGTTATGAATTGTTTTGGAGATTATAAAAAAACATCTATCTTTGCACCCGCAATCGAGAAACGATGGCGGGATAGCTCAGCTGGTTAGAGCGCATGATTCATAATCATGAGGTCCCCGGTTCAATCCCGGGTCCCGCTACTAAGCCGAAAGGCTTGCGAATTAGGCAATTAGGAGGCTTCCACTCTTGGTTGTCTTTTTTTGTTTATAAGGGCATTTGCACAGATTTTGCACGAATTTCGATGTAAAGGCGGATCAGGGGGCACCGGATAAATCTCCGACTCCCCCGTTATCGGGGGGAGAGCAACCTTCTAGAAGGAGGAGAAGCTATGCAGAGCACTTGCGAGACTTGAAGTACCATAATATGCCCGCAGTTTTTTCAGGCTGACCCGCAGGGTTTTCAGACTGACCCGCAGGGCTTTCAGACTGACCTGTTTGTTTCCATCCGATGCCGTTCTTGGTTAAATGGGCTCAACCGCGCTGTAATTATGCTTCAATGCAGTCAACAATCACCGGCGGGAGAAAGTTTTCCGACAGGCGCCCCGTTCTGTTAACGGATGCAAACGCAATAGAAGAGAGTTTGTCCGCATTTTGGAAAACGCAACAAGCCATCCGTTGGTTTGCATCATTTAACAATTAAGCATCAAATTCCGTTTTATCCTCGCTTCATGAAGCATTCATTTTCGTTTCTTCACGGATATTAAGTAAATATTTATTCAATTTTAGAACGAAGAGGGAACGAAGGGGGAACGAAGGGGAAACGAAGGGGATACGAAGAAGTGACGAAAAAGCAGCGGACAAGCGAGGAAAAGACAAAAAATCAGAATCTTCGGGAAGGCTCCGGAAGGAGCTTGTTTTTTCGTTTTTTTATCAGTCTGTTAACCAAGATTAAGCGTCCGGAGTGAACCGCCGAATGGAAAACCTTGGGTACGGATGTTGCAGGAATTCATCATACAATAATAGGTCTTCCGGAGATACATCGCTTTCCTGGTTCTCGCAATACTCCATAAAGTCCTCGAATTGCAGTTCGTTGACTTGTTTGCGGAAATAATCGATTACTTGATGTTTGGCAATAGTGAAAATAAAGGCTTGGAGGTTACCGAAACTATTCAGTTGACTACGGTTGTCCCATAGCCGTAGAGAGGTATCTTCCTGTAATAGAAGTAGGTCAGGCAAATATAATGAATTGTTTCAAGACAAAGAGGAATGGTGGTTGATTTTGTTTAAAAATGAATAGAAAACAAAGCGAATGTATTGTTTGTGCATTATCAGGAACTTATATAATTAAACTTTTCTTATAATTTCTTCTTTATTGATATTCGCGGCTGCTTGTATAGAGATTGCGAAACTTCAGTAAATAAATGGTTGGCAGGTTTGCTTTCATTACCGGAATTCGTATTTTTGTAACAAATACGTGTTTGATAACAATTGAATAGCAAAAATAATATGTTGGTGACGGGCAGAAAACTCCCTATCGGGATTCAGACTTTCGAGGATATCCGCAACGATGGATACTTGTATGTGGATAAGACAGCATTGATGTGGACCATGGCGAATACAGGCAAGCCTTTTTTCTTGAGCCGTCCGCGCCGGTTTGGAAAGAGTTTGCTGATTTCTACGTTCGAAGCGTACTTTAAGGGACGGCGTGAGCTTTTTACCGGACTCGATGTGGAGAAATTAGAAACAAAATGGGAGGTGCATCCTGTGTTGCATATTGATTTGAATGCCGAGAAATATGATTCGCCCGATAGGTTGGATGCTATTTTAAGTAATCAGTTGACCCAGTGGGAAGCCATCTATGGTGTGGGAGATGATGAAACTACTTTATCCTCCCGTTTTTGGGGCATCATCCGTCGTGCTTCCGAACAAACGGGTAAAGGAGTGGTGGTATTGGTGGACGAGTATGACAAACCATTATTGCAGGCTATTCAGAACGAACCGCTTCTCGATTCTTACCGTTCTACTCTGAAAGCTTTCTACGGGGTACTGAAAAGTGCAGATCGCTATCTCCGTTTTGCGTTCCTGACGGGTGTTACCAAATTCTCGCAGGTCAGCGTGTTCAGTGACTTGAACCAGTTGATTGATATCAGCATGAATTATGATTTCTCTACTATTTGCGGCATTACCCATGAGGAGCTTCTCGCTAACTTTGAACCGGAGATCGAGGCGCTATCGCAGGCGAATGGCATCGACAAGCAAGAAGTCGTGGATACAATGACCCGGCAATATGATGGTTATCACTTTCATCCCAATGGCGGGGGAGTGTTCAATCCGTTTAGCGTTCTGAATGCTTTTTTCAGTAAAGAGTTTAGCAATTATTGGTTTCAAACCGGAACTCCTACCTTTCTTGTAGAGCTGTTGAAGGAGAGCGACTATGATCTCCGTTTGTTGATGGATGGTATAGAAACAGCGGTTTCCGCTTTCACCGAATATCGTGCAGATAAGAAAAACCCGATCCCATTGATTTATCAGAGTGGCTATCTGACCATTAAGGACTATGACAGACGATTCAAAATGTATCGTCTTGGTTTTCCTAACGATGAAGTACGTTACGGTTTTCTCAACTTTCTGGTTCCATTTTACACCTCCGTGACCGATGATGAAAGAAGCTTTTATATCGGCAAATTTATCAATGAACTGGAAAATGGTAATGCGGATGCCTTCATGCGTCGTTTTGAAGCTTTCTTTGCAGATTTTCCCTACGAGTTGAATGACCAGACCGAGCGTCATTATCAAGTTGTCATTTACTTGATCTTCAAATTGATGGGACAATTTACTCAGGCAGAAGTACATAGCTCACGAGGGCGCGCAGATGCTGTGGTGCGGACTCCTAAGTTTATCTATGTTTTCGAATTTAAGTTGAATGGGACTGCCGGCCAAGCTATGCAGCAGATTGATGAGAAAGGGTACGCACTTCCTTATGCAGTGGAAGGTCGGCAGGTGATAAAAGTCGGTGTAGAGTTCAGTGCAGAGAAGCGGAATGTGGAACGCTGGGTTGTAGCCTGATTTTGATTTCAGGTACAAATGATTACTTCATTAATAATACTTCTAAAATAAAAAAAACGATGTTTCAGAAACTTGTAGCTATAGAGCCGGTCAGCCTGGTTCCGTCGGCCGAAAAAACGTTGTATTCATTTGCCGGTCAGGTTGTGATGTATCCTGACATACCCGCGAGTGATGATGAAATCATTGCCCGTATCGGAGATGCCGATGCGGTGCTCCGTTTGCAAAGAATCATCATAAACGGGAGTTCCTTTGAGTGCGTTAGGACCTTTTTCATTGAAGAAGCGGGCCGTCGTATTTCCCATTAGGGAGGCAGCTCTTAAAACATCGAATCCACCGGTAGCTCCGGATGCGATATAGATTCGTGTGCCATTTGTCTTGGCGGTTTCTGCCACTTCCCGCATAGCGGCAGGGGAGGCCGACTCTACCAGATAATCTGGTTTTAATGCTAATAACTCTTCCAATGTAGCGCAAGCAATGCAAGGTTTGCCATGTTGCTGCATTTTACGAACGATGTGCGCTGCTTTTGAAGCCGTACGCGAATAGACACCTACCAGATCGTAATCTGGTAATAAGCCTTTGACAACTGCATCCGCAATGATTCCTGCAAGTCGTCCACATCCTACAATGACTAACTTTTTCATGCAACAAAGATAATACTTTTATTGGTAAGACCTTTGGGCGCTAATTATCATATTTCAGTTCTTTCCGGGTGGGATGCATCCATTTTTACATCAGGACTCTTCTATGGGCAATGCTACTTTCAGATTCGGATAACAGTCGCCCAGGCGTTTTAGAAAATCATTGGCAATGACAATGGCATGTACCGTTTCTTCCGCATCTGCCGGAGTTCCGGGAATATTCGTGAAGATCAGGCAGGAATAAAGGATGAGTTCAATCGCTTTTCCGTCTGTCTGCAAAGAGAGCTTATAGGCTTTTACATTTTTGCCGCGAGCTTGTGCCTGTGCTTTTACTTGTCCCTCCAAAGGATATACGGTGAGCCTGGAGTTTTTGAGTTGCGAAGGTTCGAATATCAGATGCTTGTCAATTTCCCCATCGGTATCTGTGTCGAACAGGTGCAGCTTATCACCGCTTAATACCAGATATTTAGGAGTTGCCACGGTAGTGAAACGCACGGTTCCCAAAGTAGCCATTCCTTTCAGTTTGTCTTTCACACCGTCTTTGAGGGCATCTACCATATTGTGTTCGATGTTGGCATAATTGAAAGCATCGATAGGGCTTTGCTCCATCGCTTTTTTCAGAAAGGGGAGTTCGGATGTCAGAAATTGGTTCTTGTATTGTGCCGCATTTGCAAATTCTGCTTTGAAATCGGTACTGTCTACTGCCTGAACCTGTTGGGAAACTTTGCTTTTTATATAAAACCAATATCCCAAAGATAGGATAATGCAGACAATTGGAATAAGCGAATAAATGTTCATGAGTTTTAGTTTTAGGTATCCGTACTATTTTTCTTCTTCCTCGTTGTCATCCTTCTCTTTTTTCACTATGCCCAGAAGTCCCAGGATAAAGTCTTTCAGATAGGATAGTAGGCCTATGACTATCAACGCTGCAAAACCATAAAAAAGAAGGCTGCCACCCCATTTGTCCCAAATGGTGGGTTCAGGGATGAGGCTGCTAAGTTCTTCTACATTCAGGTCTTTCCGGATTGCTTCGGCATATTCGTCAGGAATGTCGTAATACGTATCGGGTTTCGATTCGGAAAAGAGTACGAGCATGCGTTTGCCATCTTTCTCGATATAGCCTAAATCCAGATGAGCGCCTTCGTCCGTTTTATAATAGGAGCTGTCGGGGAGGGTTGCTACTTTGGGAATGTTGTTGCTTACAGGAATTCTGATTCTGCGTGCCTCGGCATTACTACTCATCAAAAGACCGGCTATGACGGTCAGAATAAATAAAAACTGTTTCATAATTATTATAATTTAATGTGTTAATGGCTGATAGAGGAATCTACTTTCATACAGTGCTTGTTTTACAACATTATAACTACCATTTTTTAAATGATAGTGCCAAAGTTATAAAACAATTCCGAAAAAGTGAACGATCGTTTCTTTTTTATCTTTTTTTTGCATAGCTAGTCTAGGTGGAAGGGATATGGTTTGTGTTGAATAATACAGTCTAGCTTTTTAATAAGGAGTAAACAGCATGTAAATGTTTGGAGAGTAGTTGGGTGTCCAATCCGACCAGGAATGCCATTTC
>Ga0137307_101238_pt1 | contig 11389 bp, 8 predicted proteins | sample NAcewD2O_March_2_FD_97180 | JGI IMG/M metagenome (GOLD analysis project Ga0137307, IMG submission 97180) | Mouse cecal microbial communities from Vienna, Austria - N-Acetylglucosamine amended D2O_March | ecosystem: Host-associated > Mammals > Digestive system > Large intestine > Cecum | place...
ACCGGTATCAGCGTATACTGGTCGTGCTTCAGATGCCCGATCTTATTCTCCCCGGGGATATCCTCAGCGGTCAGCACCGCGACCACACCCGGCAGCGCTTTCGCCGCCGAAGCATCAATAGACATCACCCTTGCTCTTGGGTACTTACTCCGAAGAGCAGAACCATAGCACATTCCGTCCATATAGAAGTCGTCCGGATATTTCCCGAATCCAAGCACCTTCTCCTCCACATCAAGACGGTGCACCCGGGAACCGATCTTCCAGTCGTCCGCGCTCTTTGCCGGGATCACGCCTTCCCGTAAGATCTTCGCCGCAAGCTTTACCGCTGCAATAATCTTCACATAACCGGTACAGCGGCAATAATTATTGCGGATCGCATACTTGATCTCAGCTTCCGTAGGATCCGGATTCACATCCAAAAGAGCCTTCGTGCACATCACCATCCCCGGGATACAGAACCCGCACTGGACCGCTCCGGCCTCGCCGTAAGCATAGGTAAATACCTCTGATTCCCACTCGCTTAAGCCTTCCACCGTCAGTATATTCTTACCCTCAAGCCGGTCCGTCGTTGGGACACAGGCCTTACAGGTCTTCCCGTCTATGATAACAGTACATGCTCCGCAGGCGCCCTGGCTGCAACCGTCCTTCACCGAAGTCAGATGCAGTTCATCCCTCAAGAACCGAAGAAGCGTCTGCTTCTTAATAGCCGTGACGGCCTGACCGTTTACTGTAAATGCATACATTAATTTCTCACCTTCTTTTTCCGTAATCTGTCAAAAATCTGCCCCGCAGACTTCAATTCTGAGCGGATGAGATCGCCTCTAACACTCCCTGGCCGATGCGTCTGGCTTTATCTGATATCTCATAACAATAAGCCTCTTTTTTTCTGGCGTCGATATCTCCAATCTTCAGGCCCTTTGTCACTTCCACGCCTTCCTGGAGCATCCCGCGCACGATCCCGGACATCTGCGCATAGACCGGAACGCCGCCGGTCCTGGCTACGATCTGTCCCTTTTCCACCACATCGGCAATTCTTGCAACCGGCTCCATCCTGCCGTTGGCAGACGCCTGGATCAGCCGTTCTCTTGTATAGCCGCCCACCTCTCCTGGAACTCCGGTATTGGGAAGGGCGCCTCCTTCACGGATCACATGCCCAAGTGTCGAACCTCTCTGCGTCTCGATCACATAATGACAGTCGACGCCGGCCTCGAATCCCGGTCCGATCGCCACCACCACCGGTGCGTCTTCGATACTGGTCCCGACATTCTTCTTCGCCATGATCCCGTCCACAAGGACGTCCGGCCGGTATTCTTTCCTGATATCCGCATGTTCATCCACGATGACAGCGATATTCCCCGCCTCTGTAACCTTAAGGGCTTCTTCGATATTATGGACAAGAATACCTGTCGCATCCTCGACCTTCGCCTCTCCTTCATAGACTGCCCGCGAGAAGGAAACCGCCCTTCTCACGGCAAGAGGGATCTCTATCTCCGTCATCAATACTTCATATCCGGCAAGCCAGCACTCATATGCAATTCCCGTGGCCAGATCGCCTGCTCCCTTGATCAATACCTTCATTCGTTCCACCCGCCTTTTCAATCAATTTAAGCCTCTGCGCCTGATAAACCGTCCATCGCCCTTCTTACCCAGGAACTTTCCGCCGTCTGCGATCACCTTACCTCTCTGCAGGACCTTTCGGATCTCTCCAGTAATCTGCATTCCCTCATAAGCAGTGTAATCTGCCGCCCCATGCATCCTCTCCTGTGTCATCACATAGCTCCCCCTTGGATCCAGGATGACAAGGTCCGCATCTGCCCCCGGCTGGATCACTCCTTTCTCAGGATACAGCCCGTAGATCCTGGACGGCTCTGCGCAGAGCGTCTTCACCAACTGATTCATAGTGATCCTACCTTTTGCCGCACCCTCGGAGAACATCAGCATCAGCCGTTCTTCCACTCCGGGCGCCCCGTTGGGACAGGCTGTAAAATCATCCTTCCCCATCTGTTTCTCTATGCCGTAGTTAAAAGGGCAGTGATCCGTCGCGACCACCTGGATCGTCCCGTCTGCAATTCCTCCCCACAGCGCCTCGCAATCCTCCCTGGTCCTGAGCGGAGGCGACAGGATGTATTTCAGCCCGTCTTCCCTTCGGTAACACTCCTCCGTCAGCACCAGATATTGAGGACAGGTCTCTACAAATATATTCTTCTGACCGTGCCTTCTGGCATCTCTGACCGCCTCTAAGCTCTCCTTACAAGACAGATGTACGATATATACCGGAGCATCGTCTGCCATCCGCGCCAACTTCAGCACGCGGCTTACTGCCTCCGCTTCTGCAAGGTTCGGACGGCTCTTGGCATGGTAGACAGGCGCGGTCTTACCTTCCAGCTTATATTTCTGCTTCAGGAATTCCACCACCTCATGATTCTCACAATGGAATGCCGTAACCCCGCCGACCTCCTTCATCTTCTGCAAGATCTGCAGCACATCCGCGTCATTTAACCGAAACCCATAGGTCAGATATACCTTCACGCTGGGGATACCGTCAGAAGCCATTGCCGCTAATTCCTCAAGAATCTCATCATTCACATGCTGGGCCGTTCCGTGGAAGCCATAGTCGATCACAGCCTTCCCTTCGGCAAGCTTCTTATAGACCTCGAACTGATGATGCAGCGGTACTCCCGCCGGGCCAAAAGCCATGTGGTCCACGATGGCGGTGGTGCCGCCGCAGGCAGCCGCCACCGTCCCGTCATAGAAGTCGTCCACCGCGCGGGAGATTCCAACATCCAGATCCATATGGGTATGTACATCCACGGCTCCCGGAAGGATATAACATCCCTTTGCATCAATAATCTCGGCCTCATCCCCCGGAAGCTTTCGCCCAACACAGACGATCTTCCCGCCCTCAATCAATAGATCAGCCTGATAATCTTCTGATTCTGTAAAAATATGCCCGTTCTTTATAATCGTTCTCATACCATCCACTCCTGCAATCTGCTGCCCCATAAGACGAACCGTCCGCGTCTTGTTAACCCAACAGGTAACTATAATCTTCGCATACCGCCTCGATCAGCTTTTGAAGTCCTTCCGGTACTTCTGTGGCTTCGCCCTTCTTCCATACCATTTCCTTCCCGACGAATCTCACCCTGCACTCCAGCGCATCCTTATCCAATACGGTAAAACCATCGTTCTTGCTATCCGCCATATCCACCACATTGGCAAATAAGGTGAATTTATCCAGATACGGCGCACTCGCGTACGGGCAGAATACCTTGCAGTTCCCGCATTCATTACACATATAATCCACATGGATCACCTGTGCCTTCGCCATGCCCGGAACCTTGACGGAGATATTCGCACGGTTCGGACACACATCCACACAATTCTCACATACGGTTGAACAGCCCAGACAGCGGTTCGCCTCCTTGCTGTCTCCCGGCTCCGTAAGGATTCCTTTCTTCTTATATATAGCAGCCGTATCTGCCGGTCTGCTCATATCGCCGGATACCGGAGCGCCCACGATCGCCTCCGCCGCCGTCATGGCGTTCGCCATTCCCTTTACAACCAGGGACGGGCCGTACAAGCCGTCACCGATCACATATACGCCTTTGATGCTGCTCTCCAATGTCTGACTTGTCTTCACACGTCCGCGGTCGTCCACATTCAGTCCATTTGCCTGATAATAGCTGGTCGGAACCTTCTCGCCCACCGCAGCAATCACCGTATCTGCCGGGATGGATACCGTCTCGTCCGTCTCAACCACGCCCGCGCGTCCGGAAGCATCCCGCTCGCCAAGCTTCGTCACCTTACAGATCAGCTTACCTTCTTCTGTCTTCACAGGGGCGAGAAGCTCCTTGAACTCCACGCCATCCTCGATGGCAAGCAGCAGTTCATGCTCGTCAGCCGGCATGTAGCGTTTCGTCCTTCTGTATACCAGATATACATGTTCTACGCCTTCGCATCTCTTGGCCGCCCTTGCGGTGTCCATCGCCGTATTTCCGCCGCCGATGACCACCACATTCCTGCCAAGGTCTACCTTGCCCTTCTTCTCATTGAATTCTTCCAGGAATGCCAGTGCATTTACCGCTTCCTTGCTCTCAAGCTTGAGCTGTCCTCTCTCATACGCACCTACAGCCAGGATCACATCATCATATTCCTTCTTAAGCTCTTCTACATTCGGCGCCCATGTATTGGTAAGGATCTTCACACCTAATCGCTCCAGCAGGGATACATCCTTGCCGATTACGCTGTCGTCGATACGGAAATCCGGGATCACAGCGCTCACGATACCGCCAAGCCTGCCGCGCTTCTCGAAGATGGTGACCTCTGCTCCCATTCTCGCAAGGTAATATGCCGCTGCCATACCTGCGGGACCGCCGCCTACGACCGCCACCTTCTTGTCGGAGCTTCCAAGAGGCTTTATGCTGCCGATCACTTCGTCATACGCATTCTCAGCACAGGTAAGCTTGGTATCACGGATCTGAACCGGAGTCTCGTAGAAATTACGGTTACAATGGCTCTGACATCCGTGCGCACAGATGGTCCCTGTGATGAACGGCAGCGCGTTCTTGTTCAGGATCACCTCTAACGCTTCCTTATACCTTCCCTCTCCCGCTAACTGTATATAGGTCGTGATCTCCTGATGGATCGGACAGGCATCCTCGCACGGCGCGGTATAGCAGTCAAGAAGCGGAACTCTCTCGTTGGACTTCCTGGATATCGGAAGCTTCGCAGGCTTCACATGGTGCGGATCTGCGACCGCGTCTTTCGCAAGTCCAGAGAGCGCCTTCACATCGATTCCGTCGAACGCCTTGACTCCCATAGCGTCCAGTGCTTCCGCCATCTGGGAAAGTCTCTGGTATCCACCCGGTTTCAGTATGGTTGTGGCAACCGTCACCGGCCATACCCCGCTTCCCACGATTCTTTCTATATTGAATGCATCCGCTCCGCCTGAATATGCAATCCGAAGTTTCCCGCCAAACTCTTCCGACAGCTTCGCCGCCAGAGAAATGGACAGCGGATACAGGGACTTGCCGGACATATACATCTCCTCGCTTGGTAGCTCATTGGCCTTCACATCTACCGGGAAGGTGTTGGTGATCTTCACGCCAAACTCAAGCCCCATCTCACCGGACAGCTTCATCAGCCTTGTGAGCATCGGCACCGCGTCCTCGTACTGCAGGTCGTCTTCGAAATGGAATCTTCCGAATGCAATATAATCATACCCCATCCTGTCTAATGTCTCACGGGCAAAATCATACCCCAGAAGGGTCGGGTTACATTTGATAAATGTATTCATCTTCTTCTCTGTCAGCAGATAATTGGCAATACTCTCGATCTCCTGCGGCGGGCATCCGTGAAGCGTGGAGATCGTGGCCGAATTGCAGATATAAGGAGTAATGCTCTCAACATCTTCCTTCGTCACATTCCGATACTCTCCTACATGGGCAAGAAGCACTTCCCTGCATTCCTTAAATGTCTCCGTCTGGCCCGCATCCTTCATGCTCTCAATAAATGTATTCACCTTCTCGGACTTGATGCCTGCCAGGTCATAGCCCACGCTGATATTGAACTGATAGCCGTCTATACTTCCGAGTCCGTATTCCTTCGCCATGAATGCAAGCAGGAACCATGCCTTGATGTACTCCTCCTGCGCCTGCGGCACATAGAGCTCTGTGGACCACTCACAGTTATAGCATTCGTCATCCGCCTTAATACAGGGCTTATTCACACATGCGGCAAGCTCGGCCCCGTCCATGATCTGCACCGTCTTCAATTCGAAGAACCGGCTCCCTGCATAGTAGGCTGCCGCAATATTCTGCGCAAGCTGGCTGTTAGGGCCTGCCGCCGGTCCGATCGGCGTCTCAAGCCTGCGTCCGAAGATGGTCTGCGCCTTCTTACCGTCCGCCGTATAAGGTCTATGTACTCCAAATACCGTATTCTTCTCGTCATGCTCTCTCCGAATCCAGTTCAACAACTGTTCAAAAGGCATACATGTCATAATATCACTCATATCAATTCCTCCTTATCCGTTAATACTCTTCCACAGCTTCGCAGACTCTTCACGGCATCTCGCCATGGTCTCTTCTACATCTGCAACCTGTACTTCTCTGTTCTTCATAAGCACTTTCCCGTTACCGACCGTCGTCACAACATCTCGTCCGGTCATTCCGAATAAGATATGTCCGTTGATGTTATTCTCATCCAGATAAGTCGGCGGATCATAATCCACAACGATCACATCACCTGCCGCTCCTTCCTTCAGGACTCCAAGCGGTGTCTTGAAATATCGGTTCGCGATCGCCGCATTATTCTCGAACAGCATCTTTGGCACCTCGCCCCATGCCGCGTTGGCGTCGCACAGATGATGCTTGTGGAGCACGTTCGCCACCTTATAGGACTCTGTCATATCATGGGTATATCCGTCCGTACCAAGCCCTGCCAGGATTCCGCGGTGAACCAGCTCCATGGTCGGCGGACAGCCGCAGGCATTGCCCATATTGGACTCCGGATTATGGACCACCATGGTATCGGTATCCTTGATCAGGTCCATCTCATGGGAATTAATGTAGATACAGTGTCCAAGCAGCGTCTTCTCTCCCAGAATGCCAAAATCCATCAGCCGGTCAACGATTCGCTTGCCGCATCTCTTCAGGCAGTCGTGGAGATCCTCGATCCCCTCTGCCACGTGGATATGGTATCCTACCTCATCCGGTTTATTCGCCGCCGCAAGCTCCATGGTCTCGTCAGATATGGTGAACTGCGCGTGCATTCCCATCATTCCGGCAAGCATATCCGAATCATCTCTCAGCGCATACCGGATGAATTCTGCGTTCTCCATCACCGCTTCTCTTGCCTTATCCAACCCGTCCCTGTCGGAGACCTCATAACACAGACAAGACCTTACTCCCAATTCCTTCGCCGCATCCGCTATGGTAAACAGGCTGTCTTTGATATGACCGAAGCTTGCATGATGGTCGAAGATGGTTGTCACACCATTTCTGATACAGGAGATCATGGTATCCATCGCGCTGTATTTCGTCTGCTCTAATGTCAGCTTCCGGTCAATGGTCCACCACTGTCCGTCCAGGATATCAAGGAATCCCTTCGGATCATAACCTTTGATACTAAGCCCTCTTGCCATAGCGCTGTATATATGCTCATGGGTGTTGATAAACGCCGGCATGATGATCCCGCCTTTGGCGTCAATATATTCCGCGTTCTTATACTTCCCCCGAATCTCTTCTAAGGTCCCTACTGCGGCGATCTTCGTTCCCTCGACTGCCACCGCTCCATTGGCAAGAAATGGACGGGCTGCATCTCTTGTAATCACTTTGCCGTTTCCTATTATTAACATATCGTCTCCTCCTTAAATCTCAATATACCATGTATCGTTACTTCACCTGGTCCAGCACTTCCTCATATTCCATATCCCTGGGAAGTACCAGGTTCAGGATGATTGCCGTGATCGTTGCCAGTACCACCGGTGATTTGCCGAATATGGTCGTCACCCATGCCGGGAATGCCGCCAGCGCCGTATTCGCCTGGGTGATCCCCATTCCAAGAGCAATGGCAAGCCCTACGATGGTCGTATTACGGTAATTCATCAGCGACGCCGTGATCAGCTTCACACCGGTCATTGCAATGGATGCAAATACGGATACGGTGGCTCCGCCAAGCACACATGACGGAATCGTCGTGAGTACCGACGAGAACTTGGGGATCAGCCCCGCGATCAGCAAGATCCCTGCCGCCATCGCGAACACTCTCTTCGCCACCACCTTCGTGGCTCCCACGATTCCCACATTCTGGCTGTATGTAGCAGTCGGCAGCCCGCCGAAGAATGCACAGAAGATATTGCTGATCCCATAAGCAACAATTCCTCCGTTAAGCTCTCCGTCCGTCGGCATCCGGTCCAGTCCCCCGGTCGTCGTCGCCGAGAAGTCGCCGATTGCCTGGATGGAGTTGATGGCAAATAATACGCCGATCGCCACACAGGATGAGGGCTCGAATGTGATCCCGAAATGCATCACCCTTGGAAGCTGGAAGCAGGATGCCGCCGCGACGGACGTGAAATCCACCATTCCGAAAAACAGTGAGATCACGTATCCTACAACAATGCCTATTAATATAGAAGATAATTTCCAGATTCCCTTCCCGTAATGATTCAGCGCCGTTACAATGATCAGCGTGATGAATGCCACAACCCAGTTCTGCCAGGAACCGTAATTCTCACTGCCCGCGCCGCCTGCCATATAGTTGATCGCGGTCGGGTACAGTGACAATCCAATGGCAAATACGACCGTACCGGTGATCAACGGCGGGAAAAACTTACGGATCTGCTTAATAAAGATCCCAACGATGATCGCTATCACACCGCCCACAATCTGCGCGCCCAGGATCGTCGCCACATCATAATCTCCGGCAATCGCCTGCATCGTCGGCACATAGGCGAAGCTGATCCCCATAATGATCGGAAGTCCGGAACCGATGGCAAGCGCTCCCTTGCGCAGCGGAAATAACTGGATAAAGGTAGTCAGCGCAGACATAACCAGCGCCGCCTGTATCAATATGATAGAATCTGCCGATGATAATCCCGCCACCCCTGCCACAATGATCGCCGGGGTCACACATCCCACGATCATCGCTACTACATGCTGCAGCGCCAACGGAATTGCCTGTGAGGCTGACGGCTTTCCGTCGATTCTGAATAATTCACCCGAGGCTCCACTCATTGATTCTCTGCTCATCTCTTTTTTCATTTCCTCCTTTTCTCAAATCGGAACATCTGCTTAAATTAGTAATTTCAGAGAGACCAATCCTGCATCCTTCCATATTCTTTCATTAGTTTTTAACAATTTCCGTACCTGTTGACTCTATAATAACATCAAATTGCTCAAAGTGCAATCTATATCTTAATATTTTTTTTGTTCCACAAAAATTTTTTATCACATAAATCCGCAAAGCCTTGTGGTTACTGGGATTGTACATTTTCAAATACAAAAATATTTTTGCTTATCTAAAAATTTTTTTATTTTTCTATTGCTTTTTTAATTTTTTGTGCTATGATGGACGTAGAGAGACCGAAAAAAATGAAAATTGAAGAACGAAGAAACGGAGGTATCCATATGGCAATATCCAGATTAGATATGTTAAAACAGATTGCGGCCGGACTCGCTGCGCAGTTCGGAGAGAACTGTGAGATTGTCGTACACGACCTGACTGCCGGACCGGCGAACAGTTCTATCGTACATATCGAGAACGGGAACCTCACCGGCCGTCAGATCGGCGATGGTCCGTCCGGCGCAGTCTTAAGCGCTCTCAAGCATCAGAAGGGACCGCTTAAGGACAGACTTGCTTACCTGACCAGAACCGAGAGCGGACGGATCTTCAAATCCAGCACCATCTATATCAATGATGACAATGGAGACTTGCACTATATCCTTTCTATCAATTACGATATCACGAATCTCCTTGCGATAGAAAGCAGCATCCACTCCCTCACAAGCTGTGCGGATTCGGATGCACACACAGAGCAGAGCTCGCCTAACGTCATCACCCATGACGTCAACAAGCTGTTATCCGAGCTGATCGAACAGTCCGTTGCCCTGGTAGGCGTACCTGTACCGCTCATGACGAAAGAGGATAAGATCAAGGCGATCAATTTCCTTAACGATGCAGGCGCGTTCCTAATTACAAAATCAGGAGATAAAGTAGCGAAATATTTCGGCATCTCCAAGTACACACTCTACAGTTATGTAGACATCAACAAATAATCATTTCATATTATAAGGAGGTTTTTAGTAAAATGAGCAGCACTGGAACAATCAAATGGACGCTCAACAACATTGCCAAAAGCGATGATAAGCAGGTTCAGAATATGTCCTTGGAAGAGATGGAGAAGGCAAGTAATTTCCACAAGAGCTTCCCTCAGTATGAGGTCACACCTCTGACCCGCTTATCCGGTCTGGCCGGTCACCTGGGACTTAAGCGTCTCTATGTCAAAGACGAGTCATACCGCTTCGGCCTGAATGCATTCAAGGTACTTGGAGGGTCTTACGCGATCGCGAGATATATCGCACAGCAGACCGGCAAGGATGTAAGTGAGATTCCTTATAACGTACTTACTTCCGAGAAGTTAAGAGAAGAGTTCGGTCAGGCGACCTTCTTCACCGCTACCGACGGAAACCACGGACGCGGAATCGCATGGGCCGCCAACAAGCTGGGACAGAAATGTGTTGTAAGAATGCCGAAGGGCACCACCCAGACCAGGCTTGAGAACATCGCGAAGGAGAATGCGACCGTTACCATCGAGAACCTGAACTACGACGACTGTGTACGCATGGCGGCTAAGGAAGCCGAGAACACAGAGCACGGGATCATGGTGCAGGACACCGCATGGGAAGGCTATGAGGAGATCCCGACCTGGATCATGCAGGGCTACGGAACACTTGCCATGGAAGCCGACCAGCAGTTAGCCGAAGACGGATGCCGCCCGACTCACATATTTATCCAGGCAGGCGTTGGATCACTGGCCGGCGCGGTTGTCGGATACTTCGCGAACCGCTTCAAGGAGAATCCTCCGGTCATGGTCGTTGTGGAAGCTAATGCGGCAGACTGTCTCTACCGCTCCGCTATGCAGGGCGACGGAAGCCGTGTGGATGTGACCGGCGACATGCTGACCATCATGGCAGGTCTTGCCTGCGGCGAGGCCAACACCGTATCCTGGGATATCTTAAGAAACCATGCCGACGCATTCGTCTCCTGCCCCGACTGGGTAAGCGCGAACGGCTCGCGTATCTACGGCGCTCCGGTCAAAGGTGATACACAGGTCATCTCCGGTGAGTCTGGTTCTGTCACTATGGGGCTGGTGCACGCGCTGATGACGAAGCCGGAATACAAGGATATCAAGGAAGCCTTGAAGTTAGACGCAGATTCCGAAGTCCTTCTGGTATCCTCCGAAGGCGATACTGATCCGGACCGTTACCGCGAGATTACCTGGGAAGGATTATGCGGATCCGATAAGGAACCATTTGCAGGATTATAAGAGGTATCTGGAAGGTGATTCGTAACCATGAAGGTATCTGAACTGTTACGGTGATTCCAGGCAATTCGTGAAATTTTATCTTGGATACAATATACATAATAATATAATAAAGGAGAAGAAACATGTTAGACTTTAACAAAGTAAAAGAAGCTGCACAGGGGTATGAGAAGGATATGACTGCTTTCTTACGTGCAATCGTGAAGAATCCGGGCGAGAGCTGTGATGAGAAGGCTCACATTACTACGATCGCTGACGAGATGAGGAAGGTCGGATTCGATGAGGTCCAGATCGACCCGCAGGGAAATGTAATCGGCTACATGGGAACCGGCGACAAGATCATCGCAT
>Ga0137307_102808_pt1 | contig 11377 bp, 10 predicted proteins | sample NAcewD2O_March_2_FD_97180 | JGI IMG/M metagenome (GOLD analysis project Ga0137307, IMG submission 97180) | Mouse cecal microbial communities from Vienna, Austria - N-Acetylglucosamine amended D2O_March | ecosystem: Host-associated > Mammals > Digestive system > Large intestine > Cecum | place...
GGCTTTCCTGTGAGCTGTGCCATATAGGATAAATCGACACGGGCTTTCTCCCCGATGGAGAGGGCGAGGGCTTCGCTTACTGTTTCCACAAAGGTCACTTCACGGTGGGGCTTTATCGTCCTCTTTGAGAACATATCCGCCTTTCTCTTAAATTTCCCCTCATCGTCAAGCACTTCCAAAGAGCATAACAGGAAATAGCTCTCGTCTGCCGCAAAAGCAAGGTAGTTCCCCCTGCTGTTGATTAGACCGTATTTTTTTGTAAAGGCATCATATAGGCGGTTTAGGTTTTCCTGCTCGGTCTGTATCATTTCCTCTGGGTAATCGTCGGTCTGGTACTGGATGAGTTTCCTCACGCAATCACGGATTTCCACAAGCCCCCTGATGCGGTTCTCTGCGGTCACGGATACCTTTGCAGGGGTCATCTTATTATTCTCTCGGAAGTAAACCCTGCCGTCCACAAGGGCAAAAGAGAAGTTCCGCACGTTCGGGTCGGCGGGAATATCCGCATCCTGCTCATCGGAGATTTCATCAATCCCAATTTCCTGCTCTGGGATTTCCCCGCTAATCTGCTGCATGGCTTCATGGAGAAGCCCCGCAAGCGGCATATCGGGATAGGCTTTGCAAACGCTGTCCATGCCGAACCTTGTGCTTTCCATCTTCATCTCACCAAGCACCATCTCTGGATGGGATACAAAATAACTGTTCATCGTGATCCCATTTGCATCTGTATCAAGGTGTACCCACTCTGGCTCTATATCAATAATACGGTCACGCTTCTGTAAAATAAGGATGTCGCTCGTGACCTCCGTGCCTGCGTTTGCCCGAAACGTATTGTCGGGAAGCCTTACCGCCCCTAAAAGCTCGGCTCTCTGTGCGATGTATTTCCGCACGTCTGGGCCTGCCTTGTCCATCGTCCCCTTAGAGGTAATGAACATCACAACGCCGCCTGCCCGCACCTTATCCAGAGCCTTTGCGATAAAATAATCATGGATTAAAAACTTCTGGGCGTTGTAGCGGCTGTCGTTGACTTTGAACTCCCCGAACGGGATGTTTCCAAGCACCACGTCAAAGTGGCTGTCTGGGAGCTTCGTGTCCTCAAATCCCTCAATGGCTATACTTGCTTTCTGGTAGAGCTGCTTTGCAATCCTGCCAGATATTGGGTCAATCTCAACGCCGTGCAGCTTTGATTTCTCCATGCTGTCGGGCAGAAGCCCTAAGAAATTCCCCGTGCCGCAGGACGGCTCTAAAATATTCCCCTGCGAAAATCCAAGACGGTCAAGTGCTTCATACATTGCCTTGATGACGACTGGCGGCGTATAAAAAGCGGTCAGCGTGGATTCCATAGCGGCATGGTATTCCTCGTCGGAAAGTGCTGATTTTAATTCCTTATATTCACTTGCCCAAGCCGCATTGTTGCCGTCAAACGCCATCGACAGACCGCCCCATCCCACATACTTTGCAAGGGTTTCCTGTTCTTCGGGAGTGGCAAGGCGGTTTTCTATCTGAAGGTCGTGGAGAAGTCGGATTGCGGACATATTATTTCGGAACTTTTCTTTTGCACCGCCAATGCCTAAAGCATCATCAGTAATATGGTAATTATGGCGGTCAGCAGAAACAACAGGGGAAGATGGTCTTGCCGTGGTGGAGACTTCTGCTTTTTCTTCGGTCGGTAATTCTTCCTGTGCCTGTTCCAAAAGCCTGCGGACATAGCTGACTTTCTCCACACGGTTTATCGGAAATCCCATGTTATTCTGAAATGTGATGTCACGCATGGAAACATCACCGCTGATTTTCCCGATGCTCTCTATAAGATAACGGCGGTTGTCAATCACAAGCTCTTTGCCGATAAGGTCAGAATTATCTTCTACTGTGACAGGCTCGACAGTCTGGTTTTTGCTAATCTCCGAACGGTTTAAGGTGTCGGCGTATTCCTGTGCTTCTTCCTCGGTTTCAAAGGTCTGATAGTTGCCGCCAACATCATAATACCTGTCAGCACTATCCTCTGGGACAGTGTTATCCCGTATGATAAACGGGTCTGCAAAAGCATCGGAAGTCTGCTCCACGGTGTAATGCAAGGTCGGCTCTGGGGCATGGGGTACGAGGTCTGGGCTGGTTTCTTCCGTTTTTTCCCTGCCCCCTCCCCGATAAAACGGCTCAAGCTGTTCCTCCGTTACAGACACCAAATCATGGAAATACAGATTGGACAGACCATTCTCGATAAAGTCAGCAAGGTCATCATACTGCGTATAATCCACAAGCACGCCGTCAATATAGGTTTCCATTCGGCACTGCAAAAGGTTGGCGGATGCCTGTATCCTGTGCAGCCCGTCTTTTGTAGCCGTATAAGCAATCTTAACATTGGATAAATCCGTATAATCTGCTTCTGCATCAAGCCCAAATTCCATATCACAATATGCGTCAATACAGCTTATCGCCTGCTTTAGCAAAGCATCCTCTGGAGATTCCCCGTGGGCTTCTGTTTCTTCGGGCTTTTCCTTATCTTCACTTTTCCTGTTCCAGTCGGATTCGGTAGCCAGAATCTTATCAAAGAGCTTTTCATCTTCGGGTGTCAGCTCGGTATGCTGCTCTAAGAACGGGATAAACACATCCTGCCCGAAACGCAGGGTTTCCATCTGTTCTCTGTAATAATCCTCGCCCTGCCGTTTCCATTCTGGGATAAACGGGCAGTCGGGGGAGAGGGAATATTCATAAAAGTTTCGGATATGGGCAATCAAATCGCCCTCGCCGTCCCCGATGTCAAACCGCCCCTCGTAATTAAATTCCTCCCCGCCGATAACTGCATGGATTTCAAAATCGGTCTTTTTATACCAGCCGACACCCTTACTCTCATCCAGTCTTTCATAATGCTGTTTTTCATCCAGAACGCCAAGCAGCCTGTTCCCAAGTGCAAAGCTAAGCTCCGTAAATCGGTCGTTCAGCTCCCTGTCATAAAAGGCAGGGTGCTCGGAGAATCCGATGGAAAATGTGATGCTGTCGGTCTTTTCCTCGGCAGGTGTTCCCATTTTCTGGCTCTCGGTAATGACCGTTTTTAAATGGTCGTTGGCAGGGTTTTCACGGAGCTTTTCTTCAAAATCGGCTCGGCTGAACTCCTTTCCAAACAATGGGAACTCTGCATTTCGCAAAGATACGGCATTTTCATCAAAAGCTGTGACCTCATATTTATCCGCACCGATATATACCACATCGCCCTCGTGATAAACGTAACGGAGAGGGTACAACTCTGTAAGCTCCTGCGAAAAACGCCACGCATTGCTGCGGCTGTAAACGCTCGTAGTCTGCCCCTGCACCAGTTTAAGGAAATCAAGGAGCTGCTGAACGGCGGCAGGGTCGGAAAAATGCTGTTCCATCTGCCCCTCGGTCACATCGGCAAAGTCGCCACGCCCCATATTTTCAAGCAGGACTTTTTCATAGCCGTCCAAGTCACGGATAAAATCAGAGAGCCGCAGGGCGAGCGTATCCCTCTTGTCGGCAGGCGGCAGCTCCCTCTTTTCTTCGATAAACCGCTGCCTTTTTAACTTCCTCTGGGTGTCGATTTCATACTGCGGGGCAGACACGCTTTCCAGATAATCCGCATAATGTTCTTTCTCTTTTGCATTGAGGTAGCGGTCATCCCTAATCAGCTCACGCAGGCGTTTCTCCACCTTAGACCAGCTTAAAAGTAAATCTGGGTTGGTATATGAGCCTTGCTTTTCAATGGCGATTCCTTTTCCATCGTGCCATTCGTGACCGTCCGTCCCGTCTGGGTAGGTGTGTGTGCCGCCACCCGTGCCATATTCATTTCTGAGAAACTCAATATTGCTCTTTTTATCCTCCTGCTTCTGGAACTGGCGGTAGATGCGGTATTTGCCATCAGCATAGCTGCTCCCTTTTACAAGGACGGCATCAATATCCTCCTGTGAAACGGCAAAAGCAGAGGATTTTTCGTCCTCTGCTTCAGCTATCATTTCAATCTGTTCGTCTACGGTTGGGAGATTGGCGACAACTTCTTCCTCATTGGCAACGCTGCCTTTTTCAATTTCTGTCTGTCCCTCTGGCTCTGCTGTCTGTGCCGCATCCGTTTTTTCTTCCTGCCTGCCGCCGTCCGATTCTGGCTCTGATTTGTCTAATTGTAAATCAGTTCTTCCAGTATCACTTCCTCCGCCTGGCTGCGGATGTTGTTCATCATGCCGAGCCACTGCATCGGTGCTTTCTCTTTCAGTTCCTCTGTCACTCCCTGCTCGGCTGCGAGATGCTTCGTCAGAAGCTCCAACCTCCGCAATGCCGTCTGCTCGGTCTGGTAGAGGTGTCCGTTCAGCCCGCCCGACGTCAGCAGGTTGAGGTACACCACCCTCTTGTGGTTCTCCAGATAATCCCTGTGCATCAAAGCGTACCTGCCAAGCGGAAGCTCTGGCTCTGTCGGTAATGTCAGGTCGGGTATAAGGTAATCCGCCTGTTTCGTGTAAGTGATTTCGCCCATTGTATTCGCTCCTTTCGGGTTGTTTTCTGCCCTTATCATACTGGCTTATAATGTCCCTTGCAAATGTGCGGTTCTGCTGCTTCGCTTCGATTTGCACATCTCGGACTGCCGCAGAGATTTCCCGCAATGCCATCTCGGAAATATCGCTCGCAGCAATGCCGATGGCGTTCAGCGTCTGGGGCGTGTTGAAATTTGTGATGTCAGCAAAATCCTCACGCTCAAAATAGCCGTCCGCATCCAGTCCGCAGCGGCTCAACAGCATATAAGCGACGCTGTTCGCCGCCAGACGCTTATAAATCACTTCTATATTAAAATCATCCAATTCCTCTAAAAAACTGTCTTTCGTACAGTCCTTTAACTGTGAGAGGTAATCTGGTAAATTATCCTCCACGGCGTTCTCCGCCGTCCCTATTAAAAATGTGGCAAGGTCGCCGCCCTCCGTGCCGCCGAACCTGTCCGCAAGCCGCTCCATGACGGGCTGCTCGTACCGCTTATCCATCTGCCATATCGGGACGGTTCGGCTGCCATAGTAGCCCTCATGGGTGTCGGAAACGTCAAAATAATATTTCAGCGTGTTCCTGCGTCCTTTCGTATCAAAGACCGCTATGCCTTTGCTGTCCTTGTTCACCCATCTCTTAAAAATCCTGTTCCAAGTGCCAATCTCGGCAACGGCGGTAGCGTCTGGGCGTTGGGCATAGATTAAGAGCTGCTCGTCAAAGCGGCACTTGTAATTATGGCAGGCAGAAGATAAAAAGCCCTGCCACGCCTGCGGGTTTCTCGTGACATCCCTCCCCGTGCGGCGGTACAGCTCCGTGATAAGCTGACACTTTGCAGCCATAGGCTCACACCTCCTTATCGTTCCATATCTTTGTTTTTCTGCTTCCTGTCGTATTCCCCGCACCGTTCGGCGATTTCGGAATACATCTTGTCCCGCATCTCCCGCTCATAGGCTCGGTATTCCCTTGCCTTTTCCGTAGGCTTGTACCAGACGCTTTTCTGGTCGGCTTCCTCCATCTGCCCATAGCGTTCGTCGATTTTATCCATATATTTCTGATAGACGGCATGGGCGGCAGGGGTATCCTTTGCGTAGCGGTAACGGGCAAGGCTCTTATGCGTCCCACGAAGCTCTGCATATTCATAGAGCATACGGATGACCTCAAGGTCAAGCCCTTTCTGCCCCTCGGCATCATAGATTTCTGATAAGCCCTTACATCTCCATGAATGGTATGGGGAAGTGTCATTGGAACTGTGGGAAGATACATACACGCCGTCTTTCTTTACCGTGATGCGGTTGATAAGCTCGGTACTCAATCCCAATCACCGCCCGATAAAACAGTCTGTTCCATAAAAATATCAATCCTCCTGTTGTCCATGCCCCGCCTTTAGGCAGGGGCATAGCTGATTCTGTTTCGTTCCATCCTCTGTGCAAACTCCCGAACGGCATACCTTACGCCGTCAATCTCTGCATGGGATTCATCTAAATAATGGCAGACGGCAAAATAATCCTCCCCATTTCCGTAAAGCATACGGATGACGCCGCCATCGGGAACAGAAAAAATTGCCTTTCCTCCGCTGTCCGTCATACAGATTTTCCGCCCTCCGTTCACTCCGTGCCACCTCCCAGAAATGAGATGACCTTATTCCCTTTGATGCTCTTTTGCAGCTCATTGATGAGCGTAATATCCGCAACCGTGATGCCCTGCATGGAGAGAATGTCGTCCATCGTCATAGCTGCAATCGCCTTTTCATCGGTAAAGCCTGCTTCAAATATCTTGTTTAAAACCTTGACGGCTTTCTGGTTGACAGCCATATTTCCATCCCCCTATCGTTCATGTTCTTTGTGTTTCACCGTTTTTTGTGCTTGCGGCGGTTCTTCGGTTTTCGGCTCATAAGCCGCACCGTTCCTCTCCATACGCTCGGCAAATTCACATATATGGAGAAGATTGCTGCCCACCTCTGTATGGGTTTCATCAATATAACGGCAGGCAAGCTCCGTTTTCTCTCCCCAAGCGGAAGTAATGACAATTTTGCCGCCGTCTGGGATGCGGAACAGTTCTTTGTAATGCGGGTCAATAAAGCGGATTCCCTGTTCCGCTCTGGATATATGCTTATCAAGCCATTCTTTTACATAGCAGTAGCAGTAAAAATTATAATCGCCTTTGGTCGGGTTGCAGCGGAGCAGAAAAGCGTGTTTCTCCGTATCTGCACGGAATCCGTATTCTGCACAATAGCTGCCCTGAAAGGCACTTTCGGGATTCTTCCTTGCAAACGCCGCCATATCATAGCGGTTATGCAGAAGCCCCTTATCTTCACGGAGCATATTGATAACCTCGTCCAGACCTGCCTTAAACTCATCCGTTTTCCATTGCTCTCTGGTATCAAACCAAGAAGTGTAAAAGCCGTATCCAGACAGGGCAAAATCCCCCCGCAGATGCCCGATGCACCCCGTCTGCCCCTCAAGCTGCATACTCTGGGCATAAGTGTATTTCTGTTCGGGCTGTGCCAAAACTCGTACCTCCATCAGCGTTCCTCCCTGCTCTTTGATTTTTTCGCCTTTTCCTGCGACTGGATTTTTGCGAGGGCTTCCTTTGCCCAGACGGGCATTTTTTCTGGTTTGATTTCGCCAAGCACATCGCACCGTTCCCATCGGGCGTGCTTGCCGTCCGCAAGGGAAGTGCCGAACACCGCCTGCCCCCTGCCGCCCCTTGCACCGTGTCCGCCGTCCACCAACACAAGCTGATAGGCGGAATGCCTGTACTCATAGCGGTTGACCTCGGCATTGATGACAACGACCTTGCCCACAATGCTGTCGTTTTTATTGTCTGGGATGCAGTCGTCTATGGTAAACGGGGTCATGTCAAACTTGAACTGTTCCTGCTCGGCTCTCACAAGCCCTATCTGCTCCTGCACCCTGTCCGTAAAAATCTGCATGGCTTCCAGATAGTCGTCTGAGCCGACCGCATCCGTTACCCACTCTGCGGACAGCGGATTATCATAAGAACAGTAACAGACCAGATACGGATATTTTTCTTTCTCATCTATGCCGAACACCACTTCCTTTTTTCCGATGTGGATGCTCTGCATGACCTCATAGGAGCTAATCATCCGTTTTTCTTCATTCTCCATCTAGCTTCTCCTTTCCCTGCTTTTTCTCCCTCTGCTCATCTAAAATTTTTCGGATACAGATGTCGCAGAAGATAACACGGCTGTCCTTATATCGGGGATAAGGACAGTCCGTGCAGTCATATTTCTTATGGTTTTCATTGCTGCCCATGCTACCGCTCACGGTCATCGTAATGCTTCGCCTTTTTATCGGACTGCTGATTATATGGCATCTGGCACTCCGACTGGTAGCGTTCATTCAGCTTTTCCCTTGCTGCTTCAAGGGTATTGCAGTAACAGCCCCAATAGTAGTTGCCGCCGCCCTTGCAGTACCAACAAACATAAGGGTTCGGGGCTTTCGGGTGATGCCCGATGACAAGCTCCGTGTTCCCGATAGTGCAGCTCTCTATGATTTCATAGCCCTGATTGGAGCGTGTTTCACCGTTCATAGGCGTTCCTCCTTTCTTTGTTCTGCCCACGTTCTCTGGGCATAGAGGTATGCCCTTGTGGTATTTCCTGCTGTTTTCCGTCCATATATTGCTGCAATTCATACTGGCAGGGGACGTAAAGCCTGCCGTTCTCCACGCAGCGGAAAATATCGCATTTCTTATCCGTGGATGCAGCATAAAAATCATCGTAAGAATAAGGGAATCTCTGGCTTCCCCTGCCGTAATAATCTGTGGCGAAAAAGCCGAGTTCCCTGTCTGTTTTCAATCTGCGGGTAATCTTAAAAAAATCATCTTCCCGCTTTGTAAACCGCCGCTCTGGGATAAAATGATACCCGCCGTATTCAAAAGACATCTCCTGCATACCATCCCTCACGATTCTTTCGCATATCTGCGGTATGCCTTTTCGCCTTTGGCTCTGATTTTCTGCATCCGCACACTCCCTAAAAGCTCTGGGTATTTCTCCTGCAATTTGCGGCGTGTCCTGCCCACGCTCTCAAAGCTCGGCAAGCCAAGCTCCTTATGCCTTGTCATTATTTCTGCAAGCGGCATCGTGCCTGCATCTTTCAGATAAAGGTTGCAGAGGGCAAGGTACAGCACCATGTCGTCATTTCGGGCGTCCTCATTCTCTTGCAGGACGGCTCTGACTTTGCCCTCAATGGTTTTCAGACTGTCCATAAATTCCTCCATTCTGTGCATTTTCAGCACAACAATCTCTATAAATGGAAAGAGGGCGGTCGCTTAAAACCGCCCTAATCCATAAAACCATATCTTAACTTATTTCTTCCTGTTACGGATTTTCAGCCATACCGCTCCACTTACCAAGAATACGGCAAGAATGGCGGCAATGATTGTCTTTGCCCTCATCCCTTAGTCCTCCTTTTTCTTTCTTCCGCATTGATAGCCTGCAAATCCGAAGATTCCTGCACCGATTGTAAATGCTGCCGCAAGGCTCACCCACAAGCCTAAGCTGAAATCATCGCCTGTTTTCGGGGTGTCACGGAGTTCGTTGTGCATGGTGACAACCGCTGTTTCGTCTGTCTTGATGGTCACTTTCTGGTCGGCAGGCAGGATATAGCCAGAAGATGCCTTGTCGCTGACCTCGGACACGGTATATTCACCGATACGCAGCCCCTCAACAGTAATCTCACCTTTCTTGTCTGTCGTAAATGTCTGGTCGTAATCTTTGCCAATCACACGGAAAGAGAAGCCCTCTACTTTTCCGTCAGAAGATGTCTTGACGATTTTAAGGCTTCCTTTCTGTGCTTCATTCAAGAATCCTTTGCCTGCTTCGTTCTCTACGTTATAGGTCTTGCCGTTCTCCTCAATGGATACGGGATAGACATTCTCATCAAGCACGAAGCCTGTCGGGGCGGTTTTCTCACGGACAAGGTACTTGCCATAACGCAGGTCGTCCATCTGGTAAATGCCTTTCTCCACCTCGCCCATCTCGCCGAGCAGCTCGTCTTTCTTATCCAGTTTGCCGTCACCGTTCGTATCAGAGTAGACCTCGAACACCGCACCCGTGAGCTTATTTTCTGGATAGTCCTTATCTACTTTTGTTAAAGCGATATTGCCCGTGATGAAGTAATTGACAAGCTCTACCTCTACAACTTCATCCACCTCGCTGATTGTCACGCTGATTTCTTCCTCGGAGAGTACATATCCTTTCGGGCTTTCGATTTCACGGATTACCCATGTGCCATACGGCACTTCGGCAAAAGAAAAACTGCCGTCATCCTCGGATGTGGCAGTCACAATCGCATTTTCCTTTGTATATTCTGTTGTGCCTGTCTGAAAGATGCCGATTAACGCACCTCCTAAATCTTCGCCGTCCTCATTGGATTTCTTACCGCTGACCGTGCCGTAAATCAGTTCGTTTTCAATGGCTTCCCCCTCATTCGCTGTGATATGCACAACGGCAGTATCCTGCCCTGCATACTCAAAGTCAACAGGATATTTCTCGTCACTTACAAGATAAGCGGAATTTGTGCTGATTTCCTGCACATAGTAGCTGCCTATCGGTAAATCGCTGACCGCCTTTCCGTGACCATTCTCATCAAGGAAGATAACCTCTAACAATTCATCCGCAGGGATAACAGAGCCGTCTGCGGCGGTCAGTTCTTCAGCAGCATACAGTCCAAACGTAACCTCCTTAATCTCGCCGTTGTTGCCTACGCCGTATGCTTCGTCAATTTCAAGGCTCTTGGTTAAGTCGATTTCCACACGCTGACGCTCATTGTAAAAGTCTGTGCCAGTTTCCGTCACTTCGATTTCCTGTCCCGCATACACAAGCTCCACGGTGTGGACTTCCCCACTTAACACCATGCCATACGGGGCTGTGATTTCCTTAACCTCATACTTTCCGAGATAAAGCTCTTTGCTTTCCGCCGTGCCATCCCCGCCTGTGGTAAGCGTATCTACAACCTCGCCTTTTTCGGCTCTTACCGTTCCGTCTGTTGTAATAATGTCCTCGGCTGCGGTAATCTCATAGACCGCACCCTCAAGGCTGTCCACTGCAAAAATCGGCTGATACAGCCCCTTGTTTCCTGATACCCTGCTGAATACCTCCCCAGACTTTCCTACCGTGATTTTACCTTTCTGTGCCACGTTGGAGCGTTCCACCTTGACAATGGTAACGCCGCTTTCTTCCTCAGAATTTTCCTGCTCCACGTCAAAATAAACTGGCTCGGAATCCAGAACATATCCATACGGAGCCTGCACCTCAACAAGAGAATATCCCTTGCCGTATTCTAAGGTCTGCGGCGTGATAAGCTCTCCGTCTGCCGTGGTGTAGAACGTGTCAATCTTCGTCACTTCGGGATAGGTGAACGTCATTGTTACAAGCTCCCCGTTCGGGTCGTAAATCTGGAAGCCCACGCCTGCATACGGGATAACTTTGCCTGTTTCCACGTCTTTCTTTACGACTTTGATATAGCTCTTGAAATTGGCGTTGTTGATGAGATAACGGTAGGTCTGGCTGTCCTTGCAGATAAATACGTCAAAATCTTTCATCAGCTCACGCCCGTCCCATCCAGAGGTCTGATGCACGGTATAAATTCCATATGGCATATCCTTTGTCTGGGCAAAGCCGTTTTCATCACAAATGAGCGTGTCACGTTCCGTTTCCTCCGCCGCATTAAAGCTGCCTGCGGATTTCAAATACACTTCAAAAACAGCCCCCTCCTCTGGCGTTTCAATCTGGGTTTCGCCGTTGTCGGTGTGCTTAATAATAGCAATATTTCCTTTGATAACCTGCTCATTCACATCATTCTTTGCGGAATTATATTCCACGGTGTAAAGCTCTGGCTCTGCCCCTACATGGTGTACGGTCGTATCTAAGAGATAGCCC
>Ga0137307_102809_pt1 | contig 11374 bp, 12 predicted proteins | sample NAcewD2O_March_2_FD_97180 | JGI IMG/M metagenome (GOLD analysis project Ga0137307, IMG submission 97180) | Mouse cecal microbial communities from Vienna, Austria - N-Acetylglucosamine amended D2O_March | ecosystem: Host-associated > Mammals > Digestive system > Large intestine > Cecum | place...
ATATACAGTAAACAATCTGTACGGAAGAATATGAAAACACACAAATGACATTCGATATTTGAAATTCATGCGTGTGTTGTTCATACGCAAATTTAGGACAGGGGTATACTGAATATTTTAATATTAATAGCATATGGGAAAAGAAGATTTCCCGATTTAACAAAAAAGTATAGAGGAGAAAGAATACATATGAAAGGGCACGTCCTAACATAATGTATTCTTTTTTTTATGCCTGTCGAAATATGCAATTTCATGTCCGGGTTTGTATTCGTAGTCCTCCATGTAGTTCTTCATTTCAAAAATAAATCAGAACGGAGAACAAATAAATGAAGGATATAAGATATATTATTGCGGATAATGTGAAATTATACCGGAAAAGAGAAAATTTAACACAAGCAGATCTTGCGGAACGGGCAGAACTGTCACTGGATTCCATAAAACGGATTGAAGGCGGAAAGAGAACGATGTCATTAGAAAATTTCTTGAGAATTTCAGATGCACTCAATGTATCATTATCGTTCCTATTATACAATCAAGTGGATAAGATGCCGGAAATAGAGAGGATACACAGCATTTTAAAAGATAAGAGTGAAAAGCAAAAGGAATATCTACTACATATGTTACAAGAGATGGCTGAAGGAATAGACAAGCTATCATAAAAAGTGTTAAAAGCAGTCTGAAATAGTAAAATCAATGTCAGGCTGCTTTTCGTTATGACTACTGCTTAAGACTCTGCTAAATGTAAATATTGAGTTCCCCAATCACACAATGCTTTCAAAACAGTCTTAATTGTTTCCCCGATCTCTGTTAGAGAGTATTCAACTTTAGGTGGAACTTCTGGATAGACAATTCTCTTAATAATTTGTTGTTCTTCAAGTTCCTTTAGCTGATCAGTTAGTGTTTTGGTTGTGATATGCCCCAATGATCGTTGCAATTCATTAAAACGTACTGAACCTTTTGTATTAATCAGCCACAAGATTTGGAGTTTCCATTTTCCACTTAAAATATTTATTCCCAAAGCCATAGGACAAACATCATGCGGGATAACTGCCTTTGCCATAAAATCACCCTTTCTGTTATGGTAAGTATGAAAAAAGATACCTTATATCATTTTTGAGCGTACTTGTTTGAATTGAAAAACAGTGCTATTATTTATTATACCAAAAATGTCAATACTTTGAAAGGGATGATTTATATGATTATTGATAATCACGAACATGTGATGATACCTACAGATTTACAACTGAAAAAAATGGAACAGGCAGGAGTTGACAAAACAATTTTATTTTGTACGGCTCCACACCCGGAAAAGGCAAAAAACCTAAGCGATATGAAAGCTGAAATGGGTGCCTTATATAAAATTTTATCTGGATCGAATACCAAAGAAGATAATATTCGTAGGATGAAGGACAATATTGAAGAATTGACACAAATAATAAAAGGACATCCAGACAAATTCTATGGTTTCGGTGCGGTTCCTCTTGGGTTATCTACAGAAGAGACAATTAGTTGGATAGAAAAGAATATCATATCCAACAATTTGAAGGGTGTTGGAGAGTTTACGCCGGGTTCAGATGAACAAATCGCTCAATTAGAACCTATATTTCAGGCGCTAGAGCATTTTCCACAATTACCAATATGGGTTCATACATTTGATCCGGTGTCTATGAATGGAATCAAACTTCTTATGGAACTAACAAAGAAATATCCAAAGGTTTCTGTGATATTTGGACATATGGGCGGTTATCACTGGATGGAAGTGATTGAATTTGCTAAAACGGTTTCCAATGCCTATATTGATTTATCAGGAGCTTTTGCAGCGCTTGCCGTCCGTATAGCGACAACAGAAGTGCCGGACAAATGCTTATACGGTTCCGATGCACCTTATGGAGAGCCATTATTGAGCAAACAGCTTATCGAGTATGTATGTACTGACGATGAATCAAAAGAAAAAATATTAGGCGGTAATATATTAAGATTAATTGGTGAGGAAAATGTGAACTGACATAATACCATTTATCTGCATTAATAAGATCAAGAGAGAGGGGGTAGCAGTACAAAGTGCTGTTATCCCCTCTTGTGGTCTAGGATGCATTTAAGTATAAATCATGCTACTAACAACTTACAGAGTTTCTAAAAATTCTGGAAGATATTTACTAAACGTGTCGTATCTAAGACTTACAAATTTGTTTAAGGACTCCTTTCGTGTAGATGTTAATCCGGCTGTTCGTAAAATTTTGAAATGATACGAAGCAGTAGACTTGGGAATATCTATATATTCACCGATTTCGCCACAACTCATTTCACCACCTTTGTTTTTTAAAATTCTTATAATTTGCAATCTTACTTCATCAGATAGTGCTTTAAAAATTTCAATTCTTATTGCATCTTCTAATTTGTTTTTATTCTTATCCATAATTATTATTTTACTATACAATACAATCTATTTCAACAGGTTTTGTGGTTCTGGAACAATTAAATATCTAATTTCCAGTTTTCTACTGTTTGTAACCAACTGCGATCTTTTGGGCTAACCGAAAATGGATGGTTAGTGTCAAGTTTTGATATTGTTTGAAGTTCTGTATTAGTGAGCTTGAAGTCAAATATTTGAATATTTGATTTTAAATGCTCATAGCTTGTTGCCTTTGGTATAACTATACTGCCATTTTCTATATGCCAGCGAAGTATTACTTGTGAAATATTTTTATTGTGAGCTTTGGCAATTGCAGCTAAGGTTGGATGGTGTAATAATCTTGTATTACCTTGTGAAAACGGTGCCCACGATTCGTGTGCAATATGGTTTTCTTTCAAATATTTTTTCATTTCAATTTGCTGAAATAAAGGATGTGTTTCAACTTGATTTATGGCTGGCTTTATTTGGGCGCTTTTCATTAAGGTTTCCAATTCATTAATTGGAAAGTTGCAAACACCGATTGAGCGGATTTTGCCATAACTGTATAATTCTTCTAAAGCTTTCCAGCTTCCGATATAGTCGCTAACTGCCCAATGTAGCATATACATATCTAAATAATCAGTATGTAATCTTTTTAAAGTTTTTTCAAAAGCAATTAGTGTATTTTTATATCCGTAATCTTGCACCCATAACTTTGAAGAGATAAATAGGGATTCACGAGGAATTTCTGAACTAAGAAGTGCTTTACCTATAAATTCTTCGTTGAGATACGCAGATGCCGTATCTATTAAACGATAGCCGAGCGAAAGAGCAGTTTTAATTGTGTTAATACAATTGGTTTCTTCATTTATTTGCCATGTTCCTAAACCAATATAAGGTATTTCAACACCATTATTAAGTATGTATGTATTATTTTGCATTTTATTTTCCTTTCTTAATTATATTAACAGTTCATGAAGTGATTTTCGTTTCTGATGATAGCTGTTAATTGGCTGACTTTCAGAAGAATATCCAACTGCAAGTAGATTGATCGGCTCATATTCATCTGGTAAATTGAAGTTTGCCTTTATAATATGTGGGTTGAAATAACAAATCCACACACTGCCCAAACCGAGGTCAGTAGCCTCTAACATCATATGATCAGTGACAATGCTGGCATCAATGTCGAGCAGGCTTTTTCCGTCAAATGGACGCTTCCATTCATTTGTGTGATCGCTGCATATAATAAATATTAATGGGGCTTCATAAAAATTGGTAGCATCTTTCAGTAAGTTTCTTTTTTCAGGTGTGTTTATCACCAATATTTTAAAACACTGCGTATTTCCGCTTGTGGGAGCAATGCGTCCGGCTTCAAGAATTTTATCTATTAGCTCATTGGCGATTTCCTTATTTTCATATTTTCGTATAGATGTTCTTTCAGAGGCTAAAGTTAAAAAATTCATATTTTGTTCTCCTATAAATCATTTTTAGTTCCAGAATATTGGAACTACTATTATGCAATATGATATATCAAGTGATGGAAAAAATCAATATAATAATTTGAAAGTTTTGGAATTATGGAAATTCTGAACGATAAACTCGTAATTATGACGAGGTAAAGGAATAAACGACAAAAAATGATATTATTTTATAAAAACAAATAAAAGAGGGTTATTATGAAAATTATTGAGGATATAGTTATTAGCGATTCTGATATAGGTGATTATTCATGGATTCGTGTTGGTTCAGAGATATATAGTTCAAACATTGGACAAGATGTTTTTATTGGATTTAAGTGTCGTATACTCAATACAACAATTGAAAGTAATGTTCAAATTGCATCAGGTTGTGTGTTTGGCGAAAATGGCAAGGAAAGAGTCATAATCAAAAAAGGCAGTTGGTTGGGAGCAGATGTTGTTGTCAAAGCTGGTGTTACGATTGGGACTGGAGCAGTAATCGGGGCGGGAACGATTGTAGAGCATAATGTAAAACCATATGAAATCGTAATTGGTAAACCGGGAAAAGTTTTAAAGGAACGTATTTGTGAAAAAGATGAGTATCCGCAATTTAGAAATATGTTAATGCGGTATTCAAAACTTGATAAAAATAGTGACAACAATTACATTAGTGCTGATTTGGAAATTGATAAGACTTCTGTTTTAGGAAAAGGGAATATCATCGTTGGGAAGAAAGCTTTGGGCGGTGGAGTTATTATAGAAAAAGGTGCTGTAATTGGCAATGACAATATTTTAGAGGGAGCAGGGGGGATTTACATTGGATCATATACAAGGATTGGAAATGGGGTGCATATGATTTCTAATTCTCATGATTATAAGAAGTTATCATTGCCTATGGTTCTTCAGCCAATAAAAATAGGGAAAAATGTGTTTATTGGTGATGGGTGTATCATTTTAGGAAATGTACAAATTAGTGATAATAAAACCATACCAGAAAATAGTTTGGTTTTAAAAAATATATAAGGAGATGTTTTATGAAAAGGATTATTTTAGCGCCAAATCCAACTGGAACAGGACACAATATGAGAATGCTCACAATTGGAAAGGAAATTTTAAAACGTTGCCCGGATGATAAGTTAATTGTTTTATTGGGATCAATGCAGGATGTTTTTACACCGTTGTTTAAGGAGGCTGGTATTAAGATCATCGATCTAAGTCCAACGGGCATTATTGATTATTCTGTTTCATCACATTTGGAGATGAAGCTGGATTGGAATACGATGATAAAGAATTATTTTGTGCCGACTTTTTTTAATGGGGATAAAATACTCAGGTATGTTGATATTTTTGTGAAAGAACAGGCTGACATGGTAATAAGTGATTACAATATCAATGCAGCTATAGCAGCAATCTTGAATGGAACTAGAAATGTCTTTGTGACAGAAAGACACAACTTTACCTTAGTTGATGTTGAAGAAAACGATCTTATCGGAGGTGGATTTGATGTAAATAAGGATGAAATCAGAGCGGCAAAAAAATCTTTAAATCACGTTTTTGATTGGATGATGCAGAATACTGATCTCATAATTACAGATAAGCCTTATGTTGAAAAGATGGATAAGGGTAAATTAATGGAGAGGTATTTCCAAATTGGTAAGGCTCATTTTGTAGGTCCGATCTATGCTCCGAGAGAAGGTAATGAGTTGGTTTGGGAGGATTATGGCATAGATATTTCTAAGCCTTATATTGTAGGAACCGTAAGCGGAACTACAATGATAAAAGAAGATAGGGATAAAAATATTCAGATTTATACAGATGTGTATAAGGAAGTGCGTAAAAAAATTCCTGATTTACAGCTCATATTATTGGGCAACATTGAAATTCCGTCGGTAGAAGGCGTACATGTTATTCCATATTTGCCAAATTGGAAAAATCTAATTGAAAAAAGTGCTTTGTTAGTATCTCATCCGGGGTGGATCACTGTTACTGAAGTATCAAAGTTAAATATTCCAACATTATTCTATTTACCTAATTTTATGGAATACCATGAGGTTGAGGCGTATAGGCGTCTGGAATGTCTTGGCATACCTGTATTTGTCGGATATGATACTCAGCAATTTGCACAGAAAATAATAGCAGCTATGGATCGTGGTTCGGATTCATATAAAGGTTATGAAGTCTTGGCACCGGAAGGTGATGGATTAGAGAAGGCGGTTACGCTTATTGAAGAGTGTTTTTCAGGAGGAAAAAAAGAAAATGACAATTAAAAATGAAATGAATAGGTATATCATGGACGAGTTTTGGGATTCAAGGCTCGGTGGCTTTTACACATCTATTAACCTAAGTAAAGCTGATTTAGTTACAGATGATAAAATGCTTAAGAATCTTGCTTTGGGGTTGCTTACATATTCAAAATTAGGCGAAAAAGAAGCCATATCGACTATTATGGGTGCTGTTAAAGATTATAAAGATGCTGAAACAGAAGGTTACATGGAATTACTGGATGCTTCTAATGCGGTGCATCCTGTCGGGGTAGTAAAAACAGTAAGCGAACAAATTCTTATGGGATATGCTCTGTGGATGGCAGGCAGTACTTTAGGTGATGAAAAGTTAAAAGAAGATGCATTGGCATTTATTGAATCTGTAGCTGACAAGTATTTTGAAGCTGGATACCCAAAGATTTTTGACAGGAACTGGGATCGGGTGATTGATGATTCTATTGGACTGTCTGATGTTGCGGCTGTATGCTATGTATTGTCTAAAGTAAATAGAGGTGACTTAATATCAAAAGATGTAATGACGCACCTTTTTAAATTTATTGATGACAAAAAGGGTGCATTCTCATATTTGGATAAATTGGGGAACACTGTAGAAATGCGTGGAAAAAACCTCGCAGATATGGCGTTTTTGTCGATAGTCCTGATAGAATTAGCAGATAAGATAGGAGAGAGCAGATATAAAAATATTGTGTTAGATACTTTTAGATTTGTATTGAACAATATGAAATGTACTCAATTTGGCGGTTTCTGGAATAAGTGTGATACAGATGGCAGAATTGTAATGAATCCTTTAGAAGCCTATTATAACAAGAAGGAGTCTCCTTTTCCATATAAGTCAGTTTTAGATGAGGCAGTATTGTTGATTGCAGCAAAGAAAATGGAGCTGTTAGTGGATGGTGAAGGTGCGGAGATCATTAAAGAGATTGTCAAAATTACATCACATACTCTCGAAGAGTATTATGATAAAAAATCATTTGGATTTTTTCTTGGAAAATCCAGTTGGTTTTCAGGTCCTTCTTCGCCATCTGTTCCGCTGGCAAGGCTTGCAATGGTTCCACAACATACTCCGGGTGCATTTGCTGTCGGAAATACCTTGTATGTACAATTACAGCAAAAGCAAATGGAAATGCAATGTATTGGTTTGCTTGCCGCTATGGATATGGAGTTTAACAATCCGACAGATTACAAATTTGAATATTTGAAGGAAGATGTAGATAATACATTGACTTATATTACTAAAGGAAAGTTGGAGTATAAACAGTTTGATTTAGATGGGTATTTGAATTGGTCCATGAAAACAAGAAATGGAATGGCATATGGATTGACACCATACCGCTCTCCATTAGGTTTTCGGTCTGATAAGTCGCCTCAAAATTTTTCTGCAATGCATGTTATATCTGATATGCTGGTTTTGGGAAAAGAAATTGAAAACCCGTCAGATCTTTTGAAGTTCATGTATTCATCTCAAAATACAGATGGCGGATTTGGAGAAGAACCGTCTATGATTTCAGAGGTGTTTACTACATATTGCGTGGTTGTAACGGCATTTTTGTTGAAAGATGGCAATTATGATAAAGAAAGCTGTATCCGTTATTTACAGGAATGTCAGAATGAAGATGGAGGATTTGGAAATGCACCAGGTTATCCGAGTGATAGCTGGCATACAAATTTGGCGGTCATGTCATTACATTTATTAGATGCTACAGCAAAGAATGAAGATAAACTCATTAATTACTTGCTGGCGTGTAGAAATGAAGATGGAGGATATGCAATTATTCCGGGAGCTGAATCGGATACGTTTTCTGTATTCAGGGCTGTTGACTCACTAATGCTTTTGAATGTAAAAATACCGGAAAAAGAAAAGACTGTTAAATGGATTCAAAAGATGCAGGACAGCAGTGGCGGGTTTATCTATAAGGAAAACCAGTTTGTTAGTTTTGTTGGATCATACCATGCAATAGCAGCTTTGTATATTATGGGTGAATTACCGGAGCATGTTGAAGAATGTAAGCAATGGTTATCAGATCATCAGATGAAGGATGGCGGTATGTCACGTTCGATATATGGACCATCTGATACCACGGATGAAGGATTTATTACGATTCAGGCATTACATATGTTGGAGCGTAAGTTAAATCCATAGTATCCTGCAACTTCGGTGTTGAGCAAGCATCTGATTAACATTTATGATAAACCTATGATTTATTACTCGTTAGCTGTTTTGCTGAAAGCAGGAATAAGAGAAGTGCTGATTATTTCAATGGAGAGGGATCGGCAGCTTTATCAGAATCTGCTTGGAGATGGTAAAAAGTATGGTATAAACATTTCTTATGCTATACAAGATGAGCCTAAAGGAATTGCAGAGGCATTTCTGATTGGGAAGGACTTTATCGGTCATGACAGTGTATGTCTTGTATTGGGTGATAATGTTTTCTTTGGGAAGGATTTTGACAAAGCTGTAGCTAAATGTGCAAAATTAAAAGAAGGAGCATTTATATTCGGCTGCAAGGTGAAAGATCCAGAGAGGTATGGTGTTGTAAAATTTGATGCCAACAACAAAGTATTGGGGATTATGGAAAAACCCAAAGAGTATATATCTGATATAGCTGTTGCGGGTGTCTACTTTTATGATAATTCTGTAGTAGATATTGCAAGTAATCTTACGCCCTCTGCAAGAGGAGAACTGGAGATTACAGATGTGAATAATGAATATTTAAAAAGAGAGGCATTATATCTTCATGTTTTGGAGAATGAAGTGAAGTGGCTGGATACTGGTACATCAGATAGTCTTAAAGAGGCTGTTGACCGCATTGCAGAGTATGAAAAAAAGACAGGAAGGTTGATTGCTTGTCTTGAGGAGATTGCTTACGCACAGGGCAATATATCAAAAAACGAATTGCAGGCTGAGTTATCCGAAATGCCGGATTGCGAATATAAGAATTATTTGAGTGGATTGGTGTAGTATGAAACATGAACTAATATTTTGGGATATTATTGAAAATATGCTTACAAGTAATACTGGTTCTACGACTGTATTATTAGAGGCTATAACTGGATGTAGTCTAAATGTAAAGGTTCTTAAGCAGGAAACTCTGCTTAAGAACCGGAATTTGCAATGGAGAGGAAATACTATATGTAGGCAATCCGTTTTATTTACTGCAGAAAAAGAGGTATCCTACAATATTGTTTATATTAATTGGGATGAACTGAATAGCAATATAAGAGATGCATTAAAAAAAGGTACAGAACCAATTGGTAAAATAATAATGAATACAGACCACCGAAGGGAATTGTTATATTCTGGGATTGTCACTCGTGAAATACAGAGTGAGTTTAATATCAATGAGTCATGTATGGATAATGTTCTGAAAAAGTATGCAATATGGACTGGAAATGTATGCTTATTTCTTATCTATGAAATATATTATATAGATAATTTGAAATATTGCATAAATATAAGAAAAAAGAGAGGGGCATAATGAAAATATTAGTAACAGGAGGGGCAGGATTTATAGGTAGCAATTTTATACACTATATGTTAAGCAAGCATACAGATTATGAAATTGTTAATATGGACTTGCTTACCTATGCTGGTAATTTAGCGTCATTGGATGACATTAAGGACAATGTGCAATATAAATTCTATAAGGGTGATATTGCGGATTCACTATTTGTAAATGAGGTTTTTGAAAGGGAAAAAATTGATGTAGTAGTCAACTTTGCTGCTGAAAGCCATGTTGATCGCTCCATAGAAAACCCGGATATTTTTCTTCATACGAATATTTTGGGAACCAATACACTTTTGAGAGCTGCAAATAAATATGGTGTAAAGCGCTATCATCAAATATCAACGGATGAGGTATATGGAGATTTGCCTTTGGATCGAAAGGACTTGATGTTTACAGAGAGTACGCCTATACATGCATCAAGTCCGTACTCTGTGTCAAAAGCATCAGCAGACCTTTTGGCACTGGCTTATTACAGGACATATGGGACACCAGTAACAATATCAAGGTGTTCAAACAATTATGGACCATATCAATACCCGGAAAAATTAATTCCATTAATGTTCATTAAAGCAATGAAAAATGAAAAACTACCAGTATATGGTGACGGAAAAAACGTGCGGGATTGGTTATATGTTGAAGATCATTGTTCAGCTATTGACTTGATTTTGCAGTCTGGTAAAGTTGGAGAAATCTATAATATTGGTGGCATGAATGAAATTGATAATATCAATATTGTAAAAGGTATCTTGAAATATTTTGATAAAGGAGAAGAATTAATTGAGTATGTGAAAGATCGTCCCGGACATGACAGAAGATATGCGATCAGTCCGGAAAAGATAAGCAATGAACTTGGTTGGAAACCTAATTTTGATATAAAAGGTGGAATGAAGGTTACTCTTGATTGGTATAAGAACAATCAGGAGTGGTGGGAAAAATTACTATCAAATAATTAGTTGAAACATTAATTGCTATAAACCATTAGTTGGTTATATTATTACTCCGGCTAATAAAATCAAGGCATTGAATTATTCAAATCCGATAAATTCGTGAATTTGATATGTTTACTACTACGATTTTATTAGCCGGAGTAATGTGCAATTTTTTATTGAGTATGCAAAACAAAATTATAATGAAGGAACAAGTAGTAATGAAAATACAAATTTATGATAATGGTTATGATGTTAAAAATCAGGTTATATATTTGCTGAAAAAATATGAAGAGGAAAAAGGGGTTTCCTTTGAAATAGATATTATTACAGATGCTGATTATGTTCTTACAAGTACTCAACAGACGGATATTGCTTTTTATTATATATGTGATACCAGTAAAATAGAGAAAATTCGCCAATACTGTTTAAATAATCCGAATACTAAAGTAATAATAATTGCAAATATACCAGATTACCGTTATACATTTAAATTTCATGCATTTGATTTCATGACTTTACCAGTTAATGAACAAAACTTTTTTCATGCCATAGATGATGCACTGTTTTATTTAACAAATTCAGCAAAAGAACAAAAAATCACATTACAGACTACAACTGTTACGCTTAATGTCAAGCCGAGTCAAATTTATTACTTTGAGCATAATTCTCGGAAAATAATTATCTCGACAGTACAGGGAGAATACTTTGGTAATTATACGTTAAAACGGCTGCGTGAAAAATTTTATCCTTATGATTTTGATTTGCCGCATAAAAGCTATCTTGTAAATTTGGCTCATATTCGATATAT